>ERZ1673695.2505-NODE-2505-length-13800-cov-8.355911_pt1 | contig 13800 bp, 17 predicted proteins | sample MGYA00580225_ERZ1673695 | MGnify/ENA primary metagenome ERZ1673695 (study PRJEB41218, sample SAMN15661739) | gut metagenome | host: Homo sapiens | place: Canada: London | collected 2015-08-20/2019-03-30 | study: EMG produced TPA metagenomics assembly of...
AAAGCTGCCTGTCTTGGCGGCGCACCTTACGTCGCTATCACGCGGTTTTCGTATCTGAAATACTGTCTATTCAGTTGTCAGCGAGTGGAGAAAATCCCTCTCACCTATCAGGAGGGCTAGGGGGCAAAAGTTGCTCCCCTCAGATGTTTTTTTCCAAAATCTTTTTCAGATTTTGTAGGCCCTTGTTGATGGAATGGCAAATGCGGCCTTTGTCCACACCCTCGGCGGCGGCGATCTTGGCCTTGCTCATGCCGAGAATGTAATGCCGATAAATGCGCCGGGCCTGAACAGACGGGAGCTGGGAGAGGGCATCGTAGAGGGCCAGCCGTTCCTCCTGCGCCTCCATGTACTCATCCGGGGTCATGGAGCTGTGGAGTACATCGTCCTCAAAGCCGGGGGTGCTGTCCAAGGAGCATTCACCGTTTCTGCGCTTTTGGCGCTTGTAGCTGTCGCACAGGCGGCCTCCCATAGAGAGGGCGGCGGCAATCTCGTCCGAAACCTCCAGCGTCACATCTTCGGTCATATAGGGATAATACCGTTTCAGGTGGATGATGGTCATAGATATGTCCTCCATTTCAAAATCGTCGGTTGGAACGGATTGAAATGGAGAACGGGCGGCCCCCGGCACCGGGGAGCCTCTGGACACCGTGACCAGAAGCAAGTGGTTAGGTATATAAAAGCGCCCGCACAGCACGAAGCCGCACGAGCGCGCGAAAATCTATTGTTGTAGATGTACTGCCATATTTCACGTTCAAGGCTGGAATAATCCGGTGGGGGAGCTATGCTTTTTTTAGCTGGTGAAGATCATGGGTGCTATGAAAAGCAAAAATGAACACGGCGATACCTCCTGAACACCGCCGTATCCTTAAAAAAGGGCGACTTTAATACACCCTCCATATCCTGCTTTTTCATAAGGAAAAAGGAAAACGGCGGCATTGAAATTATTCTTTCAAAACCGCCGTTATAGGCCACTACACTACCACGCCGTCAATACAACGGTTTCGTTGTTGTTTTGCGTCAGCGATCATGTAGCGTATTTTTGTTATCATAAGAAAGAGCCGACAACCATGAGGAACAAACTCATAGGTTATCGGCTCTGCGTCTCAGCGTCTGGCTCTTTGATAACTGACATATTAAATTGTCGTATGTTGATTAAAGTTTCCTTTTTACACTTTGGACAAAACAACGGGAAGTTTTCAAGTATCGTATCATCCCGTATTCTAATCCGGGTCTTGTTGTTGCAGGCAGGGCATAATATCCATTGCATTGCTTCCATTCAATCACCTTATTCCCTGTGAAGCTGGTCATTGATTTTCTGTATCTTTCTTTTGGTGGAGAAGTACGCACCACACCAAATGACTGCGTAAATTACCACCATCACGATGAGCGAAGCGGCTATGCCGCCGACAGAACGGGGCACCCAATACAGAACATAGGCGACAATGGTAAAGGGGATAGCGAACAGGCAGAAATGCGTTCCAGTCTGCTTTGTCAAGCTCCACCTGTCAAGTTCCCATATCACCGAAGCTGCGCCTACAATCGCGCCAGACACACCCAGCAGGATCGTCTGTACGATAACAGCGGATTGTTCCCCGCCAAAATCATTCACCAGTTCGGGAATGACAGCGTAAAACGAGCCGTCGCCTTTTGCAGCGGATATGACGATTGCGATAAGCTGGCCCAATGCAACGCCGGAGAGCAGACCGAAAAGACTTCTGAACAACACTTTTTTCTTCATCGCCGGACACCTCCTAAATCCCTAACGCTTGTTTGATTTTGGTGACATAACGCCTTGCTACATATGCGGTTGCCTGATTGCTAAGCTCAACGCAGATCGTGCCGCTCATGCTTAAATCCAGCCGAATAACTTTTTTGAGGTTGATGATTTCAGAATTAGAGATCCGCACAAAGAGTCGCTTGTTCAGTCGTTCCTCCAATTCATAGAGCCGGGGACGCAAAATGTACTCACAGTTTGCTGTTTGAGCATAGATTTTTTGATTTGCCGCATAGACACGGACAATCTCGTTTTCTTCCAAAAGTTTCACGGTATCCCCGGAAAAACCTGCAATCAAGTAGGGGTAAAAAGAAGAAAGACTTTTCAGAAGTACGCCGATTTCGTCCGTCATTTTGTCGGCAATGATGATAACTTTGGGGTCTTTGCAGGTTTCGTCAATTTTCAGTTCAACTTGCATTATGCCACCTCCTTTCCTCTTTGGCTCCTTGCACCTTTAGTATAGGGACTTTGGAGCTTGCTCCGCTATCGGTTTTCAATAGGTGGTCGATTTGGGGGTACGGGTGGCTCCTTATGCAAAAATAATCGCGCCGTCTGTTTCTGCTGACTGATCCATCAAAAGCCCGGAGTCCCCTTGAAGCGCAGCGGAGTAGATTGCGTTGGCTGGATCGTCCGCTGCGCTTTCGCCTAAAACGGACAGTGAGCCGGTATAAATTACATTGGCTTCGTCGTAGACCGTAAAGGTAATTTCAGCAGAAAGCGCCAATTCCTCGCTCCCCTCCGTTTGGGGTGTCCAGTAAAGCGTACTGCCGTTTGAAATGGAAAGCTGTTTGCCCTGTGGGTACGCTGTGCCGTTGTGGTCATCGTAGCCAATCAGCATACCGTTATCGCACTCTGCTTCAATGGTCGAATAGGGAATACGGAAAGCAAATGGAAATGCGGGGAGTTTGGAGCTTAGAAGCGGCTGATAGCTCCAAACGACAGGGGCAGGAGCCGCCGCACTTGTATTGGGCGAGGTGTTTTCGCTGATCGTCCATTCCCCGGTTTCCGTGTCCTGGGTCAAGTAAAAATATTGATGCGTGTAACCGTCATCCATAAAAGTCTTTGTGTGGTCGTACTCCACATAATAGTTCGCATATACGACAACAAAGTGTTCTGCAAGATACTCGTCCGTCCAGCCTCGCGCCTGGGCAAGCTCGCTGCCGGAATACATTTCTACAACGCGCGCTGTTTCATCTTCATCCACCTTGATTTCATCGACACGCACATTGATCGTATATTCCTTCCCGGCCTGACCTTCAATCGCGCTTTGGACGGTCTGCACCGGATCGGCAGACGGCTTTTGCAGCCACGGGTCGAACCAGCCTAACTGGTATGCGGCAAATCCGCAAAGGGCAAGCAGCGCAGCAATTACTGCGACCAGTGCCAGCGTCCGCTTCATACTTCGGGCTTTTTTCGTTGTATTCATAAAACTTTTCTCCTTTGCCTCCATAACATATTTATCGTCAATCGTTCCAAGTGCGTCAAGAATGTGACTTGCGTTCATGCCACTCCCTCCTTTTTTAGATGTGAAAGCAGCTTTGTCCTTGTTCGGTGGAGCATGGATTTTACTTTGCTGGTGCTGAAGCCAAAGTCTGTACTGATTTGCTCGATTGTGTCTAAATACCAGTAGCGGCAGAGAAAGACTTGCCTTTCCGTCGCTGGCAGATTGGCGATAAAGCGGTTAAGCGTTTTCGACAGCTCCACCGCTATAACTTCATCCTCTACCATGACGTTTGATGGCACACACTCCGAAAGCTCGTCAAGGGCAAGAGCTACTTCACCGCCGCCGCGCTTGTCCCGGTGGCCGTCCCGCCATTTCTTGAGGGATATGCGCCGGGTAATTTTGCCGAGGAAAGAACGCAGGATGGACGGACGGTGGGGAGGCATGGCGTTCCACGCGCCAAGGTAGGTATCGTTTACGCTCTCGTCCGCATCCTCGTTGTCGCAGAGGATGTTATAAGCAATGGCATGGCAATATTTCCCGTACTTCAACGCAGTTTCTGTGATTGCACGCTCGCAGCGTGTCCAGTATAAATCAACGATTTTGCTGTCCTCCATTCCGCCACCTCCTATGGTCTATGTAAGGGCCCTTCACCTATCTACTTCCCGTTTTCCGCCTTTGGTTGCATAAAACAATGTGTTTTTTCTTTATTCTATTTCAAATCCCAATCATATACAAGGATGGCAACATGAAATTAAATAGTACTTATCATAAAATTTCAAGTCGTTCAAATACTATCACCCGAAATGTAAAATGACATTGGGTGATGTAATGAAGATTGAACGAGATGAACGCCGCTTTGATTTCCACGGAATAGGGCTTGCGATCAAACGGGCGCGTGAAGCCAGCGGGCTGACGCAGGAGCAACTGGCCTATATCATTGACCGCGATCCCCGCACCATTATGTATAACGAGAATAATGGACAGCATCCCAGCCTTAACACTTTTTATCAGATGGTCACAATGTTTGATATATCGGTAGACCAATACTTTTTCCCGTCCAAGAACGAGGAAAGCAGTTGCCGCAAGCACATTGATGTCATGCTCAATTCTCTTGATGAAAAGGAACTAAAGGTAATCGAAGCCACCATACAGGCGCTCAAAGCTGGCAAGGAAACGGAGGAAGTGTGAAAAACGCTGCCTCCGTTTTTTTGTACAGTTTCCGGGGAACGCACTAACGGCAAGCAATGCAAGTGTATTGACACTTGCTATTTTCGCGCCCCGGCGGGGCGGCAAAAATGCTTGTTGGGGAGGCTCCCCAAACCCGCCGTACTTCTGGCCACCGTGACCAGAAGCACCCTGTCTGCGTCACGGCCCTACCGGGCCTGTTCCTTATTACGCGGCTCGTCCGTCAGGCCCCGCAGATGATCCACACTGCCCTTGACGGCCACCAGCTCCCGCATATCCCGCTGGGCCGCCCGGTAGTCCGCATAGAGGGCTTTTTTACGCGCTGCCAGTTGGCGGCGCTTTTCTTTCAGTACATCCATTTTCGGCAGCTTGGCCCCGCCTAAAATCTCGCCCATTGTGGCCTTGGCCGCCCGGTAGTCAGCAAGCTCGGCCTCGTGCTGGGCCAGATACTTCTTGCTATACCGGGCCGCCTTGTAGCCGTCGAACACGGGCCGGGTCTTGGCGTAGTCCACCACGGCGGCCATCAGCGCGGACACCTTTGACAGCTCGGCCTCGGTCTGCTTGATCTCCCCGGCCAGCGTGTGAAAGCGATCCGCAGCCGCTTCTGTCTTGGCCGCCAGCGCGTCATAATCCATCAGGTCATGCTCTTTCAGGAACTGGAGGGCGGCGGCCATCTGTTTCAGGTTATACACCTTGGCCCACCGCTCATAGGCCGGGCCTTTGCCTTTGCTCATGCGCTCCTGAATGTCAATCAACAGATTGACGCGCCGGGGGGCAGGGGCGCGCTGGGGAGCTGCCTTGCGGGTGGGGGCCTTGCCGTCGATGACGGCCTGCACATCCTCGGGGCCGTAGCCGTCCCCCAGCGTGGAGGCCCGAAAACGGGTCGCCTTATCCTGCCCCGGCACAAGGAACGAGATCACCCCGCCCCGCCCATGCTTTACCTGAACGCCCGCCGTTTCCATGCGCCGCAGGAAGTCGGCAAGATCGGCAGGGCGCTCGGTCAGGGCCGCGTCAACGGCAAGGCGTATCTGCTCCTTGTAAGAGAGCTTTTTGTCCTTGCCCAGCCATTGCCCGTAATGGAGAAAGCGGCCCTTGCTGTGGAGCTTGGGATTGACAATAACGGACAGGTCATGCTCCAGACATACCCGGTCGGACAGCCGCCGCAGGGCAAAGGTAGAACCGATAAAGTTGCGGAACTTCCGGGAGCGGTCATGGGCCGTGGAATTGTAGCAAATGTGATTATGGATATGGCCCTTGTCGGTATGGGTACAGACGAAAAACTGATACTTGCCTTTCGTCCAGCGCATGGCCGTTTCATAGCCGATCTTGTTGGCCTCCTCCGCCGTAACCTCCCCTTGGGGAAATGCCTGACGGATCTGGTAGCACAGCGCTCCGCGCTCTGCCTTGCGGTCTGTTTCCCCCTCATACTGATTTTTTACCAGCATAAACTCGGCGTGGGCCGTGGCCGGGTCGCAAAGGTAGGAGGACACTGCCCCCAGCTTTTCCGGGTTTAGCCCGTAGTCGAAACGCTCTTTCATGGATTGCAGGGCCGTCCGCTTGGCGGCCCGTTTATGGGATTTGATAAAGGTTGTGGCCGTAGACAGCCCTCCTCTCCATAAGACAGGCGGCGGCTGAACACAGCCGCCGCCCTTGCTTCTTCTGACCACCGTGACCAGAGGTATCAGCCGGTAATGAAGCCCCGCAGGGAGTAATTGAGATCGTCCAGCTTGCACACCAGCCATCCGGCGAGGGCCGGAAGGCCAAAGGGAGAAACGGCAAAAGCCATGACCAGTAGCGCCGCTCCGGTGTAGAAGTCCCTCTCAACGGCCATCATCAGGACACCCAAAAGGCCCAGCAGGGATGCGCCGATAGAGAGGATGCCCACGGACAGACTCAGCAGGAACGAAAGAACGGCCACAAGCAGGGTCAGTACCAGCACAAAGGGAGCGGCGAGGATTTTCAGGATTATCCGTATGGGGGTTTACCTCCTTTTCCTGTATATGTCTATTATAACTCTGGAAAAATCGGCGCTCAAGGATGTCCCGGCTCTCCCCACCTCTGGTCACAGTGGGGCTGTTGACAAAGTCCCTTATCGAAAAAGCAAATAGGTTTTTCTTGCTTGTTTGTTGTTATTTACTGTAAAATATATGCTATTTGATGAACTTTTTGCAAGGCCGTATTTTTGAAAACAGACTTTGTCAACAGCCCCACAGTGGCCAGAAGCAGGGACAACCGGGGAACGGCGCGGGGCCGTTCCCCTTGTGTCAGAGCTTTACGATTTCAGAGAGCTGGGCCAGCAGATCGGAGAGCGGCCCCCATAGGTCGGCGTAGTCCTTTTGCAGACGCTTTAGCTCGTCCGGGTATAGGCCGCCGTAGCTGTTGGCATGGATGGCCGCCTGATTGAGATTGTTTGCACAGCGCCGCTGGAGGGAAACAAGCTCCTTTACCGGGGACAGGTCAACATGAAGCACATAGCCATTGAGCGCCATTTTTCGGATATAGGCGCTCATGTTTCGGACTCCCGCCTCGGCCATGCGCCCCTGAATGGCCTCCAGCTCGTCAGGCCGCACCCATACATAGATCGGTACATTGCGGACGCGCTTCTTGCTCAACGCTCCTCGCGCTCCCTGCTGCGCTTGCGGCGGGGCGGCTCTTTCACCTTATCCAGCGGCTTTTCCTGCTCGGGCGGCAGGACGGGCAAATTGTTGATCAGGCCGTCGATGTGGTTGTAATTCTGCTCCACGGACAGCTCGGCGTTTTGGTTATAATTGTGTTCCTGCGACATAGCTTCCTCCTTATCTGTCGCCCCTGTCGGGCTTCTCTTTCTTGAGCGTGGCCCGGCCCCGGTCGGACTCGGCCAGTTTTGCGGCCTCTTTCATCTGCTGGGCAATAGGCGGTTTTCGATCCGTGGGGCGGGCTTCTTTGAGCTGTTGCAATTCGTATGTGCGCCGTTGCATATCAGGATTGCTGGGGGCGGGCCGGAGTTCATAGCCCTCCGTCAGCTTTTCCGTCAAGGGTCTGGTGTAGGTGAGATGGCCCCACGCAAGAAACGCGCCGCCCTCCACGGGGACGCGCTGATCGTAGTTGACGATCTCATCCGGAGCGTTATGGGGCGGCTTGGGGAATGTGCCGATGTCCACGGGCCGCTGGGTGGAATAATATTTGTAAAGGCCGGGGGCCTCAAGCTGCACGATCTTAGCCCTATAAAACCGCTGGTACTCCTGCACGCGATTTTCAAAATCTTCCTCCATAGCGGCCAGATCGTCCCCGTAGTGCCCCCACTCATACTGCCGGATACCGCGATCATCGTCATAGCCAGCCCATGTGACATAGGGGGACGGAGCCGTGGGGTGTTCCCCCAGCGCAAAGCACCGGCCATTTTCCAGCATAACGGCTTTCAAAATTGCATAGCCTTGGTTTTTGTCCATATTCCCTCCTCAAAAGATGTGGAAAGTATCTGCGCCAAACCGGGGCAGGGTGTGAAATCATACGGCCCGCCCCGGAACGGCGCTTGAAAAGCCTTGCGGCAAGCGGGTTTTATAGGGCCTAATTTTCCACAAGCCAGCCCCGCTTTTTCCTCATATACTCCCGCTTTTGTCTGCGTAAGGCGGCCCCGGCGCAAACCTCGGAGCAATACCGTGTCCTGCCATCCTGGAGAAAGGGCCGCCCGCACACCGGGCAGGGCCGGGTTTCCGGGGGCGGCCCCTCGGCGGTCAGCGCCGCCTCCAGCACAGGATCAAGGGGCAAGATAGCCTCCCGGAAATAGCGGCACAAGGCCCCCGTCCAGCACTTGCCCAGCATATAGCACTCGCAGTCAAGGGGCAGGCAGCCGTATTCTTTATCATAGTTGGCGCACCACCTTGTCACCAGCTTACGGATCGCCGCCTTTTCTTCGCGGGTCAATTCACGGCTCATTCCGTGCCGTCCTCGTCCCACGGCAGGGTATTATCCTCGGGGTCGGCTTCCTCATAGTCCGACATATCCTCAAAGCCGCCGTATTCGCCGCCATAATCCTCCCCGGCCTCTGACTCCCTCTGCTTCTTGGGCCGGTAGATTTTGAAGTACCATCCGGCCCCGCCGCCGATCAGCACCACGGCCAGCGCCAGCAGGAGCGTCCCGCCCCCGCCCGTGGCCTTGGGCTGTTCCGGCTCCGGCTCGGGGATAGGCGTGGGATCAGGAGCAGGCTCCGGCTGGGGCGCGGGGGTTACGGTTTCCCCAGCCGCTTCCGCAAGGGCCAGCAGATCGGCCTCGGTGACGGCGTTCAGAAAATACACATTTTCCGTTTCCCGCTGTCGGTCAATGACGAGGTAAAACACGTTTTCGGCAGGGGTCGTAATGGTGAAAAACTCCTTGCCGTCCTCGTCTGTGGCGTTGTCTACTACCGTACCTGTGCCGGAGGGAGTGAACAGTTCAGGTACAGGCTCGGGGGTTTCCACCGGCAGCTCCTCGGCGGGGTCAAGCCCCTTCCATTGCTCATAGCCGCCTGTGCTGTCCTCCCACTCGTCCCCGCCCCCGGCGTAGGCCGTGACGGAGAAGCCGCACATCAGGACGGCAGCGCAGAGCGTCACCGCCAGCAATCGCAGTTTCTTCATTCGGACACCTCCTCCGCAGGGGCGGGCTTCTGGCCACCGTGACCAGAAGCAGGGCCGCGAAGCCGCTGGAGCAGCAGGGGAAGCTCCTCCAGCGACACGCTCATGCCCCGGACGATCTCCACGATCTCGCCATTTTCGGCCTCCTGCTTTTTCTGTTCCAGCTCTTTGAGCTTGCCCTGCTGCTCGGAGATTTTCGCCTTGACCTTATCAATCTCCGTCTGAATTTTTGCGCTTTTCGTAATTGCCATGTATCTAATCCTCCTGTCAGTATAGCCGCCCGTAGGCGTAGAAATGGGATTGCCAGTAGCTGCTGTTCAGGTTGGCGTACCCGATGGGATCTCCGCAATGGAGCATCCAGCCGTCCCCCACATAGATGCCGCAATGGGATACGCCCGGCGTGTCATACGTTCCCGTGAAGAAAACAAGGTCGCCGGGCTTGGGGCTGCTTGTCCGGGTGGAGAGGTTGTAAAGCCCCTGCGCCCCCAGCCGCCCGAAGTCCCAGCCGCATTGATTGTAGACGTAGGACACGAAGCCCGAGCAATCAAAGGACGTGGCCGGGCTGTACCCGCCCCACACATAGGGGTAGCCGATATACCGCTCCGCCTCGGCAAGAATGGCTGCAAAGGTTTCATCGGCCAGATATTCCTCCGGCACATCATGGAGGGTGGGGCCGTTTGTCACATACTTTCCGATGTAGCCGGACGAGGGGAACAGGTCTGGCCGGTTGCCCAACGTAGACATATACAGCGCGTACATGGAAAGCTGATCCTCGCCCATCATGTAAATTGGAACATGGGAGAGGTTGAAGTTTTCCAGCGTGACATAGCAGATGTAGTAATCGTAATACACCCGGTAGCTGTCGGTGTGGGTGTTGCCGTCCTCGTCCGTCCATGTGTCGGTTTCGATGTAGTAGCGGCGCTCCGTCACCACGTTCTCGGTGAGAATGTACTGGCGGTCAAAAAGGCTTTGGAGCGTCCCCTGCACCTCGGCCAGCGTCCATTGCCCCTCATGGAGCGCGGAGAGCATGGAGATCAGCACATAGGGGTCATGCTCAATCTCGTCTAAATCGTAGTGGTATTCATCGTAGCTGCGGGTGGCCTCGTAGCTGTCCAAATACTCTTGCAGCCCGGCCTCCAACGCGCAGTAGGCGGCCTCGGCCCCCAGCATATCCCCGTCCTCGGCCTTGTAGGTGCTGGCGGCGACGGCCCCGATGGTGCCGTGGCCGAGTGTCACAATAGAGGACATACACGACTGCATGATCAGGAGCAGGAGCGCACAACCCAGCGCAAGGAGCGTCCCCACAGGATGCCGTTTGGCAAAGACCACCGTCCGGGCCGCCAGCTTCTCTGCTGTCACCGCCGTTTTTTCGGCGGCTTTGGCACTCTGCCTGGTGGCCTCCCGCGCCCGCTTCTGATAGTCCCGCTTGAGCTTGTGCTTGTGCCACAGCCGGGCGGCGGCGCTCCTGGCCGCCTCCGGCTGTTCCTGCGCGAACTTCCGGGAGTGGTAGTCAGCCGTGGCCTTGATATACCGTGACTCGGCGCGGACGGCGGCCTTGGACGGATGCTCCCGGATGGCCTTTTTCACCTTGCGCTTGCCGTAGCGCAGGGCGGCCTCGCCGGAACGCTCCGCAAGATGGCCGCCCTCCACGCCTACATTGTCATGCTCCTGCTGATAGATTTTCCCATGTACAAAGGCATGGGCCTCGGCCCCGGCGATCCGGCCCACGCGCCTCACGGGGCTGGGTCGTTTGGGCAGCTTCTGCGCCGCCAGCCTTTCACGGGCCTTGGCCAGCTTTTCCTCCCGGCCCTCCATGCGGAGCTTGGATTTATGGAGCTTGCCCTGTTCGCTGTCCTGCCGAAACTTGCCGCCGTCCTTCTGGCCTCGTCGTCCCAAACTCCGCTCTGCTCCTTCGGCGGCGGCGCCGCCGAAATCCGCCCGCTCCGTTGCTCCTCCTCTCCCCACAAAATTTTCAGTTTTGCGGGGGCCCCATTTGCCAGAAGCACCGCCGCCCGGACTACTCTGTTTGTTTTCCATTGGCGGCATCCTCCGGCGTGGTGGTCAGCAGGTCGTAAATCTCCCCACGGGGGAAGCGGTCAACAAAAGGAATGGTCACGCTGCCGTAGAACAGCAGGCCCTCGCCGGAATAGGATTGCGTGATATACGAGAGCTGATGCTCTGATATGCCGATCTGCTTGGCGAGGATGGCCCGGTCGCTTTGGGCTTGGGAAAGCAGGATCATAAAATCCGTGTTGTCGAGGATGTTTTCAATCTCCCGGCTGGCCAACAGGTCTTTTACATTCTGCGTCAGGGCGCTGGGAACGCAGCCCTTTTTGCGGAGCATCTTCCACACCGCCACAAAGTAGCTGGCTGTCAGGGGGTCGCGGAGCAAGATATGGAACTCGTCAAAGTAGCACCATGTCGCCACGCCGTTTTTGAAATTGGTATTGACTGCCGATGTGACAAAATCGTTGGTAATGTGCATGGCGATTTTGCGGAGGTTTTCTCCCATGCCCTTTAGCACGAAGCACACCACGCGGGAATTGAGATTAACATTCGTGGGGTGATTGAACAGGTTTAGGCTGCCCGTACAGTACAGCTCCAGCGCCGTTGCAATGCGCTTGGCCTCCGGCTCCGGCTGGCAAAGAAGTTCCTCGTACAAATCCTGCAAAAGCGGGGTTTTGGCCGTGGAAAGCCCCAGCGCCAACTCCCGGTAGACAAGACGCACACAGCGGTCAATGACGGTTTTTTCAATGGGCTGCAAACCGTCACGGCCTCCCACCACCAGCTCGCACAGGGACAGAAGAAAATCCGCTTTCAGGGACAGGGGGCTGTCCCCGTCGCCCATATCCATCTGAATATCCATAGGCGAAATATGGTTGGGGCTGTCCGGGGCAATCTCAATGACCTGTCCGCCCAGCCGCTGCACAAGGGGCGCGTATTCGCCCATCGGGTCTACCACGATGATCCGATCCTGCGGAATAGCCAGAAACACATTGAGAAGCTCCCGTTTGGCGGCGAAGGACTTGCCCGATCCAGTCGAGCCAAGATACAAACCGTTGGCCGATTTCAGGCGCTTGCGGTCTGCCATGATGACATTGTGGGAAAGGGCGTTCATGCCGTAGTAGAGGGATGGCCCATCCATGCGAAGCTCCCGCGTCATAAAGGGGATGAAGATGGCTGTGGAGCTGGTGGTCATGCCCCGCTGGATTTCAATGCCGTTGTAGCCCAGCGCCAGCGAGGACAGATAACCCTGCTCCTGCTGCCAATCCAGCCGCTTGACGGCACAGTTGTATTTCTGTGCGATGCCGGAAACGGTGAAGATGTCGTTTTCCAGCCGCTGCCTTGTGGGGGCGGTGTTGACGATCAGAAACGACAGCAGGAACATCCGCTCGTTGCGCGATTGCAGATCGGCCAGCAGCTCCGCCGCGTCCTTGGAAAAGGTAACGAGATCGGGAGGAAGAATGTCCGGGTCGTAGCCGCTCCGGGTGGCCTTGCGCTGCTCCTCCACTTTCATTTTGTCGATGTCGCTGATCTTGCCCTTAACCGTCTTAATGGCCTTAACCTGATCTACCGTTTGGATATGGAGGGTGACTGTCAGCTCTGCGTCCAGCTCCAAAATCTCCAGCAGGAGCTTGTCCGACATTTCCGACGCCATGATCTGCAAATAGGAAGCCGCGCCCCACGTCTGGCCCACGCGGAACAGCCGGGACTGCCGGAAGTCGAAGCTGTCCGGCACAATAAAATCCTTTGTCCCCAGCCCCGTGTTGACTATATCCGCCCACCTGAAACGAAACGGCTCCCGGCTGCCGGGGTGGAGCTGCCCATGCAGCAAGGCCAGCCGCTCCCGCCCGTCGAGGGGCTGGGACTGTACCCCCAGCCGCTTGAAGTTGCCCATCACATCGGCCTCCACCCGCTCCAGTCGTGGCCGGGCGGCGGCCACATCCTCGGCGGGGATGCCAAAGGTAATGTACTTGGCGCGTTCAATGCCGTTGTTGCTCTTGGCGATTTGGTTTTTCAGCATCCCGGTAAACTCGCCCCGGACGCTGTTGAAGTTGTCGTCGGCCTGTGGGATATTCACCTGATAGCGGCCCCCGGCCCGGGAACGGCGGTTGACAAAGGAGAGCTGGAACGGCAGGGAGCTATCAAAATAGTTGAGAAAGGAACTCCAGCCGCTAAAGATGGCCGTCTGATCCTCCGTACTTGCCACGGAATAATTGATGTCCTCATATTCCAGCGTCTTTGTGTATAGGCCGTTGGGAAGCTGGCAGATGCCGTCCGGCAGCATCCGCACATAGGGGATGGTCTGCTGGGCCGATATGGTAGCCGGGCGATTACCGGCGCGGATCTGGCTTTTCCCCCTTTTGGGCTTTTTGCTCAATATGCGTTTCCTCCTTTCCCGTGAATGGGGCGTAAATGTTCTGTGTCTGGTAGGGCCTCACGCCGGGCCGCAGGAGCTTGACCCGCAGGATGTTCCGCACCACTTTTTCAAAGGGAAGCCCGTCACGCTCGTACATCGCCATGAAAAAGGCGGGGAGCATGAGGGCAATCATCAGGAACATGGCCCCGGTGTTGCCCATCGCGCTTCGGGTGAGCAGATAGGCGGGGATGCCGATGGCCGCCCCGCCGCCGAAGCAGATAAGCTGGCGCTTAGTCAGGTTAAAGGCCAGCTTGGTCTTGATTTTGGATAGGTCGTTAGGGACATTTACATAGGGCATGAAGCCTCCTCCTTTCCGCAATCTTCTGGACACCGTGGGGCTGTTGACAAAGTCCCTTATCGAAAAAGCAAATAGGTTTTTCTTGCTTGT
>ERZ1673695.2506-NODE-2506-length-13789-cov-5.318698_pt1 | contig 13789 bp, 16 predicted proteins | sample MGYA00580225_ERZ1673695 | MGnify/ENA primary metagenome ERZ1673695 (study PRJEB41218, sample SAMN15661739) | gut metagenome | host: Homo sapiens | place: Canada: London | collected 2015-08-20/2019-03-30 | study: EMG produced TPA metagenomics assembly of...
GGAGGCGCGAAAGAGGAGGACGAGGAGTACCAGTCTCCGCTGGACCTGCTGTTCGAGGCCCTGGAGGAAGAAGAACCCGACCACATCGCGGTCCGGGAATACCACATTTTCAAACAGGCCGCCGGCAAGACTGCCAAGAGCATTTTGGTGAGCGCCGCCGTCCGTCTGTCTGTGTTCACCCTCCCGGAGATCCAACGCCTCACAAGCCGGGATGACCTGGAACTGGAAAGGCTGGGGGACCGGAAGCAGGCTATCTTCTGCATCATCCCGGACAGCAACGACAATTCTCTTAATTTCCTGGTAGGTATGCTTTATACGCAAGCCTTTCAAGAATTGTACTTCCAAGCAGACAAGGTACAAAAAGGGGCGTTAAAAGTCCCTGTTCGTTTCCTTTTCGATGAATTTGCGAACGTTTCGCTCCCTGACGGCTACGAGCGCCTGCAAAGCACCATGCGTTCCAGAAATGTCATGTCCACCATTATACTCCAGAATATCAGCCAGCTCAAGGCGCTGTTCAAGGACAGTTGGGAGGGGATCATCGGGAACGCGGATTGTTTTCTGTACCTGGGCGGGAATGAGAAGGAGAGCCACAAGTATGTATCTGATCTGCTGGGCAAGCAGTCCCTGACCTACCGGACCACCAGCATGGGCCGGGGGCGCAACGGCAGTATGTCCACCAGCACCCAGCTCATGGGCCGGGAACTGATGACGCCGGACGAGGTGCGGATGCTGGACAATGGCAAGGCCATCGTCCTGATCCGGGGCGAGCCCCCGGTCATTGACGATAAATACGACCTGATGGCCCACCCCAATATCAAAGAAACGGAGGACGGCGGCGCGCCGCCCTACGTCCACCGCCCCGGCCTGTCCTATGCCCTGGATGACCTGCCCCCCTTCGAGAGCCTGGATGACTTTGAAATTTTCGAGTAAAAGAAAGGACGATGTTTTTATGAAACGGAACATCCAAACCCCTGATACCCTGAACCAGCGCCGGACCAGACAGGTCCGGCGCCTCTATTTCTCCGCCGCCCTGACCGTCGCCCTCTGCGTGGCCCTGGCAGTCCCCGCTTTTGCCGCGGACAACGATCCTCTCACCATCGTCAACAACCTCAGCGACTTTATCTTCTCCTGCATCAAGGCCATCGGCGTGATGGTCCTGGGCTGGGGCATCGTCCAACTGGGTATGTCTGTCCAGTCCCACGACGCCAGCCAGCGCACGCAGGGCATCCTCTGCGTCTTTGGCGGCCTTATTATTGCTTTTGCGAAGGAGATTTTGTCCGCCATCGGCGTGGCGTGACAGGAAAGCGGGCGGGCCGCATGGAGCGGCCCGCCCCGCTGTTGATGGAGGCGGCTATGAGAAAGTACAACAAGATCATTTCCTGCACCAGGACGGAAAACGGCGCATGGCGGCTGCTCGTCCAGACCCCCAACGACCAATTTCACAGCCGCATATATATCGGCTGGTCCAAAAAGGACGCCCTGGCCGCAGCCAGGCGGACAGACTTTGACAAACAGGCCGGCCTTGCGTTTAACCGGCCCCCGTCCAGGCGGGAGCGGTGAAGTTTGTCGAAATCTGCCTCAAATTGAGGCAGGCTTCGAGGCTGCGGCCTCATACGCGCCCCCTTTTTGCCTTGTATTCTTATAATTTATCACATTTTCAATATTCCGTAATTCAGAAAGGGGGTGGCACAATCAAGCAAGGGACACCCTCTTTCTGCCTTTTTTGAGGAGGTGTCCTTTTGAGTGACAACTGGATCGTCGGTAATCTGCAATCGGCGTTCAATACCTGGAACGACAAACTCTCGGAGATATGGAGCCTCATTACCACCACGCCGCAGGAGTTCCGGGGCGGCGATATCTGGACGGTCATTGTTGGCATCAACGACGGGCTGAAAGCGGTGGGCTACGGCCTGCTGGTCCTGTTCTTTGCTATGAGCGTATTCCAGTCCGCGGCCAGTTTCCGGGACTTCCAGCGCCCGGAATTTGCCCTGCGCCATCTGATCCGCTTTGTGGCGGCAAAGGTGGCGGTAGGCTCCGCCATGGAAATTATGACCGCCATTTTCGCCGTCTGCGGCGGCATCGTCCAGTCGGTAATGGACGATATGGGCGGCATGGCTTCCGCCGGTGTGACCGTCCCACAGGAGATGGTGGACACCATCGAGTCCGTTGGATTTATCCAGAGCATCCCTTTGTGGCTGGTCACGTTCATCGGCAGCCTGTTTATCACAGTCCTGTCCTTTATCCTCATTATGACTGTCTATGGACGGTTTTTCCGCCTCTACTTCTACACCGCCCTGGCCCCGCTGCCCTTGGCCTCGTTTGCCGGGGAGGGGACCAGTTTCGCGGGGAAAGCCTTTATCAAGTCGTACATCGGCGTATGTATGGAGGGCGTGGTCATCGTCCTGGCCTGCATGATCTTTTCCGCCTTTGCCTCCACCAGCGGCCCGGTGCTGGACACCTCCCTGTCCGCCGTCACCATGTCCTGGCAGTATGTGGGCGAAACCATCTTCAATATGTTGGTGCTGGTGGGCCTGGTCAAGGGAGCGGAGCGTATCGTGCGGGAAATGTTCGGGCTGTGATATGGAGCCCCGCCACGTCGCCAGCGTCAGTTTCGGCAAGGACAGCCTGGCTATGCTCTACCTGCTGATCGCCCGGGGCTGGCCTCTGGATGAGGTGGTCTTTTTCAACAACGGCATGGAGTTCCAGGCCATCTACGACACAAGGGACCGGGTGCTGCCGGACCTGGAAGCCCTGGGCATCCCGTACACGGAGTTGTTCCCCCGCAGCCCCTTCCTCTACGATATGCTGGAACGGCCCATCAAGTACCGGGACAAGCCGGGCTACCACTACGGCTACCAGTGGTGCGGCGGGCCCTGCCGCTGGGCCACAGCGGAAAAGGTCAAAGTGATCCGGGACTACTGTGCCGGGGCTGTGATCTATGTCGGCCTTGCAGCGGATGAGCCCCAGCGGTTTGACAGGTGTGGCTACCCCAACCGGAGCCTGCCCCTGGCTGAATGGGGGCTGACGGAGGCGGACTGCCTGACCTACTGCCGCCAGTTGGGGTTTCAGTGGCTGGAGGACACAGAAAACGGGCCCGTCCCCCTCTATGAGATTTTGGACCGGGTGAGTTGTTGGTGCTGCGGCAATAAAAACCTGAAAGAATTGAAACATATCTATCTGCATCTGCCGCAATACTGGGAGCGGCTGAAAGGTCTGCAAGCCCACATGAGCCGGCCCATGAAAGGGTGGTATCAGGACGGCAGGCCCAAGGGCGTCTTTGAGTTGGAGCGCCGGTTTGAGCAGGAACTTCAAGAGGCCGCCAAGTCCGGGAGGGCCCGGCGTGCGCCTGGGAAACGGCGCGTGAAGGGCCCGGAACGGTAAAAGAAAGCGGCGGGCCGGAGCCCGCCGCCTGTTCAGTCCCGCCAGATCGTGACTGGGACCCCGTTTTCTACTTTGAAACCGCTGATGGTGCGCCCCTCCGCCCGGGCGCGGGCCGCTTCCGACCGCACATGGTTTTCAAACCGCTTTTCCTCCCGCCTGCGCTCCAGCCAGGGGCCCAGCCAGGAGAACACCGTGACCAGGGCCAGCGCCGACAGCACCCCATAGAAGATGAATGGATGCGCTGCGCTCCACTGGGGGTACAACTTCCACCCCAGGCCACACCAGATCAGGAGCGGCAGGAGCCGGGATTTCACCAGCAGTTTGAACGCCAGCAGGAGCAGGGACAGGGCCAGAAACAGCACACCGATCTGAATGACAAATTTCATGCCGAAAACCTCCTATATTTTGGTATTTATATTATCTCATACCTCAAAAATCTTGTCAAAAAATCGGTTTCCGGCATGATTGAAAAAACGTAACAGGAGTGATTTTCTATGAGCATTTACGAGGAAAACGGCTACACCAACCGCAGGGAGTACCTGGACGCGATGGCGGAGGACTATGGGCTGGAAAAACATGAAGTGCGCCTTGTGGCCGGCCTGCTGGGGCCGAGCGAGGACTTTGACGGCCTGATCTCCACCCTGGAGGAGATGCAGGATATGAAAGCAGCCTGTCAGGAAAAACAAACCAGGCAGAAAAGCAGGGGGAAACCATCCAAGACCAAGCATCTCCCTGAACGGTGAGAACAAACCAGATCGGAGGAGGAAACCAGTATGGAGATCAAAATTCCAAAAGAAGTACGCTTACACAAGGAAACGGTTCTGTTCGGCCTGACCCTGCGGCAGCTCCTATGCTCCGTCCTGGCCGTGGGCGCGGCTGTGACCGTCTATCTGGCCCTGGGGCCAGTCCTGGGCAAGGAAACCGCCAGTTGGGTCTGCATCCTGTCCGCGGCCCCCTTTGCCGTGGCCGGCTTCTTCCAGTACAACGGCCTGACCTTTGGGCAGTTCCTTTGGGCAGTCCTCAAGTCTCAGGTCCTGTGCGCCGCCCCCAGGGTATTCCGGGCGGAAAATATCTACTGCACGGCCCTCTCCAAAAAAGGGGCTCCCTATGACGCTGAAAACCTTTGACACCGCCTACTGTGGCGGTCATTGGCCGAAATCTGCCTCAATTTGAGGCAGATTTCGACCTTTTTCTATCCACCTATTTATTTCCCCAGGAGGTACTATGAACACTCAATTTTACTTCAAACCCCCGGAAACTGCTCGCAGGCGTGCGCGTCATGCGGCCCTGATGGGAAAGGGGGCGTCCCGCCATGCTTAAAACCCTTGCCGCCGCCAACCGGAGCGAGCGCACCGCTTTCAAAATCCCCCGCAGCGTCCAGCAGACCATTCCCATCCAGCGCATCTACCGGGACGGCATCTGGCAGGTCAACGGCAAGTTCAGCCAAACCTGGCGCTTTGCGGATATCAACTACACCCTGGCCTCCTATGAGGACCAAAAGGAGATGTTCACCGCCTACTGCGCCGTCCTCAACAGCCTGCCCACCGACGCCACCACCAAAATCACCATCAACAACCGCCGCCTCAACAGCGCCGACTTCCACAAGTCCGTCCTCATGCGAGAGCAGGGGGACGGGCTTGACCTGTACCGCCGGGAGTATAACGCCGTCCTCATGGACAAGGCCGCGGGCAGCAATAACCTGGTGCAGGACAAGTACATCACCATCTGCGCCGCCCGGAAGAATGTGGAGGAGGCCCGGACCTTTTTCCGCCGGGTAGACGCGGACCTGGCGAAAAACCTCGGCCAACTGGACAGCGGGACCTGGCTCCTGGACACCCATGAACGCCTGCGTATTCTCCACGGCTTTTTCCGGCCGGGCGAGGAGCAGTATTACAGTTTCGACCTGGGGAACGCCATGCGCCTGGGCCACGACTTCCGGGACTATATCTGCCCGGATGGGATGCGCTTCCGCTCCGACCACTTCGAGATGGGCGGCAGGTTCGGGCGCGTGCTGTTCCTCCGGGACTACCCCAGTTACATCAAAGACACCCTGATCTCCGAGTTGTCCGACTTCCCCCGTAACCTGATGCTCTCCATTGATATCCTGCCCATCCCCACCGCCGAGGCCGTCCGGGATATGCAGCAGCGCATCATGGGCGTGGAGAGCGACATTACCCGCTGGCAGCAACGCCAGAACAACCGCAACAATTTCACCGCGGCCATCCCTTACGAGTTGGAGCAGCTCCGGGCGGAGAACCGAGAATTTTTAGACGACCTCAGCGCCCGGGACCAGCGCATGATCCACGGCAATATTACGCTGGTCCACCTTGCCGACACCCTGGAACAACTGAACGCGGACACCGAGGCCCTGCAATCCATCGGCCAGGAACGGGCCTGCCAGTTCAGCATCCTACGTTACCAGCAGGAGGACGGCCTGAACACGGCCCTGCCCTATGGCCTGCGGCCGATCACCACCACCCGCACCCTCACCACCGAGAGCGCCGCCGTCCTGATGCCCTTCCGGGTCCAGGAGATCCAAGACGCAGGGGGTATCTACTGCGGCGTCAACGCCGTATCGCAAAACCTCCTGATCTGCAACCGCAAGCAACTCCTCAATCCCCACGGCTTTATCCTGGGCGTGTCCGGCTCCGGCAAGTCCTTCAGCATGAAGCAGGCCATCACCTTTATCGCCCTGTCCACCAACGATGATATCATCATCATTGATGCGGAACGGGAATATGGGAACCTGACCCGTGCCCTCCAGGGGACAGTCCTGGAGGTGTCACCCAATAGCCCCCACCACATCAACCCCCTGGATATCTGCCGGGGCTACGGCGCTTCCGGGGAGCGGCCCGTGGCCATGAAGTCCGAACTGATGATGAGCCTTTGTGAGCAGCAGATGGGCGCGGGGCGGATCACTCCGTTCCACCATTCCATCATAGACCGCTGCACCGGCAATATCTACGAGGAGTTCATCAAGAGCGGGGGCAAGACCCGGCAGCCTACCCTCCTGGACTGGCGCAACGAGGTCAAACGCCAGAATGAGCATGAGGCCAAGGAACTGGCCCTGGCCTCCGAGTTGTTCGTGGAGGGCTCTCTCAATATGTTTGCCCACGAAACGAATGTTGACATTGATAACCGGATTATCTGTTTCGACCTCTATGAGATGGGCGAACAACTCAAACCCACCGCCCTCAACGTGACCATGGAAACCATACAGAACCGGGTAGCCTCAAACCGTCTGGCGGGAAAGTACACCTGGGTTTTTATCGACGAGATTTACTTGTTTTTCAAGTATTTCTACTCCGCGCAATTCCTCTACAAGTGCTGGAAGCGGTTCCGCAAGTATGCCGCCGCCATGACCGGGGCCACTCAGAACGTGGAGGAGTGCCTGCGCTCCGACACCGCCCGGCTCATGTTCGCCAACAGCGAGTTTTTGATCCTTCTCAACCAGGCGGCCACGGACCGGGCCGAACTTGCCAAACTCCTGAATATCTCCAGCACACAGATGGGCCATGTCACCGGGGCGGAGGCCGGCCACGGCCTCCTGCGCGTGGGGCGCTCCATCGTCCCCTTTGCCAATGAGTTCCCACGCGGCGGTGAACTGTACCGCCTGTGGAGTACCACGCCGGGGGATAAATGAGGAAATTGTCGAAATCTGCCTCAATTTGAGGCAAGTTCTGGAGGTGAGGCATCATGCCGGAATTTAAGGAAAAGCCGGGATCGGGCAGGCGCGGGAAAGCCCGGTCCCCCGGCACCACGATCCCCAGGCAGGCGGCGCACCAGATGAAAGAGAAGGCCATCCGGGAGCGGAAACAGCCCGCAGAGGAAACAGAGCGTGAGAGCGGCTACGCCGAGGAGAGGGTGGAGCAGGCCGGGCGCTGGGCCGTGGAAGAACTAGCCGGGACAGCCGCCCCTACCAGAGCCCGGAAGCCAGGGGCCCCAAAAAAAGAGAAGGCCCTCACAGACCGGGATGCTGGGCCCGACACCCTGGCGGATGCGGCCCGGGCAGAGGAACAGCCGCCCAGGGGCAGCCAGCCCAAGGAGCGAAAAGCCGTGGAACTGCGGGATCGGGAGGGCGGACAGGCCGGCAGCCGCGCCGCCCCAAGACCCAAGCGGGAGCCCAGCCCAAAGGAGCGGCCTGGAACCAGAGAGAGGCCCGGCGGCAGCGGGCCGGACACACCCGCAGGGCCGGGACCCCGGCAGTCTGTCGGCACACCACCGGCCCACAGACGTTCCGACAGGGACGTATCACCGCCTGACCCTTTTCCATTGAACAACCGTCGGCGCGGCTCTGCCGCGTCACACCAGGCCGGGAGCAGCAGAGGCCAGGGGGCCGCACAGCACGCCCCCGGCAAAGCCGCCCGTCAGGAGGCACGAAAAGGTGCCGAACCCAAGCAGGGCGGCGCTCCCGGAAAGCGCACCCGTCACGAATTTAAGCTCCGCCCCGGTTTCCGGGGCGAATCCAAGCTGGGACCATCAGCTCGGCCCGCTGCTCCACCGGGGCCAGCCGTCCCACGCCTGGCGGCAGGCCCCGCCAGACAGCGTGTGGGACGGCAGACTGTCCAAACCGTCCAGAAAGCCGGCAAGGGTGTCTTTGCCCTGGCAAAAAAATTCCCTGCCGCCGTCATCCGCGCAGCGTCCGCCCTGGTCCACTCCCTCGCCGCCCTGCTGGGCGGCGGCGTCCTTTTGGTGGCTCTTGTCATTATTATCGTGATCGCTGCGGTGGCCAACTCTCCCTTTGGCTTGTTCTTTGCCCAGGAACGCAACGCCCCCGGCACCCTTTCCGTGGCCGAGGCGGTCAATACGGTCAACATCGCCTATAACGCGCAACTGGAACAACTGCAAGCTGATGGCTATGACGATATTGTGATCCAGGGCCAGGCGGCGGACTGGCCGGAAGTCCTGGCCGTGTTTGCCGCCCGCTATGCCGGAGCCGACGACGGCATGGACGTGGCTACCCTGGACCCGGACCGGGTGGAAAAACTGACCGCTGTATTTTGGGACATGACGGCGATATCGTCATGGGTGGAAAGCATTGACCATCCGGGCGGCGAGGACAGCGAGGGGTGGACGGAGTACATCCTGCACATCACCATTTCCGCCAAAACCGCTGATGAGATGCGGACAGCCTATTCCTTTACAGAGTATCAAAACTCCGCCCTGGACGAACTGCTGGTGGACAGGGCGGCGCTCTCCGCCCTAGCCGGGAGCCTGTCCATCTCCAACGCGGACGCCCGGGCGGTGCTGGACGCCCTTCCCGAGGACCTGTCCCCGGAGCGCCGGGCCGTGGTGGAAACCGCCCTGACCCTCTACGGGAAACTGACCTACTTTTGGGGCGGAAAGTCCCTGGTCCTGGGCTGGGACAGCCGGTGGGGACAACTCACCAAAGTCACAGCCGCAGGCAGTTCCACCACCGGAACATACCGGCCCTACGGCCTGGATTGCTCGGGATATGTGGACTGGGTATTTTACAATATGTCCGCCGGGGAATATGTGATCGGCCATGGCGGAGGGGCCCATGCCCAGCACACCTACTGCGACCCCATCTCCTGGGAGGAGGCCCAGCCGGGGGACCTGGTGTTTTACCCCAGCGATGAACACGTCGGGATCGTCTGCGGCAGGGACGAGAGCGGCGGCCTCCTGGTGCTCCACTGTGCCAGCGGCGCCAACAATGTGGTCATTACCGGCATTTCCGGCTTTACCAGCGTAGCCAGGCCCATCTTTTACGGGGAGTAGATTTTGTCGAAATCTGCCTCAATTTGAGGCAGATTATTGCCCCCTGCTGTTCCCAGGAACGGCAGGGGGCGTTTTTTTTGCGTCTTTGCCCCGGACGTGGTAGTGTTTTGCTATGAGGTGATACGATGGAGTTATGGAAGCCGCTGAACATTTTGAGTTACGGCGCGGGGATGCCCAGTACATCCCTGGTGGGCATGGCCTGTGAGAACGCCCAACGGGGCTATCCTGTCTGGCCCCATGTCCCCGTCTACGACGCCGTGATCTTCTGCGACCTGTGCGCGGAGCCTGCCTGGGTCTACGAACAGGCTGACTTTGCCCGCCGGCTCTGCGCTCAGGCAGGAATACCCTTTTACACGCTGGACACAGACCTGTACGGGGCGTTCCTCTCCAAATTCGGGACGAGCCGGATCGCCAGCATCCCGTTCTGGACACTGGACGAGGACGGGAAGAAGGGGAAAATGCCGCGCCAGTGTACCTATGACTATAAGATCAAAGCCATTGAGCGGTTTGTGCGCCGGGACCTTTTGGGCTACAAGCCCTACGAGCGCACCTTGAAACTGGAGTTCCACGCCCACCAGATGCACATGGGCATCATGTTTGAGGAACGCCGCCGGGCCAGGCCCAGCAAATTAACTTTGTTTGAAAACCGCTATCCCCTGGTGGAAATGGGCTGGACGCGCCCCATGTGCTACGCCTACAACCGGGACGTGCTGGGCATCCGAACCCGGGCCTCCTGTTGCCTGTTCTGTCCATTCCACACCAACTATTTTTATCGGCACATCCAGACCCATGAGCCGTCCTGCTACGCCTGCGCCCGCCGGATCGACGAACTGGTAGAGAGCCGCCAGGCCAGGCCACCCATGAAAAGCAGGCTGTTCCTCTCCAAGTCCCGGAAACGGCTGCGGGATCTGGAGCCGGAGGACTGCCGCGATAAACAGGTGTTCCTATACCATGCGGAGGAAGTATGGAGCGGTTTTTGACCCCTGGACAAATCCTGCCGCAAAGTAAAATATCACCCCCCGCGCTTCTCAAAAGCGGCAGGGGGCGCGTTTGGCAGTTATCGTTTCAAATTTTTCGCAATCGAGATCAGGCTGTCCAACTGTTCAACATTCAGGCCCCTGACCGCCTCCATCAACTCCCGCGCCTTTGTCGGGGCGGAGATATCCGTATCGAAAAATTCTTTTGGCGTGATTTCCAGATAGTCACAGATAAAGAAGAAAGCGGCCATGGAGGGGAAGTTGGCCCCGTTCTCAATGTTATTGATATAACCGGGGCTCTGGCCGATGGACAGGCTCATATCCCGTGCGGACACGCCCTTGTTCATACGAAGCTCCACCAGCCGCTTGCTAAATTCAAACTGTTCCATGACGGTCCCACCTCTTTCCTGTTCGATTGTACTATTCACAGGTGGTCATAACGTCTTGTTTGACTGGTTATTATTCTTGATATATCCAGTTTGACTAGATATAATAGTAATACCAACTATCTGGCATGGATATACGGGCAGACTGTCAGGTTTTTGTGCCTTCTACTCAGCCTAAAACCCTTGTCGAAATCTGCCTCAATTTGAGGTAAGATATTTTACCAATTAAGAAGGGGTGCATATATCCCGCACAGCAGCGGGGACCAGCCGCCAATCAGAGGAGGATGCTATGTCGGAGAAAAAAATCTATTCCAGACGCTACCCGCAGGACCCGGAAATCATGGAGTTGATAAGCAGACCGCAGACCAAAGAGGACCGGGAGGCGGCAAAGCAGTCATTCAACGAGTTTTGGCGCCAGCTCCAGGAGGAGAGCGTCTATGTCCTGATGCCGGAGCGGATCAAGGGCGCCAGGCGATTTGTCGCGCTGGCGGAAGAACTGTCCGAAGCATACGGGATCGACATGGATATCTGGGAGAAATCTTATTTTATCCAAGTTGACCTGCACCTGTGCTGTGCCTCTTATCCCACGGAACTGACACGGCGCGTTGCGGAATTGTTCTGCCTGTGTGATCGGTTCCATTCATTCATCCTGCCCCAGGAACCCGGCGATTTTACCCTTTCCCTGGACTTTTATACCCACCAATACTACTTGTCTGGTCGGCTGATGAACGGGTGACGCCGCTCCGCTGAATGATAATGCTATAAAAAGGGGCCACAGAGAGCCGTCCGGCTGTCTGTGACCCAACATCCACTATCAGTTTTCCCGCAAGAAGCATTTCTTTAATCGGTCCACAACATCAAAAATGGCCTCCTGCTGCTCTTTCGTCAGGCCATCCAAATATAAGCAAGTACGGTCATCGAGCCCCATCATATAATCCAGAGAAGTATTATATAACACCGCCATCCGAGCGAACTGCTCCAGGCTGGGGGTGATCGTATTGCTTTCATAGCCGCTGATCGTGGAGCGGCCTACATTCAGGCGTGCGGCTACGTCTGTCTGGGATAAATGTTTGGACTCCCGAAGTTTCCTCAATCTTAATCCGAAGTCATATACTTCCATCCCACCACCCCCTATGGGGTTCATTTTATACGATAGCCGGTCATTTTTAGAGAACAGAACACGGTGGCACGGTCATTCATAATGATACGAGCCTATTTTTTGATGCCCGCGCTTTTTCTATACATTCGGGGTTCAGGAGATTTTGATATGGTAATAGACAGAGAAACAGGAAGGGGCTGCGCCTGGAGCATCACGTCAAAGACAATCGCTCGGCAGTTGATTGCGGACGGCATCGTGGGAAAAACGCTTTTCAGCAAGCCCCGGAAAAATGGAGACGGTCTGATCCTGACGTGCAAAGATAGCTGCGGTGAGATATATGTAACTGCGCGGAGAAGCCAGGCATTGGCGCCGGAGCCATTGTGGGCCCCTTCTTTCATTGACGTGGGGACGTGGATGCAGGCGGTCAGCCAGTTTCAGAGTTATATGAGCCTGGAACAGAATGTTGAGGACCACCTGATACCAATAATGGACGAATATCTGAAGGATATTCCCGACACAGAATTGGTCGCTATGACCAAGGAGTTCCTGATCGGGCATGGCGTAATCGGGATGCCCATCCGCCAGATTTCGGGGGACACCTATTATTTCAATGAAACGGAGATATATTCCCTTGATAAGGGGTCCCAGTTATTCCCGTATGATACGCGGCTGGATTTTCCCCTTTTCAAAATTCGAGGCGAAACCTGTTTTGATATGCGGGTCTGGTTCAAAGCAGTTTCCCAGTTTAAGGTTGCCATGACGCTGGAGGAGTGTATCTATATTTTCCTCGAAACGAAACTTGTGCATCATGCGCCGCGGGAACAGACCCCTTTTGACCGGCTGGTACAGATTATAGGCCGGCCTGAATATGAGCGCGTCCCGGAGAACCAAGACACCGCTACCTTTGACCGCATCCGTGTGACCATCGGCCTCTCCCGCTATTTGTGCCCTTCCTGGCAGGATCTGCGAAGCGAAGTAAAAAAGTACCGGCATGAAATATACCAGCGGGGCCTCCAGAGGATTGCGGCAGACCGCCGCTTCAAACGGTACGGAGTCCCCATCAACTTCATCAAATTGAGCGACGCCACCCTGCTGCGTAACTTTTCCATAGAATTGGTCTTTGAGTTGAAAAACCGGCCATCTTCCGTGTCCAAAGAAACAAATAAGGGAGGAAACCAAACGTGAAGCAGAAAAAGTCTATCCTGAAAGAGATCACGGCGACTGTCATGCCGCAAACAGAGGAGGGCCTGCAAACGCTTATGGAGCAAACTGGGCTGACGATTGGGGAGGTGATTGACCGCTTATCTTGCCTCAAATTGAGGCAAGTTTCGACAGGATTTGCGCTTCTGCTTGCGGTATGGGATAGATTGCAAATACGGATTGGAGGCGAGCTGTGAACACCTGCTTTTTCATCGGCCACAGGGAGGCGGGCAACGAACTGCGCCCCGCGCTGACCGAAGCGGTGGAGCGGCATATCATCGAATATGGCGTGAGTAGTTTCATGGTGGGGCGCTACGGCAATTTTGATAAGTTGGCGGCCGGGGCCGTCATAGACGCAAAAAAGCGCCACCCAGAGGTAACGCTGACCCTGTTGCTGCCCTATCATCCCTTTGACCGCCCGATCCCCACACCGGAGGGTTTTGACGGCACCTTCTATCCCCCAGGCATGGAGATGATCCCGAAACGAATTGCCATTCCCCGCGCCAACCGCTATATGGTAGACCACAGCACCTATCTGATCACCTACGCCTGGCACCCTGCCAGCAACGCGCGTGAGATACTGGAGGCGGCGTTGAAACGGCAGGAGCGCGGTATGATCCGTGTGACAAACCTTGCACTACAAAGGAGAGAAACATTTGTGTGAGCAGGATCATATATGAGAAAGAATATCCCGGGGAGGCTTCTAAAGAGCAAACAACCGAGCCAGAAAAACGGAAAAATACCTGACATATCGTCAAGTAAGCAAGAATTTCCAACGTGTTAGTTATTATAGAAATAGATACATACAGAGCCGATGACCAGATTCCCTTTTGCTGTGGTCATAGGCTCTTTTTTAATTATTTTGCGGTCTGTGCATTGTACTATCATACTTTACTTTACGCAGATTTATGTGTGATTTGCGTTTTAAGTGTATTTTCGTTATAATCGTTCTAATGACAGATTGAGATATGCGAGGTGAGCAGAATGGCACAGATACTTTTAGTTGA
>ERZ1673695.2512-NODE-2512-length-13758-cov-8.925929_pt1 | contig 13758 bp, 13 predicted proteins | sample MGYA00580225_ERZ1673695 | MGnify/ENA primary metagenome ERZ1673695 (study PRJEB41218, sample SAMN15661739) | gut metagenome | host: Homo sapiens | place: Canada: London | collected 2015-08-20/2019-03-30 | study: EMG produced TPA metagenomics assembly of...
GCTGTGCCATCTAAAATCTTATGGATGGTCATTTCTTTTGAGGGGAACAGAGAAAACCATTCTTTGATATATAGAAATATAGGCTCTATGCTTTTAAGTAACTCATCAATGGTAGTGTTATAATCTAAATACCACCATTCACTTTTTCCACACTTTTCATTGTCCACTCTTTTGCGGATTTGGCAATCATATTCCTTAAAATTACGCTTTGAAACAGTATCTCCCTTTTCAAAATAGACACCAATGTTAATTAAAAACTCGCATTGTTCATTGGTATTCCACTTGTTCCTTTGAATACTGATAATTCTACATAACCCATCAGAACAAAACAACCTATAATTTGATGCCTCTTTTCTATAGCCTAAAGGCTGTAAAAGCGCATATATCTTTTTTAGAAGTTCATTGAAATTTTTATCCATGCCGACACCTGCATTTCATTCGCTACTTGCGCCTTATCTCTCTATGTGATAAGACAACTTCTACACCTCATTATAACTAAACAACGAAGAAATACAAGGGCAGGAATTTTCATTCCCACCCTTGCTTTTACAAAATATTCTCAATAGAAATGATAAATCCGAACACATTCCCTATTTGGAGAATGTAGTTCGGATTATCATTGTTTGTCATGCTATACCACTGTAGATTTTTGAACCCCCGGCTCAAAAATGTCATGTGCAAATTGGAATTCTTCGTTCTTTTTTAACTTTTCTCAAACTTTTTTGATGGGTGCTTTCAAGAACTGCCAATTGGTCGCATGAAAAACCGTTATGCGAAACACTCATTTTTTCTCTGGCATCTCGCTCATATCCGCGGCTGCCCCTTCCAAAAGGTCAGTCACGACCTGATTAAGTTGCGCGGCGTTCTTTGAGGAGATGACCGGCGTATTGGACTGTGACTCAATGTCTTTCCTTGTTCGCCCGGCAACCTGTCCGCCAGCTTTAGCAACTTCCAGATTCTCTTGGAAGGTCGTGGGCTTTCGATCCTTTGAAAACTGTGTGGTGGTGGCTTCCGCCAGCATATTCAGCACCAACTCCAGCGTGGTCATGTTATCACGAAGGTTTTCCTTTTTCAAGCCCTTCAGATTTTTGTACTGCCGGGTGGACATCCCCGACCATGCGCGGGAGATCTCATCGGTGAGGATGGCGTACTCCACGCCCTTCTGCACACCGCGGGCATCCCATTCGTCTGTCAGTTCCTTACGGACCTGAATGGCTTGCAGCCGCTGGTTGATCCACTCGCGGGTATAGCCCTTCTTGAGATAGGTTTCCAACGCCCGCTCGATGGTCAACTCCGGGTCTATGGTTTCCTCAATGCGCTCCCGACCAACCTGCGCCAGCCATTGCCGGAATGGTTCGGCCTTTGGTGAGGGAATGGACTGGATGATACGGAGAAGCTGCTCCGTGTCTGCCACATCGGTATTGTAGCGTTTTCCATCCTTGGGCGACTTCATTTTCAGTTGCTGACAATTTGTCAGCAACTGATCTGCGCCTTCTTCTTTCAAACGCTGCTTCAGTTTCGCCCAATAGTTACTTGCGCCGCGTTGGTCTGGCTGGTTGGTTAGAACAGCCACCACATCAACGATGGAAAAGTACCATTCTTCCTTTTCCTCGTCCCACGCAGTACGAATGCGCTTGTCCTCGAATAGCTGGATCTTATCGTTCTGTGCCATTCTGCTCACCTCACTCCTGCAACAATTCTCTCAGCAATCCCTGGCAGCCCTCCAGCACATCCCGCCAAGTCGACTCGAAGTCCTCGGTGTACCACGGGTCGGCAACATCGCGGGGGTGGTCGGTATAGTCCATCAAGAGATGTAGCTTGCCGGCAAAGTCGCCGCCGCAGATGCGGTACATATTCCGCAGGTTCGCGCTGTCCATGCCGATCAGCAGGTCGTACTTGTCGTAATCCTGATTGGTGAGTTGCCGCGCCGCATGGCCGTCGCAGGAGATCCCGTGCTCTGCCAGCTTGCGCCGCGCTGGGGGATAAACCGGGTTTCCGATCTCCTCCCGGCTGGTGGCTGCCGATTCGATATGGAATTGTGGCGCCAGCCCAGCCTTCTTCACCAAGTCCTTCATCACGAAATCGGCCATGGGGCTGCGGCAGATATTGCCGTGGCAGATAAACAGGATATTCTTCATACTGGTTTTTCTCCGAAAACTCATCATTTTCTACAGTATAGCAGGTATCCACGCTTTCGCCAAGAGCAATTTCCGAATGTTCGGCTCTCTCAATCATCCGCCGCAGCTCCTTTTTGGATAAGCCGCTTTCGGCGACCTTCCGAATGTACCAGCACCTCTCGTCTATGGTCAATCCGGCCTCCATGATGACCACATTCTGTGTCCAGTTCAGATGCATTGCCTCCGCCAGCAACTCCAATGTGTCGCCGTACATCCGGAAGAAGTCCCGCATCCGGCGCAGGTTGCGGGGAGAGAAGCCCTCGGCTGCGGGATAGGTGGCTTGCAGGTGTTCCGACGCCGCGACAGCGGCGCCTTTTTCAGCTCTGCTGCTGACCACTCGACCGATCTCGCAGTACAGTTCCATCTGCGGGAGCTGTGCCGCCATAAGCCTGTCCAGTTCGGAAAATGGGATGTTGTAATCTGCGGGCTTGCGAATATTCATAGGATATCTCCTTAAAAAAGGCACCTCGAAGCGTGATTGCTCCGAGATGCCGTCCCCTCTATAGATTTAATGTTCCGATATATGTAGCACCGTATTTATCTGGCTTCTTTTTGTCATCGAGAAAATCTACAGAGTAGTTTTCGTTGGACACATAAACATCTACAAAGCCACTATCGCAGTCGAATATAATATCTTTTGCAGAGTTTTGGGTAATGGTATTGTAATCACTTAAATAATTAAGCTCTCCTGATGGTGCCTCACCGATTACTACCATTTGGGGAGCTATACTATCCATCCACTCCTTGGGAATTTTTCCGCTCTTTCTGCCGTGGTGTGGAGCGAATACGATATCGGCTTTGGGGAGTTCAATGGCATCTTTAATTTTTTCCATAAATGTATTCTCCAAGTCACCGAACCATAGTGCAGTTACACCATTTTCCAATGAATATTTAATGATAGGGGATATGTTGTTTGGACTCGTTCCTTCTTTTACATTTGATAGTTCTGTCTTGTAATCTGAGTTAGATACAATGGGCCATAGAATATTTATTCCGGATGATCCATACTGCTTTTCCTTGTCATCGCTATTCATCCAGCATCTACGGCAGTCTTTATAAATGTAAAATGCTTTCTTCTTCGAGTCTCGCAGTTCGCAATACCGCTGAAAGTCATCTGTATCATCACTTTTGGTAGCTTCTTTGGTAGCTTCGTTGGCAACACAATAAAAGTTGGCAATACCTAAATGGTCATCAAGATACTTCAACCCATGGATATGATCATCGTCTGGATGCGTAGAAATAAAGCGGATAATGTCTTTTCCTGATGCCTCCTGCTTTATTTCGCTTACAATCCTTTCATTATTTGTCTCATCTATATTGCAATCAATAATTGTAAAGTTGCTGCTACCATGTTTAATGTAAAACATATCTCCGTTTCCGACGGATATAGATTTGATAATGCTCATTCAATTTCGCCCCCATCATTAAATGTTTTTTCTCTGTTTGATAGAGCTTTCTCTATACGCTTTCTGATAAAATTAGTTTGCTTCCTATAACTATAGGCAAAGAGAATAATCATCAGCAGAAATACGATTAAAAGTGATAAATCGTTTCCAATATCGCCAAACTCTTGAACCTTGTCATAGAAAAAAGAGTCATATATTTTTGCTCCAGTGGCAACCACGAACACGGAGAGGAGCGTACGATAAGTGTTGTTTACTTCATTTAGTGTCTTAATAAAATCATCATTTTTTGATGCAGCGATATAATCAGTATATGGAGCGAAGTTTAAAAACGGTTCTTTTTTTTGCGCATTCTTATTTGAAATTTTAATTAATTGCAACATCGCTTTAATACATATGGAACCTATACGACTTATGGTCATACCCAAAAAATAATATATAAATATGTCTTTCCAAATTTCACTTGTTGAAACAGAAAGACGGGTTGTGGTGTCAATGAGCCAACAAAAGATGATACCAGGGAAAAAGTAATTAAGTATGTGGTACGATGAAATTTTTTCAACTGCGCATTTGAAAACATCTTCCACATGCATTCCTCCTTTGTTTTAACTGTAATAAATTATATTCTATATTATACTACTCGACATGCGTAAATTCAACAATTAAACAAAACGCAAAAAATCAAAACTGTCTATTTTGTGCATCAAAATCGTCATTAGTAAATAAGGCCGCAAAAGAACAAACGGCAAGCTTGCCGTTCTTTCCTTTGCGGCCTTATCTTATAAGATTTGCACGATCTGCTTCCACAGCAGGATGTGCTTTTCATCAATGGCTTTGTTGTCGTGATAATGGCCGAACAGCCAGTAGTGGTATTTTGCTCTTTCCTGTACCTCCTGCAAGAAATCCGTGAGACGATCCGCCTCGTTGTGGCGGTTCCCCATGAGGGCGATACTGGTGGGAGCGCAGTGGGTGATGATGTAGTCCACCGCCCAGCCGACCGCGTCAAGGTTTTGCCGCGCCTCGGTGTATTCTTCATCGGAGGGAAGCTCCTGCGCCCACCAAGAAACGTGGTTGACGCGGTATCTCGCTCTTGGTTTGCGCTGGAGCATCGTGAGCCTTCGCTCAAAATCCGGGGTATCCGGCTCCAAAATTCCATCCTCGATGTCATGACTTTTTGCACCGCCCATAGTGAAGAAGCGGTATCCTTCCAGCTCGTAAACCTGACCTCGCATCAGGTGCAGCACATGAGGGCAAACGCGATGTACCTTGCCGCCGTGCCACTCCGCCACGGGGTAACGCTCCAGCGCGTCATAGTTTTCATGGTTGCCGCAGACAAAGGCAAGCGTGAAGGGCAGGCGTTCCAGCCAGTCCAGCGTTTCATCGTCGCGACTGTCACCAAACCACACACCCCCGAAGTCTCCGGCGCAGATCATAATGTCCTGCCTTGTCATTCGCGCCTGTTCGGGAAAGTATTTTGGTTTGAATCGCTCAAAATTTCCGTGGAGGTCGCCGGTCACAAATACCATTTTTCCATCTCCTATCTTAATTTGATATGCTCTGGCGGATCTCAATGCCGCTCTTTAGCGTCACGCTGATCTCGTTCTTGGACAGCACCTTCACCTGCGCCACCAGCTGTCGGATGGCAGTCTCGTCCCATTCCGTGATGTGGGGCACGGCGTTTTCCAGCATCCCCGCGGCATCCCTGATGCGCCGATCCGCTTCGGCGTGTTCTCTGCTCTCGGCAAGGATGGTTGCCCGCAGCTCCTTGAGCGCGGTCTGATTGTCCAATATCTCCTTGAACTGATCCCCATAGGCGATGGGATTATCCGCCGCCTTTTCCAGCAGCCTTTGGAACTGTGCCTCCAACTCTGCCAGTCTGCGGTCGATGTCGCCAAGGCTCATGCCGCTGCCGGGGAACGGGATGACCTCTGCCTCCAACGCCTCCGTGATTTGGCGGATGCGACCATCCAAGTCCGGCAGGACGGTGTTGAGGGCGGCTATGATCGTCTGTTGGAGCGGCGCCTCGTCCAGCGTGGGCGAGCTGTGGCAGTATTTCTTGCCGTAGTCCAGGCGGCTCACACAGCGCCACACGACGCGCTTTCCGTCAGGGCGCGTCCATGTGCAGCGGCGGTACAGCGTTCCGCACTCGCCGCACACCAGCCGGTCCGAGAGGGCGTAGCGGCTGGTGTAGGCGGCAAGACCGGTGGAGGCTCTCTTGGAGGGGCTTTTTGCCGCCTTGCGCCGCGCCATCTCCGCCTGCACCGCGTTGTACCTCTCGCGGCTGACGATGCCCTCGTGGTGGTTCTCTATGAGGTACATGGGGAGCTGCCCCGTGTTTTTGATGACCTTGCGGTTGATGACATCCTGCTGAAAGGTCTTCTGCATCAGCACATCGCCGCAGTATTTCTCATTCCGCAGGATGCTCTTGATATGAGGCAGCGTCCATTGCGGTGACTTTTCGGAATATATCACGCCCTGCTCATGCAGCTCGTCCCGCAGCATCCGTGTGCTGGCCCCGGCGAGGTATCGCTCGTAGATCCAGCGGACGACCTCCGCCTCCTCCGGGATGATCTCCGGCTTATCGTCCGCACCCCTGCGGTAGCCGTAGAGGTATTTGTACTGGATGGTCGCCTTTCCGCTCTCCATGGCGCGGCGTTTGCCCCATGTGACATTGGCGGAGATGGATTCGCTCTCAGACTGCGCGAAGGCGCCGGAGAGCGTGATGCGCAGCTCGCTGTCCTCCTCCAGCGAATTGATGTTCTCCTTTTCAAAGATGACGGCGATGCCCAGCTCCTTGAGCGCCCGTGTGTAGTAGAGGCAGTCCACTGTATTGCGGGCGAAGCGGGAGACTGATTTGGTGAGGACGACATCTATCTTCCTCTGGCGGCAGTGGCGGATCATGCGCATGAAGTCCTCCCGTTTTTTCACTGAGGTGCCGGTGATGCCCTTGTCGGCGAAGATGCCCGCCATGGTCCACACGGGGTTGGACATGATCTTGTCGGTGTAGTATTCCTTTTGCACCTCGTAGCTGTTTGCCTGATCCTCCTCCTTGGTGGAGACCCGGCAGTAGGCGGCTACCCGGAGCTGTCTTTTCAGCTCCGCCTGCCGGACCGACTCCGGCTTTGCGGGGATCTTAATGACTCTTGGAGCGGTTTCGTTCACAGCTGATCTCTCCTCTCTATGGCCTGTCCGTTCTTCAGCGTCACGGTCACGCATTTGTTTGTCACGCGCACCTTTGACACCGCGCTCTGCAGCAGCTCCGCATCCAACTCCGTCATAGGTTTGCGGCCGGTGAGCAGCCGCCACAGCCGCACAGTTTCGTATTCCGTGCTCCCGATGGCGTCGTACTGCTCTGCCGCCAGTTGAAGGAGCAACGCTCTGGCGTTGTCCTCGTCGATGGGCTGCCGCTCCAGCGCGGAGGTCAGCTCCTCCCGTGTTTTTCCGCAGGCAGCGGCCGCTTGGGATGTCGCTGGCCGGACGCGGTCGGGACAGCGTATGAGCTCGTTGAGCAGGTCGGTGACGAGCTTCTCAACCCGCGCGGAGGGCGGCGCGCCGCAGAGCCGCCGCAGAGCCTTCTGCACCGGTGTTTTCTGCGGCGGACAGCCTCTTGCCTTCCTCTTTTCCGCTGCCGCGCGGAGCTGCTCCGGCTCAATGAGTGCCGGATAGCCTTTCTCTCCGATATAGCGGCCGTCCTCTAAAATGCGGGATACCATGTTCTTGTTCCATGTCCGCCCCTCATAGTAGGGGATCTCCTGCCGGCAGAGTGCCTTGGTCAGCTCCCCCAGCGTAGCTCCCGTGCTGTAGCCTTGGAAGATAAACCGCACCAGCTCTGCCTCCTCCGGCTGGATCGTGATCTCGCCCAGCGTCATACGGTAGCCGAAGGGCTGCTTTCGGTTTCCCATTATCGCACCGTCCTCTCAATGGATTCCCGCAGCTCCAGCCCGTTATGCAGGCGGAAGCGGAGGGTGTCATTGCTCTCCACGATGATTTCCGCAACGAGCGCGCCGCACAGCTCTGTGTCGGGGTGGTCGAGGAAGTCCGGCCCATCCTCCAGCAGGGCTATCAGCTCCTGCGTCCGCTGGGCGGTGGCATCCCCCTCGGCAGTCATAAGTTCCTCTTTGTCCAGCTTGGCCTGTCGGAGCTGGCGAGTCAGCTCGTTGCTTTTGGATATAAAAATGTCAGGATCAACGAGGCCGTTTTGCTTGAGGAAGGCCAGCGTTTGATTCTGACTGGAGAGTTCGGATATTTTTTTGTTGAGGGAAACGATGTCCTCGCTCCAGAGCAGTCTGCGATCACGGATCGTCTGGAGGTTTTTGAGCATCTGCTCCAGAATGGGGAGACTCTGATGCTTGAGCTTATAGTAGAGGCGACAGAAGGCTTCATCCGTCTGCGCTTCCGGCACGGGCTTAATGGCGCAGTCGCCTTTTTCATCGTGTCGGCAGCAGCACCAGTACCATCTGCCATTGACCCGCTTTGCCCGGATGCGGGAGCCGCAGGAGCAGCGCATCCGGACACAGAGCCTTCCATGAGTGACAGCCTGCCCGACGCTGCGCTTTTGCATCAGTGTCTGTACCTGGTCGAAAGTTTCCCGTGGAATGATGGGCGGATGTGTTCCTACTGCGTAATACTGTTCATGCTCACCAGTGTTTTTGTGGCGGGTCGCAGGAAGTGTATCGCTGGTGTAGGTTTTTTGCCACAGGGAATCTCCTGTGTATTTTTCGTTGGTGAGGATGTATCGGACAGAGGCACTGTGCCATTTTTTTCGCTGGCCGCTGGAAATGCCCTCCTCGTTCAACTTTTTTGCGATTGCAGTTCTATTAACACCGTTGAGGTACCATTGAAAGATGCGGCAGACCACCAGTGCGGCGTCAGCATCGATTTCTATTTTCCTGCCAACAAGTTTGTAGCCGTAGGCCATGGACGAGGGAAGGAAAGTCCCTGCTTCCATCCTGCGCTGATAGCTCCATCGCATATTGCCGGAGATGGATTCGCTCTCCTTTTGGGCGAAGGCGGCATAGATGGCGGTGATGAGCTCGCTGCTCACATTGGCGGTGTCGATGCCCTCGCGCTCGAAGCGGACATTGACGCCCAGCTCCTTCAGCTCCCGCACCGCCTCCAGACAGTCCTTGGTGTTCCGGGCGAAGCGGGAGATGGATTTGACGAGGATCTGGTCGATGAGTCCTCTGCGGCAGTCCGCCATCATGCGCTGGAAGTCCTCCCGCTTTGCGGCGGAGGTGCCGGTGATGCCCTCGTCGGCGTAGATATCCACCATGCGCCACTCAGCCTTGCCGGAGATCAGCTCGGCGTAGTAGCGGTTTTGCGCCGCGAAGGAGTTGAGCTGGTCATCAGAGTCCGAGCTGACGCGGGTATAGGCCGCTACCCGCAGCTGCGCATTCCGCGGCTTCTCCGCTGCCTCGATCTTGATGACGCGGGGCTGCCCTGCCAGCGCCGTTGTGCCGTCTGTCAGATGCTTTTCCACCATGCCTGCTCACCTCCTGTTTTCGCAACACAAACACTACCACAACCTTGTTCAGAAAGCTACTGAAAGATGAAGGAAATCAGAGAGAAATCATAATGTCCGCGGCGATCCGTGCCGCCACACTCCGCAGCTCCTTTTCGCTGAAGCTGCTGCTTTCCCGAAGCTGGCGCAGCAGAAGGATGATGCCGTAATAATTGACATTCTGATCCATATCGGTACCTCTTTTCTGAATTTTGCCTTGCGGCACAAATATGAGGATCGTCCGGGGGATAAGGAGGAGGGGTGAATGCAGGCCGTTCAGAGGATTGAAAGAGAGAAGAGAATGGATGGCGGGAAAAAAGAGGAGGCGGACGATCCCCATACTTCTGCCGCAAAGCAGAAGAGGCCGCTCCGTATCGGGGCGGAACTGCTCCTTGCGGAGCGGCCTTCTTGCTCTTGCGTTGCTGCCTGTATTCGACACTACTTCCCCAGGCAAGGGCGGCGGCTGGAACGGCGCTGGCGCGCGTCACGGGAGTTTCACCCCTCCGAGGTTCTCTCGAAGCTGCGTACAGGAGTATCATTGTAAGCTGACGGGGTCATGGCGAAGCAGCCTGCCAAAACTGCATTTGACCTGAGTGGGTATCGCTCTGCACCTTCCTTTGGCCGTCCTAATATGCGGAGAATGCTCCGCACAGGTGGTCTTCGCGCACCCGGTCTGACGCTCGCGCCGTCAGCAAAGGTATTCCAGTCACCGGATATGACCGCCTGGGCGGTGTTTTTCAAGGTTCAGAGGGATCATGAAAAAGATCCCCTCATGTGGTAGGCAGCGAGAACGCGATTTTTTCAATCACTTTTGGAAAATTTTTCGTATTTTTTTAAGACGGCCAAAAATGTTCTGTGGGGAGCACCCCAAAACGGCTGCAATCTCCGTTTGAGAAAGTCCATCCACTACAATGAGGGTCAAGAGCTCAAGGTCTGCCTTCCTCAATGCTTGAAGCTGCTTGTAGATCGACGGATCATCGACTTCTTCGATCCAGCCGTACCTTGACGCCGTTGTGTAATCATCCCAGCGGCTGACTGATTCCAGGAACTTTTTCATCAATGCGGACTTGTCCTCCTGCTTGGCGGAAGGCTCGTCAAAGATGCCAATGCCCAAGTCCTGCGTATGCAGGCGATAGATCCTCTCCTGTTTGAATACCTCCCAATCGAAGTCGTGCATCTTCTGGATGGCGGTATCGGACATCCCGGCCGCCCTATACTCACGCCGGAGTCTTGCCCACAGCGTTTCAAACTTCTTCTTTTCTGCCGCGTAATTAAAGCCCATATATGGTTCCTCCGTATTCTGAAATTTGGTTGGCTGCAAATCTCAGAACGGGTGGCGGGCCGCGGCAGCGGGGTCGCGCACAGGGCGCAAAAAAGCCCACAGCGACACCGCTGTGGGCATAAGGATATTCGAGGGTAATAATGGCGGACGGAGGCGGGGTATCCTCAAAAGGACGCAAAAAGTCAGGGCATCCGATGCCCGGCCATAGGTGAATGAAGGAAGGCTGCCATTCGGCAGCGACGACAGTACCGCGGATGTGAGGATACCCCATAAAAACCGCCTGTCCTGGCATTGAGCCAATGTTTTTTCATTGCCGTGCAAGTGAGGCGCCTGCGGATAAGCCGGGAGATCACGGCAGAAAAAAGGAGAGATTGCGATACAGCAATCTCTCCCGCTTTCGACATGATGGTTGTTCCGTTAGCTTGGACAGGGGGTGCGTCAGCCCTTATGACCGCTGCACCGCCTGCAGTCGAACGCCTGCCGGATCTTTTTCAGGGGGTATCGTATTCCGTTTTGGTCTATTTAAGGCATCTCCGGTTCTGGAGCAAGGCGCACGGTGAAGTCCTGCGCTATAGCACCCTCCGGCAGCAGCTTCGCCATGAGGACGAGCCGCTGGTTGCCGGTATTGTACTCATCGTACTTCCGGCAGCAGGTGGAAAGGGTCAGCACGGTGTCCTCCTCACCGAAGGTTACACCGTCAAATTCCAGACAGTTCTTCTTTGCCACCTGCTCAAAGAAGTTTGTCAGCTCCTCGCCTGTGGGATTGGGAGCGATGTAATCAAAGTCAATATCCGTGATGAAGCAGGCCGTGATCTGGAAGACCATGTCCTCGCCCTTCACCGAGAGGTAAACATACGGGTTCTCCTTCACATAGTCCGCATCCATATACCGATGGAGCTTCGTGAGCTTTGGCCCGTCCGGGTCGCAGTTGCTGGCAGAGTGACCGAAGATGACGGTATTCCTGTCCAGCTTGCTCCGGCTGCTCAAACGGTTGTCACAGTGGGCGTAGTAGCAGCCCCATTCGCTGTAGTTCCCGTTCTCGTCCTTTTGCAGGTAGTAAGCGTTGTCCTTCGCCTGCACCACAGGGTTGTCCACCTCGGCACCGGGCATATACAGCCACGCCACGGTATCGGAGTTATTCTTCTTGGCGGCCTTCAGCTCCTTTTGCCGGTCCACGGTGGGGATGATCTCGCCGGTGGGCTGTGGCTCGGTCACTTCGGGTACGCTGGGATATTCCTCTTTCTGATGGCAAGCGGTGGCACTGATCGCCGTCCCCATCAGCATAATGGCGACGAAGGTGCAAAACAGAAATCGAGTGATCTTTTTCATAGTGTTTTCTCCTGCCGCGTGGGATGGCGGCATGGCTCATGGGTTGTGAATGGCGTACAGAGTTTCCTGTGGCGAAAAGGAAACAGCGCGGAGGCCGGTGCTATTGACCGTCCGCCGCGCTGTCCTTTGCTTTTTGGGGGAGCAGATGACAGTGTAGGAGTATATCCGGCATCTGCTCGTTGCGGGTAAAGAGATATCTGCTGCCAATAGAATCATTCGTGAGAATACAGAAGAGAGAGAACACTTTCTGCTTTCGAGCAAGATCGAAAGCACAGCACCGCAGAACTTCTGTCATCTTCCCAAGCCGTGCGCAGCGCAAAGGGCTTCGTGATAAACTGAATGTCTGGCAGCATTAGAAAGGTTACGGGGCAAGTCACCGTTAGGTCTGCTGTCAATTGGATCGTTCTGATAAGCAAGACCTGATCGCCTTTCTTAGCCCGCTCTGAAGGTTTTCCATGAAATAGCTTATGCAGATCCATCTCGCTTGCCGCGAGGTGATAGCATTTCAGCGGGTGCATACGTCATCCCTAATTACTTGCTGTGAGCACGGTACAGAAAAGTCACGATTTGTGCGCGGGTGCAGCCCTCGTCAGGACTGAAGGTGGATAGCGTTGTCCCGACCGTGATCTTATGCTTGACCGCCCACAGCACAGCGTCGATATAGTAGGCGTCCGCGGCTACATCGGTAAAGGGATTGGCCGTTTTTGCAGAGGGAGAATTGGCTGCTCTCCACAAGAAGGTCACAATATGTGCGCGGGAGCAGGTCAGCTCGGGGCTGAAGGTCGTTGCGCTCGTGCCAACGGTAATACCGTTCTCCACAGCCCACAGGACGGCCTCGTAATAGTAGCTGCCATTCAGCACATCCTCAAAGGGCATTGCTTCTGTTTTTGGTGTGGGGCTTCCGGCAACTCTCCACAGGAACGTCACAGCCTGCGCACGGGTACAAATGCCATCCGGCGTGAAGTAATTATTACCCGTGCCGGTGGTGATTCCATTTTTAACCGCCCAGTCGACCGCTTCCTCATAGTAGCTGCCCTCCGCTACATCGACGAATACTCCGGTCTGGGGGTTGCCGTTTGCCTTCATAAAGACTACCTCGATGGTGTGATCCTTCGTGACATTCTTGAAGGTGTAGGACTTCACAGAGCCCACGCTCTTACCATCCACCAGCACCTTGGCTACGGCGTAGCCCTTGTCCGGGGTGATGGTGAAGGTCTGATCCCATCCGTGACGGACGGAGGTCCAGCCGGAGGGAGAGATAGAGCCGTTCAAGCCGGAGATCGCCCTGATGGTGTGGTAGGTGTAGCCGCCACCGCCGCCACTGCTGCCACCGCCGCCGATGTAGGTCCAGTGGGCGTACACAGTGGTGTTTTCATAGAATACAGTAGCGGTCGTGATCTTTGTGCCGCCGCTTGCCGCGCTGTACCAGCCGTCAAAGCTGTATCTGCCGCTGTGGGTGGCGGTGGGCAGCTCGGGGAGCTTTTGGTCAATGGTAGTCATGCTGGTAACGGAGGGGGTGCCGCCATTGCCCTTGAAGGTGATGGTGAACTCGGTGGGGACTGGTGTGTCGGTCTCATGCTTGTCGCACGTCACCCAAATGGCCATCTGCTTAACTTCCTCTGTGGGCTTCCACATCTTTGTGGAGCTGTCGTACTTCACTACGAACTTCAGACCATCGGTGGTCTGCGCGGAGAGCACCTTGTGCATGATGCCCGTGTCGCCGCTGAACTGGTTGCAGTACACGGAGGGAATAAGGGTAATGGTGCTTTCGTACACCTTATTCGCATTGAGCGTGGGAGTTGTTGAGGTAAAGCCGCCGCCAATCAGGCCGTAATACTTGCCGGACTGCTGACCGGTCGGAACATTGTTGCAGAGCACCGCGACGATCTGATCACCCAGACCGCTGATGTTGTCGGTCATGGGATACATGGGCATTTCCGGGGTCGGGGTCTCATGCTTGTCGCACGTCACCCAAATGGCCATCTGCTTAACTTCCTCTGCGGGCTTCCACGTCTTTGTGGAGCTGTCGTACTTCACTACGAACTTCAGACCATCGGTGGTCTGCGC
>ERZ1673695.2515-NODE-2515-length-13740-cov-24.956741_pt1 | contig 13740 bp, 13 predicted proteins | sample MGYA00580225_ERZ1673695 | MGnify/ENA primary metagenome ERZ1673695 (study PRJEB41218, sample SAMN15661739) | gut metagenome | host: Homo sapiens | place: Canada: London | collected 2015-08-20/2019-03-30 | study: EMG produced TPA metagenomics assembly of...
AAAACGATCGTTTTAGCTAGTCATTGTTTTTCGTGAGCTCACATCTGTGGCTGACGAACTTTGTTGTGTCAATACCTTATAGTTTGTTATGATTTATATATTCATTGCTATTTCTCTACTTATATCAATAGTTCTATCAGCGCTTATTATTCCAAGGATTCTCGTCGTAGCTTTCCGAAAAAAGTTATTCGACATCCCCGACGAACGAAAAGTCCATAGCGGAATAATTCCCCGTCTGGGTGGCATATCATTTGTCCCCACCATCCTATTTTCATTGGCTTTCACCACCGGATTAAGGTATCTTATCGGTTATGAAATCGCCATTGATAGCCTTCATTTCATAGTTCCCGAATTTTATTTCTTAGTCTGTGGCTTAACGTTATTGTATTTATCAGGCATAAAGGATGACTTGGTCGGACTGCGTTACCGAAGCAAATTCGTTATACAGATCATAGCCGCCTCTCTTATCCCCCTGTCCGGCCTATGGATCAACAACCTGTATGGCCTTTTCGGAATTGAGGAACTGACTCCCTGGCTAGGAATCCCTTTTACAATCCTATTAACTGTATTCATTGTTAATGCGATCAATCTAATTGATGGTATTGATGGATTAGCGTCCGGGTTAAGCAGTATATCACTGTTAACTCTCGGCAGCATATACGTTTATTATAATCAATGGATATACGCTACACTTGCGTTTTCCACTCTTGGAGTACTACTTCCTTTCTTTTATTATAATGTATTTGGAAAAGTGGATCGCTGTAAAAAGATATTTATGGGGGATACCGGGAGTCTGACACTTGGCTATATATTAGCTTTTTTAGCAATCTCCTATACTAATAATAACCCGGAAAGGGCACCTTATTCAGAAGGAGCTATCGTTATCGCCTTTTCTACCCTAATAGTCCCAATGTTCGATGTGATTCGGGTAATATTGGTACGTGCTCGAACTCATAAAGGATTATTTGAAGCAGACAGGAATCATATACATCATAAATGTCTTGACATAGGATTTAGTCCCCGAAAATCATTACTAATTATTTTAATTATTTCTTGCTTATTTAATCTACTAAATATCATACTAATATCTTTCATGAACAATAATATAATATTACTTATAGATATTACACTTTGGATAGGAGGCAATCTTTGGTTAGATAAGTTAAAGAAAAAAAACAACCACAACAAACACTTTTTATAATAATACCTATAAACTATCATCAAAATAAAATAAATCAGAATAGAAAATAATGTCAAAAGAAGCAAACAAACGAATAGCTAAAAATACAATATATTTATATATTCGAATGCTTTTCATTATGGCTATAAGTTTATATACTGTTAGAATTCTATTAAAAAATCTAGGAATAGAAGGCTATGGTATATATAATGTTATTACAGGGACTGTTTCCATGCTTTCGACAATAAGTGTATCTTTATCAGCTGCTACACAACGCTTTTTTAATATTGCTATGTGCAATAATGATCAAAAAAAATTATCCATTATATTTAATACATGCATATTAATATATGCCTGTATTTCTATAATAATAGTATTATTAGGAGAAACTGTTGGACTATGGTTTATTAGTACTCAATTAAACTTCCCTAATGAACGTACTACTGCAATAATATGGGTATATCAATTTTCTTTATTATCATTCATTATAACAATGCTATCAATACCATATTCATCCGCAATTATAGCACATGAAGATATGCACTATTACTCTTATATAGGAATAATAGATTGTTTACTAAAATTGATTTTCGCATATTATTTATCTAAGATAAAAATAGACTCCTTAATCATCTATTCATTTTTATTACTAATTATTAGTTTAGGAATTTTTCTATCATATACAATTATCTGTCGCAAGAAATATTCTGAATGCAGAATTCAAAAAATACATGACAATTCTATACTAAGAAAAATATTATCATTTTCTGGTTGGACAATATTTGGTAGTAGCGCAGGCATACTTAATAATCAAGGAAATAACATTTTAATCAATATCTTTTTTGATCCAATCGTCAATGCTGCACGCTCCATTTCGTTTCAAATATGTAATGCAATGACGTCATTTGTCACAACCTTTTACACAGCGATGCGTCCTCCTTTAATAAAAAGCTATGCTAGTAAAGATTGGGAATATTCAATAATATTATTCAACATCAGCAATAAAGTTATTTTTTATTTAATGATGATTTTATGTTTGCCAATATTTTTCAACACTCAATTTATTCTATACTTATGGCTAAGTGAAACAACACATTACATGGAAGTATTTACAAAATTAGCCTTAGTATATGCTATAATAAATGCACTAAATGCACCTATAACTACACTCATACAGGCAGAAGGAAGTGTCAAAAAATATCATTTAATTGTTGAATCTATTATATTATTAAGCTTACCTTTTACATATCTATTATTTAAACTTAAATTTGATGCATATTATACATATATCATTTCTATAGTTGTATTTTTTATTGCTCATATTGTGAGACTAGTCATTTTAAAAAATGCTATAGAATTCATTTCAATAAAAAAATATTTATCGGATTTCATATTCCGAGCTACAATTGTATTAATCATATCATCTATCGTTCCTTTATTAATTGATTTTAATTATCAAGACAGCTGGAAAAAGTTAATAATTTCAACAATACTAACTACAATAATATCAGTTATTTGTATATTATTTATTGGGCTTAATAAAAAAGAAAGACAATTTGCTATAAAAAAAATCTCAAAAACAAACTTCCATGTTTAGAAAAGAACATATAAGAAATATGTTACAATACGTTTCTTATATCACAATATCATGCATAACATTTTTAAAACCCATAATTAAAGGTTATATCTATATTTACAGATTTCTATATAGTGAATGGAAACGTAGAGAATTTCAATCATCCTATAAAAATACAGTAATTTATCCTAGATTAAAACTAATTGGAGGAAAATATATAACAATTGGGAATAATGTTCACATATATAAATATACAACACTATCTGCATATTCCAAATTTGGAGAACAAAAATTCACACCTTCCCTTACAATCAAAGAAAATTGTTCATTAGGTGGATGGAATCATATTTCTGTAACAGGAAAAATGATAATTGGAGAAGGTGTTGTTACAGGAAAGTGGGTTACAATAACAGATAATTCTCATGGAGAATTCATAAAGGAACAATTAGATATTCAACCGATGAAAAGACCTGTTATAAACAAAGGAAATGTTACAATTGGAAATAATGTTTGGATAGGAGACAAAGCAACTATTCTTCCTGGTGTTACCATTGGTAATGGTGTGATTATTGGAGCAAATTCAGTTGTCACAAAAGATATTCCTCCTTATTGCATTGCAGTTGGTAATCCTATAAAAATCATTAAACAACTTAAGCCATAGTATTAAACAGGCCGATTAATCACAGTATTTATATAAATAAAAAAGAATTTATACAAATGACTAATATGTTATGTATATTCATATTACCTGCAATATTTATACTAACATTGTTTTTAGCGAGTGTTAATCACAAAACATCTTCATTTTCATCAATATATACATTAGTTTATTGTATTATTGGTTTATTATTAGTCATGGCTGTGATAACACGTCCTTCATCTATGGTAGATTATTCAAATTATGTTGAAGCTTATATTAAAGGAAGTAATAGATTTGAACCTTCATTTTCGATTATTAGGAACATATCACTTACATTTACAGACTCTCATTTACTTATGATGTTTATATATGGATCCATATCAATTTCGATAACAATGGTTGCCATATACAAAAACAGTTACACTTTATGGTACTCAGTATTAATATGGCTTTCTTATATATTCATTATACAGGATATGATTCAAATCCGACAAGCAATTGCTAGTGCTATATTCCTATATGCAATACCATATATAGAATCAAAACAAATCAAAATATATATACTATTAAATATTATTGCTATTTTATTTCATTATTCAGCATTAGCTTTTTTACCATTATACTTCTTATCTCCACAAAAATCATATAAATTATTTTATACTCTTTTAATTCCAGTTTCATATATCCTTTATTTTGGAAACACACAACTCATATACATATTACAAAATATAGATATAGATTTTATAACGAATCTTTGGAATACAAAAGTTAACACTTTAGAGGTTACAGAAGATGTAAATTTATATAATAAAAGACAAATAATACAAGTTGCATTCTGCACATTATTATGGATAAACGTTGATAAAATAACAAAAACTATACCTTCGGCTTTATTATATTTGAAAATATACACAATTGCGATATGTACTTTTATTATTTTATTTGACGTTCCTGATATAGCAAGTAGATTAAATGTCTTATATATTATTGTTGAAGTAATTATTGTTCCAATCGCAGCAATTACTCTAAAACCGCAATTTATATGGAAAATAATTATTCTATTAATGGCTATAGTTTTTTTCACTACTTATTATTATCGATATGTATTAAGTTCCATTTTATAAATTCATTAACATATGAATAAAATTGAAATATTAATGCCTGTTTATAATGGCGAAAAATATCTTGCAGAACAAATTGATTCTATTTTAACACAAACATATTCTAACTGGATCTTAAGAATTCGTAATGATGGTTCAAAAGATAATTCACAAAGTATTATTGATAAATATTGTTCAGAGTATCCATCTAAGATAATTTGTGACAACACTGTAAAAGGAAATATAGGATTAATACAATCATTAAATATTTTGCTAAATTCCGTTACAGAAGATTATATTATGTTTTCCGATCAAGATGATATTTGGCTTGAAAATAAAATAGAAGATAGTTTAAACGAAATGCAGAGATTAGAAAAAAATCACATATGCAAACCTGTTATGATATGTACAGATGTAACATGTGTTGATGAAAATTGCAAAATTATAGCACAATCTTTTTTTGAATCTCAAAGATTTATAAAAGGAATAATTGGAAATAAAATAAAAATGTTAGCCCTTAATGAGGTACAAGGTTGCACTATTATGATTAACAAACACTCACTACAACACATATCACCACTCCCTAATTGCATGAAAATACATGATATGTGGATTGCTACTATTATCGCTCATTATGGTTGCGTTTCGTATCTTTATAAACAAACCATGTTATATAGACAACATAGTAATAATACACTTGGTAATATAAACATAAACTACCAATATTATATAAAAAGACTTAAGAAATCATACAAAACTATACATTTTTTATTTCAATTATCACATCACCTACCCTTTCAGATCAATATTCCTTTAGTTATATATTATAAAGCAAAGTTTGCACTAAAAAGAATAATATAATTAATCTCACATTTGAATTTATGATCTATAAAAAAATTATTCCCAATAGACATTTACGACTAACTATTCTACGTAAATTAGAATGGATTCCTGACACATGTATGATTTATTTACAATACTGGATACATACAGGTAGAATACTTTCGTTTAAAAATCCTAAACGATATACAGAAAAAATACAACACTACAAATGTTTCTATCGTAATCTTGATATGAAAAGATGTGTAGATAAATATGAGGTTAGAGAATATCTTAAAGAACGAGGATTTGAAAAATATCTCAACAAATTATATGGGGTATATAATTCCGTATTTGATATTAATTTTGATTTATTACCTCAATCTTTTGTCATCAAAACTACTGATGGAGGAGGAAATACTGGAGTATTTATTTGTCGAGATAAAAACAGCATAAAAAAACAAAATATAATAGACAAATTTGGATCATTGATTGATAACGGTAAAAAATCTCCTGGTAGAGAATGGGCATACTATGGAATAAAGAGACAAATTATTGTAGAACAGTTATTAATCAATAATGATCGACCAAATATAGATATTGATGATTACAAATTTCTTTGTTTTAATGGTAAAGTCAAATACATTTGGATAGATATAGATAGAAATATCTGTCATAAGCGAAACTTTTACGACACAAATTGGAAGAAAATAGATGTTGAATGTGAATATCCTACAAGTGACAAAAATATAACTCCTCCTCCTATGTTGAGTGAAATGATTGATCTTGCAGAAAAATTATCAAAAGACTTTCCTCATGTTCGAGTTGATTTATACAATGTAAATCATAAAATTATTTTTGGAGAATTAACTTTCTATTCAAGTAGTGGATATACATCTTTTATTCCTGATAATTTTGATTTTGAATTAGGAAAATTATTCGATACAAAATATATTCAACAATGAAAATTTTATTTTTATCAAATAGTATCGGTGGACTCAGAGCATTTCGGTATGAATTAATATCAGCACTATGTATGCGAGGAGATACTATATTCATTTCATCACCAATTGAATCTTCTACAGACTGCTTTAAACAATTAGGATGCAAAATTATTCCTACTAAAATGTCACAACGTGGAATAAACCCATTTAGCGAATTAATGATATTAAAACAATATAAGCAAATATTACAATCTATAAAACCAGATATAGTTCTTTCATATACTATCAAACCCAATATATATGGTGGGGTTGCTTGTCGAAAGTTACACATTCCATTAATTTCTAGTATTACAGGACTAGGCATAGCTGTTGAAAATAAAGGATTACTACAAAAGATCACTATCATACTATATAGATGGGGAATGAAGAAAACAAATTTTGTATATTTTCAAAACCAAGATAGCATGATTTTTTTTAACAATCATAATATCAAACTTACAGCAAAATCATTAATAGCAGGCTCTGGCGTTAATTTAGACAAATTCACATATACAGAATACCCCACTACTGATAATTCTATACATTTTTTGTTTATTAGTCGAATATTAGGAACAAAAGGAATTGCACAATATTTAGAGGCTGCAAAATATCATAAGAAATTGCATCCAGAAACACACTTTCATATTGTAGGAATTAGAGATGACAAGTATTACTCAAAAATAATAGATCAACTACACGAAGAAGGTATAATTGAATATCATGGTCAACAATTAGATGTTAGACCCTATATAGCCAAGTCACATTGCCTTATTCATCCAACATTTTATCCAGAAGGGTTATCTAATGTACTTTTAGAAAATGCAGCAATGGGACGACCAGCTATTACAACTGATAAAAGTGGTTGTAGAGAAGTTGTTGATGATAATATAACTGGTTTTATTGTAAAACAACGTGACAGTCAGGATCTAATAAAAAAAATAGAACAATTCATTAATTTACCTTTAGAGAGAAAATCTGCTATGGGTTTAGCAGCATACAATAAAGTATCCCAATTATTTGACAGAAAAAAGGTTGTAACACAATACATTAATAAAATTGATGAATTACACTCAATCTCTTGATATAAGAGATATAAATAATAATATATCACAACCTTTTCCTACATAAAAGAATTTATATTAATGAAACAAATAGCAATAATAGGCATTCAAGGTGTGCCTGCAAGTTACGGAGGTTTTGAATCTTTGGTTGAAAATCTTATTACTAATCGTTGCTCTACGGAAATTATTTATACCGTATTTTGTAGTAGCAAAGACATTAATAAAAAACAATCTATTTATAAAAATGCCATTTTAAAGTATATTCCATTAAGAGCTAATGGATTACAAAGCATTTTATATGATTTTATCGGTTTAATTAAAACAATAAGAGGTTATGATAGTATCCTAATATTAGGAGTATCTGGTTGCATATTTCTTCCTTTATTCCGCATTTTATGTAAAAATAAACTAATAATCAATATTGATGGACTTGAACATAAAAGAGATAAATGGAATTATTTCATAAAAAAATTTTTACTAATCTCAGAATGTTTTGCTATCAAATATGCAGATATTATTATTGCTGATAATAGAGGTATTCAAGAATATGTTAAACAAACATATAATAAAACATCAAAATTAATCACCTATGGTGGAGACCATGTTAAAAGAAATGTAACAACACAATTTGAAGAAAATGTTCTAAATAAATACAGTTGTTTCCCTTATCAATATTCAATGGCTATTTGTCGTATAGAACCCGAAAACAATTGTCATATAATACTTGATGCTTTTGCAAATTCAAATCGTTCACTCATTTTTATTGGTAATTGGGATAAAAGTGAATATAGCCGTTTTCTTAAAGCAAAATATGCAAACTCTATCAATATCACAATACTTAGTCCCATATATGATCTTGACATACTGTATGTTTTGAGAAAAAATACAGAATTATATATTCATGGACATAGTGCAGGAGGAACTAATCCTTCATTGGTTGAAGCCATGTTTTTCGCTCGACCAATTCTTGCATATGATGTTATTTACAATCGGGAAACGACAAATAACAAAGCTCTTTATTTTCAAGATTCTAAATCCTTAAAGGAGTTATTATCACATGATTATTATGAGAATACTGATTTAGTCAAAATTGCCGAAGACAGATATACTTGGAATACAATTATTAACGAGTATGAGTCTTTATACTAAATAACAATTATAATTAACTAAATAATAAATGAAAATTCTTCTTACCGGTGTCTCCGGTTTCATTTCATCCTTTGTAGCTCATCGCTTATTACAACGTGGAGACGAAGTGACTGCTCTTGATAATATAAATAGTTATTACGACACAAACCTAAAATACGGTCGTTTATCTACATTAGGTATAGATAAAGAAAGTGTAAGCTGGTATAAATTTGTTCAAAGTTATCGATATCAAAAATTCCGTTTTATTCGCATGAATTTAGAAGATAAGCAGGCTATTCAAATGCTCTTTGCTAATGGCAATTTTGATTGTGTCTGTAATTTAGCAGCTCAAGCTGGAGTTCGCTATTCAATCGAGAACCCAACAGCTTATACAGAAAGTAATATAGATGGCTTTTTAAATATTTTAGAAGGTTGTCGCCATAGTAAAATAAAACACTTAGTTTATGCTAGCTCCAGTAGTGTTTATGGATTAAATGGCAAAGTTCCATTCTCCGAAAGTGATAGTATTGCTCATCCTGTAAGCTTGTATGCTGCATCTAAAAAATCTAATGAATTGATGGCTCACGCTTATAGTCATTTATATGGTATTCCTACTACAGGACTAAGATTTTTCACAGTGTATGGTCCTTGGGGACGTCCAGATATGTCTCCATTCCTTTTTATTAATGCTATTCTTCATAATCGACCTATAAAAGTTTTTAACAAAGGAAATATGCTTCGTGATTTTACTTATATTGACGATATCGTAGAAGGGGTTATAAGAGTAATTGATCATATTCCATCTCCTAACAAAAACTGGGATCCTCAAAGACCAGATCCAAGTACATCTTCTGCTCCTTATAAAATTTACAATATAGGGAACTCCATGCCTGTGAAATTAATGGATTTTATCAAAGCGATTGAAGATGTTATTGGTAAAGAAGCAGAAAAAATCTATTTACCTATGCAACCCGGAGATATATATCAAACAAGTGCAAATACAGACTGCTTGCAGAAAGAACTAGGATTTAAGCCTAATAAACTTTTGCTGGAAGGGGTGAAAGAAACAGTAGAATGGTATCGTAATTTTTATAACGTCTAATTATCATGAAAATTGCAATTATAGGAACAGGATATGTCGGTTTAGTTAGTGGAACCTGCTTTTCAGAAATGGGAGTTAATGTAACTTGTATTGATACGCAAAAAGAAAAAATAGACAAACTCAAAAATGGAATCATTCCAATATATGAACCAGGTCTAGAAGATATGGTACATCGAAATCTAAAAGCAGGACGTCTGAAATTTTCAACCAATATAATAGATTGCTTAGAGGATGTTGAAGTAATTTTCTCTGCAGTAGGAACCCCTCCTGATGAAGATGGAAGTGCAGATCTTCATTATGTGTTGGATGTTGCCAAAACTATAGGACAACATATGAATAAATATATTCTAGTTGTAACCAAAAGTACAGTACCAGTTGGGACTGCACAAAAAGTAAGAAAAACCATTCAAGAAGAATTAGATAAGCGTAGCTCTCAGATAGAATTTGATGTGGCTTCTAATCCTGAATTTCTAAAAGAAGGGAGCGCTATCAATGATTTTATGAAGCCTGACCGTGTTGTTGTAGGAATTGATACAAACAAAGCCAAGCAAATCATGGAACGTTTATATAAACCTTTTATGATGAATAATTATCGATTGATATTTACGGATATTCCTTCAGCTGAAATGATCAAATACGCTGCAAATTCTATGTTAGCTACACGCATCAGTTTTATGAATGATATAGCTAATCTTTGCGAATTAGTAGGAGCCGATATAAATATGGTTCGTAAAGGGATCGGTTCTGATAGTCGCATTGGAAATAAATTTTTATATTCTGGATGTGGATATGGGGGATCATGTTTTCCCAAAGATGTAAAAGCTTTAATTAAAACTGCTGAAAAAAATGGATATACTATGAAAGTACTCCACGCAGTGGAAGAAGTAAACGAATCACAGAAAAGTATTCTTTTTGATAAACTGATTAAACATTATCTCGGCAACATCAAAGGGAAAAAGATTACATTGTGGGGATTAGCCTTTAAACCAGAAACGGATGATATGCGAGAGGCTCCTGCTCTAACACTAATCAATAAAATCATAGCTGCTGGAGGGACTATAAAAGCCTATGATCCAGCAGCGATTGAAGAATGTAAACGTAGAATCGGTGATAAAATTTACTATGCTTGTGATATGTATGATGCAATACTTGATTCAGACGCTTTATTATTAGTCACAGAATGGAAAGAATTCCGACTCCCTAGTTGGCACGTAATAAAAAAATTAATGAATCACCCTTTTGTTATTGATGGTAGAAATATCTATGACTCATATGAATTAAAAGAACATGGATTTACCTATGATAGCATAGGAGGATTTAAACATGTTTTAAAAAAATAACATCTTTAAATACATTGAATTATATGTTTTAACAAACAGAATCAATTTATTAATTCCTAAAAAAGATTAATAAAAAATGACAAAAGGCATCATCCTTGCTGGAGGTTCCGGAACCCGCCTATATCCTATCACAAAAGGAGTATCCAAGCAACTCCTTCCTGTTTTTGATAAACCTATGATATATTATCCAATATCAGTATTAATGCTTGCTGGTATTCGGGAAATATTGATCATATCAACTCCACAGGATTTACCTGCCTTTAAACGTTTGCTTGGTGACGGTAGTGATTATGGCATTAAATTGGAATATGCCGAGCAACCATCACCGGATGGTTTGGCACAAGCTTTTATTATCGGGGAAAAGTTTATTGGAAACGATTCCGTTTGTCTCGTTCTTGGAGATAACATCTTTTATGGACAAAGTTTCACTAAAATGTTGAAAGAAGCAGTACAAACAGCAAACGAGGATAACAAAGCAACTGTATTCGGTTACTGGGTAAATGATCCTGAACGATATGGAGTAGCAGATTTTGATAAAGAAGGTAATGTATTAAGCATTGAGGAAAAGCCAGTACAACCGAAATCGAATTATGCGGTAGTTGGCCTTTACTTCTATCCGAATAAAGTGGTAAATATTGCAAAAAATATCAAACCTTCTACTCGGGGAGAACTTGAAATAACAACAGTCAATCAACAATTTCTAAAAGATAAAGAGTTAAAGGTCCAGCTATTGGGACGTGGTTTCGCCTGGCTGGATACTGGTACACATGATTCATTAAGCGAAGCTTCAACTTTTATAGAAGTAATAGAAAAACGTCAGGGATTAAAAGTTGCCTGTCTAGAAGGAATCGCTCTCCGCCAAGGATGGATTACGTCGGATAAAATGCGGAAATTAGCTGAACCAATGAAAAAAAATCAGTATGGACAGTATCTACTTAAAGTAATCGACGAATTGTCTGCTAAAAAGAAATAGAACATGGAAATAATAAAAACAGCGATAGAAGATGTTACAATCATTGAACCACGAGTGTTCAACGATGAGCGTGGATATTTCTTTGAATCATTTTCACAACGTGAATTTGAAAAAAAAGTATCTAAAACAGTATTTGTACAAGATAATGAATCAAAATCCAGTTACGGAGTTCTTAGAGGGTTACACTTTCAAAAACCTCCTTATGCCCAGTCTAAATTAGTACGTGTTGTAAAAGGTAGTGTACTCGACGTGGCTGTGGACATTCGCAAAGGATCTTCTACTTTCGGTCAACATGTAGCAGTTGAACTGACAGAAGAAAATAAACGTCAACTCTTTATACCTAGAGGTTTTGCACATGGCTTTGTCGTATTAAGTCCAGAGGTTGTCTTTCAATATAAATGTGATAACTTCTATGCACCTCAACACGAAGGAGCTATTCTATGGAACGATCCGGATTTAGCTATAGACTGGAGGATTCCCGTAGAAGACATCGTTCTCTCCGAAAAAGATAAATGCCACGCTATGTTAAAAGAGGTGGACTGGCTTTTTGATTATAATACACCGTTATACTGAAGAATATGGAATTTAAAAGAAATATATTGATCACCGGTGGAGCCGGTTTTATCGGATCTCATGTTGTTCGTTTGTTTGTTACAAAATATCCGGATTATCATATAATTAATCTGGACAAATTGACCTATGCCGGAAATCTGGCTAATCTAAAAGACATAGAAGAGTCTCCTAATTACACATTTATCAAAGCCGATATCTGTGACTTTGATCGGATGATGGAAATTTTTAAACAGTATTCTATCGATGGAGTCATTCATCTGGCAGCAGAAAGTCATGTAGACCGTAGTATAAAAGATCCGTTTACTTTTGCTCAGACGAATGTAATCGGAACATTGTCTCTGTTGCAAGCGGCGAAACTCAATTGGGAATCGAAATATGAAGGTAAGCGTTTTTACCATATATCTACCGACGAGGTTTATGGCGCTCTGCACTTTGATGGTTCATTTTTTAAGGAAACCACTAAATACGATCCTCATTCACCTTACTCTGCCAGTAAGGCGTCCAGTGATCATTTTGTTCGGGCATTCCACGATACATACGGTATGCCGACTATCGTTACCAATTGCTCTAACAACTATGGTCCTTATCAGTTTCCCGAAAAATTGATACCGTTATTTATTAATAATATCTGTCATGGCAAACCTCTTCCGGTGTATGGAAAAGGGGGAAATGTTAGAGATTGGCTTTATGTGGTAGACCATGCAAGAGCTATAGATATCATATTCCATAAAGGGAAAATAGCCGAAACATATAATATCGGAGGTTTCAATGAATGGAAAAATATAGACCTGATCAAAGTGATTATAAAAACCGTAGATAAGTTGCTTGGTAACCCGGAAGGGACCAGCGAACAATTGATAACTTATGTGACCGATCGGGCCGGACATGATTTACGATACGCCATTGATTCAACAAAGTTGAAACATGAATTGGGTTGGGAACCCAGCCTTCAATTTGAAGAAGGGATAGAAAAAACAGTTCGTTGGTATTTGGATAATCAGGAATGGATGGACAATGTTACGTCAGGTGATTACCAAAAATACTATGAGTTGATGTATAAATACTAACTTTTATTCCCTTCTAGTTAATCCGAATCAAATCTGTGTATAATAAGCTGCTGCGTCTTTATGCATGTCGAGATGTTTTACCAAGTAGAAACTTAAGGTCATAATTTTAATTGAAAATTTGAAAGTCCCTTATTTCGGAGATAAAAGATATATGTTTTGAAGATAAAATAAGGGACTTTTGAATGCAAAAGATATATG
>ERZ1673695.2524-NODE-2524-length-13686-cov-5.527988_pt1 | contig 13686 bp, 13 predicted proteins | sample MGYA00580225_ERZ1673695 | MGnify/ENA primary metagenome ERZ1673695 (study PRJEB41218, sample SAMN15661739) | gut metagenome | host: Homo sapiens | place: Canada: London | collected 2015-08-20/2019-03-30 | study: EMG produced TPA metagenomics assembly of...
CTTTTTTTCTATGAAGCTTTTTCGTCTGGTATGTTCTTTTCACGAACGACTCCTCCTTTCAAACTGTTCCCTATTGTAACAGCGATCATTTTGCTTTCGCGCAAAGCTTAATGAAAAATGAACCTGTATCTGGCTTTAATAAGCTTTAAAAAATGGCGAAACCTTGCAATATAAAAGTATATTATTACAAAGGCAAATTGTCAAGTAATTTCAGCTATTTTCTTTCATTTCAGTTCTTTGCAACTTTTATCCGCCGTTTTTCCGCCAATATTTATCCCTTGCGTATACTATTATAAATATAGGGTCAAAATCTGCTTTTCTCTTGAAAAAGTCTTAGAAATTTGTTATAATGATTTGTAGAATATTATTATGAAGTAACAATAAGGCAGCCAATTTCGCACAAACCGCGGAGCAGTCCGCCAAAGGCGAACAGATCCGGGGCCGCAGTTTGCGGAACTGTTGCCGGTTATTTTATCACCTAAGGGGTTTGACCTGCTAGATCTCGCCCGGGGTTTTCCCGTTTCCGGAAAGCCATAGGCGTGTTGAGGCCGCACCCCTTTTTTACGGTTCGGCGGGCGCCCGGCAGCTTTTACAAACTATTTTTTCCGCCGGAAAAGGGTTGTTATTTCCCGGTTCCTGACGAAAGTGTAACAGCTTTTTACTCCGGTTTCAACATCCTTTTCACCAAATTTTTTATATTTCAACAATGTTTCAATCTCATTTTGCTGTAGGAGGTCGTTTTAACAATGGAATCGTTTATGCAGGTGTTTAATATGGTGAAAGATGCCTGTCACGAAAGTATTTCCGATGTGGCGTTCAATCTCTGGATTGACCCGCTTGAACCGGTCAAACTTGAAAATGACACCGCTTTTCTCTTCATTAAAAGCGAATTTCAAAAAAATATCATCACCGATAAATACTTAAACCTGCTGACAAAAGCGTTCAACCAGGTTCTGGGATTTGACGTCAAAATTGAAATTTTAACCGAAGATTCCGAAAATCAGAAGGACGGGGTAGCCCCGGTCGAGCTGGACGACCAGACCCTGATTGACGGCACCATGCCCAACGGGGAATATGAATATACTTTTGACACCTTTATTGTCGGTTCGTCCAATAACTTTGCGGTTGCGGCCTGCAAAGCGGTCGCTTCCAAACAGTCGGGCACTTATAATCCCCTTTTCATTTACGGGCCGAGCGGGCTTGGCAAAACCCACCTTCTTATGGCAATCCGCCATGAAATCCATAAAAATACGCCGGATACGAACATTATTTATGTCAACGGCGAAACGTTTACCAATGAGTTTATCACGTCAATTGAAAATGAAACGACCAACCAGTTTCACAGCAAATACCGCAGCGCGGACATTCTTCTGGTTGACGATATCCAGTTTGTAGCCGGTAAGGAGCGGACCCAGGAAGAATTTTTCCATACCTTCAATGAACTTCACCGCACCGGCCGTCAAATTGTCCTCGCCTCCGACCGGCCGCCCAAAGATATTAAAACATTGGAAGAACGGCTCCGCACCCGGTTTGAAAGCGGTTTGATCACCGATATTTCCACCCCGGATTTTGAGACGAGGATTGCCATTATCCGCCGGAAAGCCGAGCTGCTCGATATCGAAATTCCTGACGAAGTGGCAGAATTTATTGCAAACAGGCTTAAAAACAATATCCGCCAGCTGGAAGGCGCTGTTAAAAAAATCAAGGCCTACAAGCTTTTGGCGGGATCTAACCCATCTATTACGGTGGCGCAGCACGTTATCAAGGATATTTTGACAGACACCCAGCCTGTCCCAGTCACGATCAAACGGATCATCTCCGAAGTGGGGCGCACTTACGGTATCTCCCCTGAAGATATTGAAGGGCCTATGCGTACAACGCCAATTTCAAATGCGCGGAAGGTAGCCATTTACGTTGTGCGGGAGATTACCCAGCTCCCCTTGCAGGAGATCGGCGCCAAATTCAATAACCGCGACCATTCCACCATCGTTTATGCCCTCAAGGATGTGGAAAAAAACATGAAAAAAGATTCCCATTATAAAGGAATCGTTGAGGACATCATTAAAAATATCCGTGATAATTGATTTTTCAACAAAACACGCTTTCCCTTTTTTCCACAGTAAAAACAGGTTTCTTCTCATGCCGGTTTCTTTTCCACAAATTTTTCCTTCTTTTTTTCACTTTCAACAGCTTCTTTTTCACCATTTTCAAACAGGGCTTTTTTATTCAACAGCTTAAACAATTTCCCGACAGGGTTTTCCCCCTTCCGCAAAGGGAAAAAATCCAGTGTTATTCGACGCAAAATGCCTGTTTTAACAATTCAACCGCCTCTATTATTACTATAAAAATAAATATAAAAAAAGAATGATCTTTATAAAATTTTCCATTTCATTCTATGATGATGAAATTTATTTTATGACTCTCAGAAATAAAAAAGACAGGGGTGTCCTCTATGAAATTTGCCTGCAACCTAAAAACCCTAAGCGAGGCGGTCAACAACGTATCGCTCGCAGTCTCCAGCCGCACCAACCTACAGGCGCTGGAGGGAATCCTGCTCGACTGCGACGGAAATTCGCTTGTACTGACGGGGTACAACCTGGAGCTTGGAATTATCAAATCAATTGAAATTGAAAACGGCTCCTCCGGGAAAATCATATTAAACGCTAAAATTTTCGGCGATATTCTGCGGAAAATGCCGGCAGAGGAAATTGTCATTGATACCGACGATAAGTTTTTAACCATCATCCGGGGCGGCGACGCTGAATTTACCATCCTCGGCACATCAGCGGTGGAATACCCGGATATTCCGACCATCGACGATGAAAACGGCTTTACCATGCCGCAATCCATGTTAAAAAATATGATTTCCCAGACTCTTTTCGCAATTGCTCAGAACGAAAATACCCCGGTTCACACCGGCTCTCTCTTTGAACTGAGAGACGGCGTTCTGAATGTGGTTTCGGTAGACGGTTATCGGCTTGCTCTGCGGACGGAAGCGATTAAAGAGGACCAGGAATTTCATTTTGTCGTTCCCGGAAAAACCCTCAATGAAGTTGCGAAGCTGCTCAAAGAGGAAGAAGATGAGATGGTTTTCATCAAGGTCAGCCGGAAACATATTATTTTTGAAATTTCGGGCTACCAAATTATTTCCCGCCTTTTAGAGGGGGAATTCCTCGATTACCGTTCGGCAATCAGCGGGGACTGCAAAACAAAGATCAAGCTCAGCACCCGTGAATTTGTAGACAGCCTTGACCGTGCGTCCATCATCATCACCGACCGGATTAAAAGCCCGATTACTGCCAAGATGGAAAATGGCCGCATCACCATTTCCTGTATGACCTCTCTTGGTAAAGTTGTAGACAATGTACCCGCTGAAATTGAGGGGGAGGACGTCACCATCGGCTTCAACCACAAATACATGGCAGACGCGCTCCGCGCCACCGGAACTGACGAAGTTATTATACAGGTCAACGGGCCTTTTGCGCCAATGCGGCTGGTGCCGCTCTCCGGAGATCAGTTTACTTTTCTGGTTCTGCCGGTCCGGCTGAAAACCGAATAAATAAAGTGAAAATGGGTGGACCATGAAAAAAGAAATTGTGAGAATCCGCACCGAACTGATTAAACTGGACCAGCTGCTAAAATTTGCTGGGGTTGCGGAAACAGGCGGCATGGCCAAAGAAATGATTCTGGAGGGGGAAGTTTTCCTCAACGGAGAACCCTGTGAAATACGGGGAAAAAAGATTTATCCTGGCGATCAGGTAACGGTCGGGGATATTTGTTATCAAGTAGAAAAATATGAAAGTTAATGAGCTGACAACCCAGAATTTCAGGAATCTCGAGGATTTTACCTTTGAGGCGGATTCAAAAATCAATGTCATTTTTGGAAATAACGCCCAGGGAAAAACAAATCTGATGGAAGCGCTCTGGCTTTTTACCGGAAACCGCAGTTTCAGAGGGGCAAAAGAAGCCGAAATGATTGCATTTGGCAGGGAAAACGCCCGGCTGAATGTAAAATTTGATTGCGGCGGGCGGGAACAAACAGCCCAGCTGATGTTGGGAGAGCGGAAAAAGCACTTTCTCAACCAGGTGCCGGTAAAAACCCCCTCAGAATTTGCAGGGCGGTATTATGCAGTGGTCTTTTCCCCTTCTGATCTCTCTTTTGTCAAGGATGGGCCGGAAAAGCGCCGCCGTTTTCTTGATATTGCAATTTCACAGCTCAAACCGGTTTACCAGAAATATTTAAACCAGTACAACCGGGTGTTGATCCAGCGCAACGCCCTTCTCAAGGATTTATACTACCGCCCTTCTCTGGAAGCCACGGTGGAACTCTGGGATCTGCAGCTCGCAAAGCTAGGGACGATCCTCACCAGCTTCCGGCTGGATTACCTTAAAAAACTCAACGCCTTTGCCGGAAAAATTTACGAGGGGATTTCAAGCGGGGCTGAGCGGGCGGAATTCCTTTACCGCTCGACCGTCTTTCCAAAGGAATTTGGGGTGACCGGGTATACCGATGAAAACATAGACGAATATGTAAAGGCCTTAGCCGCAAGCCGGGAAGAGGATAAAAAGTTCGGGTCGACCTCTGTTGGCGTCCACCGGGACGATATTGAAGTCATGATTAATTCCCTGCCAGCGCGGCAGTATGGGTCCCAGGGGCAGCAGAGGAGCTGTGTGCTCGCCCTCAAGCTGGGTGAAAGCGAACTGCTCCGCCATGTGACGGGGGAAAGCCCGGTGATGCTTCTTGACGACGTCATGAGCGAACTGGACCCTACTCGGCAGGATTATATCTTAAATCATCTGGAAAATCAGCAGGTTTTCATCACCTGCTGCGATATATCAAATACGCTTCGTTTAAAAAGTGGAAGTATATACAAAGTGGAACAAGGAAAAGTCAAAAAAATGCCATAAAAAGGGGGAATTCCGTGTATCTTCATCTTGGACAGGACGTTGTGGTTAATTCCGACGACGTTATCGGTATCTTTGATATGGAGAACACCTCCACTTCCCGTTTCACCAAGGAATTCCTGCGCCAGGCCAACAAAGAAATTAAGGTTGTAACGGTGAGCTATGAAATGCCGAAAAGCTATATCCTTTGCGGGCGGGACGGAGATTTAACCCTTTATATTTCGCAGATATCACCTGCGACTCTGCGCAAGCGAGCTGCCAGGTTTCTGGAAGAATAGAGAAAAAGCACTCTTTCAAACAGTCGAATGGAGGATTTTATTTTGGATAATAAACCAATGGGCAGCAATCATTACGATGAAAATCAAATTCAAGTTCTGGAAGGGCTGGAGGCTGTCCGGAAACGGCCGGGCATGTATATTGGTTCTACCGGTCCGCGCGGCCTTCACCACCTGGTCTATGAAATTGTCGACAACGCGATTGACGAAGCGCTGGCGGGGTTCTGTACAGAAATCCACGTGGGAATTCTGCCGGGCGACGTAATCCAGGTCGAAGACAACGGCCGCGGTATTCCAACCGGTATCCACCCAAAAGAAGGGATTTCAGCGGCAACCGTGGTTTATACCATCCTCCATGCCGGCGGCAAGTTCGGAGGCGGCGGGTATAAAGTAGCGGGCGGTCTGCATGGGGTTGGCGCTTCGGTGGTAAACGCGCTGAGCGAGTGGCTGGAGCTGACGGTATACGACGGCAAAAACGTTCATTTTCAGCGTTTTGAGCGCGGACATTATGAGGAAGAGATGAAGGTGATTGGCCAGACCGACCGCACCGGAACAACCGTTGCATTTAAGCCGGATTATGAAATATTCGAGCAGCTGAATTTTGATTATGAAATACTTTTGAATCGTCTGCGGGAGCAGGCTTTCCTAAACGCCGGCATCCGGATTGTACTCGAAGATAAACGCGGAACAGAGCCGGTACGGGATATCCTCCATTACGAAGGCGGTATCAAGAGTTTTGTCGAGCACATCCACAAGCGCCGTGCGTTGGAGCCGCTCCACGATGAAGTCATTTACCTTTCCAATGTTAAGGACGACATGGCCGCTGAAGTTGCAATGCAGTATAACGACAGCTATAACGAGTTGATCCTCTCTTTTGCGAACAACATTCACACTACGGAGGGTGGTTTCCATGAAATCGGCTTTAAAAATGCCCTGACCCGTGTTTTTAACGATTATGGCCACCGGTTTAAGCTTTTAAAGGATGACGAAAAGCTGAGCGGCGAAGACGTCCGCGAGGGGCTGACTGCTATTATCAGCGTCAAGCTGACAAACTGTGAGTTCGAAGGCCAGACCAAGACAAAGCTTGGCAATACGGAGGTCCGTCCTCTGGTTGAGGGTCTGGTTTCTGAAAGACTGATGACCTATCTTGAGGAAAATCCGGCGGTTGCCCGGGCAATCTTTGACAAAGCGATTACCGCCCAGCGCGCAAGGGAAGCGGCAAGGCGGGCACGGGAGCTCACCCGCCGCAAATCGGCGCTGGAGACGGCTTCCCTCCCCGGTAAGCTTGCCGACTGCCAGGAAAAAAATATTGACGTCACTGAAATATATATTGTCGAGGGCGACTCGGCGGGCGGCTCCGCAAAACAGGGGCGCGACCGCCGCTTCCAGGCGATCCTCCCTCTCTGGGGCAAGATGCTGAATGTTGAGAAAGCGAGGATTGACCGCGTTTACGGCAACGATAAGCTCACCCCGGTCATCACGGCGCTCGGTACCGGAATTGGCGACGAGTTTGATATTACAAAGCTCCGCTACGGCAAGGTTATTATTATGGCCGATGCCGACGTCGACGGCAGCCATATCCGTACCCTGCTTCTGACTTTCTTTTTCCGTTTTATGCGCCCGCTGATTGAGGAAGGGCATATTTACATTGCGCAGCCTCCCCTCTTTAAGCTTAGCCGGAATAAAAACGTTCGGTATGCCTATTCTGATGAAGAGCGAGACCAGTATATATTAGAACTCAAGGGCGACAATCCCGACGCAAGGGTTGATATCCAGCGGTACAAGGGCCTTGGTGAAATGGACCCGGAACAGCTCTGGGAAACGACGATGAGCCCCGAGCACCGGACAATTATCAAGGTGGAGATGGAAGACGCTGTGGCGGCGGATGAAATTTTCACTACTCTGATGGGAGACAAGGTTCAGCCCCGCCGCGAGTTTATTGAGAAAAACGCCCGGTACGTTATGAACCTGGATATATAAGCATTCAGTTCAGGAGCAGTGGGCTGAAATAAGCGAGAGAAACGGAGAACTTGAGAATGATCTTTCAGAAAAAAAAGGAAATTCCGCAGGATGAACGGGCGGCCCTTCGCGCCGAACAGATGGACGGAGTGCCGGAGGGTGACAAATACAAGGAAACAAATCCGTTTGAGGGGAAAGAGGGGGTTGAAATTTCTTACAACCTCCGGGCGGATGAGGTAAAAAAATGCTTGCTGCTTTTGCAGAAAGAGCAGATTTTCAAACGGAATTATATCTATACAGCCGTTCTGGCGGTAATTTTTATCCTCTACCTGATTACTGTCATCCAGGACCCCACCTATACCATGGGGATGTTCATGCTGGCCCTCAGCGCCGGCGTTATCGTCCTGATCTGGATGATGGCTTGGCGGTACCGCAGTTCCCAGGCAAAGGCCGTTTCTTCTGTCACAGAGGATTTTAACATGACAGTCTATGATACGGGAATTCTGGTTCACCAGGAAAATGGCGATTTCCGTGCGCTTTTTTCTGAACCGAAATTCCGCGTACGCGAGCTGGACGACGTTTTTTTGCTCGACTTAAACCGCCAGCGGGTCTATGTTCTCCCCAAACGCTGTATGGACGAAGGCCAGATTGAGACGCTGCGGCGGCATTTCTCCGGAAATATCGTTGAGGAAAAAAAGAAATAAAATGTATTGCCAGAGTTGAACGGAAAGAAAACAAGGTAGGGTGAATCTATTTTGATTAATGATTATTCCAAGGTCATCCAGCGGGATATTGAAAAAGAGATGCGGAAGTCCTTTTTGGATTACTCCATGTCGGTTATTGTTTCCCGTGCGCTTCCCGACGTCCGCGACGGCTTAAAACCGGTTCACCGCCGGATTCTCTACACCCTGTACGAGAACGGCATCACACCGGAGAAGCCGTACCGTAAATGCGCCGATACCGTTGGTTCGGTTCTCGGCCGGTACCATCCGCACGGCGATGCGTCGGTTTACGACGCACTGGTCCGGCTGGCGCAGGATTTTTCCCTGCGCTACCCGCTGGTAGACGGGCACGGGAACTTCGGCTCTGTAGACGGCGACCCGGCTGCCGCCTACCGGTATACTGAGGCCAAGATGAGCAAAATCTCTCTTGATATGCTCACCGATATTGAAAAAGACACGGTTGACTACACCTCTAACTATGACGACCGCCTCAAAGAGCCTGTGGTGCTGCCCAGCCGGTTCCCGAATATATTGGTAAACGGCTCTACCGGCATCGCGGTCGGGATGGCGACCAACATCCCTCCGCACAATATGACGGAAGTTATTGACGCCATCGATCTTTTGATCGACGACCCGGACGCGACACTCGACCAGATTATGGAACACATCAAAGGGCCCGACTTCCCCACCGGCGGCATCATTATGGGCCGGAGCGGAATCCGGGCGGCTTATGCGACGGGACGGGGGAAAATTATCCTCCGTGCAAGGGCTGAAATACAGGAGATGAAAAACGGCCGGTTCCGGATTGCAGTGACCGAGATTCCGTACATGGTCAACAAGGCCCGGCTGATTGAATCGATTGCGAACCTCGTCAAAGAAAAACGGATCGAGGGAATTTCCGACCTGCGGGACGAGTCCGACCGCGACGGCATGCATTTTGTCATCGAGCTCAAGCGGGACGCGAACCCCCAGATTGTTTTAAACCAGCTTTATTCCTTTACCCAGATGCAGGAAACCGTGGGCGTCATCATGCTCGCACTGCATGACGGCCAGCCCAAGGTGATGAACCTCAAGGAAATTCTTGGACACTACATTGAGTTCCAGGCTGATATTATCCGCAGGCGGACTGAATACGACCTGCGGAAAGCAAGGGAACGGGAGCATATCCTGGAAGGCCTTAAAATTGCCCTTGATTTTATTGACGAGGTCATTAAAATCCTCCGCAGTTCGAAGTCGATCCCCGAAGGTAAAGCGGAACTGATTGAGCGGTTTGGTTTGGACGACGTCCAGGCGACCGCTATTGTCCAGATGCGTTTGGGACAGCTGACCGGGCTGGAACGGAGCAAAATCGAAGAGGAATTGGCGGCGCTTCTTGAAAAAATTGCCGATTTTGAAGATATCCTCGCAAATTACAGCCGGGTACTTGAAATCATTAAAAATGAGATTGAGCAGATCAAGAAAAAATTCGGCGACGACCGCCGGACTGAGATTGTCTCGGTCAGCGGCGAGGTCGATATTGAGGATCTGATCCCCGTTGAGGAGTGCGTGGTCACCCTCACCCACTACGGCTATATCAAACGCCAGCCGATGGATGTTTATAAGAGCCAGAAGCGGGGCGGCCGCGGCGTTTCGGGGATGAAGCAGCGGGATGAGGACTTTGTGGAGGAGCTGTTCATCTGCTCAAGCCACGACAACGTCCTTTTCCTCACCGACAAAGGCCGGATGTACAAGCTCAAATGCTATGAAATCCCGGAGGGCTCCAAGGCTTCCCGTGGAACGAATATGGTCAACCTTCTCCAGCTGGAGGCGGATGAAAAGGTAACCGCAATGATCCAGGGCGGCGGTTTTGAAGAGGATAAATACCTTGTCATGGTCACCCGGGGCGGTACAATTAAGCGGACGCAGCTCTCCGCCTATAAAAATATCCGCAAAAGCGGGCTGATCGCCATCACTTTGCAGGAGGGCGACGAGCTTGCCTGGGTCAGGGTGACAACCGGTTCCTCTGAGCTGATTATTGCTACCAGAATGGGTATGGCAATCCGGATTGAGGAAAAAACCATCCGTCCGCTCTCCCGTTCGGCCATGGGCGTGCGCGCCATCAAGCTGCGGGAAGGCGACGAAGTTGTCGGCATGGCCAGACTGCGAGAGGGCGCAACGGTGATGACCGTCACCGACCGCGGACAGGGCCGCCGGAGTGAAATTTCCGATTACCGCGTTCAGGGGCGGGGCGGTTACGGTTCCATCAATTACAAGGTCAATGACCTCAAGGGCTATGTCTGCGGCATTAAAGTTGTGGATGAGACTGACGATATTATCCTGATTTCAAATGACGGGGTCATTATCAGGATGCATGTTTCAGATATCAACGTCATGTCCCGCTATGCTTCCGGCGTCCGGGTCATGCGCCTTTCCGGGGACGCGCGTGTCGTCACCTTTGCCCGTGCGGAGCGGGATGACGAGGAGGAGACAGAAACAATAGACGCGGCCGGCCTTGAACAGTCGCAGGAAGAGGCAAAAGAGGCGGAAACAGCTGCTGCGGCTGAACCGGAGCTTCCTGAAGAGGAAAATTCGGCGGAAGACAAATAAGGTTTCAACACTTTGGTTATGGGCAGTTGAAAAAATCCGGCTTTTCCGCCGGATTTTTTCATAAAAAGCCAAAAAGGAGAGGGTAGTATGGAATGTAAGCACTGCGGCGCTTCCTTTGAGGGGGATATCTGCCCTTACTGCCGCTGTAAGGCGGAAAAGCCGGAACCCCAAATAAAAGAGATTTATTATTATGAGACAGACAGAAATTACAGGCGAATGAAAGCAAATCCCCCGGAGGAAAAGGATGTAGTGGGGCTTGTTGTTTCTATTATTGTTTTGATTATCTCTGGCTTTATCATTGGGGCTGCTGTTCTGCGTGGATTTTTGATGTGAAGCTTTTATTGTTTATTGGAAATGGCTTTTTTGATGTGCAAATTACATAGACAGCAAAGCCGGCGGGGCATCCTGCCGGCTTTGCTTTTAAAAGGGGTCTATTCCCTTTTTGTTTGACAACCAATCCGCCGGACATTATAATGGGACATAGAATGAAAGCAGTTTTCCCGCTGATGGGAAGGCGTTACAGAAGGAATGAATGCAGAATGAAATTTACCACAATTAACGGCATCAAAGTATCGCAGCTCGCGCTGGGCTGCATGAAATTTTACTCCCCCCTTTCCATAGAAGATTCGGAATACAGCATGGACTATGCGCTGGGAAAAGGGATAAACCTCTTTGACACAGCCCGTGTTTACGGCGCATGGCACGATGTGCCGAACGCGATGGGGCTCTGCGAGCGCGTTATGGGGGATTACATGGAAAAACGGGGAAACCGGCACGAAATTGTGCTGGCGACCAAAGGCTGCCATCCCCCGTTTGATAACATGACTGCGAACCGCTTAACGCCGGAGGACATTGAGTTTGACCTGAACGAGAGCTTAAAAAACCTGAAGACCGATTATACCGACGTCTGGTTCCTCCACCGGGACCACCCGGACTGCGACCTGTTCGAGCTGATGAAAGCGCTGGATAAACAGGTTAAGGCGGGAAAAATCCGGGTTTTGGGGGCTTCGAACTGGAGCATGAAGCGGATCCGCGAAGCGAACGCAATCGCTGAAGAAAATGGTTTTATCCCGTTCAAGGTGAGCCAGATTGAGTGGAGCATGGCCTACCTGGAAAAAAGCCACCTTGCCGATCCGACCACCCTGGTTATGGATGAAACCGAGCTTGATGAATATAAAAAAGGCGATATTGCTCTGATGCTGTTTTCCTCCCAGTCCCGCGGCTTTTTCCAGAAAGCGCTGACAGCGGGCGGCTTTGAAGCGCTGCGGCAGAAAGAGGTAGACGACGGCCGGTATGACGACCCGAATGCGTTGACCCGCAAGTACGACTACCCCTGCAATATTGAGAGGATTGAGCGGGTAAAAGAGCTCTGCGCCCTTTATAAAGTAGACGCGGCGGCAATTGGGCTTGCATACCTCACCAGCCAGACTGAATTTGCGCCTATCCCGATTTTGGGCTATTCCAAACTGGAACAGCTCAAGGAATCCCTAGCTCATCCCGATCTCCAGCTCACCCCTTACCAGATCCGGGAAATACTGGGCGGAAAAGCGCTGTAAGAAAGAATAAATTAAAAAGGTAGGAGAATAAAAATGATGAATCCAGTCGTAGGGCCCAGAAGCCCCAAAAGCAAAACAACCGCACTCTGCCTTGCCGTGCTGTTGGGCACTTTCGGGGTCGACCGGTTTTACCTTGGCAAGATCGGCACCGGCATTTTAAAGTGCCTGACCCTCGGCGGGCTCGGATTTTGGTATATCTACGACTTGGCCTGTATCGCCTTAGACAGCGCTACCGATAAACAGGGCAGGATTTTATCGTAAAAGCGCCGCTTATGAAACAGAACAAAGAGCTGAAAAGGGGATATATTATGGAAAACAGAATTGAATATATGCGTCCGGATCAAATACTTGCAGAGCAGAAGAGAAACAATATTGTATACCAGGTGTTTGCTCCGCTGGAGTGGCACAGCCCTTCTATGCCGATTGGCACCGATCCGCTTCTGGGACAGGAGATTACCCGCCGTGCGGCTAAAAAGACCGGCGGCGTGATTATGCCGACCTGTTTTATGGGATGCGATTCTGAGCTCGGCCCGGAGATGAAGGCGCAGATTATGAAACAGAGTGATAAATACGACGAAAATACCTACTGGCTCGGGATGGATCTGCCGGACAACTCAATGAAAAGCTATTATGTCCGCGATGAGGTTATGGGGATTGTGATCCGGGAGCAGGTCCGTATGATGGTGGAGCACGGGTATAAGCTGATTGTTCTGATGAATACCCACGGCGGAAAAGCACACCGTGAAGTTGCGAAACGGATTGCCAGAGAAACCAACCAGCAAACCGATGCGACTGTGATTGTACCTGAATTTTTTGCGACACTCGGGTACGAGGGAGAGCGGCTTGGGCACGCCAACACCGCTGAACATTCGATGATGATGGCGGTGACGGACAGTGTTGATTTGAGCAAGCTGCCCCCGCTGCCGGAAAAACTGGCCTACTGTGATGTGGGGATGCTTGAAGGCAGCGACGGCGACGGTTATGTACAGGACGACCCCCGGATTAACGCAAGCGCGGAACTCGGCGACCGCTACTATGAGGCAATGAGTGAAGCCGTTGCGAAACAGGTGTTTGAGGCGCTGAAAAAGTAGCCGTCTGTTATTTTGAAGGGGAGAAATTCCGGCTGTGCCTGTTTTCCAGCCGGCAGCAGAGATACCAGGGGGGATATGGGTGCTGACCATTTTTAACCGCAAAGAGTTGAGCATCACCTTTTCGGCGGCGGAGCAGGACCGGATACGGAGCCTGCTCACCCAAAATGGAATTCCGTCTTCAGTCAAGGTTGTGAACCGGAACAGTCCCTCAGTTTTGAGCGATACGCGGGCAAGGACCGGAACGGCAGGGCAGAACCTGCAAACCGCTTATGAGTATATCGTTTATGTCCATAAAAAGGATTATGAAAAAGCGGCGGAGCTGTGCGGCGTGGGAAAAATTCGGTAAAACATTGCTGTGAAAATGGCGGTTTAAATCAAAAGCCGTTGATGTTTTCCTTGGCTGGAGTAAAAAGGAACGGATACTCAATTAAGAAAACTCAGCCTGGAAGATGGAGCGGAGATATATATGAGATGCTTCAGGAATTTCCGGCTGAAGAAAATGGTTTTCTAAATCCTTTGGATTAAATGCCTGAAAATCAAAAACAACCGCTTCAGAACCATATGGTTCTGAAGCGGTTGTTTTCTTACGGTT
>ERZ1673695.2529-NODE-2529-length-13652-cov-4.827683_pt1 | contig 13652 bp, 13 predicted proteins | sample MGYA00580225_ERZ1673695 | MGnify/ENA primary metagenome ERZ1673695 (study PRJEB41218, sample SAMN15661739) | gut metagenome | host: Homo sapiens | place: Canada: London | collected 2015-08-20/2019-03-30 | study: EMG produced TPA metagenomics assembly of...
CATTATGCGGGAGGCGCTTAAGGTCGTTCGCCGGAAGCTTGTCAACGTTATGGCAAATCTTGCTTCCTTTGCCATGGAGTACCGTTCCATGCCCGCTCTTGCCTACACCCATCTTCAGCCGGCACAGCTCACCACAGTGGGGAAACGTGCAACCTTATGGCTTAACGAGCTTTTAATGGATTACGAAGAAATCGAATACCGAATCGCATCATTGAAACTGCTCGGCTCAAAGGGGACAACCGGCACCCAAGCGAGTTTTGTCGAACTCTTTGAAGGAGACAGCAAAAAGATTAAGGCGGTGGAAGATGCAATTGCAAAAGACATGGGCTTTGACAGCGTTGTTCCGGTTTCCGGGCAGACCTATTCCCGTAAAGTAGACGCGCAGGTTCTTTCCACTTTGGGCGGAATTGCGCAGTCCGCCAGTAAATTTGCAACCGACCTGCGGTTGCTCCAGAATTTTAAAGAGATGGAAGAACCGTTTGAAGCGCATCAGATCGGTTCCTCGGCAATGCCGTACAAACGCAATCCAATGCGGAGCGAGCGGATTACCGCCCTGGCGCGTTATGTGATCATTGATACCCTGAATCCGGCTTTTACCTCCGCTACCCAGTGGTTTGAGCGAACCCTTGATGACAGCGCCAACAAACGTATCTCAATTGCGGAAGGATTCCTGGCAATTGACTCGATCTTGAACATCATGCTCAACGTCACCAAAGGGCTTGTGGTTTACCCAAAGGTAGTCGAACAGCGGGTGATGAAAGAACTGCCCTTTATGGCTACAGAAAATATCATGATGTCGGCTGTCAAAAAGGGCGGTGATCGTCAGGAGCTGCATGAAAAGCTCCGTACCCATTCCATTGCCGCCGCTAAGGTAGTGAAGGAAGAGGGGAAAGAAAACGATCTGATTGACCGCATCTGCGCGGACAAATCGTTTAAACTCACCCGTGCGGAGATCGACGGTATTCTCAAGCCGATTAACTTTGTGGGGCGTTCGGTAGAGCAGGTAGAAGAGTATATTTCCACCTGCATCCAACCCGTTTTGGAAGAAAACAAGTCAATTTTAGGCGAAAGTGCTGAATTGTCTGTTTAATATTGACTTTATTTTTGATACATTATATAATATTTCGTGATATGCGTGTGCTTTGCGCGTATTATGAGAAAAACATTGGAGGAGTAGCCCCATGAAACGAACGCCAAAACCAGTGTTTTTTATAGTTGCTGTTTTGACTTTGCTGTTTACATACCTTGCCTTTTTTGGCATTAACACAACATACGGCGACATCAAAACTGTAATTGTAAAAGGCGCGGAGGATATCCGGCTGGGTATTGATATCCGCGGCGGTGTCGACGTTACCTTTACCCCCGCGACCGACGCGAAGGACAGCGTAACCGCAGACCAGCTTGCCGCCGCTCAGGCTGTTATTGAGCAGCGTATGATTTCTGGAAATATTACCGACTATGAGATTTATTCCGACACCAACAATAAACGGATTATTGTCCGTTTCCCGTGGAAGTCGGATGAAACCAACTTTGACCCCGAAGCGGCAATTGAAGAACTCGGTGCAACCGCCATGCTTACATTCCGCGAAGGGTATGAGACAGATGAACAGGGCCTTCCGAGCGGTGTGACGAAAGAAAATATTATTCTCACCGGCAGCGACGTTAAATCGGCCAAGGCGGTTGTCGATACCGAGAAGAACGAGCCGGTTGTCCAGCTGACTCTCAACGAGTCCGGTGTGGAAAAGTTTGGTGAAGCAACAACCCGTCTTTCCAAGGAAAGTCCCCAGGGCTACATCTCCATCTGGATGGATAACGATATGATCTCCAACGCCCAGGTCAAGGAGGCGCTGACGGATGGTACCGCCGTTATTTCAGGTGGTTTTACCTCAGAGTCGGCTCAGGCGCTTGCAAATAAAATTGAGGCCGGTGCCCTTCCGTTCAAACTTGAAACCTCAAATTTCAGCACCATCAGCCCGTCCCTTGGGCAGGGTGCTTTAGAAGCGATGATCATCGCTGGCATCATTGCCTTTATTCTGGTTTCGGTCTTTATGATCGTTCTCTACCGTCTGCCGGGCGTCATAGCGGTTATAGCGCTGGCGGGGCAGATGGCTGGTTCCATTGCGGCTGTGTCCGGGTTTTTCCCTTTCTTTTCCAGTTTTACCCTGACCCTTCCGGGTATTGCCGGCATTATTCTTTCACTCGGTATGGGCGTTGATGCGAACGTCATCTCCGCTGAGCGTATCAAAGAGGAAATCAGGAACGGCAAGTCGATTGACGGGGCGCTCAATGCCGGTTATGAACGTGCGTTCAGCGCAATTTTTGACGGCAATATCACCATGGTAATTGTCGCCATTGTTCTAATGGGTGCATTTGGCCCGCCGGCGAGCCTGTTTTCTCAGCTTCTTTCGCCTATTTTCTTTATGTTCGGTCCGGTTGCCGCAGGTACAATCTATTCCTTTGGATATACCCTGCTGGTAGGCGTTATCTTCAACTTTGTCTTCGGCGTAACCTGTTCTAGGCTGATGCTGAAATCCATTTCGCGGTTTAAGATCTTTAGAAAGCCGCGTTATTACGGAGGTGATAAAGTTGAAAACGTCTAAGATTTATGATATCATCGGAAAACGAAAAATCTTCTTTATCATTTCTTCCGCGATACTTTTATTGACAGTCGTTTTCTCGTTTGTTTTTGGTGTAAAGCTCGATATTGAGTTTGTCGGCGGTTCCATGGCAACCTATTCCTACACCGGGAATGTTGACGTTGACCAGGCGAGAGCGGTTACTGAGGAAACACTTGGAATGCAGGTGAGCATCCAGCAGTCCCAGGATATTGCGACCGGTAAGGAAAATCTGGTTATTTCGGTCAACAGTACCGAAAGCCTGACGAAAGACGAGCAGGCCGCTATGACGGACGCTCTAAAAAGAGAGTTTTCCGAAAATGAGTTCAACTTAGAGCAGATCAATAACGTCGACCCCGTCATTGGGCGTGAATTCCTTTTAAAATCCCTTTTGGCTGTCGGGGTTGCAAGCCTTCTGATGATTATTTACATTGCTTTCCGTTTCCGGAAAATCGGCGGCTGGTCTGCGGGTGTAATGGCGGTTCTGGCTCTGCTCCACGACGCGGTTGTTATTTATGCGGTCTTTGTAATTTTCCAAATTCCGCTCAATAATAATTTTATTGCGGCGGTTCTGACTATCCTCGGATACTCTATTAACGCTACGATTGTTGTCTACGACCGTGTTCGTGAAAACCAGCGTCTGATGGGCAGTAAAGTACCGGTGGCGGAATTGGTCAATACCAGCGTCAACCAGTCGCTTTCCCGTTCAATCAATACCACGGTTGCAACTATCATTGCATTGGTTTCTGCCTGTGTACTGGCTTTAATTTTTAATGTTAATACAATTCTGACATTTGCTTTCCCGCTGATTATCGGCATGATTTCGGGTGTTTATTCTTCGCTGTGTATCTCCAGCTCTCTTTGGGTTGTTTGGCAGGAGCACAAAAAGAAGAAGAACAGCTACGCCAACCGCGTTGCAAAGAAAAAAGCGTAATTTTTTCAAAAGCCGCTTCTGGAGAGAAGCGGCTTTTTATCCTTTGAAGGGGGAAACCGACATGGTTCTTGGTGTTTCAACAGCCTGCATGTATCCTAAAAACTTGGAACTGGTTATCCAGCAGTATGGTGAGGCCGGTATCCGGGACATTGAGATATTTGTCAATACTTTCAGCGAACTGTCGCCGGAGTTTATTAGGCAGATGGAAGAGCAGCTGCGGCAATACAGAATGAATGTCCACGCGTTTCACCCTTTTACCTCCGGCATGGAGCCGCTGATGATTTTCTCTGAGTATGAACGCCGTTTTGATGATATGTTGGATCTCTACCGCCGTTACTTTGAAATTATGCAGCGGTTTGGCGCCAAAATTTTTGTTTTTCACGGAGATCATAAAATGAGTATGGGCAGCGCTTCTTTTTATGCTGAAAGGTATTTCCGCCTTCGAGAAGCGGCTCGTCCATATGGGGTTATTTTTGCACAAGAGAATATTTCCCGCTGTAAATCCGGTATGCTTCCCTTTCTCAAGGAATTAACCGAGTTGTTAAAGGATGATATTTCTTTTGTTTTTGATATCAAGCAGGCCTTGCGTTCCGGGTATTCACCAATGGAGGTTTTGAATGTGATGGGGAAACGGGTGGTTCATGTTCATGCAAACGACCATACGCCGGAACAGGATTGCCTGTTACCAGGGGAAGGGAGATTTGATTACAGGGGAATGTTTGATTTCTTTGCCGAAAATAAAATAATGCCCTCCGTTGTAATTGAGGTCTACAGAAACAATTTTAAATGTGAGAACCAATTGGTAAAATCGCTGAATTTTTTAAATTCAATTTATTTATAAATAACAAAACACAACTTTTTTGTATGAAAAATTGATTGTATATACTCAAAATTACTCTATATATAAATTGTTTTGTCAGGCTGTGTCAATATCTGCGAAATTTTAACCTTTTCTTTTGTGGCTTAATATAGTAAAATATCTCTGGTAACACAATCCTAAAGAAGTTGACGGTGATATGTTATGAAGAAAACTGCGAGCGATGATCAAAGCTTGACGCAGTGCCACATATTGGAAGAAGAAATCTGCACTGAAGAATTGAATCATGAATTATGGTTTGGAATGTCGGTTATAGTAGATAATGAAATTGTTTGTACATATCATTCTTTATCTCAACGGCGCGACCTTGTTGAACTGCTGATTGCTGACATTAACAGCGGTGCTGTTAGCTTACGCCAGCTAGAATTTATTATGGACGACTGGCTTAGAAGCTTGTAAATTCTTTCTTATCTTGGTATAATAAGGGCAAAGTAAATACGGGTGTTCGGCTAATGCCACAGGCGTTTTTAACCGGAGCACTCGTTGTTTTATGAAATGAGGGGGGAACTCCCGGAAATGAAGTGTCCTTTTTGTTCTTATACTGAAAGCAAAGTAATTGATTCGCGTCCATCTGATGACGGCGATAGGATCCGCAGAAGGCGGGAGTGCCTTTCCTGCGGCAATAGGTTCACTACCTATGAAGCGATTGAGACAACGCCGCTTATGGTTATCAAGCGGGACCAGTCTAGGCAGCCTTTCAACAAAGAAAAGCTTTTAAACGGTTTGATGCGCGCTTGTGAAAAACGGCCGGTTTCTTATGAGGCCCTTGAACATCTAGTCGATCAAATTGAACATACTCTGACCAATTCCTTTGTAAAAGAGGTCAGTTCCCAGGAAATTGGGGAGCTGACCCTGCAAAAGCTGAAAGATATTGACTTGGTGGCCTATGTGCGCTTTGCTTCAGTTTACCGTGATTTCGGTGATCTTGATTCTTTTATGAGCGAGTTAAAAAAATTACAGGAAAAATAATTACAGTACGTTCTGAATTACAGGAAGCTGCGTCATCCAAATGTGTTCCATGATGTTCAAAGCCTGATCCAGCTCAGAACAAAATTCCGATAAATCGTCGTGTTCAATCAAAGAGGGAAGCTTTGCCATGACGTCTGTGAGCGTGTCTACCTCTGTGTGATGAGTGAAAATAATGAGCGCTTGCTCCTCTTTTTCCCAGTAAACCGCCGCTTGTTCCGCAAGTTTGGCGGCTTTTTCTTTTTCGCCCGTTTCGGCAGAAACTTTTGCTTCTGTAATCATACCGCTCATTGTCTCTTTTACCCGATAAGTGTGGTAAACGCTGATTCCGCTGGTGACTAAAACCAGCAGACTGATACAGATAACTGCAATTTTTCTAGCCATTTTGCCTCTCCGTTTTCTGTTTAGGTACAATATAATATTGGGCGTTAACATCTGCCGTCATCAAAAAAATATCGCTGATTTGATAATGGTTCTCCTCCAAAGTCTTATTCAGCCATCCACTTCCCAAATTGCAAGTTTTCAGCGCGTCTTTTATGACCTTGCCGTCGCTGATAACAATGCTCGGAATCACTGGATCGTTGCCTTTCAGGGAGAGCATTTTGGGCGTAACCGTTTGTGCGTCGTACTTGAGCATGACGCTTACTTTTCCAGTTGTTTCAACGATTGCGTAAAGGACGTCCTGCAGGTCGAAAATACTGTTGGAACGCAGAGATTCCATTAAATCATCGTTGGTAAAACGCAGTTTTTTCATTGTTTTTTGATTGATAACTCCATTATCGATGATCACCATGGGCTTGCCGGATAAAACCTGCCTGAACCGTTTGCTTTTCAGGGCGCTGGAGGACATGAGAAATTCAAAAACTACTAGTGTTAGAATGGGAACAGCGCTCAAAACCATTGGCAAATTCGGGTCTTCAATCGGAATTGACGCGATATTTGAAACTAGAATAGTCGTCACCAGTTCAGAAGGCTGCAGTTCTCCAAGCTGGCGCTTTCCCATTAAGCGCATGGCTATGATAATCAGAATATAAAGCAAAATTGCGCGGAACATTACTACAAACATATAATCACCACGATTAGTATGAATCGAGGTGATTTTTTTATTACACAAAATCAAGTTTTCTTTTTTTTAAAACTCTAAATAGCCCTGAATGCTAGAGATTTTCTACGGAGATTTTTCATCCTTTCGTATTTGAATTTGGAAACGGGCAATAATGATTTTAGATCAATTTGAAAAGAGGGATGACATGCAGCAAGAAAAACTTGGGACATCGCTGCGGGATAATCTTGTCACCATCCGAAGCATGTGCGGAAATTCTGCCGATGTTATGATTCGTGAACTGGAATTGCATGGGCAAAGAATTGCACTGATCTCCTGTTCTGCAATGATTAATGACCTCAACGCGTATCAACTGGTGGTTTCGCCGCTTACCCAATTGAGTGAAGAAGAGACGCGTACGCCGGAACAGATCTTCGATTTTATTCATACCCAGTCGATGCTTTCAATGGAGTTGACGGACGTTTTTGAATTTGAGCTCGTCTTTGTTTATATTATGTCTGGCTTTATGGTGGTTTTAATAGACGGTATTCCGGAGGCGGTGGCGCTTGGCTTACAGGGGTTTAAGTACCGCGGTGTCTCAGAGCCGTCAAGCGACGTGAACCAGCATGGTTCACAGGAAGCGTTTACTGAAGTTGCAGTGGTAAACGGCTCCATGCTCCGCCGGCGGATGAAGACACCGAGCCTGCGTTTAGAGCAGCTGCGAATTGGGAAAAAGAGCAATACCATTGTTTTTGTCGCTTACCTGTCAGACCGGGCCGACCCGCAGTTGGTTCAGGATATTAAGCGGAGGCTCAGTGAGGTTGAAAATGACGTTATCCTGGCGGCGGCCTATCTCCGACCGTTTCTGGAAAGCGGGAAGAAAACGATTTTCAGCACGGTATCAACCACGGAAAGGCCGGATACCCTTTGCGCCAAAATAGCAGAAGGAAGAGTGGCCATCCTGGTGGACGGAACTCCGTTTGCTCTTGTAACCCCCACGCTTTTTATTGAAAATTTTCAAAATCTCGACGACTACTGTACAAAACCGTATTTTGCCACCTTCATTCGGATTGTAAAGTATCTGGCGTTTTTTATTACAGTATTCCTACCGGGAGTGTATATTGCCTTCGTCAATTTTACACCGGAAATCATACCATCCTCGTTGTTATACAACATAACGGCCAATCAATCTATCATGCCGTTTTCCATTATGATTGAAGCAATAATCATCAACTTTATTTATGAAATCATGAGAGAAGCCGGGATCAGAATGCCTCAGTCGGTAGGACACGCAGTGAGTATTGTCGGCTCGCTGGTAGTAGGTCAGGCGGCGGTATCTGCAGGGCTGATCAGCGCCCCGATGATTATGATGGTCGCGCTTACGGCAATCAGCTCCTATGTCATCCCCTCAATCTATGAAGCGTGTTCATTTTTGCGGCTGCTTTTCATTTTACTGGGTGGCTTTTTCGGTTTGCTGGGGATTGCGGTCGGTTCTATATTTGTCTTAGTGAATATCACTTCGCTCAACAGCTTCGGCGTCCCTTATCTGGCGACTATCAGCCCCTTTAGCTTAAAAGCTATGAGAGACGTTATTTACAGGGCTAGCTGGACAAAGCTTCAGAAACGCGCGGCGAAGGTCCAAAATCTCGATGGGGCCCATGTTAACGAAAGGGATGCGGATGAATAGAATAACGATTGCTCCGTATCAGCTTTTTTGTGTCTTTTTCCTCGGGAGGGCGCTTTCCTCTATGCTTTATTCACCAACCATGGTGGGTGCAGTTAACCCAACCGGAAGCATAATTGGAATGCTTATTGGCGCCTTTGTTCAGCTGGCGCTGCTGATTCCAATGTTTTTGTTTCTCAAAAATAACGACGGGGAAGAATTTCACAATATCCTGCTGAAAAGGACGGGGAAAATTGGATTTGTCATTACTGTGTTATACCTAATCTACTGTATGATGGCGGCAGTTGCGGTTGTATGTGAAATGTCTTACTTTATGGCAAATTTCACACGGGATTACGATATGATTTTTTACCTCCTTGTCGTATCAGGCGTGGCTCTCTATGTTGCGAAATACGGACTGCAAACCATAGTCAGGGTCGGTTTTATTTTATTTGCTTTCCTGGCTTTAGCAATTGTTGTTATAGGGTTGGCGGGAATCAGCCATATGAACATTTATAATTTGAAACCGCTTACAGACAATTGCTGGAATGAAATTTTTGACGGATTTTTCCGCTATTCTTCTGCGAATATGGAAATGATGTTGCTTCCGGTTTTAGCGCCGTTTGTAAAAACGGGTGCCGGAGGAACCCGCAAAACGGCTATTCTGGCGGTTGGCGTCACAACCCTATTTTCAGCTTATATCATGTTTTTTTCCGCAACCGTGCTGGGACAGTATATGGAAAAGGTTGCGTATCCTTATTTTATGACGCTTGCCAGTATTAATCTGTTTGGTATGCGCCGGATGGATGTTCTTCAAATTTACCTATGGCTTGCAATTGCGGCTGTCAAGGTTGCCTTATTCTTTTTTGTGGCGGTTCATTTGGGAAAAAGCATGGTTCCGTCTGGCAGGCGAAAACCGGTTTTTTGGGTGCTGGCCGTTGTTATGTTGGGAACAGCTTTGGCGATAGGATGCAGCCTGCACTATTTTTCCGGGCTGAGTTTTATTGTCCGCAACGTATGGGTTTTGGGATTCTTGATTGCGTTTATTCCATCAGTTCTTCTAATTTGCGGAGCGGTAAAAAGGAGGAAAAAAGATGCGCAGTAAGAGTAAGACCACCATACTTTTTTTAGCGCTAATATTGGTTTTGTGTGGCTTTAGTGGCTGTGCGCAAACCAATACCATTAACCGAAGAGCAATTGTTCAGGCAATAGGCCTTGATTGGGAAGACGGAAAATATGTGGCAACTCTTGAATACTTTACGCCCAAAGGCGGAGGAGAGCAGCCAATTGATTTGACAAGCACCAATTCTGATATTGTCAAAGGCGAGGGGATAACCATTGGCAACGCAATTGACAGCGCGACTTATCCCAAAGGGAAAATACCTTTTTATGCACAGAGCAGCGTAATGGTAATCGGCCGGGAGCTTGCAGAAACCGGTATGGATAAAGTGGTGGATTTTATCAACTTTGATATTGATTTCCAAGTTAACACAGAGATATTTATCGCAGATGGAAAAGCTTCTGAAATCATCAGCAAGGACGTGGACCTGGGCGTGCTTCCTGGAGAGACCATTGAGCGGATTCACGAAGTATATACCACAAACGGAATGATGCTGGACGTTGAATATTACCAGTTTGTAAATTATTTCTACAATCCTTTCCTGGCGGCGGGAATTCCGCTGATTGACACGGTTGCCAAAGACGTAGACGGGCAAAAAGAAAGCGGCTCGTCATCCGGGAAAGAAGCAGAACCTCAAAAAACGCTGGAATACCTTGGTACACAGGTTGTAAAGGGCAAGAAAGCCACTGGACGGCTGAGCCTGGATCAGACCAGGGGCGTGTTGTTTTTAAGCGACGCGGTAAACGCTACCAACGTGGATACCGTTTTGCCAAATGGGGAACCTTTGGCGGTCAATATCGTTTTAAGTGAAACAATTGTAAACCCGGTATACAATGGGCCGGACGATATTTTATTTGATATCCGGATCAATAATGTTATCAATCTGCGGGAATACCATCCTCAGTCCTCACAGCTTAAAAATGAGGAAGAGCTTAAAAAAATTGGCGATGCTGTTTCCAAAGTGATCAGGGAGGAATGCGAATCCGCGTGGAATGCGTTGATGAACGAGCAGCAGGCGGACATTCTGGGATACGGCAACCGGCTGCGGAGCGCGTATCCCGGTTTAACAGACTGGCTTGAAAATAACTGGGAAAACTACCTTCCCAGCGTAAAGTATAATTTGACAATCAGTAATCGCTTTGAATAAATTTTGAATCAATACAGTAAAAAACGCGGGGAGAACAACAAGTTTTCCCCGCGTTTTTTATGCTATACAGTTTCTTTTTCTTTTTTTTCCAAAGCCTTTTCATAGGCTTTTGTATATACTGTTATCAAATAATTTGCCAGGTTCTCACAGCCTGCCTGGTTGACGGAATCCCGGACGCTTTGCCGAAAACGTTCCTTTTCCTCCGGCGTTTGGTTTTTCATCATAACCAGGTAGTTGTACATTTCAGCGTCGTCGTGGTAAATATAACCGTTAATTCCGTTTTTGACCTGACCTTCGTTAAGCGGATCATAACGGTGAAGCACGGGCAGCCCGGTTGCCATGGCCTCCAGCATTGAAATAGAGTTTGTGTCGGAAAGGGATGCGGTAATATAAAGGTCACAGGACGCATAGTAGGGCGGGAGCTCTTTGTGATCTACCTTGCCAGTAAAAATAACCATATCCTGAATTCCCAGCTCAACGGCAAGTTTTTTGAGCTCTTCCTCAGAAGGCCCTCCGCCAATAATCAGCAGCTTCATGTCATCCGCCGGTTTTACCCTCTTAGCCCAGTACTTGAAGAGGACGTCCACGCTTTTTTCACGGCCGAGCCGGCCGCAGAAGCAGACCAGCATAGTGTTTTCCGAAATACCATATTTTCCGCGAAAAGCGTTTTTCTTTTCCTCGTCAATATTATGCGGCAGGAAAATATCAAGCTCGACCGGGTTGGGAATGACGTTTACATCCTTATAAACCCCGCAGCTGTGAAAGTACTCTTCTACTTTTTTAGACGGTCCGGTCAGAGCGTTTGCTTTGTTGGCAAGAAAGCGGGCGTATTTTCGGCTTGTCTTTTTTACAATTGGGATAAACGGCCGGGGCGCGACGTAATAGAGATAGTCGTCGTACATTGTATGCAGAGTATAGACGAGCGGGACTTTCAGAATTTTTGCAATCATTGCGCCTGAAAATCCTACGCCGAATTCATTGTGGATATGGATGATGTCGGGATTAAAACGTTTGACAAGCTTTAAGCGGGTTGAGCTGACCGGGGTAGCGAGCCCGTAGTCGTAAAAACGTTTGAAGCTGGTCGCCGGACAGTGCAGAATCCCATCCCGCACATAGTGGCGTTTGGCGTTGGTGTCGGCCGTGACAATCAGCACGTCGTGCCCTAGTTTTTCCAGCCCTTCCTTTAAAATCTTAACGTGGGTGACAACACCGTTGATATATGGCAGATAGGTTTCAGTAAATAAAGCGACCTTCAATTTATAAGACCCTCCGTTTTTATCGTTCAGTCATATTTTGTCTATTTTACTTTTAACTATTATACCATCCTTGTAAGAAAAAGTAAAAGGCTGCTTTTTTGTTGCGCTGGATTTTATAATACGGCAAAATATCCTGAATTTTATTGAATGGATTTTGTCTTTCGTGTATAATAAAAATATCTATTATTATTTTTGCAACAGGAAATAACCGTGCATAAAATATGTTAAGTGAAAAGGGTTGTCATAGCAGAAGTCTGCTTTTGGCAGGACGGAGGTACAAATGGCCACATATTCTGTTACGCTTCAAAAATTAATCAAAGACTTGGGGCTGGAGCCGGTTTATCTCCCGGAGGATGAATCCAATCTCTTTATCAGGTCCGCAGATGTAAACCGCCCGGGACTACATCTTTCAGGCTTTGTGGAGTATTTTGAGCCTTCCCGAATTCAAATTACCGGTAAAATGGAGTTTGCTTATCTGGAATCGCTTGACCCGCAGACTAGGAAAGAACGAATTTATTCCCTTTTTTCTAAAAAAATACCGGCGCTGGTCGTCACCAGGGGGCTTCCAATCTTTCCGGAAATGATTGACGCAGCCAAAGAAAACCGGGTTCCGCTGCTCCGCACCGGGGATTCTACCTCCAGCTTCATGTCCAGTCTGATTTCTATTTTGAACGTAGAGCTTGCCCCGCGCATCACCCGCCACGGCGTTTTGGTGGAAGTGTACGGCGAGGGGATGCTTTTGCTGGGTGAGAGCGGCGTCGGTAAAAGCGAGACGGCGGTGGAGCTTGTTAAACGCGGGCATAGGCTGATCGCTGACGACGCTGTGGAAATCCGAAAGGTTTCAAACCGCACGCTGGTGGGTACCTCGCCGGAAAATATTCGTCACTTTTTGGAAATGCGCGGCGTTGGAATTATCAATGCCCGGCGTTTATTCGGTATGGGCGCGGTTAAAATAACTGAAAAGATCGACCTCATCGTTTCTCTGGAAATTTGGGATCCCACCAAAACCTATGACCGAATGGGGATAGAAAACGAATATATGAATATCCTTGGCATTGACATTCCGTCTATCACCATCCCGGTAAAGCCAGGGCGAAACCTTGCCATTATCCTGGAGGTTGCGGCTATGAACAACCGTCAGAAGAAGATGGGTTACAATGCGGCGCAGGAGCTTCTTCAGCGCCTTGGCATGGAAGCTGACGCCGCAAACGTTGACACCAAAAATTGGGACTTCTATTAAGCGCCTTTCCGCCATAAATATAGAGCGTCCTTTAAAATGAAAGGAAACAGATGTACCGAATTATTGCCGATACCCACTGCCACACAGTGGCTTCTACCCACGCGTATTCAACGGTGGATGAAAACGCGGCCTACGCCGCTGAAACGGGCCTGAAAATTTTGGCTTTGACCGATCACGGACCGGCGTTGTCCGATGCGCCTCATCGCTGGCATTTCTACAACCTTGGCGTACTGCCGCGCAAAATTAGCGGCGTGGTGATCCTGAGGGGAGCTGAGGCAAATATCATTGACTTTGACGGAAATTTAGATATGGATCAAGTCTGTTACAAACGCCTTGAGTGGATCAACGCTTCGTTTCACCAGGAAAGCTGCAAACCTGGCACTGTGGAAGAGCATACAAGGGCTTACCTGGCCGTCGCTCAAAATCCATACGTCGATGTAATTGCCCACAGCGGAACCGAGAGTTTCCGCTATGATTATGAGGCCGGCGTCAAGGCGTTTAAGGAATACGGCAAGCTGGTTGAGATCAATGAAGGCTCCCAGCGTGTCCGGACCGATTCGCTGAAAAACTGTGCGGAAATTGCAAAGCTCTGCAAAAAGTATGAAGTGCCGGTTGTTGTCAGCAGCGACGCGCATTATAAAACTTCTCTGGGCTCTTACACGGCGTCTTTAAAAATGCTTGAAGAGATTGATTTTCCGGAAAAACTGATTTTAAATGCGGATATAACCCGTTTTTGTGCCTACTTAAAGGAAAAACGAGGGCTTGAAATACCGTTCTAATGGAGGAATACAT
>ERZ1673695.2530-NODE-2530-length-13650-cov-4.049577_pt1 | contig 13650 bp, 22 predicted proteins | sample MGYA00580225_ERZ1673695 | MGnify/ENA primary metagenome ERZ1673695 (study PRJEB41218, sample SAMN15661739) | gut metagenome | host: Homo sapiens | place: Canada: London | collected 2015-08-20/2019-03-30 | study: EMG produced TPA metagenomics assembly of...
AAGAAGAGCCGCGCCTGTATTTCGTCGCGTGAGGAAATCCACGAATCGAGCTTTACAGCCTTGCGCGACTGCTGGCGCACTATGTCGTAGGCGGTCGCCCACGAAAAGCCTATCTGGCGGGATTTTTCCACGAGCTTTATACGCGAACGGTCTTGAATCCACCGCCACTGGTACGGCAGGAAGATTCCCATCTCGAGTTTGGGCCTGTTCTTGGCTTTGACTGTGCGGATTTCCTTCAAATTACAAACTCCCTATCTGCGCCTCGAGCTTAGCAAGGGCCTCGTCGGAAAGCCCCCCGCCGTTTCGGATGTCGGCAATAGCCTTCTTCTTGGCTTCTTCCCGTTCCTTTTCCTTGCGTTCCCATTCGGCCTTTTCGCGGGCGAGTTCGGCGAGCTTTGCCTCCAAAAGCTTCAGCTTGCCTTCCGACTCGCGGTTGGCGCGCACCTGCGCCGTAAGCCGCGCGGAGGAGAGCACCAAGTCGTGCAACTTGCCGTCTATCTCGTCGCCGTCCTTGAGTTCGCGCAGCTTGCGCCACAAAAGCTCGTCGAGCTTCTTCTTGCTGGCCGCCCCGAAGTCGTTCCCGTCCTCCATGACGCGGCGGGCGGCTTCGCCTTCCGCGCGCATCTCGGTGAGACCCACCTCGAATTCCCACGCCTTCGCCTTCCAGTCGGATACCGAGCGGATGCCGGGCGGTTCCTTTTCCGGAAACAACTCTTCTATGGCGGAAAGAATCTGCTCCGCCGTCGGGTTGCTCCAGCGTTCGAGGAGGTATTCCACAAGCCTCGCGCGCTCCCTGCGGGAGAGCTTCGAGTCTATCCATGTGCGCGTCAGGGCCATCTTTAAGCGTTTACGGAGTCGAGATATTCCACGCCGGCGTCCGTAATACGCCACGCGCGGGTGAGCCTTGAAATCCCCGTCCGCGTCTCCTCCGCGTAGCCTTTACGGCAGAGCCATTCGAGGTTTTCGGAAAATTCGGCGTCGGTGTTTTTAAAAGCCCGCAGTTCGGCCAAGTTCGCGATTTCGCGCAGGGTGAGCCCGTGGCGCGCAGCTTCCAAAATTAAAAGCAGCACGCGGCGCAGTTGTTCTTTTTCGCAGAGAGTCATTGTTCGTGTCGGTTTTGGCGCGAAAGCATTTCGCGTATCAGGTAAAGCTCTTTGGTTTGCAGCTCGTTTTCCTTCTTTATGGAGGCGAGCTCGTTTTCTACATGCGCAAGCCGCGTGTAGATTTCCTTGCGGCTGTTGGCCGAATGCCCGCTCATGGATGCGAGCCGTTCGTTCATTTCGCGGTCGATTTTCTCGTGGGCGTCGAGATTGGCCTGGCAGAGATGCTCGCAGTCCTTCACGTGGCGGTATTTTTCCGTTGCGGGCGGATTCGGGGAGAGTTTCTGCCTGATCGACAGCGCGAGGTTCACGCACCACAATACCGACGGAAGCGCGAATATCGCGCCGACAAGCCAAACAAGCCCGCGCTCGTCAATCGTTCCGGCGGCAGTCGCAAAAAGCGCGCAAACTTCCCGCGTCATTGCCGTTCGAGCTCCAGTTCGAGGTTGTTGATAGTCGTGAGGGCGTCCTCCACCCATTCTGGGGCGGATGTCGCGGCGTCTTCGAAGTCGGGGCGCGCGATAAGGCGGGCGGCGTTGTCGTAGCGCACATGCGTCTGGCAGGCGGCAAGCAGGCAGGCTGCTGCGGCGGCAAGAAGAACCCTAAACATTCGTCCCCCCTTTTCGCGCGGCCTCCAACGCGGCCTTTACGGCTTTGTTTTTCTCCCGCCAGCGTTTTACGGCGTCGGCGACGTTCGCCGATTGCGATGCCTCCAAAGCCACGCCGACCAGCTCGCGCACAGCCGGAATCGCCTTGAACAGGGCCGCAAGAAGGGTGATTATCGCCGACGCCGCCATGCGTTTACTTTCCGAAACGGACTGAGCACCAGCTAAGTAGCTTATACCACCATGCGTCCTTCGAGTTCGGGAAGAAGGAGAGAACCGCGTTAATTACCGCGATTACCGCGGCGAGCACATATCCCCATGCGCCGGAGTCGCCGGCGGCGGGATCGGCCGCGCCTGTTTCCTGCGCGAATGCGACCCCGCAAAATGCGAAGAGCGCAAACAGAACCATACTTAGATACTTTTTCATTTCGATTTTCCTTTTGTTTTGGGTTGAAATTTCGCCACCTTGCGAACGCCGACAACTACCGACGTTCTGCCGCATTTTGTGCGGATTGCCGCGCCGAGCGGGTTTTCTACGGTACATTTCCGCCAACCGAGCGGCTGTTTCGGGGCGCGGTCGATTCCGCGCTCCGCGAGCAACTCGGACAACATCGCGCCTATGTCGTCGAGCGCGTCGAGCACGGGTTCAAGCTCGGCGCGCAATGCCGAGCCGATTGATTCGACGGCGATTTTGGCAATCTTGGAATTGCGCCGAACATAGCTGCGCGGGAAACGCGGGTGCGCAGTCGTTTCTTCGTCTGAAATTTGACGCGCGGCAGAGGCTTTGCCTTGCGGCGCGGACGCTTTGGGTTTGGTGCTCCGTAGAGACTCGGACTGCGGCAGAGCCGTCTTGTCCGCACTCGGGACGTGATTCGCGTCGCTCGCGCCCGTACAGCAGTATGAAAATTCGTTTCGAATGCCCGAAAGCACCTTTTCGGGGGCGGAAAATTCCGCGCCGTCGAGGGCGATGACTTCGCACCCGTCGGCAAGCGCGGCGTCAATCTGCGCGATAAGGTCGGGGAGCGCGGCAACCGCAATGTTGCGGGCGCGGATAACGCCGCCCAAGAGCCAGAGTTTGAGGCATACATAATCGGCGTTGACGCGATTCACGCGGAACGCATACACGCGACCGCCGCCGAGATTGCCGCTTTTAAGTTGACTTGACTGCGCTGCTTTTTGCATAACGCAGCCAGTCTATCACGAGAGCTTTTTTGCGGCAAACACAGTACGCACTATGCGCACTGTGTTCACAAAAAATATATTTTTTTACAAAAAAATCGCCGTGCCAGGATACAAAAAAAAACTCCCAAGCTATGCTTGGGAGCTTTCAGAAGAAAAGAAAATAGCCGCCCGATTGGGCGGCCTTCGTTAAAGATTAAAAGATTAGATTAGTATTCCTTTTCATCTGTGCTGTGCTTTTTCATACTGTTCATGCTCCTTCATTCTTCATTTTTTGTCAAATGTTTTTTAACTTCTTCCTTTATTTCTTTTAGATCCGAATCATCTTCCATTTGTTTCATATTTCTTGGATTCATCTTTATTGAATCGGACAAAGGTTTGAAGATTTCATTAAGTAAATATTCCTTGGGATGTTCATTAAGCCTAATATATTTATAACAAGCCAAATTGTATAGAATATCGGCATAATCAATCTTTTCTATTCCTTCCAAATCTTCTGGTTTTTTATATTCATCCAAATACCCTTGTAATATGCCAATTCCCTTGTCTATTTGACCTGTCCAACGGTAAAGTCGTGCCAACTGTATCGTAAGAGGTCTATCTGTTTTAAATCTGTCATATATGGAAGAAATCTTTGAAATGAGATAATGCATTTCTGAATCGCTTCTATTTTTTATCGCCGAAATGGCAGCACATATAAGTTCAGGCTTTTCCAATCTAACTTCTGATTGTTGGATTTTTCGGTCGATTTCATCTTTGATTTTCAGCCAATCGTTTTTAACTTTTTCGGCAAATGCGTCAATTATCCCTAACGCCAAGACTCCACCCGAAGTTGAAATACAGGTAAAGAATAACACATCCGCCGCAGTGAATTTTTCTCCGTTGTATTTACTGAGAAGAATCGCAATAAAAACGAACACCCCCGCACCCGTAATTCCAAGAATACCGTGCTTTATAAAGCCTTTGGTTCCATCTGGTTTGAAATTGGAATCTTTTATGGATTCAAGAGATGCTCGTCCCAACCCTCCAATGAACCCGAACACAAGTATTATGAGCACAAAACGGCAAAATGCATAATATTTTTCAAACACTCTGGATTATCTATAAAAGCTATCATAGTACTATTCGAGCACATATTTCACAAAAAAGCAAACTTACTTTTCGTCCTCGGGAGGGCGTTCGTTTGCCACCGCGTAAAGGTTTTTGCCGACTCTCACGGTTAGACTTGCGCCCGCAACATCGCCGCGCATGTAGGCGGTCAAAACGTCGGAGATTTTCTCGCGGATTTCGGGCGCAAGCATATCAAAACACTGACTCGCGTGCACAGCGAGCAAGTTGCGCACGTCGTGCCCGCAAAGTTCTACGTCAACAAAGGCTTCAGTCTCTCCAACCACGCGCCCAAGATGGATATTTTCGTTCATTTTGTCCTTTCAAAATTCCGAATTTCGGAAATTTCAACTTTTGATTTTCAATAAGTTAAAAGTGCAAGTGTTGACATTTTTTCGGCTCAACTCCCTGCAAACCCAGTAAAATTGGGCTTTCGCGCTTTTTCGTTTGTTGTAATGTCAACATTTTCCTTACTGCTTTTTAACGATTTTACTTCTCCAAATTTCCGAAATTCGGAAATTTGGGTTGTTTATTGTCAGCAAGTTGCAACTCGAACTGTTCGACTTTTTTTGAAGCAATACCCCGCAAAGCCTCTATTTTCGGGATTTCGCGCTTTTTGCTTCGTTCAAGGTGGAACAGTTCGACTCAAATTTTTTTAGCATACCTTTTAGATCAGAAATTAAAAGGGCATTCTTTTCCTCGGCGCGAAGCGCACGGTCACGCCACATACGCGTGGCCGAATTTTCTTTTTCGTCCGCTTCGCCTGTCATTAGCCACTCTACACTAACTCCGAAATGTTTTGCCATTCTCAGCAAGGGCCAACTCTTCGGTTCGCTCCTACCTTCTCTGTAATCGAAGATAGCTCCTTGCGAAACGCCGAACATTTTAGCCGCTGCCATTTGGGTTAAACCCGACTCGTCCATCAGATTTCTGAACCTGTCGGAAAAATTTACCAGTTTTTCTGTATTTTTTTCTTGCATTACCAGATTTTTTGTTGTTCAAGTTAGAACATTAACAGAAAACTGGTAAATACGGCAAACAAAATTTTATGAAAGACACTTGGGCAAAACGAGAATTGAGAAAGAAAATGTGGAGCTATCGAAAAGCAGCACCGCTTCTCAAAGTGACCTATCAATACCTCAGCGACATTTGCAACGGGACTCGACGCAGCCTCCGTTTGAACCGTCGAATCGACGACCTCCCGCATTACGCGGATTTCGTCCGCGAAAATCCGACCTACTTCCAAAACCGCCGCGCACGGAGGGCAAAGTAAATTTCACCAACCCAAACAGCAGAAAGGAAAAACAATGAAAAAACAAAAACCGTGGCAAAAAGACTTCATCGAAAAATCGTTCAGACCTCTCAATAAACGCAAAATCAAAAGTAAAAAGTAATTCCGCGATGCGCGACACCCGACAGCTTGAATTCCCCTTTTTCTCGATGGACTTCGTCGACCGTTCGGCGTTGTCGGTCGGGGAAGTGGCGGCAAAGCTCGGGTGCTCGCAAAGGCACGTCCACAACCTCATCGACGAGGGCGAACTCGGGTGCATCAACCTCGCGCCCCACAGCCAGCGGAGCTTGCGCAGAATTCCCGTGGAAAGCTATCGCGACTTCATTCTGCGCAACTTCTCCGACGACCTGCGGCGCGAGTTCCTGCGAACGCTTCCGCGCGACACACTCAAACTGCTGCGCAACGACATCGCGCAAATCCTCTCAGCCAAAGACTGGCTCGACCGTTAATTTCAACCCCTAATTTTTTATGAAAAAAGATTCCAAACAAACTCAACTAACACCCATTGAAACCGCGTTGCAATCAATGTGCAAAGGCGATGCAAACGCCGTGCGAATTGCATTTGATATTGTAAACGCAAGCCGCAATGAATTCGGCGTTAATGCAATCCGCTTTGGGCTTTGCGCTCTCGCGGCAAAGCCGATTGTCGGGCACGGCAATTTCGGCAAGTGGATTTCAAATGCGCTTGCCACAAACGGAAACGCAAGCGTGATTGCCGAACGCGACGCCCGCGATTACATCGGACTTGCAAAGGTTTTCGTCCAAAAACTCCGCCATCCGAACAAGCTTTCCGCCGCGCTCGCCGCAGGCGTAGGCGAGTTCTGCGAATTTTGCAACATCGACCGCGACGAGTTCGACATCGAAAAAATCCTCGCCGACAAAGGGCTGACAGAAGACCTGCTCAGGCGCACATTGTCGGGAATGACCTTGCCGCAACTGCGCAACCTCTTGCGCGAGGGCGCGGTGCAGGCGGAGGAGGACAAAAAAGCCGAAGAGACCGCCGCCAAGACGCTCACCAAGCGCGACCTCAAAGGTCTTTCGGGGAACGGCGGCGGGCAGTCTGCGCAAATGCTGCTCTGGGAGGATTGGACAAACAGCCTTGCCGAATTCGACAAGCTCACAAAGCACAAGGACATCGTCCGCCTGCCGCTCGAAAAGCTCGTGCTCATCGAAAAGTCGCTCGAAGACAGGCTCGACGAAATCAAGAACCTAATCAAACACTGCGGAGAATAGGCAAGATGGAACGCGGCATTCAGCTGACCAAGGCGGAACTCGTCCGCAGTTGCGACTTCGTTCAATGCGGCGAAGCCGCCCGCGAGGAGCTGCTTTCATTGAAACTCGAAATCCGCAACCTCGTTTTGGACAGGCTGGAGGCTATGCGCGAAATCATACTCTCCGAAAGCCCCAACAAGGCGTGCATGGCCATAGCCTACCGCAAGGAGGCGGAGGGCGCAAAGGGGTGGAGCTACAAACGCCTCTACGCTCTCTATTCCGAATTCTCCAAGAGCGGCGACTGGCGCGTGATGCGCCCCAACTGGCGCGGCAACAAAGAGGGGCTTCCGCCCGCGTTCGTGGAATGGTTCAGGGAGCTGCTTCTGCGCGGCTCGCGCAAGACCCCGTGCCACGCCGCCCGCCGCCAGCTGATAAACCTTTTCCGCAAGGGCGAGCCGATTCCCGGATACGGCACAAAATACGAGTGGGCGCGCAACACCGGCCGCCCCGTTCCGGGGCTGATGGGCGGCGACAGGGAACTGCCCGACGGCTGGAGCTTGGGCAACCTGCAGCGCATAAAGCCCCGCAACAAATACCTGCTTGACGGCGCGCGGCAGGGAGTTTTCGCGGCGCATTCGTCCGCGCCCGCAATGGTTCTGCGCGACAAGTCGCAACTGCGTTTCATGGAATGGATAGCTTTCGACGACGTGCGAATCGACAAAATCTGCACCATCGCCGAAAAGGGGATGAAGCGGCAGTTCGGCTATCCGCTGGCGGTCTTCGCCTTCGACGTGGCCACGGGCTGCGACATAGCGCACATCGTAAAGCCCCGCGCAAAGCGCAAGGAAGACGATTCCGTAATCGGCATCGCAAGCGAGGATGTAAAACAGTTGATTTTAAACATAATTTCCCAGCGCGGGCTTCCGCCGTACCCCGTGACCTTCCAAATCGAAAACGCCGCGGCGACGCTTTCGGAAGCGGACGAACTCGCGCTCAAACAGACCTTCCGAGACCGCATAATCATAAAGCGTTGCGGCACTCTGCACGACTCGTTTTTAAAGGGCGGCTTCAAGGAGGGCGGCGGCAAGCCGTGGTGCAAGTCGTGGATTGAGGTGTTTTTCAGGCCGTTTCAGGAACAGTTGGCCCTTTCCGACGGCAACAGCGGCAACCGCTACGACAACATGCCGGCGCAGACAAAATACGCCCTTTCATACGCGAAGGAACTGCTGCGCAAGGCGGGCTCGCGCGAGGAAATCGTCGACAAGCTTCTCCTGCCGTACCCGCGTTTCGACGACATATGCGGGCTGATAATCGAAGCCCTGGACGCGCTGCGCAAGCGCACCGACCACAACTTGCAGGGCTTTGAAACCGTCAGGGAATGGAGGCGGGACAAGTTCGACCGCGTCCACACTGAGGCGGAGCTCGCCCAGATAGGCAAGGAGGAACTTCCGCAAATCGAGATTTGGGAACGCCTCGAAAGCCCGCTTGAAAGAATGAAGCGCCTCTCTGCGGGGATCGACTTCTGGCGGCCCGACCCGCGCCAATACTGCCATCTGTTCGCGCTCAAACAGGTCTGGAAGTTCGCCATCACAAACGGCGGATGCACGTTTACTGCGAAGTCGCTTAAAATCCACAAGTGCGAGCGCATACAGGAAAACCTCGTCTTCAAGTCTCCGTCGGACGACATTATCGAAGAGTTCACGGGCAAGAAAATGCTCTGCTATTTTGACGACGACCTTTCGGTTGTCCACCTCACCTACGAGAACCGCTACATCTGCGGCTGCGAGCGCGTCAGGCGCGTGAACATGCTCGATAGCGAAGCCGTAAAACGCGCGGCGGAGGCCGCCGCAAAGCGCAACAACGAAGCCCGCGCGGTTCTCGCCCCGCTCATGCCCGCCAAGGCCGGCGAACTCGCCGCGATGCGCGAACACAACCGCGGCGTCCTGCGCGAGGCGGAAAAAGTCGCAAGGGAAATCCGCCGCTCGAACTCCGAAAACAAAAGGCGGAATGCGGCGCAAAAGCGCGCATTGGCGGATTTTGAAGATTCGGCCGCGCTCGTCGGCGCGCCGAGCGTCTCCGAATCCCGCGACGGCGGCCTCGAGGACTTCTCCGACCCGTCGGAGCTAATTTAGCACAGCAAAGGAAATACAATGGAAGAAAACCAATCGACACAGCTTGCGGAGCACAAGGCAAAGAGCCTGACGCCCCGCGCAACATGGAACTACTCTCTCGACCAAATCCGGCGCGACACCGCCGAATACGCCGAGAGCGAGCGGCAGTTGCTCGCGGACTGCTTTCTATTCTGCGTAAAGGAAGGCATCGCATTTCGGGAGTTCTGCCAAAAGATAAAGTACGACCACACCACGGTGATGCGCATATACCGCGGAACCTATGCAAACCCAGCCACGGGCGAAAAATACGGCATTCCTGCAAACATGGCGAAGGGCATGCGCGACTTCCTTGAAACCGAGCGCAAAAGGCTCGTGCTCGGAACGACCGAATTTGTCGAGACTCCAACGGCGCGCCGCATATTCACGGCGTGCGACCTCGCGCGCGAAAGCGGAACGCCCGTGTTCCTCTGGGGGCCGAGCCACATCGGAAAGACGTTTGCGCTCACCCGGTATTCGCGCACGCACAACCACGGGCGTTCGCCATACGTCAGAATCCGTCCGGCGCGCGGCATAAACGGCTTTCTGGAGACGCTTTCAAACGCCGTGGGCATATCGCCCAACGACAAGCGCGACGCGCTCATCGCCCGCGTCAAGAGGGCGGTAAAAGGAAACATGCTGCTGATACTCGACGAGCTCCACGAGCTCAACCTGACGAGCAAATCGTACACGTATTTTCAGGCCCTTGAAATCCTGCGCGAAATCTACGACGAGACGGGATGCGGAATGGTCTTGTGCGGCACGGAACTCTTTGAAACGTCCGTAATGCAGGAGCGCAACGGAGTGCTCGAGCAGCTTTACCGCAGGGGCGTACATAAGATTAAGCTTCCGCCGTATCCGACGCGCGCGGACGTAGCCGCCATTCTCAAATCGAACGGGCTCGATTTTCCCGAAAAGGGCGCGGCGGTTCAAGTCAAGCGCGCGACGGAACAGCCCTATGAGATTCTCCGCGTCCTCGCGCGCGAGGACGGCCTTAAAAGCATCACGGAGCGCATACGCTACGCCCGCAAGCTCGGCAGGGGAGTGGTGTCGTGGGAGAGCTTTGTCGCCGCCCACTTGTACATTCAGGCGCAAAGGGTATCGAAGTCGGACTGGGAATAACATGAGTGTGATCACAATCTTGATAAACGCGCTGCTTCGAATCTTCGGCACGGATGGCGCCGGCGAGGTTGAGAGCGTGCGCGTATTTGAGGACGCCGCCGGCGTTTGGCGCTTCCAGACGCCCGACGGCGGCAAGACGTGGGGTTCTTATCCAACGCGCGCCGACGCAATCCGCGCGGCAAAAATGTACAATTTTTTCGAACTGGAGGATTAGAATAATGCCTTCTTTAAACTTCAAAGCCAAGTTTGCCCGTGCTATTGCCAGTGGCAAAAAAAAACAGACTATTCGACCTCTTGGCAAACGCAAATATAAGCGCGGAGAAAAGGTCTATTTATATACAGGACAGCGTACGAAAAATTGCCGGCTCTTGGGAACAGCCATAATAGTCGACGTCCGAAATATCGAAATTAAAAATGATATTTCTCCTGCTATCGTAAGAATACAAGGGCTTGATGGAATTCCGTACCAAATGGATGAGATTACTCTGGATTTGTATGCTAAGCATGACGGTTTCTCATCCGTAGCAGATTTTTTAAACTTTTTTAAAGATTTATACGGAGATGTTTTTCGCGGGCAGGAAATAACTTGGCGCGATTTTAACCCCATATCCGGGCGATCAGATTTTAATTCTAACACAACACATTAATCTAAGAAAGGTCAATCATGGCAAAAGTAGATATCGAATTAGTTAAAGTCGTATTACAGCGCGCCGAGCTCGACGCGCATAAGACGGCGCAAATAATAGAGGACTTAGCTTTTGAGGCTCGGGCCTACAAAGGCGCTGAAGACAAGGAGCCTCCATGCAAAAAACAGTTCGTGGTCTTTCTAAACGACCCCGACGGTTTACTTCGCTCGCCGCGCGACCTTATCGGCTGGGTCGCCCAAATTCCCGAAGACGACGAGCCAGACGGAGCTGAGGAAAAACTCTACGCCGCCGCACGCGACTTCAACCTCACACCCAAAGGTCGTAGAATGCCACTTACAACGGTTGCCGAAGCGTGTGAATTCGGTAGCGCGAAAATAAATAAAGAACACGGGCTTTGGATACGCTCGAAGGAGCCGGTTCCCGTCGTTCCCGTCTTCAACAAGATACCGGCGGAGGAAATCTGACATGGCTAAAATCAAAAACGACGAGGAATTTTTCGAGGTGATAGATTCCGTCGCGCAGAGCGCGGCGCGAATCGACACCCTCAAAGCCCAGTTCAACGAGGCGAAAATCGCGCTAAGTCTGGAATGGGGAGATCGGATTGAAGAGGTGGAAAAACCGCACAAGTCGGAGTTTAACCGCGCTAAGAAGTATGCGCTCGACCACCGCGAAAGGCTGCTCGGCGGCGAGAAGTCGGCGCAGACGAAAGCGGCGACTTGGGGCTTCAAGGAACACCGCTTCGCGGTCATTCCGGTCTTTAAGGCTACGGACGAAGAAATGGTCAAAAAGCTTTTGGCTCTTCCTGGCGGATTGGACTATCTGAGCGTCAGCTACAAGCTCGACAAGTCCGCAATCGCAGACGGCATACAAAACAACATTGCATGGATAAAAGAGCTCTTCCAGCTGACAAAAAGCGAAGTGTTCTTCGCAGACAAAATCAAGGAAAATGCTACGGATAAATAAGATGAATTCCGTTCTCGCAGAAAAACCTTTGATATCCACAGAAAGTGTGGCTGCAAAGGTACGAAAGAAGCGCAAAATGGGGCGCGAGGAAGCCAAATACTGGAGTCTTTGGGGTGAAATCGGTAGCAAGTTCAAGCTGTCTGCTGCCGAACGCGAAGCTTGGCGGCGCGAGATAACCGAGGAGATTTTCGGCGAATACAAGAGCCATGGGGCGTTTACCCACGGCGACTACGATGTCGTCCTCGGAGCGATGCGCGAACTCCTTGCCCGCGACGAACTCGTTATATCTCCCTTGAAAGTCGTGCGGATGTATATTGATGGAGAAGAGCGGCGAATAGCGCATTTAATCGACGAACTTGGCATGCCGGAAGCATACATTGCGTCTATTTCCTTCGGGAAGTTTCACACGCGTCACTGGCGCGGCGCGCTTCTTGCGCACGAGCTGATGCAGCTCTTCTACACCGTATCGGCGCGAAAGAGAGCCGCCGAAAGAAAAGGGCGGACTTTTACCGAAATATACGAAACTTCCGACAACTACCCATTTTAGAAATGGCCCCTTTCGAAAAAATTTTACTTTGTATAATAATACTAAGCTTAATGGACGATAGTTGTTTAGCCTTTATACTTATCTTTATTATTCTGGGTTTATGAAAACCGTCCACGACTACCTACGCGCCCGCTTGCTTCAACAGGCGGGCATTTTTGAGCCCACAGAACCCGCTCCTAGCCTCGACGTGATCGCGCGCATGCAATCCTGTCCGATCTTCGAGGAATACCGCAAAAACCGCATGATTATGGGCTACTTCCGCTACGGATCTCTTCAATCCCAGATAGGCCGCTCAAAGTACGACAACGTCGGCTCTATTGAGAAGCGCCTCTCTATATATAAGAACGATCACAACCGCGAACATCTCGTGGATATTGCAAATCTCGCCATGATAGAGTTCGCCACACACCCGAATTATCCATTCCGCCCATCCGACGACGGTGTCCATGCTGTGAAAAAAAAGTGAAAAAAATCGTCCAGAGAGACTTGACTTCAACCGGCTGTAGAGCGTGTGTACGCACCACAATAAAAAACAGCCATGAATATTGAAGAAATATTAAACTCAAATTTAACTAAATCGGACAAAATGCGCCGCCTCTTTGACGAGGGCAAAAGCCGAAAGGAAGTTGCCCTCCTTCTGGGAGTCGGATACGGTTTCGTCCAAAACGTTTACGTCAAATACTTCTCCAATCGCCCTCTCTCTCAAGAGGGCGATTTTGTTTTTAACCGCAGCTTCGGCACAGAGCTTGAAATCATACATAATAATAAGAGAGAGTTGTGCGACGCCGTTCGCTCTCGCGGCATATCCTGCGAAATTGAAGGATACAACCACTCGACGCGCAGGCACTGGAAAATCGTTTCCGACGCCTCGGTAAACGGTGGCTACGAGCTCGTAAGCCTAGTCCTCAAAGGCCAGCGCGGACTCGACGAGATCAAGGCCGTCTGCGAAGCCCTCGCTGAAGTCGGCGCATTGATAAACAAGAGCTGCGGATTCCACGCCCATTTCGGGACGGACGATTTTAAAGACAGCATATCGGTCTGGCGCAACCTCTATATAAACTACGCGACGCTGGAAGAGGATATAGACGCCTTCATGCCGCCGAGCCGCAGACATAACAGATATTGCTCAAGCCTTAAAGTTTGCAACTGGCGCGAAAAGATGGATTCCGCCCAAACGCTTATTGATATCGAAAGATCCGTAACAAACCGGAGCCGTTACTTTAAACTAAACAGCCAAAGCTACTGGCGGCATGGAACGGTCGAGTTTCGGCAGCACAGCGGCACGATTGAGTACGACAAAATCAAAAACTGGCTGCTCTTTTGCGCGCGATTCGTCGATTTTTCAAAGCGCGAAAGGCTCGATCGCGGAGGCGAATGCGCGCTTGAGAAATTCCTCGACAGAGGCCTGGCAGATTTCTACAAACAACGCAAACAAAAGTTCGAAAGGATATAATTATGGCAAAATACGAAATGCGCGGGGGAGGGACAATATCGGGCGACAACGCCCGAGAAGTTGTCGAGGCGATAAGAGCCTCGTCTTTCAATCCGGAGGCCGATACGGAGGCATTTGTGCGCACTTTGGCGGCGCGCTGCAAAACCTACGACGGCTCGGAAATCCGAACGGACACCCCCGAAAACACAGTGGCTGACCTTCTAAAGGCGGGCTTTCTAACGCCTTGCAAATAGTCTGCATGGGGTTTTCAAGGCTGTTTTACGGGGTCTGCAACGCG
>ERZ1673695.2553-NODE-2553-length-13472-cov-5.184169_pt1 | contig 13472 bp, 11 predicted proteins | sample MGYA00580225_ERZ1673695 | MGnify/ENA primary metagenome ERZ1673695 (study PRJEB41218, sample SAMN15661739) | gut metagenome | host: Homo sapiens | place: Canada: London | collected 2015-08-20/2019-03-30 | study: EMG produced TPA metagenomics assembly of...
ACAATATATCGGACTCAGTTTTGTTTTATACTTATGTCCCGCGCGTCACTGAAATCCAGCGGATGGATGAACAAATCCATCTTCGGGTAGAGTACCTGATGCCGAGCATGAAGCTGAATGCCTCCAGCAAGGATGAGGAAAAGGTAGCGAAGGTTATGGAATACATTCTGGAGGAAACACAGGAGGATGACGGCTATAAAATTGTAGCGGTTGAAACCATCCTCAGCGGAAATGCCACCTCTTCCAGCTCTGAATCTTCTCAGTCTGAACCGTTGTCTCCAAAGCGAAATTAAAATGGAATGGGCCTGGAACGGCAGGTTATGTAATATTTTTGACTTTAAAAGAAAAAGTAATAAAAAGCGCATGGATGAATGCATCCATGCGCTTTTTATTACCTAATTGTTGATTTTAAATAACCGCAGGGTATTTTCTCTTGCCCGGTCGATGACTTCCTGAACCGGTAGCCCTTTGAGTTCTGCGATGGCGGCGGCAGTATAGCGGATTAAATCCGACGTACAGGTCTTGCCGCGGCAGGGGACGGGGGCCATATAAGGCGCGTCGGTTTCCAGCAAGAGGCGGTCTATTGGAACTTCCAGAGCTGCTTTTTTTGTTTTTGCAGCATTTGAAAAAGTGACAACCCCGGTAAAACCAATGTAGTACCCCATCTTCACCAATTCCTTTGCCGTTTCGGCAGAGCCGGAAAAACAGTGAACAACCCCGTTTGCCGGAAAATCCCGGAGAATTTCAAACATGTCGGCCGTTGCTTCACGGATGTGAAGAATTACCGGAAGGTTCAGTTTCTGTGCCAATTTCATTTGGCTGCGGAAAACGGCTTTTTGAACTTCCTTATTGTCGCTGCTGTAGTGGTAATCCAACCCAATTTCGCCCACCGCAACCATTTTACGGTTAGTGAGAATTGTTTCCAGCTCTTTTTCAGCATTAGCGTCATATTGTTCCGCATTGCCGGGGTGGATTCCAGCGCTCGCGTAAAACCAATCGTATGTCTGGGCAAGGCTAGCTGCAACCCGTGAGCTTTTTAAATCGCATCCGATATTGACAACACCGCAAACCCCATTTTGATGAATATGCTCAATGGTTTTATCACGGTTTTCCGCAAACGCATCGTCGTCATAATGAGCGTGGGAATCGAAAATCCCCGCGATTTGATCAAGTCTTTCCATTACCGCACCTTGCTTCCCTGGGGAATAGAATCATCGGCAAAAATTACTCTGACGTCTTCGCCTACGTCGGCTGCCAAAATCATTCCGTTGCTCTCAACACCACGCAGCTTTGCAGGTTTAAGATTGGCAACCAAAATGATTTTTCGCCCGATCAAATCTTCCGGCGCATACCACTTTGCAATGCCGGATACCACCTGTCGGCTTCCCTCGCCGTCGTCCAGGATCAGCTTCAGGAGTTTATCGGACTTCTCCACCTTTTCGCATTCTTTGATCAACGCAACTTTAAGGCTTACCTTAGCAAAGTCTTCAATCCCGATTTGTGCCACTCCCTCTGGAACTTCTTTTTTGGAAGAAGCTTTCTGCGTTTCTTTGGACTTTTCTTCGATTTCCTTTTCGATTTCCGCCATCATCTTGGCTTCGTCAATTCGGTTGAAAAGTGGGGTGGGAGTACCGACTTTGGAACCGGCCTTGATCGCCCCAAAAGCCTTAAGAGAACCGAAGTCACGAATGCCGCAGTTGATCTGCTCCAGAATGGCGTCACAGGTTGCGGGCATAAAGGGGGAGATCATTACCGCGATAAAGCGGATGGATTCCAGAAGGTTGTATAAAACGGTGCCGAGCCTTGCTTTTTTATCTTCGTCCTTCGCAAGAGCCCAAGGTGTTGTTTCGTCGATATATTTGTTGGAGCGCCGGGCCAGAGCCATGATGGCGTCCAGCGCGTCGGACGTGCGGAACTCATCCATACAGGCGCAGAACTTTGGAACCGTGTCAAGCGCGGTCTGCCTGAGTTCTTCGTCAACTGCTTCCACCGCGGCCGGAGGCAGGATTTCGCCGTCAAAATATTTCCGGCTCATCGCTACTGTACGGTTGACAAGGTTGCCAAGTGTGTTTGCAAGGTCTGAGTTGTATTTGGCAATTAAGGACTGGTAGGTAATACTACCGTCCTGAGCATACGGCATTTCGCTAAGCGCGTAATAACGCACACCGTCAACGCCAAAATATTTTGACAAATCCTTTGAGTACATCACGTTGCCTTTGGATTTACTCATTTTGTCCTCACCGGAAAGAAGCCACGGGTGACCGAACACCTTTTTCGGCAGGGGAACGCCCAAAGCTTTGAGCATGATCGGCCAGTAAATGGTGTGGAACCGCAGAATATCTTTTCCAATGATATGGACGTCGGCCGGCCAGTATTTCTCAAATTGTTCGCTGCTGCCGTCCGGGTCATAGCCGATTGCGGTGATGTAGTTGAGAAGCGCGTCAATCCAGACGTAAATCACGTGTTTTGGGTCAAACGGCACCTGAACACCCCAGGTAAAAGAGGTTCTGGAAACGCACAAGTCCTGTAGTCCCGGTTTCAGAAAATTGTTGACCATTTCGCGTCTGCGTGAAACCGGCTGGATAAACTCCGGATTTTTTTCAATGTAGTCGAGCAACCAGTCCTGGTATTTGCTCATCCGGAAAAAATAGGCCTCTTCCTTAGTTTTTTGAACCGGGCGCCCACAGTCGGGGCAACAGCCGTCCTTTAACTGTGTTTCAGTCCAAAACGATTCGCACGGCGTACAGTACCAGCCTTCATATTCGCTTTTATAAATGTCGCCCTGCTCGTAAAGCTTGGCAAATACTTTCTGCACGACTTTCTCATGTTCTTCGTCAGTGGTGCGGATAAATTTATCGTTGCTGATGTTGAGCATCTTATAGTTATCAATAATGCTGCTTGAAATTCGGTTCGCATATTCCTTGGGCTGAATCTGGTTTTCTGCAGCCAGATTCTCTATTTTCTGCCCATGTTCGTCGGTACCGGTCAGCATAAATACGTCTTTTCCCAACAGTCTGTTATAGCGGGCAATGGAATCGGTAAAAATAATTTCATAGTCGTTTCCCACATGGGGGAAGCGCGAAGCATAGGCAATAGCGGTTGTCAGGTAAAATTTGTTGCTCATGGTGCAGTTCTCCTTTTGTTTCCCGCGAATGGGCGGGAAGTAATAAAACAAATATAAAATTATTATACCAAATTTTAGGCGGATTGCAAAGAAAAAGCACAGATTATTGAGATACTGGTCTTTAAAATCCGCTTGACATTGTAAAAATATAAAAAATACAGCGGAAGCAGTCGATAAACAGACTGTTTCCGCTGTATTTAAATAAAAGAGAAATTATAATGGTTACAGAGCTTTTGCCCCGATGTCTTTCCGATAAAACGCTTTTTCAAAACTAATTGTGTTAACCGCTTTATAAGACTGTTCCAGCGCTTCTTGTAACGTTGGTGCAGTCGCGGTGACGCCGAGCACTCGTCCGCCGGAGGTGACCACTTTTCCTTCGGAAATTTTGGTGCCGGCGTGGTAAACGGTAGCAAGCGGGCTTTGGCCGTTTTCATCAAGGCCGTCAATGACGCAGCCGGTCTCATACTTCTGAGGATATCCGCCCGAAGCCATGACAACACAGGCTGCCGCGCCGCTCGACCACTCAATCTTGAGATCAGACAGGGTTTCGTTCCGCACTGCCTGAAAGATGGTGAACAGATCGGTTTTGAGGAGCGGGAGAACAACCTGGGTTTCCGGGTCGCCGAACCGGCAGTTATATTCAATTACCTTGATTCCGTTCGGTGTAATCATCAACCCAAAGTAAAGACAGCCCTTGAAGGGGCAGCCCTCGGCCGCCATCGCACGGATGGTGGGGAGGAAAATTTGCTCCATTGCCTCTTGGGCATGAGCTTCTGTATAACAGGGATTGGGAGCAATCGTCCCCATTCCGCCGGTGTTTAGGCCTTTGTCCCCATCCAGTGCGCGTTTGTGGTCCATGGAAGAAACCATTGGGACAACGGTTTTGGAATCGGTGAAGGCGAGGACAGAAACCTCTGGTCCTGTCAGAAATTCCTCTACAACAATTTCGTTGCCGCTTGCACCGAAAATTTTGTCCTCCATAATGGAGTGAACGGCATTTTTGGCCTCATCAAGGCTTTGGGCGATGATAACGCCTTTGCCAAGCGCCAGCCCGTCCGCCTTAATAACGGTTGGAAAGGTGTTTTCCGCCTCAATGTAGCGGATGGCATCCCCGGCATTTGAAAAAACTTCGTACTTCGCGGTTGGAATTCCGTATTTTTTCATCAGGTTTTTTGAGAAAACCTTGCTTCCTTCAATCCGCGCGGCAAGCTTGCTGGGGCCGAACGCCTGAATCCCGGCTTCTTCCATTGCATCTGCCATGCCGAGGACGAGCGGGTCATCCGGTGCGACAACCGCGAAATCAATCCCGGCTTCTTTTGCAAAAGCCACCATTTTTTCAACGTCGGTCGCTTTAATGTTGACACATTCCGCGTCAAAAGAAATCCCGCCGTTGCCGGGAGCACAGTAAAGCCTGTCGATCTCCTTATTTTCCTTCAGCTTGCGGATAATGGCGTGTTCCCGCCCGCCGCCGCCGACTACTAAAACCTTCATCAGAAACGCCCCTTTGACAAATTAATGGTGGAACAGACGAATGCCGGTGAAGGCCATTGCCATGTTATATTTGTTGCAGGTCTCAATGACGTTGTCGTCCCGGATGGAGCCGCCGGGCTGAGCAATGTACTCAACGCCGCTGCGGTGCGCCCGTTCGATGTTATCGCCGAACGGGAAAAATGCATCAGAGCCGAGCGCAACGCCGGTCATTGTATCAAGCCAGGCGCGTTTTTCTTCTCTGGAAAGCGGCTCCGGCTTTTCAGTAAAGAAGTTTTCCCAGGTGCCGTCCGCAAGAACGTCCATATAATCGTCAGAAATATAAACGTCAATGGTATTGTCGCGGTCAGGACGGCGGACGTCTGAACGGAAAGGAAGAGCCAGGACTTTCGGATGCTGGCGTAAAAACCAGATGTCCGCTTTGTTTCCGGCAAGGCGGGTACAGTGGATTCTGGACTGCTGTCCGGCGCCGATACCGATTGCCTGCCCGTCTTTGACATAGCAGACCGAGTTGGACTGGGTATACTTCAGAGTGATAAGAGAGATAATCAGATCGCGTTTCGCATTGTCCGGAATGTTCTTGTTATTGGTGACAACATTTGCAAGCAGCTCGTCATTGACGTCCAGTTCGTTGCGGCCCTGCTCAAAGGTGATGCCGAAGCAGTCTTTGTGCTCTACTGGAGCGGGTTTGTAAGACGGATCGATTTGAATGATGTTATAGCTGCCTTTCCGCTTGGATTTCAGGATTTCAAGCGCTTCATCCGAATAGCCCGGGGCAATTACGCCGTCAGAAACTTCCCGTTTAATGAGAAGTGCAGTCTCTCTGTCACAAATATCAGACAGGGCGATAAAATCACCAAAGGAGGACATCCGGTCAGCGCCTCTTGCGCGGGCATAAGCGCAGGCAAGAGGGGAGAGCTCGCTGTCCTCAACAAAGTAGATTTTTTTCAGCGTATCAGAGAGCGGAAGGCCAACGGCCGCACCGGCAGGACTGACGTGTTTAAAAGAAGTTGCCGCCGGGAGGCCGGTCGCCTTTTTCAGCTCAGAAACAAGCTGCCAGGCGTTGAATGCGTCCAGAAAATTGATGAAACCCGGCTTGCCGCAGAGCACCTGAATCGGCAGTTCGCCGTCTTTCATAAAAATCTTGGCTGGTTTTTGGTTGGGGTTACAGCCGTATTTGAGCTCCAGTTCTTTTGCCATCACTATTTCCTCCTCTTAAACGTTTTTATTTATAATTCTGGTTTCAGTTTTACCGGTCCCCAGTTCAATGAAACGGATGAAGAGGGAAACCTTATTATCCGGGTTCAGGGCTTCCCAAACCTCGGTGGCAAAAGCGTCGATGTCGCCGTCAATTTCAACCCGGGTCGGGTCGCCCTCAAAAGAGGGGATCGGGCTGCCGTCGTGCAGGTAGGTGTGGATGAACCGTCCTTCCCCGGCTACTGGCTGGTTGTATTCATAGAAGAAGCGTTCGCAGGAATCTCCGTTGCCGTTGGCGCTTTTGAGGATGGAGAGCTTATAACTCCCATCTTTTCCGTTGACGATACCGGAGATGCGGGGGGTGTAGTTCGGCGCGTCCGGCTCGAATTTACGGGTGCGCAGGGCGTCTTCAAAGCTTTTTCCGGCCTTTAGCGTCTCGTAAACCGTATCGGTCTGGTCACCATTGGTGACAATCGTCGTATCATCAAATACCCGAACAGGGTAATAGATAATCAGGGAAGGGTCGACGAGCTTTGCCGGATCAAACGCTTCGGTTTTCATGCTGTTGCCGTCAGTTACAAAAATGCGGTTGCGGCTGTTTTCGCTCCGCCCCATGATGAAGTAAGCAATAACGGCGTTCTTTCCGTCCTTGCTCAAACCAAGGACAATGCCGCGCCCAGGATAGCTGTTTTCTTTGAGCAGTTTTTTTAAGTCGAACAGTTCCATTTCTTCTCCTCCGTCAATCCAATATTGTAGTGGTGTTGCCGTTTACAATAATTTTATCCTGGCAGAACAGGGCCGCCGCACGGGGCAGAATGTCCCATTCTGCTTCCTCCATCACCCGTTTTTGCAGAATTTCGGGCGTGTCCCCGTTTTTCACTTCAACCGCTTTCTGGAGAATGATCGGCCCGCCGTCACAGACCTCGTTGACGAAATGCACCGTAGCACCTGTAATTTTCACGCCTTTTTGGAGCGCCGCTTCGTGGACGTGCAGCCCATAAAATCCTTTCCCGCAGAAGCTGGGAATCAAGGCAGGATGGACGTTAATCATCTGGTTCGGGAACGCTTTTGCAACGCACTCATCCACAATGGTCATAAAACCCGCGTAAACCACAAGGTCGGCCTTTTCTTCTTTAAGCGCGCTGAGCAGGTCTTGCGAAAACGTTTTGGAATCCGGGTAGTTTTTCCGTGGAATAATCCGGGTGGGGATCCCGTGCTTTTGAGCACGTTCCAATGCGTAAGCGCCCTCTTTAGAAGAGATGACGCAGGTGATTTTTCCGTTCGGGATTTTACCTGCTTTGGAAGCGTCAATCAGCGCCTGTAGGTTTGTTCCGCCGCCGGATACCAGTACAACAATTCTTTTCATACCACCCTCCCGCTATGCGATGACAATGCCTTCGGAGCCTTCAGTGAGTTCTCCGATTACACATGCCTTCTCGCCGTTTGCACGGAGAATGGAGAGCGCCTTGTCAGCATCGTTTTGATCAACGGAAATACACATGCCGACGCCCATGTTGTAGGTGTTAAACATGTCGCGCTCCGGAATGTTTCCGGTTTTGGCAATCAAGTCAAAAATGGGGAGGACTTTGACGGCGCTCCGGTCAATTTTAGCAGTCATGCCTTTTTTCAAAGAACGCGGGATGTTTTCGTAGAAACCACCGCCGGTTATATGGGAAACCGATTTAACGGTGACCTGTTCCATCAGGGCAAGCATTGGCTTGACATAAATTTTTGTCGGGGTTAAAAGAGTTTCGCCCAGTGTTTTGCCCCCCAGTTCGTCAAATGTGCGGTTCAGATCGGCGTTTTCAACGTCAAAAACCTTTCGCACCAGGGAGAAACCGTTTGAATGGACGCCGCTCGACGGCAGGCCAATTAATATGTCGCCCGCTTTCTGGCTTGAACTATCCAGAATTTTATCCTTGTCCACTGCGCCGACACTGAAACCCGCGAGGTCGTATTCATCCTCCGGGTAGAAACCCGGCATCTCGGCGGTCTCGCCGCCGACCAGCGCGCAGCCGGACTGGAGGCAGCCTTCCGCCACGCCGGAGACGATTTCCGCGATTTTATCCGGGAAGTTTTTTCCACAGGCGATGTAGTCCAAAAAGAAGAGGGGCTTCGCACCGCAGCAGATGATATCGTTGACGCACATCGCCACACAGTCGATGCCGACGGTATCGTGACGATCCAGCAAAAAGGCGAGTTTCAGTTTGGTGCCAACACCGTCTGTGCCGGAGACAAGCACCGGTTTTGTAATTCCGGTGAGGTCGAGTTCAAACAGGCCGCCAAAGCCACCCAATCCGGTCAGGACATTGGGCGTCAGGGTTTTGGCCACATGGGCTTTCATGAGTTCAACCGCCTTGTAACCGGCAGTCACGTCTACGCCGGCGGCTTTGTAGCTGTCGCTAAAGCTTTTCATATCGCGTTTCCTTTCTTTCGGGCCTTTCCGCCCGCTCCTTTATTCTTTGCCGTTCCAGCAGTAGGTGCAAACGTCGTCTTTGTCAATACCAATTGCTTCCAGCATGCCCTCCAGCGACTGGTAGCGCAGGGAAGTAAAGTTAAGCTTTTTACAAATGATTTCCGTCATTTTTTTATACTCGGGTGTTGTAAAGTCACTGTATTTTTGCACGGTTTCGTCCGAAACCTCATCGGTTCCCTCCAGTTCGGCAATCGTCCGCCGGGTAATCAGGTCCATCTCAGAGGTGGAGCGGGAGAAATTTAAATATTTGCATCCGTACATAATCGGCGGGCTTGCCGAGCGGATGTGTACTTCCTTTGCGCCGCTTCCATACAGGAATTCAACCGTTTCCCGCATTTGGGTGCCGCGGACAATGGAGTCGTCGATAAAAAGAAGGTTTTTATCACGGATCAGCGAATCGACCGGAATCAGCTTCATATGGGCAATCTGGTTGCGCATTGACTGGTGGGTGGGCATGAAGCTGCGGGGCCAGGTAGGGGTGTATTTGATAAATGGACGGGCAAAAGGCGCGCGGGATTTGTTCGCGTAGCCAATTGCATGCGCTACGCCGGAATCCGGTACGCCCGCGACTGAGTCAATGTCGAGCTCCACATCATTTTCTGCCATAATTTCGCCGTTTCTGTAGCGCATCCGTTCAACGTCGACTCCCTCATAACAGGAGGTAGGGTAGCCGTAATAGGTCCACAAAAAGGCGCAGATTTTTTTCTTTTTAAGCGCCGGCATCTTCACCTCAAGGCCCTCCGGAGTCAAAAGGACAATTTCCCCCGCGCCGAGTTCCCGCTCCGGCTTGTAGCCTAGGTTCAGGAAAGCGAAAGATTCAAAGGAAGCGCAGTACGCATCATCTTTTTTACCAATGATAACCGGGGTGCGCCCCAGCTTGTCCCGGGCCGCATAAATCCCTTCAGCGGTTAAAAGCAAAAGGGTCATCGAGCCGTCGATCATATCCTGCGCGTAGCGAATTCCCTCAGCGAGGGAGTCTTTCTGGTTGATGAGACAGGCGACAAGCTCGGTCGAGTTGATCCGGTCGCCGCTCATTTCAAGAAAATGGGAAGCGCCGTTCTGGAACGTCTGTTCAACCAGCTCTTGTTCGTTGTTGATCCGTCCCACTGTCGTAATAGCATAGCTGCCCAGGTGGGAGCGGACGATGAGGGGCTGCGGCTCGTTATCGCTGATACAGCCAATTCCGAAGTTTCCGCTCATTTCAGCGACGTCGCGCTCAAACTTTGTGCGGAACGGAGAATTTTCAATATTGTGGATGGCCCGCTCAAACCCTTTGCCGGTGTACATAGCCATACCGCCCCGGCGTGTGCCGAGGTGGGAGTGATAGTCCGTGCCGAAGAACACATCCATCACACAATCGCTTTTGGATACGGCTCCAAAAACTCCGCCCATGAAAAGTCACATCCTTTGAATTTCTATTTTAATAACGTTATAACCTATCAAACGTATCAAACGGGCGGGCTTTTTACCGGCCCGTTTATTTTGTTTCACTGAGCTTCCGTTCAAATTTATGCTTTTGAACTGTAACTGGAACATCGATTGGATAATTTCCGGTAAAGCATCCGTCGCAGAAGCCGCACCGGGCGTTTTCCGCAATTTGGTTGACGCTGCTGACGCTCAAAAAGCCCAGGCTGTCCGCCCCGATTACCTTTGAAATCTCCTCCACCGGCATCCGGCATGCGATCAAATTTTCCCGGCTGTCAATGTCAGTTCCGAAATAGCAGGGGTTCATGAAGGGCGGGGAAGAAACCCGCATATGCACCTCTTTGGCCCCCGCCTCCTTTAGAAGGCTGACAATCCGTGCACTCGTCGTTCCGCGGACAATGGAGTCGTCGATCATGACAACCCGTTTTCCCCTGATAACCTCTTTGATGACGTTGAGCTTGATCCGGACCGAGTTTTCGCGTTGGCCTTGGCTGGGCTGAATAAAAGTTCGCCCAATATAACGGTTTTTGATAAAGCCCACGCCGTAGGGGATGCCGGACTGCCTGGAAAAACCGAGCGCCGCATCCAGCCCCGAATCGGGAACCCCGATGACAATATCCGCCTGCACCGGGTGCTCCAGGGCAAGAAACGCCCCGGATCTCTGCCTTGCTTTGTGGACGCTCGCCCCTTCAATGACGGAATCTGGGCGGGCAAAGTAGACATATTCAAACACACAGAGCGTTCCCTTGCTGCCGCAGTGAGTTTCGATTGACTCTACGCCTTTATTCGAAACCACAACAATTTCACCCGGCTTCAGGTCACGGATAAAAGAAGCGCCGATGCTGTCGAGCGCACAGCTTTCCGAAGCAAAGACGATATTCCCTTCCGGGGTTCTGCCCATGCAGAGCGGGCGAAAACCATTCGGGTCGCGGGCGGCAATCAGCTTCTGGGCGGACATCACGACAATGGAATAAGCCCCTTTGATGTCGTACATCGCCTGTTCCACCGCCTCTTGAATGGAAGCGCATTTAAGCCTTTTTTGAGTGATGGCGTATGCAATGACCTCTGTATCGCTGGTACCGTGAAAAATTGCGCCGCTCAGTTCGAATTCCCGGCGCAGCTCAAAGGCGTTGACAAGATTCCCGTTATGGCAGAGCGCCATCGGCCCCTTAACATGGCTGATGACCAGCGGCTGCGCGTTGGAACGGCTGGGAACGCCGGTTGTGGAATACCGCACGTGGCCCACTGCCATGGAGCCTTTTCCCAGCTTCTCCAGGTGTTCCTTTGTAAACACCTCCGGAACCAGCCCAACATCTTTATAACTTGTAATGACGCCATCGTCATTGACGGCAATCCCGCAGCTTTCCTGCCCCCGGTGCTGCAACGCGTAAAGGGCAAGATAAACGGAAGAAGCGACGTCTGAAGTATTTTGTGAATAAATACCAAATACGCCGCACTCTTCGTGAATGCTATGGAACATGTAGCTTCTTTATTCGCCCATCAGACGGCGCATTACCTCTTTGTAAGCGTCTTCTTCGCCGCCCATATCGCGGCGGAAGCGGTCTTTGTCAAGTTTTTCGCGGGTGTCGGCATCCCAGAAACGGCAGGTATCGGGGGAAATTTCATCCGCTAAAACAATGGTGCCGTCAGAAAGGCGGCCGAACTCAATTTTGAAATCAACAACAATGATGTTGCAGTTTTTGAGCATATAGTCTTTTAAAAACTGGTTGACTTTAAAAGTATAGTCGGCAATGGTGTCGATTTCTTCACGGGTCGCCCATTCCATGGCGAGGATATGGTACTCGTTGACCATCGGATCGCCGAGCGCGTCGTCTTTGTAACAGAATTCCAAAACCGGGCAGGCAAGTTCTTTCCCTTCCTCAACGCCATAGCGCTTTGAGAAAGAGCCGGCCGCGATGTTGCGGACAATGACTTCAAGCGGGACAATTGAGCACTTTTTCACAACGGTTTCACGGTCGGAAATTTCCTCGATCAAATGAGTGGGAACCCCATAAGCTTCATTGATTTTTTTCATCATGAAGTTGGACATCTTGTTGTTGATAATACCTTTGTCGTGGATGGTGCCCTTTTTGGCGCCGTTTCCGGCGGTGGCGTCGTCTTTATAATCGACAATCAGAACTTCAGGGTCATTTGTGGTGTAAACCTTTTTTGCTTTGCCCTCATAGAGTTGGCTGACTTTTTCATACTTCATATTTTTTCTACCTCCGCTTGAATATTTTTATCTTTTTCAAGAACTTCTTTTGTCATATCGGCCTTCATCCGGCTGAGCTTATCGGCCAACTGTGCGTCAGAGACGGCAAGAATCTGCATGGCAAGGTAAGCCGCGTTGTCTGCCCCGTCGATGGCAACGGTTGCAACCGGAATGCCCTTGGGCATCTGTACGGTCGCAAGAAGAGCATCCAGCCCGTCAAGGGTGGAGGATTTTACCGGGATGCCTATGACCGGCAGGGTAGTATGAGCAGCCAGTACCCCGGCTAGGTGAGCTGCTTTTCCGGCCGCAGCTATAATGACGCCAAAACCGTTTTCACGGGCGCTTGCCGCGAAACTGCAGGCCGCTTCGGGTGTACGGTGGGCGGACATAACGTGGAGCTGCACTGGAACCCCGAACGACTTGAGCACCTTGACTGCGTTTTTAACAACCGGAAGATCACTGTCGCTGCCCATGATGACTGCGACTTTTTTGTTGACAGACATGTTTTTTCCCCCTGTTTTTTCATGAAAATAAAATCAGGCTGCGGGATACACCCGTAGCCTGAAGACACACTTAACCGTAAATACCGCTGCCGCCGCATGAAGACCCAGTGACAGACATGTTCTGCTTACACGTATGCCCGGCTTCAATCATAAAAAATCCCGGCATTGTCGGCAAAAAACACATTTGTTTCATATGATCTCCCTGCAAATTACAATCAAAAGCGGCAATAAAAAAGGATACTTCTATTCTACTTTAAATTTACATTTTTCGCAAGGGATCAATATGACCAAATAGCGCCCACAAAACAAATTTTGAATTGGAACAAACCACCAAGCTTTCTGTTTCGTCCGCAGATTTAAAAGCTGTGGCTTCTGCCGGTATGCTGCTTCACAGTCTGGCCGGGACAACGGGAGGGCATTTCTTATTGTCAGATTCCGGGAAGCGGCCATATATTGATAAAGAGACTTTTTTGGAAAGGTGGGGGAGATGTTGACGGAACTGATTCTGTTTGTCGTCGTTTTGAGTCTGGATGCGTTTACCGCCAGCGTGGCTTATGGAACAGAAAAGATCAAAATCGGGTTTCTCCCAGCGTTTATCATCAGCCTGACGGGCGGACTGGCGCTTTTGATTTCAGCGCTGTTTAGTTCGTTCCTATCAGGCTTTTTGTCAAAGGAGTTCTGCAGGACTTTGGGATTTATTGTCCTGTTTTTGGTGGGCCTGTTCAATTTTATCCAAGGAGCGCTTAAAAGCGCCATCCGCCGGAAGCGTGAACACAGCGCCAACATGCATTTCCGGCTGCGTGAACTGGACTTTTTTGTAGAGGTGCTGGTGGACGAGACCAAAGCGGACGCAGACCATTCCAACGCGCTCAGCGCCAGGGAAGCATTTTACCTGGCGGCGGCTTTGTCAATCGATTCGCTCGCAACCGGTATCGGCTGTGGGTTCAGCGGGATGAATCCGGTAGAGCTGGGAGCCGCAGCCTTTGTGGTCAATCTCATTGCGGTTTTTTTCGGGTGGCTTCTTGGAAGGGGGATTGCCCGGTGCCT
>ERZ1673695.2557-NODE-2557-length-13454-cov-3.839316_pt1 | contig 13454 bp, 11 predicted proteins | sample MGYA00580225_ERZ1673695 | MGnify/ENA primary metagenome ERZ1673695 (study PRJEB41218, sample SAMN15661739) | gut metagenome | host: Homo sapiens | place: Canada: London | collected 2015-08-20/2019-03-30 | study: EMG produced TPA metagenomics assembly of...
GTCGGCAATCAGCCGCAGGATTCCGAAGCTGGTCGTGTCGGCGATTGAAAGCGCACGGAGGTTGATATGCTTTTCCGCCAGCAGCCCTGTAACAGAGGCGAGCCTGCCCTTGCGGTTCTCCAAAAACACGGATACCTGTTTGATGATCATACCCCAAAAGCTCCTTTCCGTTTTAACCTGCGCCCTTCAGCGCAGCGTGCGGTTGTCAATGACGCGCTTGGCCTTGCCCTCGCTGCGCGGCAGCGACGACGGCTCGACAAACGTGACCTTGGCCGCAATGCCCAGTGTCGATTCAATGGACGCGCGGATCTTCGCTTCCAGCTCCTCGATGCCGCGCATGCTGTCGGAAAATGCATCCGCCGACAGTTCAACCTTGATCTCCATAACATCAAGGTTGTTGACACGGTCAACATGGATCATATAATACGGTTCCACCTGTCCGACGGACAGCAGAACGCTCTCGATCTGCGACGGGAACACGTTGACCCCACGGATGATCAGCATATCGTCGCTTCGGCCGGTGATGCGCGCCATCCGTGTCAGCGTGCGGCCGCAGGCGCATCGCTCGTGCGTGATGCTGGAAATATCGTGTGTATTGTAGCGCAGCAGCGGCAGCCCGCGCTTGGTCAGCGTGGTGAATACGACTTCTCCCTTTTCACCGTCAGGCACGTTCTTCCCTGTCGCCGGATCGACAATTTCGATCAGGAAGTGATCGTCGTTCACATGCAGACCGTCCGAGCCGTCACAGCCAAAGGAAACACCCGGTCCGCTGATCTCCGAAAGACCGTAGATATCATAGGCCCTGATGCCCAGCCGCTTCTCGATTTCCTCCTTCATCCGTACTGTCCACGGTTCAGCGCCGAACAGGCCGGCCTTGAGATGGATCGAGGAAACCGGAATATTGTTTTTTTCCATTGTATCGCCGATATACAGCGCATAAGACGGCGTGCAGCAGAGCATCGTCGAGCCGTAATCCTGCAGCATCGTGATCTGACGTGCGGTATTGCCCGTTGATGCGGGGATGACCGTCGCTCCGATGCGCTCAGCGCCGCCGTGCAGGCCCAGCCCGCCGGTGAACAGGCCATAGCCGTAGCAGACCTGAATAATGTCCTTCCTTGTGCCGCCGGCGCAGGTCAGCGCGCGCGCCACACATTCGTCCCACAGTGCCAAATCGCCCGCCGTATAGCCGACGACCGTCGCCTTCCCCGTCGTGCCGGAAGAAGCATGAATACGAACAATTTCTTCCATCGGAACGGCCAGCAGGCCATAGGGATAGTTATCGCGCAGATCGGTCTTGGAGGTAAACGGCAGCTTCTCCAGATCCTTTGCCGTGCGGATGTCCCCGGGCTGCGCGCCGGCTTCGTCAAACATCTTTTTGTAGAACGGAACGCGGTCATATGTATAGCGCACCTGCTCGCGCAGCCGTTCATCCTGCAGCGCACGCAGGCGCTCGGCATCCATCGTTTCGATTTCTTCGTTCCAGTACATTGAAAATCCCCACACCCTATCTTTCCAAGCTATATAGGTGCAGTATACCAAATTCCGCACCAAAAGTCAAGAAAATCCCTTATACGAAACTCAGACAGAACTGTACAAAAAGCCAAGCAAAATTTTATATATAGATTCAGTGAAGTTTTTTATCAACCGTTTTTCGAGCTTTCGTATTTTATCCGCTTTACAGCGCCGTTCGGATATGATATAATAATATTTGTTAGAGAACCGCTCAATTCATACAATGCGTATTTCCCGCCGGGACGCCGCAGCGCTTCAGCGCAAGGTTCAAGGATTCCGGGCCGTTTTGCCCAATCGCCCTGTACTTGAACAAAGCTGATTGTCCTCGAAATCCTTCGCGTTCAAGGCTTGCTGCTTTGTTCGGTACGCATTGTAACAACAGAAAAGCAATATTTCGGAAAGGAAGCGTAAATCCATATGAGCAAAATTAAAGACGTCGCCCTCGCGCCGTCGGGTGAGCTGAAAATAGACTGGGTCAAGCGCAACTGCCCGCTGCTGCGCACGCTAGAAAGCGAGTTCACCGCCGAGAAGCCGTTCGCCGGGCTGCGCATCGCGCTGTCGGTACACCTGGAAGCCAAGACCGCCTACCTCTGCCGCGTACTGGCAGCAGGCGGCGCGGAAATGTACATCACCGGCTCCAACCCCCTCTCCACGCAGGATGACGTGGCCGCCGCGCTTGTACAGGGCGGGCTGGAGGTGTTCGCCGCTTACGGCTGCTCCGAAGCCGAATATGAGGCCAACATCCGCGCCGTTCTTGCCAATAACTGCAACATCATCATCGACGACGGCGGCGACCTCGTCGGCACGCTGCACGAGGAAATGCCCGATAAATTGCAGTACGTCCTCGGCGGCTGCGAAGAGACGACAACCGGCATCATCCGTCTGAAGGCGATGGCATCCAAAGGGACTCTGCGCTTCCCGATGATCCTCGTCAACGACGCCGACTGCAAGCACCTGTTCGACAACCGCTACGGCACCGGGCAGTCGGTCTGGGACGGCATCAACCGCACAACCAACCTCATCGTGGCGGGCAAGACCGTCGTCGTCGCCGGCTACGGCTGGTGCGGCAAGGGCGTGGCGATGCGCGCAAAGGGGCTGGGCGCGAAGGTCATCGTCACCGAAGTCGACCCCGTCAAGGCCATCGAGGCGGTGATGGACGGGTTCGAGGTAATGAAGATGAACGACGCGGCCCGGCTGGGCGACTTCTTTGTCACCGTCACCGGCTGCTCGGAGGTCATCACCGAGCGCGACTTCGCCGTGATGAAGAACGGTGCGCTGCTGTCCAACGCGGGGCATTTCAACGTCGAGGTGGACGTGGAGGCGCTCGAGCGCGTCGCCGTGGAGAAAAAGGAGATGCGCAAGAACATCTGCGGCTATAAAATGCCCAACGGCAACTGGCTCTACCTGCTGGCCGAGGGACGGCTGGTCAATCTCGCCGCGGGAGACGGCCATCCGGCGGAAATTATGGACATGAGCTTCGCCATCCAGGCGCTGAGCGCGCGCTATCTCGCGCAGCACAAGGGAGAGCTGACCGAAAAGCTCGTCCCCGTCCCGACCGAGGTCGACCGCCGCGTGGCGTCGATGGAGCTGGCGTTTATGGGCAAGGAGATCGACACGCTCACCGACCGGCAGAAAGCCTATCTGGCGCAGTAGGATGGAGCTTGCCGCCCGGCTCGTCGGCTTCTGCGGCACAGTGGGACTGTTCCTCTCCTGCCAATAAACGCGAAAAGCCGCACCCTGCTGTTTCAGCGGCTCGGCATCCTGATGCGCACGCTGCACTTATCCGGCTCTCGGCGTGGTCGGGCCGGCATAATGAACCTGCTCGGCGTCGGGCGCGCCCGGTTTTGCTATTACATGAAAAAGCCCTGCGCGCCCGCCGGCTCTGTCCGGTGTGCTCGCGTAGGTGGACGCATTCTCGCTGCTGCCGAGCGCGGCAATTCTGCCGTCCACCTGCGCTTACGCAAAAAGACAGCCAAAAGCCTTTTGACAGCTGGTGTTCCCTGCTCGCCGCTGTGGATGATCCGCAGCATCCACTCCGGCTCGATTTCCGGCGCGGAAACGGAAATGTTTGCGATGCTCTTACTCGGCATCGCCATGTGGCGCTACAGCCGCGCGCCGAAAACCAGACCCGAGTAAACAGGGAAACGACATAAAGCTGTATTTTCGAGATTCCGGCGCCGGCTGCATCGTCAGGCAAGTCCTCATCTTCAAACCGAAGAGCGCAATCCCTTCCGGGCCAAACCGTTCTACCGCTTTCATCCGGTGCAGAATCTACCCTTTCCCTCACGGCGAGAGCGAAAGCGTACATGCTCGGCAACAGGACTGTAAGGCGCACTTTGTGCGATGTACCGCGCAAAGCCCATCGACGCGTTTATGAGGGAAAGATACGTCTGTCTCCGAACGCACGAGGACGCCGTCCACGCAATATCCGCAAAGCGGAGGGAGCAGATCGGGCGTCCGAAGCCATTCCGTTTCCGAAAAGGGGGATTCCTATATGACATACACTTCCGCACAGGCAGCAAAGCTGCTCCGCAAGCTGAATGATGAATATGCCGCGCTTCTGGGCAAAGAAGCTAAAAGCAAAGAATTCAACGCGGCTGTCGGTGAAAATGTCGAATCAGTGCGGCCCGAATACAGCTATACCGACGCGCAGGAAAGTCAAAAAGAACTTGAAGGCAAAATCCGCAAGCTCAAGCACGCTGTCAATGTATTCAACGCCACACATGTCGTCCCCGGCTTCGACATGACCATCGACGAAATGCTCGTTTACATCCCGCAGCTGACCAGACGAAAAGCCAAGCTCGCCGAAATGAAGGCCAAGCTGCCGAAATCGCGCGTATCGGAGGTCGGCGCACGGATTTCCAATGTCATCGACTACACTTATCTCAATTATGACCTCGCCGAGGTGGAGGCCGATTACGAGCGCGTGTCCGACGAGCTGTCCGACGCGCAGCTTGCGTTGGACGCTGTCAACAGCAGCGAGACTTTTGAATTCGACTTCTAAAATCTTTTTCCGTCGCATAGAGAGCAGTGCTGTCAGAGCTTTTGCCGTTTGGGATCAGGTTCATCGTTTTTGATCCGGTTGTTTTACGGTTATCCGTTATCCCGCTTATGTTCAAGGATGCGGGAAAGCATAAAAAATCTGCTTCTTGGTGTGAAAAAACTTGCGCAGCACCGCTGCGCGTTTGCGGCTGAAGTTCGGTTACAGGCCGCGCCTGAATCATTCCGACGCGGCGGAAAACAGATATGGATCGGCAAATCCCCGGCATTTTACACGGGACCCAATCAAAACGCTCCATACGTTTGTTTATTCGTACGATTTCTTGATAAAACGATCTGAAACCGTTTGATTCCCTGCGACAAAGGCCGCCAAAAAAAATCATCTTCCGGGCCCGTATTCTTGCAAGACTTCGCAAACGGGTGCGGACGAAGGATAAAACCGATTGCACAAGCGTTTCAAAAAGTGAAAGCGCATAACGTTTCTGCAATCTCATCAGACGAAAGCGTGCCACCTTTTTTCAAACGGCGGAGGGGCACGGACAACGGAAAGATCTGCCGTAAAACAGCACCCTCGACGGAACGTTCACCGCAGGGCGGCAAACCTCGCAAGCAAATCGGGGAATGATAAAGCCTTCACCGCAGGTTCCCTGATGTGCCTCGCTGAAATGGAATGCTTATACGCTCTTCATCATTTCCGCTTGGCTTCAGGCAGACAGATCAAAAAACGGTATGCAAAAACTGCATACCGTTTTTATTCTTTTCTCTCACAGCAGCGTTTCAAAAAAGCGCTCGGAAACAGCCGCCGCCTCGTCCCTGCAAAGCGCACGGAAATCCAGAGGTCCCGTATGCTTGCGCAACGCCTCAAACAGCAGCTTCTGCTCAGGCAGATAGACGTCACGCACCAGCTCGGCGATGTACGAGCGGCAGTACATATTGTTCGCGTTTTCCTTAAGCGTCCGCTCGAACTGCGGATTGACCGGCGAAACCGCCTTCAGCTTTTCCAGCGACGCACGCAGCGAATAGTCCTCATGTTCCGCCAACAGCGCAGCCAGCGCTTCGGTTTGTTCGAGACAGGATTCGCAGAGCGGCGCGACATCCCCGCCCGTCAGATACGCACGGCGGAGCTTGAGGATCGTCAGCGAGATACGGCGGCCGAGCAGCGTGCGGCGGATGTCCCACACATCGCGGCGGACGCGCGGATCGGCCAAATCGATTCCCGCCAGCGCATGTTCGATCTCAGGCGCACGGAACAGCGCTTTTTCAAGCAATTCGATCAGTCCGTCATAGCGTTCGGCGGATTCGTTTTCCTTGAACGCAAAATGGTCGAAAATATTGAAGAACAGGTCGGTCGTCAGCTTCCTGCCGTCGTCCGCACTCCAAACCGCAGCGGCGGAGATATCCAGCATCGCCAGACGCACGGGCAGCATCGCATCGCTCTGCGCGCCGTAGCGGCGGCGGCAGAAATCCGCAGCGAAGCGGCGCGCGTCGATTACCCCGTCCGCCCACGCGTTGGCAGCGGCGTACTCGAGCATAAACGTGTCGGCGTGCGACAGCTCGGGCCAGAGAACAAAGCCGACGCAGAGCGGGTCTGCTTTGGCTTTTTCCATCACGCGTTCGATGAAAGCGTAGTCGTTGCGGATCTCCGAGTTCGGCTCATAGGCCTGAAAGATACCGAAAATCCAAGGAAAGCGGCCTATTACATCCCAGTTGAGCACCGAATTCTCGGTCTGCGAATCGGAGGTATAATCAAGCAGGAGAACCTGCTCTTTGTCCAGCTCGTCCAGCAGGCGGCGAACTTCGTCATTGGTATAGGTAAAGTACAAATCCCACGAAGCCAGCAGCAGCTTGCTTCCGGGATAGTTTTCCCTGATATACCTGCAGATACGACGGTAAACGTACAGCTTCAGCCGCAGATTGGCCTCACGGTCCTCGGAATAGGTGCGCTCGGCCAGGCCGATGGTATGAAACAGCCCTGCCTGCCCGTAATTCCGAATGTGCGCGGCGGTGAGCGCGAAATAGTTATCCAGATTCGCGTCGTCGGCAATGTCCCAGACCAGCCCGGTCTGCTCGCTGTAGATGCCGCTGTTCTGCGAAAGCAGCCGGGGTTGCTTGGCACGCAGGAAGTCCAGCGGTGTGCGGGAGTACCAGTGCGTCATCGTGCCGCAGTCCTCGGGGTGCATCAGGTCGCGCTCGAAGGCGTAGGACAGCACCCGTTTGCGCAGCACGCCTCGGTACTCGAGAGACCAGAAGAGCGTGCGGTCGTCAAACCCCTTCCCCGCCTCGGGAAGCCTGTCCACGGCGGAGGGATAGGAAACGCAGTCGGGGAACGCCTTCTGGAACAGGTCGTCCAGCCCCAGCCGCAGCATAAACAGGTTCATCCGCTTTTTCAGCAGCCAGTCAATTTCACGCTCCCAATCCCCCGGTCCCCACATTTCGGCCTGAAACCGGTGCAGCGAGCGATGTGCAAAATACCGTGTGCCGCGGTACGCAAAGCGCGGCGTCTCGGCGAGCGACACGCCCTCCCACACGATGTCCGCGCGCTTCGGCACGGTGTCGCCGTCCCAGAAATATGAACAGCCGCAATACTGCTCGAAATAGCGGTAAACGGCATAAATCGCCGACCGGCCGCGGCCGGACGCAAGGTAAAGCACCCTGCGCCCGTCCTCGGCTGCGCTTTTGATCGTATAGCCGTCGCCGCCATAAACCAGCGGCGCAAAATCCAGCCGTCCGTCCAGCACGCGCTCGGCCGCAAAGCGGTTGACGCTGTCCGAGCCGATGACGACAAGATCGCCCGTTCCCGGGACGTCTCCGTCGCCGGCAAAAGCGGCCGGACGACCGGTGCTCTCCTCATACAGCCGCGCAAACTCGCGCGCGGCGATACCGTAGGCGCTGTGTGCGCGATGCGGCCTGACGATGGTCAGCATAAGCTCCCGCTTTACAGACGGGTCGCGCGGAACACACGCGCCGAATGCGGCTCAACGACAGCATACATACCGTGTACGAATTCACCCATATCCACATGCGCAATCACATCGCGCAGCTTTACGCGGTCGGTCATTTCCCAGCCGCAGTACTGCCACGAGAGGATCATTTTCTTGGGCGAATCGCCCTCGTTAAGCAGACAAAAGGCAATATCGCCGTTCTGGAGCGGCTTGGCGAGGATAATGTCGCCGTTGCTCATCGGCGGCAGCGCATAGCCCTGAACGCCCAGGTCATCCTGATTGATGGCAATAAGCTCCTTGTTCAGCAGAATCCTGGCAATCTCGGGACGCGTCTTACGGACGTCATGTCCCATCAGCAGGGGCGCGGCGAGAATACACCAGAGCGAGAAGTGCGCGCTGTACTCGTTGTCCGTGCAGCCCTTGCAGACGTCCTCCGGCTTCATCCAGCCCACGCCCGACGCCCAGCCCTCACCATCCAGACCGACAACCATCATATCCGGATCGTTCCAGCCGTTCGGACCCGAGAAGGGCGCCACAGACATCGCATTCTTCGCCACATGCACGATCGAGGACCACTGGTCCGTAATATCGCCCGACAGCCGCCACATATTTGCGCCCACGCTGCGCATCCACTCGGTCACTTCAGTACGGCCGAGACAGCCGGAGAAAAGGATATCCCTGCCGCTCTCGCGCAGCGCCTGTCCCATCCGGCGGAACAGCTCAGGCGCGTTGGTGCCCGGCGCAACGTAGCCGAAGTCATATTTCAACAGGTCGACGCCCCACTCGGCAAATTTGCGCGCATCCTGCCGCTCGTAGCCGTAGCTGCCCGCGCGGTTGGCGTAGGTCAGGACGCCCGCGCCGGCATAAAGGCCGAATTTCAGCCCGCGCTCGTGGATATAATCGCCCAGTGCCTTCATCCCGGACGGAAACGTCTCCGGATTGGCCTGCAGATCGCCGTTTGCGTCGCGCTCAAGCGCCATCCAGCAATCATCCACAGAAACATACGTATAGCCCGCGTCGCGGAAGCCCTGTTCCACCATCGCGTCGGCCGTCTCGCGCACGACCTGCTCATTGATTTTCCCCGGCCCGAAATAATTCCAGGCGTTCCACCCCATCGGGGGCTTTGGTGCCATTAATGCCATCGTTATTTCCCTCGCTTTTTTATTTTTCTCCGTCGTTCGTACGGACAGAGACCGTTTACGGCGATTGTAACACAAAGAACAGCGAATTACAAGTAGGCACGCGCGAAAAACGAAAAATCTTTTTTAGGCTTCCTGCGCTGAGAAGTCCGGCACAAAGTGACATACATATGCAAAGAAATCCATACCCACCCACGCATCTGCAATTTTCCGAACAGGTCAGAACGCTTTTCCAAATTGCGGCGAATCAAGATAAAAGCAATCCATCCTCCGGAGTGAAGGCACAAGGCTGTATCCCGCATCCGCTGATGTAAAATCCGCCTTGCTTTTCATCTGCGGAAATATTCCGCGTATTCCGCACGGCTGCTCCATAACAAAACGGCGGCAGGGAAAAATCCCTGCCGCCGGAATGTGGCACGCCGGTCAGCCCTGCGATTTGCCGCCGCGGCGTCTTATCTCCATCGGAAGATCTGTTTTCAGACTTTGTTATTCCCCGACGGTGAACGTCCAGGTAGACTTGTTGCTCGTGCGGCGGCCGGCCTCCATCAGCGTCGGCGCACCGGTGTCAAACTTGGAGAAGTAGACTTTATTATGGGACGAATTCATATCCCAGATAAAGGTCTTATCGCCGTTGGAGAAGAAGTCGCTTGCATCCTCCAGCGAGTATACCTGTACGTCGAATTTATAATCCGGATTCTTCGGACCGTACAGCACCACGCGCATCGCGTCCGTCTGCCCGAGGAAGGGGCCGGAATAATCGGGCTTGACCCCTTCAAGCGTGGTTTCGACCTTTTCAACGCTGCCGTCCAGTCTGTAGAATTCCGCAAACTGCCCGTACTGCTTGGAAACAGGGAACATGCAGGTGTACGAGCGGCCCATATAGACATCGCGGATAAATTCGCAGTCAGCCTCGAAGGTAATGGTATTGCCCGCCACACGGTATGTGCGCGTCACATTGGCGTACGGCTTCGACGCGTCGGTCGTATACAGCTCGGTATGCTCGACGATCGTCAGGTTGCGGATTTCCGCGGATTGCCCGTTGGCAAGCACCAGCTCCTCGCCCGTTGAGCCGTCGTAGAAACGGATGTCCACAAGCGTCTCCCTGCCATGGTTTCCGCCCGACCAGTCGAGTCCGCCGTCGGAATCGCCGACCATATTCACATATTCCCAGTCGGTGCCGCCGCCGGCGAGCGCCTCGCCGTCATAGCGCCACGTACCGATATTCCACGTCCCCCAGGATTTCTTATCAAAGGTCAGGGTAAGAGGCTTACCCGCATAGGTGCAGGACAGGGTGTACTGCACATCGCTGCTGCGTTTGAATTCCATCTCATATTCTCCGATCGGATCGCGGTACTTATCGACGATTGCGCCAAGCTTCAGTACGTCGCGCTTTATACGCAGATAATCAGACGGCATCAGTTTCTCGCCGTTGGCCATACAGACGCTGAGCTTCTGCATATCGGTCAGCTCGGTTTTCCGGATCACGGCGCGCTTGGCCTGCAGATAATCCAGAGCCGTTACATTGCCGTTGCCGTCGAAATCGCCCTCAATGACAATTGTCAGGCTTTCCAGCAGCGAGCCGTAAAAATATTTTTCAATCACATCGCCGGTGACAAGCGTTTCATCCGCGCCGCATACCGTACCGTCCGCATGACGGACGACAATGCTTTCATCCGGATTGATATACGCGGCCAAACCCTCGGCTGTCGTGCCGTGCTTGATGCCGCGGAGGTATTCCCCGTCCACCGTGGCGGTGGAATTACAGAGGAAGTTCAGCTCGTCACGCTCGGACGGCTGAAGCTCGACCATCTCCGCGGTCATGACCTCAAATTCCGAAACAAAAACGAACATGCCGCTCGCCGGCTTGATCCTGGCGCGGGCCACAGTCACCTCGGAAGGCTCGGACAGGTCAAGCACATAATCGACATAAGTCCCGTTGCCCTCCTTCTCGGCCAGGCCAACCGAGACAAGGCTTTCTTCGTCCGCACCGATGAAAAATTCCACCGACTCCGGGAGAACGACACTTGCGCCCGAATTATCGCAGCACTGAATTGAAAGCCGTTCAATTTTCTCGGCCGTCTCGGCAAGCTCGACGGTGATGTAGTAATACCCGTCCTCGGCAGCACCGTTATAGAAGGCGTGCCACTCGGTTCCGTAGAGCGACGAGCCCTTGACGCCGTCGGTCAGCTCCTTGCCGTCAATCTGCACATACGCATTCGGATTTGGCTCGGTATACGGCGTGGTCGCCGTATACGGGCTGCCGACCGCGACGTTGACGTAAGTCTCCACCTCGACGGCCGATGCCGCCGCAGACAGCGCAGGCAGCAAAAGCGCAAGCGCCAGCAGCGCCGGAAGCAATCTTTTTTTGTTCATATACATTCGCTTTCCTTTCCTTCGCGCAGAAATCGTGCACAAATGATGGTTTCTTCCGGTATTATAGCACACTCTGTTCCGAAAAGCAACGGTATATTTGTGCGACCTGCGATGTTTTTTCCCTTACGACCGATCCCGTGATGCAAACGGCAAGCTGCTTTGCAAAAAAGTTTGCCCCAATCTCTTGACAAAAAGAAAAAGTTGTGTATAATAGTAATGTAATCCCGGCGGATGCCGCCGGAACGGCAATATGCGATTGTGGCGGAACTGGCAGACGCGCACGTTTGAGGGGCGTGTGGGTAACCGTATGGGTTCAAGTCCCATCAGTCGCACCATAAGAGGGCACTAAAAAAGATGCCCAAGCGAAAAGCCTTGATTTATCAAGGCTTTTCAGCATTTTTAGGGCAAGTTTTTCAGCATGGAGTCTATAGATGCCAAACGGCAAAAATCCTATACTGACAGGACTTGAACCCACAAATAGCAGAAATCACACCGAAAGGCGTATGGAAAGTTAAAATCCATACGCCTTTTTCTTTTGCCCAAAATCCCTATTCTCCTCTCTGTTTTCATGCGGTAATTAAATATTAACACATCATTTAGAGCCTTCGGTTTTTGATTATCACAACAAAAACCGAAGGCTTTTTTTATTGAAAGGAAAAAGTCATGTATTTTACGGAGACACCTTCCCTACGGGAAATTGAAAAGGCTATGAAAATGATTCCGAATTTTACTCCAAGAGGACACGGCGTAGTAATTCTCTGCAAACATGAATTTGCCGAAAAGAGTTGCATTGGCGATTCTCAAAAAGAAATACTTGCAAGAACTGTGTCGCGGATAAATAATCCGCTGTTTCAAAAGCGGTTCCAAAAATATATAAACGAAAGTGAGACGATCCCTATGAATTTTAGAAATTCAAAACACAGTATCAGCTTTACAGACACAATCAGAAAAAAGAACAAAAAGGATTATGCCCTCATGTCCGCCCTTTATCTTCTAACAGCAGAGTTTGCATTGTGGCAAACCGCTAAACGATATGCCACAGACAATTCAATTGATTTTAAAAGTCTGCAGCCTGCCGGAATCAGTGAAAACGGCTACACTTTGTTTTGCGCCGCCAAAGATTTATACCTTGGTACTAATTATCTCACAATCAGCGACCTCGCAGACACACAGCTGATACCTCCGAGAATGTTTGCCCTTATTTGTAACGCTATGGCAATCAGAAGATTCGGGCTTAGTGCAATTCATTTTGAGCAAAGGAGTGATAAAGAATGATTACAGCAACGGTGAAACACAACGACAATTATGCAGATATTGAATTCCCCTGTAGTGAGGCGTACCTGTCAGCTAAACTTATGGAAATTCATGTTGATGACTTAAGCAGCATAACACACTATATTTCAGCCATTACAGAGCCAAAGGAACTGTCGTTTTTAAAAGACCGGTTGGTCAATCTGGATGAGCTGAATTACCTTGCGAAGCGCATGGATAGTTTTTTCGGAGATGAAGAAACTCAATTTTTTGAGGCGATAAAACTGGAACATTTTACGGAGATGAAAGATTTAATCAATCTGACTTTTAATCTCGACAAATATACCCTGATAAAAGATGTCAGCGATATTGGAGCGGACTGGACAGCTCCGTATTCTTCGATATGCCGGACGGCGTCTTTGCCCTGTGCCGAGAAATCATAAAAGGAAATCTTTCTCCACACCGTTTGTCGGAAGAACAGAAATTTCTTTTTTCCAAAGCGCTTGAAAATAAGCTGTTCATCAAAAACGGGGACGGATTCCGGCAGAACTACTACTTTATTGAAAAGCAAGAACGGAAGCAATTGGAACAGCTTGCATATGCCTTTTATCCGCAGGCAAACAGGTACTTTGATAAGGCATATCGGCAGATATTCAATGCATACAAAACGATGGTTCCGAAGCGTCTGCATTGGCAGATGGGAAATTTTTTGTCCAATTTCCTCGGGCATTTCATCACCTGCTCGCTCTACGAAGGCATCCGAAACCATATCCTATCCGAACCGGATGAAGCCAACAGGGAGTGGCTGAGCCTCTTCGCGTCCGAATAACACGTGCATCTGTACGGCAGTGAAAAGCTGCGGACTGTCCCGTATAATGAACGGCTTCTTTCCCGAAATTATAAAATGGTGGTCGGATGCGGCTGCACCGTACAGGAAAACAGATATTGGATTTTAACAGCAAGAGCCCCGTGCAGAAGCGCGGGGCTTTTTTGCGCTGCGCATCGCGCGGCAGGGAGCCTTTCTGCTCAGAACGCGTCTCCCGTATATGTTCCTGTACGGCAAATTGCAAAAATCTGCGCCAAAGGGATTGATATATTCATAGAATTAAGGTATACTTTTCCCTAAGAAACAACGCGCATTCCGCCGTATTCACCGGATCGGTGACGAAAACGCGGCGAAGGAAGGCAGACGGTTTGCTCTGCAAGAAAAATCAAAAGACAGGAAACGGAGTGGATA
>ERZ1673695.2560-NODE-2560-length-13430-cov-4.696000_pt1 | contig 13430 bp, 12 predicted proteins | sample MGYA00580225_ERZ1673695 | MGnify/ENA primary metagenome ERZ1673695 (study PRJEB41218, sample SAMN15661739) | gut metagenome | host: Homo sapiens | place: Canada: London | collected 2015-08-20/2019-03-30 | study: EMG produced TPA metagenomics assembly of...
TGATCTCCTCGCCCTTGTGCGCGGGCAGGCAGTGCAGCACCATCGCGTCGGACGCGGCGGCGCCGAGCACATCACGGTTGATCTGATAGCCGGCGAACAGACGGCGGCGCTCGGCGGCCTCGTCCTCCTGTCCCATCGACGCCCAGACGTCGGTGTAAAGCACGTCGGCGCCTGCAGCGGCCTCGAGCACGTTTTCGGTGCAGGTGTAGCTGCCGTTGGACGCGGCCCACGCGGCGATTTCTGCGTCGGGTTTGTGGCCGGACGGGCAGGCGACCGAGACGGCCATACCGGTCTTGATGCCGCCGACGATGAGGGAATTTGCCATATTGTTGCCGTCGCCGATGAAGCAGAGCTTCAATCCGGCCAGCGAGCGCTTGCGCTCGCGGATGGTCATCAGGTCAGCCAGTACCTGACAGGGATGGCAGTAATCGGTCAGACCGTTGATGATCGGGATTGAGCCGGTAGCGGCCATTTCCTCGACCTCGCTCTGGGCAAAGGTGCGGATCATAATCCCGTCCAGATAGCGGGAGAGCACGCGGATGGTGTCGGCCGTGTCCTCGCCGCGGCCGATCTGGAGGTCGTTGGAGGATAAAAACAGCGCCATCCCGCCCAGCTCGTACATTCCGACTTCGAACGACACGCGCGTGCGCGTGGACGACTTGCGGAAGATCATCCCCAGTGTCTTGCCCGCCAGATGCGGGTGGGGGATGCCGTTTCTTCTCTCGTATTTGAGCTGGTCCGCCAGGTTGAGCAGCTCGATGATTTCCTCGCCCGACAGGTCGCCGAGCCTGAGTAGATGCTTCATATTTGTTCTTTTTCGTCCTTTCGCCGTTATTCGTCGAGTATCGATTGCAGGATTTCCAGTCCCTCTTCCAGCAGGGGGTCGGGAATGTTCAGCGCCGGCAGCAGGCGGACTTTGTCCTTTGCGGTGAGAACGAGCAGTCCCTTCTCCAGCGCGCGTGCGCAGACGGCCTTTGCGTCCTTTTTCGTTTGGATGCCGAGCATCAGTCCCATTCCGGAAACCGACCCGACGGCGGGGTGCTTTTCCAGCTTTTCCCGGATATAAGCGCCCTTGCGGCGCACACCTGCCAGCAGCGCGTCGTCGATGCGGTCGATCACGCTCAGCGCGCCCGCCGCGCAGACCGGGTTGCCGCCGAAGGTCGAGCCATGACTGGACGGCGTAAGGGTACCGGCGGTTTTTCCGCCCAGCAGCGTCGCGCCGATGGGCAGACCTCCGCCCAGTCCTTTTGCGGTTGTAAGTATGTCCGGCTTGACGCCGAACTGCTCGTAGGCGTAGAGCGTGCCGGTGCGCCCGTTGCCGGTCTGCACCTCGTCGACGAGCAGGAGGACGTCCCGCTCGGCGCAGAGCGCAGCGGCAGTCTGTACGAAATCCCGATCGAGCACGTTCACTCCGCCCTCGCCCTGCACCATTTCGAGCAGGAGCGCGCAAACCGAGCCGTCCAGCGCGGCTTTCAACGCTTCGGCATCGTTTGCCGGCGTGTAAGCAAACCCCTCGGGAAAGGGGAAGAAGTAGTTGTGGAACGCATCCTGCCCGGTGGCGGCCAGCGTGGCCATCGTCCGCCCGTGGAAAGAGCCGGTCAGCGTGACGATGGTGCTTCTGCCCTTGCCGTATTTGTCGAACGCGTACTTGCGCGCCGTCTTGATGGCGCATTCGTTGGCCTCGGCGCCCGAGTTGGAAAAAAACACGCGCGCCATACCCGTGCGCGTGCAGAGCCGCTCGGCCAGATCGGCCTGCGGCGCGGAATAGTAATAATTGGAGGTGTGCGCAAAGGTGTGGAGCTGCTTTTCGACCGCAGCCGTCCAGACCGGGTCGCAGTGGCCGAAGATGTTGACCGCAATGCCGCTGCCGAGGTCGATGTAGCGCTTCCCGTCGCTGCCGAACACCTCGCTGCCCGAAGCGCGTGCGAATTCGACCGGCAGCCGGCCATAGGCGTGTGCGATATAGGTGCTGTCCTTTTCAAATGTGTTCAATCCGGCGCACTCCTTTCTTATTTGATGAACATTGTGCCCAAGCCCTCGTCGGTCAGCATCTCGACGATGATCGAGTGGGGGACGCGGCCATCGATGATGAATACCTTCGGCACGCCCCGGCGCACCGCCTCGGCGCAGCACTCGACCTTGGGGATCATCCCGCCGGTGATGACGCCGTCCTTGTACAGCGCGGGAATCTCCGATACGCGTACCGTGCGGATGAGCGAGCTTTCGTCGGCGCAGTCGCGCAGGATGCCGCTGATGTCGGTCATTGTGATGAGGCTTTCGGCGCCGAGCGAGGCCGCGATGCGGGCGGCGGCGGTGTCGGCGTTGATGTTGTAGACATTGCCCTCGTCGTCACACCCTACGGTGGAGACGACCGGGATGTAGCCCTTGTCTAAAATGTCGACGATCGGGTCGGTGTTGATGGACGTAATCTCGCCGACGAAGCCGAGCGACTCGTCGAGTTTCTTCGCCTGAATCATATGTCCGTCGATGCCCGACAGGCCGATGGCGCGGCCACCGACGCCCTGGAGGAGGTTGACGAGGTTTTTATTGATTTTGCCGGCCAGCACCATCAGCGCCACCTGCGCCGTCTCGCGGTCGGTGACGCGCAGACCGTTGACAAAGCGGGTGGGAAGGTTCATTTTCGACATCGTCTCGGTCAGCTCGGGACCGCCGCCGTGTACGAGAACGACCTTGACACCGATGAGCGTGAGCAGCGCGACGTCGCCCATCACGGCCTTTTTCAGCTCGTCGTTGATCATCGCGTTGCCGCCGTATTTTACGACGACGATTTTGCCGCTGTACTGCTTGATATAGGGCAGGGCGCAGACGAGCACCTCTGCGCGCTGGTAGTTTTCGGTCATCTTGTTTGCCTCGTTCCTTTTGTATTTATGCCGCTTCGGCGCAGACGCTGAGAAATCAGGTCCTGTAATCGCCGTTGATGCGCACGTAATCGTAGGTCAGGTCGCAGCCCCACGCGGTCGCCTCCGCACTACCGTCGTGCAGGGTCACGTCGATGCGGATCTCGTCGGCGGAGAGGACGGCCTTCGCCGTTTCTTCCGAGAATTCCACACCTGCGCCCTTTTCGCATACGTGAACCGTGCCCGCTTCGGAGGAAAAGGACACATCCACGCCGTGCGGGTCGGTGTCGGCGCCCGAGTAGCCGATGGCGCAGAGCACGCGGCCCCAGTTGGCGTCGGCGCCGAACATCGCCGCCTTGACCAGCGACGAGCAGATTATGCTCTTGGCGACGGTTCGCGCGTCGGTCAGGCTGCGCGCGCCGCTGACGCGGCATTCGAGCAGCTTGGTCGCGCCCTCGCCGTCCTTGGCAATGGAACGGCAGAGTGTGCGCGTGACGAACGCGAGCGCGGCGGCAAACGCATCGTAATCGGGCCCTTCGGCGGTGATCGGCGGATTGCCGGCCTTGCCGTTGGCGAGGATGGAAACCATATCGTTGGTCGAGGTGTCGCCGTCGATGGAGATCATATTGAAGCTGTCCGCCGCGTCGGCTGCGAGCGCTTTTTGCAGCAGCTCGGACGAGATGGCGCAGTCGGTGGTGAGAAAGACAAGCATCGTGGCCATGTTCGGGTGGATCATCCCCGAGCCTTTGGCGATGCCGCCGAGCCTGCATTCCACGCCGCCGACGGTGAAGGCGACGGCGACCTCCTTGCGCGCGGTGTCGGTGGTCATAATCGCTTCGGCCGCGTCGCGGCTGCCGGTTTCCGAGAGGGCGTCCTTCAGCGCGCCGATCGAGGCTTCGATGGGAGAGATGTCCAGCCGCTGACCGATGACGCCAGTGGAGGCGACGATGACATCGCGCGGGTCCAGTCCGCAGGCGGAGGCCGCCAGCTCGCACATCCGGCGTGCCACGGCGGGGCCGTCGGCGTTGCAGGTGTTGGCGTTGCCGCTGTTGCAGAGGACGGCCTGCGCGCGTCCGTCGGCAATATTTTCGCGCGTGACCGTAATCGGCGCGCCCTTGACGAGGTTCTGCGTGTAGACAGCCGCTGCGGCGCAGGGCGTGTCGCTGTAAATGAGCGCTAAGTCCTTTTTCGATTTGTTTTTGCGGATGCCGCAGTGCACGCCGGCGGCTCGGAAGCCGGCCGGTGCGCAGACGCCGCCGTTGCATGCTTTCATTTTTGATCGTTTCCTTTCGTGGGAGTCGGGCCGCAGAACAGACCTTCGGTCTCGTCGGCGCCGGTCATCAGGTTCAGACACTGCACTGCGGCGCCGGATGCGCCCTTACCGAGGTTGCAGAAGCGGGCGAAGAGGTTGATGCGCTCGTCGTTGCCGCTGATGAGGATTTCCATGTCGTCGCGCCCCGCATAGGCGTTGGCGTAGAGCGTTTCGTTGCCGATCGGCTCGCGCACGGACAGCAGCTTCTGTCCGGCGTAGTAGGAAGCGTAGTATTCGTACAGACTTGCGGGCGTGACAGGCTTTCGCAGCAGCTTGGCGTAAAGCGGGACGCAGACGAGCATCCCGGCGTAGAAGTCCCCGATGATCGGATTGAAGAGCGGTTGCTGCGCAAGGCCGCAGATATGCGCCATCTCGGGCAGGTGCTTGTGGGCCGACGCGGTGGCGTACTGTGCGGGCGCGTCCATCGCCTCGCCGTCGGTACGCGCCTGATAGTCGGCAATCTTTTTCTTGCCGCCGCCGCTGTAGCCGGTCAGCGAGTGGGCGGACAGGGGGTAGTCGGCGGGCAGGATGCCGCCTGCGACGAGCGGGTAAACGAGCGCGCAGAAGCCGCTTGCGTGGCAGCCCGGGACGGCGATGCGGGCCGCTTCCGCGACCGCCCTGCGCCGCCCGGCGCTCAGCTCGGGGAAGCCGTAGACCCAGCCCGGCGCGGTGCGGTGTGCGGTCGACGCGTCGATGATGCGCACGCCGCCGTCGGCCATTGCGGCGGCCTCGCGCGCGGCATCGTCGGGCAGACAGAGGATGGCGACGTCGGCCTGGTTGATGTGCGCGCGGCGGGATGCGGGATCCTTGCGTTCTTCTTCGCTTATGGAAAGCAGCTCGATGTCCGGCCGTGCGGAAAGCCGCTCTGCGATCCGCAGGCCGGTCGTGCCGGCGGAGCCGTCTATAAACACTTTAGTCATGGATGTGTTCCTCGATTTTTCTGATCTGTTCTTCCACGCGCGCGGGCGCCGTTCCGCCCTCCGAGCTGCGCAGCGACATACAGGTGTGCATGTCCAGCGCTTCGTACACGTCCGCTTCAAACAGCGGCGAGAACGTCCGGTATTCGTCCAGAGACAGCCCGGCAAGCGTTTTCCCTTCGTCGATGGCATACGCGACCAGTGCGCCGGTGATTTTATAAGCGTCGCGGAAGGGCAGTCCCTTTTTTGCCAGATAGTCGGCGCAGTCGGTGGCGTTGATGTAGCCGCCGTCGGCCGCTTTCCGCATCTCGTCCTTCCGGACGGTCATTGTTTCCAGCATCGGCGCGAGCACGCCGAGCGTGGCCAGGACGGTATCGACACTGTCGAAGACAGCCTCCTTATCCTCCTGCAAATCCTTGTTGTAGGCCAGCGGGAGACCCTTGAGCATAGTCAGCAGGGCGTGCAGATCGCCGTAGACGCGGCCGCACTTGCCGCGTGCCAGCTCGGCGATGTCGGGGTTTTTCTTCTGGGGCATGATGGAGGAGCCTGTCGAGAATTCGTCCGACAGCTCGACGAAGCGGAATTCGTAGGACGCCCAGAGCGTCACCTCCTCGGCCAGCCGCGAGACATGCATCGCAATCAGCGCGTTGACGAACGCCAGCTCGGCGATATAATCGCGGTCGGACACGGCGTCGACGCTGTTCTCGCATATCCCGTCAAAGCCCAGAAGAGACGCCGTCAGCGTGCGGTCGATAGGATAGGTCGTGCCGGCCAGTGCCGCCGCGCCCAGCGGGCAGCGGTTGATGCGGACGCGGCAGTCGGCGAGACGCTCGAGGTCGCGCAGGAACATATTTGCATACGCCAAAAGCTGCTGCGCAAAGCTGATGGGCTGTGCGCGCTGCAGATGTGTATAGCCGGGCAGGATCGTCTCGGTATTTTCCTTGGCCAGCTTCACAAGCGTGCGGACGAGCGTCAGCAGCGCCGCTTTTTCCTCGTCGGCCATCCGGCGGAGGTAAAGCCGCGTGTCCACGGCGACCTGGTCATTGCGGCTGCGTGCGGTGTGCAGCTTCTTGCCGGTGTCGCCGATGCGTGCGGTGAGCGTTTTTTCGACGAACGAGTGGATGTCCTCGCAGGCGTAGTCGATTTCCAGCCTCCCGTCATCCAGCTCGGCACGGATTTCGCCGAGGCAGCGCAGGATCGCGTCGGCCTCGGCCTCGGTGACGATCCCGCAGGATGCGAGCATGCGCACGTGCGCCTGCGAGCCCTCGATGTCCTCGCGGTACATCCGTGAATCGACGCGGATGGAGGAATTGAAGTCGTCCGCCGCGCTGTTCAGCGCCGATTTGAACCTGCCTGCCCACAGCTTATCCATTGTACAAACTCCTTGTTTCCGTTATTGTTTCTTGCCTTCGCGCTTGGCGTCGGCCATCGCCTTGACCTTGATCGGCAGTCCGAACAGGTTGATGAACCCGGCCGAATCGCGCTGGTCGTAGACCTGGTCCTCCTCGAAGGTGGCGATCTCCTCGTCGTAGAGCGAGTAGGGCGACGTAACGCCTGCGTTGATCAGATTGCCCTTGTAGAGCTTGAGCTTGACGGTGCCGGTGACGGTCTCCTGCGTCTTGTCCACAAATGCGGACAGCGCTTCGCGCAGCGGCGTGAACCACTGGCCGAAGTAGACCAGCTCCGCGAACTTGGCGGCGACCAGCTCCTTATAATGCTGCGTGTCGCGGTCGAGCGTGAGCGTTTCGAGCACCTTGTGCGCCTTGTAGAGGATGGTGCCCCCCGGCGTTTCGTACACGCCTCTCGATTTCATGCCCACGAGGCGGTTCTCAACGATGTCCGCAAGGCCGATGCCGTTCTCGCCGCCGAGACGGTTGAGCGCTTCCATCAGGTCGATGGGGGACAGTCTTTCGCCGTTGAGCGCGACGGGGACACCCTTTTCAAAGTCCAGTGTGATGTAGGTCGGCTTGTCGGGCGCCTGCTCGGGCGAGACGCTCATCTCCAGAAAGCCTTCCTTGTTGTACATCGGCTCGTTGGCCGGATCCTCGAGATCCAGCCCCTCGTGCGAGAGGTGCCAGAGGTTCTTGTCCTTGGAATAGTTGGTCTCGCGGTTGATCTTCAGCGGGATTTTGTGCGCGATGGCGTAATCGATTTCCTCGTCTCTGGACTTGATGTCCCACAGGCGCCAGGGTGCAATGATTTCCATATCCGGCGCGAACGCCTTGATCGTCAGCTCGAAGCGCACCTGGTCGTTGCCCTTGCCGGTGCAGCCGTGGCAGATGGCGTCCGCCCCTTCGGCGCGCGCGATCTCAACGATGCGCTTGGCGATGACCGGGCGCGCGAACGACGTGCCCAGCAGGTAGTCCCCCTCGTAGACGGCGCCCGCCTTGAGCGTGGGATAGATATAGTCGGTGATAAATTCCTCGCGCAGGTCCTCCACGTACAGCTTGGAAGCGCCGGTTTTGATTGCCTTCTCCTCCAGCCCGTCCAGCTCGGTGCCCTGCCCGACGTCGCCCGAAACGGCGATGACCTCGCAGCCGGGATAGGTTTCCTTCAGCCACGGAATGATGATGGACGTGTCCAGCCCGCCGGAGTAGGCGAGTACGATTTTGTTGAACGTTTTCTTTTTCTTTCTGGCAGCCATGGATTTACGCTCCTTCACTTCGATTGTTGTTGTGATACTATTATACACCAATTCTGTATATTGTCAAGTCTTTATTTGAATATTTCAGAATAAATATGCAGTAATATGCAATTATTATCGAATATTATGCATAAATTGTGCATCTTTTTGCGTCAGCCTTCCTTTTTGGCCTTCGCTTCGCAGTACATGCAGCGGTAGACGCGGTTTTCCCGGTCGGTCAGCTTGAATACGTGGTCCAGCTCCTGCTCGGTGGTGGTGATGCAGCGCGGATTCCGGCACCTGATGACGTTGGTCAGCCTTTCGGGCAGGCACAGCTCCCGTTTGGCGACGATGGCGTCGTTTTCGATGATATTGATGGTGATGCCGGGGTCGATGTAGCCGAGGATGTCAAAGTCGAGGTCGATGAGGCTGTCGATTTTCATGATGTCTTTTCGGCCCATTTTCGAGCTTTTGACGTTTTTGAGGATGGCAACGCTGCATTCGAGCTGTTCAAGGTTGAGGTAATTGTAAATGCGCATGCTGTTTCCGGCCTTGATATGATCGAGCACGTAGCCATTCTTTATGCTGTCGATCTTCATTGAGCACCTTGCCTTTCTTTTAGCGAGGCAATCGTCCGAACGTGCTCGGGCACGTAGCCATTCTTTATGCTGTCGATCTTCATTGAGCACCTTGCCTTTCTTTTAGCGAGGCAATCGTCCGAACGTGCTCGGGCACGTAGCCATTCTTTATGCTGTCGATCTTCATAGAGCATTCCGCCTTTCTTTCAGAGCGGCAATAAGCCGGGCGTGCTCGGGCACGTAACCGTTTTTGATACTGTCGATTTTCATAGAATACCTCCTTACATCAGGCCGAGCAGGAACATGATGAGCGCCTCGCGGATGAACTTGCCGTTCTCGACCTGCTTGAAGTAACAGGCGCGCGGGTCGTCGTCCACTTTAGCGGAAATCTCGTTGACGCGGGGCAGCGGATGCATGATGCACAGGTCGGATTTGGCTGCGCGCAGCTTGGACGGCTCCAGAATGTAGCTGTCCTTCAGACGAATGTAGTCGGCCTCGTTGAAGAAGCGCTCGCGCTGCACGCGGGTCATATACAGGATGTCCAGCTCGGGCAGCGCCTGTTCGAGCGAGTCTGTCTCGGCAAAGGTGAGCCGGTTCCGGCGAATGACGCCGTTTTTCATATATTCCGGCACGACCAGCTCGGGCGGGGAAATGAACACGAAGCGGATGTCCTCATAGCGCGCGAGCGCCGTGATGAGCGAATGCACCGTGCGGCCGAATTTCAGGTCGCCGCAGAAGCCGATGGTGAACCCGCCCAGCCGTCCTTTCTCGCGGCGGATGGTCAGCAGGTCCGCCAGCGTCTGCGTGGGGTGGCAGTGACCGCCGTCGCCGGCGTTGATGATGGGGACGGGCGACTTGGCCGCCGCAGCCATCGGCGCGCCCTCCTTCGGGTGGCGCATGGCGATGATGTCGGCGTAGCAGCCCACCGTCCGCACTGTGTCGGACACGCTCTCGCCCTTGGACGCGCTCGAGCTGTCCGCCGAGGAGAAGCCGAGGACGCTGCCGCCCAGCTCGAGCATCGCCGCCTCGAAGCTCAGCCGCGTGCGGGTACTCGGCTCGAAAAAGAGGGTAGCGAGCTTTTTACCCGCGCAGACGTTTGAAAAGGCTTGACGGTCGGCGATGATCCGATCCGCCGTATCGGCGAGGCGTGAAATTTCGTCGTTGCTCAAATCGGTGATGTCAATCAAATGGCGCATAAGGGCAGTGTCCTCCTTTTTGTCGGCAGACGGTTCAGCGGCGGATCCAGCTCTCGTCGGCGGGGTTGTCGCGGAAGGCTTTCAGCCGCGCGACGTCCGCCTGGGAGATGTAGCCGGTTGCGGCCGCTTCCTCGCAGATGACATCGAAGTTGGTCAGAGAAACGTTCTTCACGTTCGCCGCAGACAGCTTTTCCAGTCCCTTTTTCATCCCGTAGGTGAAGATCGAGACGACGCCGAGCACGTCCGCGCCGGCCTCGCGCAGCGCCTCGACCGTCTCGATGACGCTGCCGCCCGTCGAGATCAGGTCCTCGACGACGACGACCTTCTGTCCCGGCAGCAGCCTGCCCTCGATGCGGTTGGCGCGCCCGTGGTCCTTGGCGGACGAGCGGACGTAGCCCATCGGCAGCCCGAGCAGGTGCCCGCAGATGGCCGCGTGGGGGATGCCCGCCGTTGACGTGCCCATCAGCACCTCGCAGTCGGGATAGTATGTACGGATGAGCCCGCACAGCCCTTCTTCGATGACCGTGCGCACTGCCGGCGCGGTGAGTGTGAGGCGGTTGTCGCAGTAGATGGGGCTTTTGATGCCGCTGGCCCAGGTGAAAGGCTCGTCCGGCCGGAGGTAAACGGCTGCGATCTCCAGAAGCCCGCGCGCCGCGGCGCGCGCCGTATTCTGCATATCCATTGGTGATTCTCCTTCATTTACAGATTTATGCCGCCGGTAAATGCCTCCAGGCAGCGCAGATAGGCGCTCTGCGGGTCGGCGGCTGCGGTAACGGCGCGGCCGACCACGATATAATCGGTGCCGGTGGCGCGCGCCTTCTCGGGAGTCATAATCCGCACCTGATCGTCGGCTGAGCCGTCGGCGAAGCGGATGCCGGGCGTGACGGTGAGAAAGTCCTGCCCGTTGGCGCGTTTGACCGCCGCCGCCTCGTGCGGCGAGCAGACCACGCCGTCCAGCCCGCTCTGCGCGGCGTTGGAGGCGTAGTGCGCGACGGTCTCCTCCATCAGCGTGCCGATGAGCAGCTCATCTTTGAGCATTTCCGCGCTTGTGGAGGTCAGCTGCGTGACCGCGATGAGCAGCGGCCGTTCGCGTCCGGCTTCTGCGGCGCCCTCGGCCAGTCCCTCAACGGCGGCCTGCATCATTTTCTTTCCGCCGGCGGCGTGCAGGTTGGTCATATCCACGCCGAGGCGCGCGAGGTTCTTCATCGCTTTCTGTACGGTGTTGGGGATGTCGTGCAGTTTTAAGTCGAGGAATACGCGGTGCCCGCGCTCGAGGATGCGGCGAACCATATCCGGCCCCGCCGCGTAGTACAGCTCCATCCCGATCTTGACGTAGGGCTTCCTGCCGCCGAAGCGGTCGAGAAAGGCCAGCGTCTCCTCCGCCGAGGAGAAGTCGCAGGCGATGATGACGTCCTTTTGGTTCAAGTTGGTTTGTCCCCTTTCTTACACTTCATTCGCAAAAGCGGATGACGCTCCGGGCAAAGCACGGAGAAATATGCCCTGCGATATCTTTTTCTGCGGCAATTGCCGCGAGTGATAAACCGGTTTCGATCAGGAAATCGTCTTATCGGTGCGCTGCGCCGATGATGCTGCGCAGCGAGGTGATCCCGTAACGCGCCGCCGCTTCGGGCAGGGCGCGGATGATGTCGCGGCAAGCCGTCGGACGGACGAGGTTGGCCGCGCCGACCTGCACCGCCGAAGCCCCCGCGAGCATCATTTCCAGCACATCCTCCGCGCTCGAAACGCCGCCCATCCCGATGATCGGGATGCTTACGGCCTCGTAGACCTGGTAGACCATCCGCAGCGCGATCGGGAACACCGCCGGCCCGCTCAGCCCGCCGGTGGTGTTTTGCAGCAGCGGCTTTTTCGTGCGCAGGTCGATGCGCATCCCCAGCAGGGTGTTGATGAGGCTGACCCCGTCCGCGCCCGCCTGTTCGACGGCCTTTGCGATGGACGCGATGTCGGTCACGTTCGGCGTCAGCTTGACGAACAGGGGCTTGTCCACCGCCGCACGGACGGCCCTGGTCACCTCGTAGGCGCTCTCCGCCGTGGTGCCGAAGCCCATCCCGCCGCCGTGTACGTTCGGACAGCTGATGTTCAGCTCGATCATCCCGACGTTGTCGGCTTTGGCGGCGCGGCGGGCGCATTCCACGTATTCCCCGACCGAAAAGCCGCCGATGTTGGCGATTACTTTTTTATGGAAGAAGGCCTTCAGCTCGGGCAGCTCGCAGGCCAGCACGTGGTCGATGCCGGGGTTCTGCAGGCCGACGGCGTTGAGCATCCCCGACGGCGTTTCCGCGATGCGCGGCGTTTCGTTGCCGAAGCGGGGGTGCAGCGTCGTTCCCTTGATCGAGAACGAGCCGAGGATGTTGATGTCATAGTAGGAAGCGAATTCCCGTCCGTAGCCGAAGGTTCCCGAGGCGGGGATGACCGGATTGTCCAGCGGCATACCCGGCAGCGTGACCGAGAGGTCTACCATAAGATCTCCTCCTTTTTCAGTACGGGTCCTTCCACGCAGATGCGCTTATGGCCGGTCACCGTCCGGCAGGAGCAGCCCATGCACGCGCCGAAGCCGCAGCCCATCCGCCGCTCGAAGGAGTACTGTCCGCCGCAGTCGGACATCGCATAGACGGCCTTCAGCATCGGCTCGGGTCCGCAGGCGAAGGTGTAGTCGTAGGAAAGGGGGGCGGCCGCGTCGGTGACAAATCCCCTGACGCCCGCGCTGCCGTCGGCCGTGGCAACGATTGCTTCCACGCCCAATGCTTCGAATTCCTCTTTGTAAAATACCTCGGACGCGGTGTTGAAGCCGAGCACGACCGTCGGCCGGACGCCGCGCGCAAGCAGCGCCTTGGCCAGCAGGTACATGGGCGGCACGCCCGCGCCGCCGCCGAGCAGCAGCGGCCGTTCGCCGGTCTCGTTCAGGTCGTAGCCGTTGCCCAGCGCGGTGAGCGCGCTGACCGTTTGCCCTCGGCGATATTCCGAAAGCGCGCGGGTGCCCGCGCCGACGACCTTGTAAATCAGGGTGACGCGCCCGTTTTCGGCGTCGCAGACCGAAATGGGGCGGCGCAGGTAAAACCCGTCGACCGACAGGTTGAAGAACTGCCCGGGCGCGCGGACGTCGTCCACGGCGGCGCCGTCGAGCAGCAGGCGGAACACGCCCGGCGCGATGGGTTCGTTTGCAGCGACGGTCAGGATTCTTTCCATACGATCTCTCCGTTCACGATGGTGGCGCAGACGGCGCCGGTCAGGGTCAGCCCGTCGAAGGGCGAACGCTTGCTTTTGGTGAAGGTCTGTTCGGCGTCGAACACGCGCCTGGCCGTCACGTCCGCTACCGTCAGGTCGGCGACGGCGTTCGGCGTGATGCCGAACCTTCCGGGCAGCCCGAAGCGGCGCGAAGGATTTACGCTCATCAGCTCGGCCAGCCGTTCGAGCGGGACGACGCCCGGCTCGACGAGCGCGGTGACGCAGGCGGCGAACGCGCTTTCCAGCCCCGGGACGCCCATCAGCGAATGCCGCAGGCCGCCCGCTTTTTCCTCTGCGGCGTGCGGCGCGTGGTCGGTAGCAATCATATCGATCGTGCCGTCGGCGATCCCCTCCAAAAGCGCCGCGCGGTCTCGTGCGCTGCGGATGGGCGGGTTCATCTTGAAGCGGCCGTCGTCCTCGAGCATCGCATCGCAGAAATACAGGTAGTGCGGCGCGGTCTCGCAGGTGACATCCACGCCCTCCCGCTTCGCTTTGCGGATGAGCGCCACGCTCTCCGCCGTGGAAATGTGGCAGATATGGTAGGCCGCGCCGGTTTTCTTCGCCAGCGCAAGGTCGCGCTCGATCTGCGCATACTCGCTCGCCGAGCAGATGCCCGGCAGTCCGTGCGCGCGCGCGAATTCCCCGTCGTGTATGCAGCCGCCGCGGACGAGCGTGTTGTCCTCGCAGTGGGCGGCGAGGACGC
>ERZ1673695.2572-NODE-2572-length-13346-cov-3.994282_pt1 | contig 13346 bp, 7 predicted proteins | sample MGYA00580225_ERZ1673695 | MGnify/ENA primary metagenome ERZ1673695 (study PRJEB41218, sample SAMN15661739) | gut metagenome | host: Homo sapiens | place: Canada: London | collected 2015-08-20/2019-03-30 | study: EMG produced TPA metagenomics assembly of...
AAACTCTGCAAGAATTCTGGCCGGAGCTGTCGCATCTTCCTTAGATACGCAAAGTGCGCTCGGTCCTTCTAAATACTCATCCAGACCCGCGAACTCTGTTCCTTCAAATGCTCTCTTCATCATTGTGTTCTTACATACTTTGTAAGTAACGCCGGCTTCTCTGAGCTTTTTACGAAGCTCTGTATCCTGTGCTACTGTAAGTCCACGGTAGTCAACGATAACTACAGACTGAGCATCTTTGATGTCTTCTGCGATAGCTGCTACGATCGGTTGTTTTAATTCAACTTTTGCCACGTCCAGGTGCACCTCCTTATAGATTTTAAATGACTGCGTCCTGAGACCTTCAATCATCGGAAGCGCCGAAAGGCACGTCCCGGGATTGCAGGCGATTACCAACATCCCGGGCAACCCCGAACTTTGGCTCGTCGCCTATACAAAAAACCTCTGCGACAGAAGACACAGAGGTTTACAAATGTTCTTTTTAAAAAGAATTCGTATCTTCCTCGGCAGGCGTTCTCAACCTTATGCCTAACGGCACCTGCTGTCTTCGGCAGTCAATTACTTTTATAAAATATCACTACTCATCCAAATTGTCAAGCACTTTTTTCACATATTGTTCCGCTTCACCTTCCGATAAAGAAAACTCTTCCTCATTATATTCCGTCAAAATCATATCGATTACCTCCGACCGATTTTTACGAAGTATTTCAGACAAAATTTCCTGACGGATGCAAGTGTCTACCGCCTCTTCAAACGGAAGTTCTCCTGACATCTGCTGACGGATCATTGCGACAAACCGGGAATATTCCCGCAGTGTCACACACTTTTCCATAAGTTCTCTGTTGTGACCAAAATTAATATTCAGCACAACCGCTTTACATTCAAGCGCCGGCGGCACTTCTTTTCCCGTCTTAACAAACAAGTCGCTTAGTTTCAGTTCCTGTCGTTCCGGCTCTTGTTTCGTTCCGTTATAAAAAACAATATACTGCGGGAACGGGATATGTAAAGGAACGTTCATATAGAGCTTTTGTTTCACATCTTCGATCCGTTCCCGATAAAGCGACGCAAAGTAAAACAATCCTCTCAGCGGCAGATTTGGACTATATGAACTTTGATGTTCATATAAATTCATCACATCACCGATAATAAAGGACAAGTCATTCTTCATTCCCATGTACACAACATCTTCAATCGTTGTGATCGTCAGTTCATCGGGATTCGTATACGCGCTGTCATTAACCACGTTATACAGCTCCGGAAGTTCCTTTTTATCTCGAAAAATAATACGGAAAACCCTGTCTTTATACTTCCTGTGTATTCTTTTATTTTTCAACCGATTTCCTCCTTCATTGTAGCAAACATAATTATATGAAGCAATCAAAAATACGCGCTTTCCTCAGCGCCTTTATCCCTTTTTCTTTTCTCATGTTTTTTTACAAATTTGATTTTCACTGCAGCGACTGCCGCAAGATTATTAGAATTCAACGAAATAAAACCGGTTCTTTTTCTTCCCACATTCTCAGAAAACTGAATTTGTGATAAAAGAATAACACATCTTCTATTTTTGCACAAATATTTTATCTTTTTTCAATGACAGAATTCCTGTCATTAATTCACCATTACAAAATCTGTATCTGGGAGATGTCTGTATCTTATTTCGATTGTACGAACTACTATTTCGATATCGGAAGATCTGATATGGGATTACTCATACACAAAAGGCGATGCTTTACACGCACCGCCTTTTGTATTTCATACAGCATCTTACGAATCAGATGTTTTTTATTTCACTCTTTTTCTTCTAAAGAATGTTACTACAGCGATTCCACCTGCTGCCAGAAGAACTGTCAGATATCCTGCGATATTTGCGCTGTCTCCTGTGACAACCGCTGTGCTGCCAACGTTTCCGCCGTTTCCGCCCGGTGTCGGATTCGGCTGCGTCTTAGGAACAAGACCTTTATAAGCTGCTTCCAGAGCCGCTTTCGCCGCATTCACATCATCTTGTGTCGCATTCGGATTTGCAAGGATCTTTTCTGCTTCTGCACGGGCTTTATCAAATGCCGCCCAGCTTTCTGCTGTGTACCCGTCCGATTTAATGTCTTTATACGCTTCATAAAGATTCTTCAGTCCGCTTACATCTGCAGCGCCCGGGTCTGGATCCGGTGTCGGGTCTGGATCCGGCTTCGTTTCCTCTTTCTTGAGTGATTTAAACGCTTTTTCAAGATTCTCCGCCGCTTTATCCACTTTTTCCTGTGTTGCTTTTTCATTTGCAAGAACCGTTTCCGCCTCTGTACGTGCTTCAGCAAATGCCGTCCAACTTTCTGCTGTATACCCGTCTGCTTTGATACCTTTATATTTATTATAAAGCTCCTGCAGTTTGCTCTTATCCACTTTGCCCGGTTCTGGATCTGAAGTTACCTTGTCCTCTAAAATGAGAGATGTCATTGCTTTTGATAATTCTCTCTTCATGATTTCCACATCATTCGCATCTGCATTTTCCGCAGACGCCAATTCTTCTGCCTCTGCAATCTTGTTCTGAAGCGCATCCCATGATTCTTTTGTAAATCCTTCATTCTTGATTGCTTTTGCCTCGGTGATCACAGCAGTCAAACCTTCAATATCTGCCGGAACGTCGGCCTGATGCAGTTTTAATTCTGCCGCAGCGCCATTGTTATTTGCCGCCTCCAGATAAACCAGACGCACATGTTTCGTAGTAACTTTGTTAAAATCAATTACTTTTGTATCCGCATTATTTTTCAATGTGCCTTCTGCATGCTTCGTATAATTTGTTCCGTCATTGCTGATCTGAATCTCATACTTAGTCACATTTCCGTTTGTTCCTGTCTGACGCGGCACATAAGTAAGTCCGTCAACCGCCATTGGTTCTTCCATTTCAAGATCGATCCAATGGGGCATAGTTGTGATATCCCACTTTGAATGCCAGATTGTGTTTGTGTCTCCATCCAGCGCTTTATCCGGCGCAGATCCGTTATCCTGATGCGAGGATGCTGTCGCCGTAAGTTTTGCATTATCTACATAGTTGACATTTCTTTCTTCAACCAGTGTCAGACCTGCCAGAGCATCTGCCAGCATTTTCTCATAACCGTCTACCGTACTCTGCATTTCTTCCGGCAGTCCGGTACGAATCTGCGAAAGCACGTACTCAAGCCATGCCGCCGATTCTTCTGTAAACGGAGAAAGATCCGACGGGATTGTCTTCTTGAGCGTTTCAATTCTGCTGTAGTCCGCTTCTTTGTAATCGCTGTCGTCTAAAACTGCTTTTATCTCTGCCGCCAAGTCATTGATTGCCGACGCGTCAGGATTATAAGCTGCAAATATCGCCTCTGCCTCTTTTACAAGCTGGGCAAGTTGTGCATTTTCCGTTTTTCCGATTACCTGATTTGCAGTAAGCACTGCGTAATCAAGCGGCATTGTAGACGCAAAATCAGCATTCGTTCCAAGGCGGACGTCGTCCACGTAACCTGTGAACGCATTCTTAGTACTTCCGATTCTTTCGATCGGGAACATCGTTGTCGCAAGCAGCGGTCTTCCCTCTACCCGTTCATCGTCTCCAAGTACGTCTCTTAACTCTCCGTTGACATAGAGATATGTCTTATTCTGCTCATTTTTAAATTCCAGTTCTACCCATTCATTGACAGGCAGTTTATAGTTAAAGGAATAATCATGATTTTCTCTTGTGAAACCAACCTTTCCGGTTTCTTTTTGAACTGCTTTGATCGTTCCGTAGCTGCTTTCAAAGAGAATCTGTTCTTCGTCGCCGTCTGTTGTCCTCTTTACTTTTACGCGCAAATCATTTCCAAGTCCTGCCGTCGCAAGATCTGTACTTACATAGCTTTCTTTGCCTTCGAGCTTCAGCGCGTTTCTTCCGTCTACGCTTTCGATAGCGGCATTCTTTCCTTCTTTAAGATCCTGTCCGCTGCCGGAAGCATCTTTCATATTATCCATCGGATAATGAACTGCCGCGCCTTCTTCGTTTTTCTCTGTCTCGTATGTAAAGTTTGTCCGCGGAGCTGTTCCAAGCGCCGCATAATCTTCTTTTGCCGCGCTTAAGTCTTTATTTCCTTTTCCCCACAGCTTTGCGCCAAACAATGCGATCTCATTGTCGATACGATCATATACGTCATATTCGCTGACACCGTTTTCCAGATAGTCTGTCATGTCGTTCCATACCGCAATAGCGCCGCCGATCATCTGTTTATCTCCTGCCGGAATTGTCACTCCGCCGATAGAGTTGATTGCCAGATTATATAATGTATCTTCATTCAGATAATCATAGTAATAGCCGGCATTCGGAACAATGTAGTAATTTCCGTCGTTGCAGTTGATCAAATCGTAACCCTGCTCGTACATCTTGTCCATATTTGCCCAGCCAAAGTTCCACAGGTTCATCTGCACGCCTTCGCTGCGCACCGAAGTTTCTCCCTTGATCGTGGAAAGACTTCCCCAGATACGCGGCGTACGTCCGCTGTCCTGCACATACTTAAGCATGTCGTCCGCAAACTTTCTGTATGCTTCCGGCGCCGCCGTATATTCATCCGCGCCGACATGTACGACCGTATCTTTATCGAATACCGGATCGGACAGATCTTTTCCCATATATTCATTGAAAATACTCTGTACGAATTCCAGACTTTCATCATATTTTTCTTTCAGCGCAAGATGATCGTTGTCTCTTCCGTATGTACCGTGACGCAGATCCGGTCTTACCTTTGTCAAAGCAAGAGAATGTGCCGGCGTATCGATCTCCGGTACAATATCCACTCCGTATACCCTTGATTCCTGAATCAGGTTTCGGAACTCGTCTTTTGTATAGAATACGTCTTTACTCGTCAGATCCGCCTTATACAGACCGTCTTTTCCGCCTTCTTTAATATCAGATTCCAGACGGAATGCAGAATATGCCTGCATCGGATCTTCTCCGATCTGGGAATAGTGCTCCAGCGGGATCAGGTTATCGTTCAGATGGATCTGGAAGTCGTTCATCTTATACCATGACATCTGTTTTACCGTATCTTCCAGCCAGTCCATTGTAAACGTCTTACGTCCGACATCCAAAATGAATCCGCGCACTTTATAAAGCGGGTAGTCTCTTGCAACACCCTGCGGAATATTTCCGTTCGCTTTCAGGCTCTGTAAAATCGTTCTTGTTGCCCAGAATGCTCCTGTTGTTGTCTCCGCTTCTACCGCAGTCTTTTCATCTACCGTCATAAGGTAGCCTTCCTCCTGCAGTCCCTTTCCTTCTTTTGTCAGCGCAAAGAAAAAGTCGCCTGCATTCGCCGAATCTGCAGTTACTACAGGGAGCGTCTGTCCCATAATTGCCTCATAATCTTTTGCAAATGCATCTGCCATTTCCTGAAGTTCTGCATCTTTAATGACAATACGGCTTCCCGCATTCGGAGCAAACGTTCCGGCATTTCCCTTCCATTCTCTGATTTCCGGCAAAACGTCCGGCGCTGCGTTATCTCCTTCTTTCGTTTCATATTCTCCCGGAACTGTTACCGGAATTTCCTTGAAACGATAAGAGCCGTTTTCTTTATTCTCGATTTTAAAGGAAACTTTCACTGTCGTATCTACAACCGGCTGATAAAGATTCAAATCCGCATCTACAACCTGTTCATAATCCGTTCCGTTATATGTTACCTTTTCCGTTTTTGTTTCTTCCGGAATATGGACTGTCAGCTTCTTATCACCCTTTTTCGGAGTATCAACCGAGATTCCTTCCTCGATATCTACCTTAGGCTCGCCGCCGTATACTTCCATTTCATAAATCGAGATCGAATTCCAGCTTGCCCCTTCATTATCAGGATCATTCTTTGTAAATGAATTGATGTACAAGCGCACATATCTTGCTTTCTCAACTTTATCCAACACGATTGCATCTTTCAATGCCTTCGGACGATCCTGTACGTGCTTCACATCTTTCCAATCGGATTCCGCCGGCGCTTCTGCCGTGTTTGCGATCTGGATCTTATAGTCCGTCGCTTTTCTTGTTTCCCAGAAAATACAGACTGTTTTTACATCCATTTCTTTTCCGAGATCGACATAAATCCAGTGCGGGGCGTCCGCTACCGCGCTACTCCATCTTGAGCTTCGATCTTTTGTGTTGCCGTCAAACGCTTTCGCCGCGATCAAACTATTATCTTCTGTAGAATCTGCTGCTGCCGTTTTTTTCAGAGCCACGTTTTCTTCCGGGTCTTGCGGTTTTTCCGGAGTTGTCTCTTCTTTATCACGGATCTCAAATTCGCGAATCGAAACGCTGTCAAAAGCTCCTGTTTTCAACGACTCCACCGTCAGCTTCACGTATCGGTAACTTACCGGTTTTTCCAGCGTTACCACTGTATCCTGCGGAAAACCTTCCGCCTGTTTATCCTCCGACTGATGGATCAAAGTCCACTTTGAATTGTCGTTAGAACCTTCGATTTTGAACTTCCCGATCAACTGTTTTCCTACGGTAACTCCTGTACCGCCTTCACTTAAGATGCGGAACTGCGTAAAGGACTTTTGTTCTCCCAAGTCCACTTGCAGCCATCCCGGGGCCGCACCTTCAGAAGACCACCGCGTTTCATCGTTGCCGTCAACTGCCTTTGACGCGCTCATATCATTACCGTTTTGATTGTACTGGGCATTTGCAGTCGCCTGACATCCCAAAGCCAGATTCACCGCCTTGTCCTCTGCCCCTTCCGCAAGAGAAAGCATCCCATTTGACAAGACGCAGCTTGCGCATAATGATACCGCCAATAGTCTTTTGAATGACTTTTTCACGTTATGCATTGCTTCCTTGTTCCTCCTTTTTCATAACTTTTTCTCGGAAATAATCCCCTGATTTCCTCATAATACAAGAAAAAAGGCAATCCCTGCTTTACCAACCATATAATCAGTTAAAAAGGTCTTGCCTGCTCTGTACAGCAATACTCTGTCACATATTTTCTTGTATCATCTAAATAATGTTACCAATTTTCAACAAAAATGTCAAATTATTTTCCGCTTTTTGCACCACTTTCCCTACCGGTTTCATTACTATCTTACAGCTTTAAAACTATCGTTCCCTCATATTTCCCCCTTTATTTTTGGTAATTATATACAAACCTTCCCATAAATATCTTTCGGAACGTACGCTTTCACTTCAATCCCTTCCGGAACATACTTCTCCGACAAAAGTTGTCCACGACTTCGGATAAGCTGAATTTTCGATGCTTCCGAGAAATCATACAAACGCTCCACATAGATCTGTTCTCTTCGTACGATCTCGAGAAGCGCCTTTTTTAGTTCTGCAAGACCTTCTCCTGTTTTTGCCGAAGCCGGAATTGAATATTCCGCCTGAAAATCCCGATAGCTGCCTGCCGACTCGAGTTTATCCTGCTTATTAAAAAGTGTGATCACCGGTCGGTCTGCCGCTCCAAGCTGACGCAATGTATCGTAAACGACATGCATTTGCTCATCCATTTGCGGATTAGACGCATCTACCACATGAATAATAATGTCCGCATACTTCGCTTCTTCTAACGTACTTTTAAACGCTTCCACAAGGTGATGAGGCAGTTTTCTTATAAAACCGACCGTATCTGTAACTAATATTTCCTGCGTATTATCGAGAACAAGAGAGCGGGTTGTAGTATCTAATGTAGAAAACAGCATGGCGTCTTCTAAAATGCCGGCATTTGTCAGCGCATTTTCTATACTGCTCTTTCCCGCCGATGTATATCCTACTAAAGCCGCCACCTTTAATCCCGACTGTTTTCTCTGTGTCCGTATTAATTCCCGATGCTTTTCCACGTCTTTTAGTTCTTTTTTCAGTCTGCTGATCCGTTCTCTGATCAAACGCCTGTCCATCTCCAGCTTTTTTTCTCCCGGACCTCTCGTTCCGATCCCCCCGCCGAGACGGGATAAAGATCTGCCAAGCCCCGCCAGTCTTGACGCTCTGTATCGAAGCTGAGCAAGCTCCACCTGGATCTTTCCTTCTCCCGATACTGCCCGCGCCGCAAAAATATCAAGGATCAAAAGCGTCCTGTCTATAATTTTACATGACAGTTCTTCTTCAAGGTTGCCTAATTGTGCGCTCGTCAGCTCATCGTCGCAAATAATCCCCGTCGCGTCAGTCTCCCATATAAGATCTTTGAGTTCCGTCAATTTGCCTTTCCCGATATATGTTCCCGGATGCGCGCTCTCTCTTGGCTGGATCAGCCTGCCGACTACAGCCGCTTTTGCAGTTTTCGCCAATTCCGAAAGTTCGTCAAGCGAACGGTTTGCCGCATCTTCATTTCCCGTATCGATTCCGACGAGGATCACCCTCTCGTCGATTTGCCCCATCTCATACATATTATTTCTCCGAATTTTCTTTTATGAGGATTTTTCTTTTATGAGAATTTTCCCTTCACAAAGATTTTCCATCCACATAGATTTTCCCTTTACGTAGATTTTCCTTTCACGAAAAATTCCCTTTCATGAGAACTTTCTTTTGCCAAACGGTGTTTATCTCGTTTCCAAAAACTCGGCTTCTCTTTCCATCGCCGTATCTTCCGGATATTCGATCAGATACTCGGACGCTTTTTGCTTCGCGTTTTCCCAATCAGCCAGTTTTTCATAACAGACAACTTCGTTATATCTCATCTCCTGAATCATTTCAGCAGAATCTTTTCCATTTTCCGAATTCTTCTCTTCTTCACCTGACATATCTGTTTCCGCCATGGCAAGACCCGCCTGTATATATTCAAGAGCCGCCTCGTAATCCTCTGTCTTCATTGCACAAATACCCATCAGATTATAGATCTGAGTCGTCTGTACTACTCCTGTGTCAACAGCTTTTTTAAACGCATCGAGAGCCGAGCTATACTCCTCCTGCTCATAATATGTCATCGCAAGTCCCCGATACCCCTCTGCCGATTTCTTCTTATCCTTTTCTTCAGTCAGTTTTTCAAACTGTGCCTGCGCCTCTTTATAATCTCCTGCCTCCAATGCCTCTACACCTGATTTCGCACTGTTTGCACAGCCTGATGCCACAGTCGGCACAGCCATACAAAGAACTGCCGCCAACACGATCTGTTTTTTGATTTTCACGATTCGTTTACACCCCCGATTCCGGATACTTCATCATCCAAAATGAATTCAAAATATTAATTACCATCACAACCATGTCTGCTATAATAGCGCTTTGCATCGTCACAAGACCGAAAAACGCAAGTATGACTAAAAATACTTTCATACCGATCGCAAACAATACATTTCCCCGTACAGACCGGATCGTTCCTTTTGCGATCCGCACCGCATTTATAATCTTCGACGGCTCATCTTCCATAAGGATAATGTCCGCCGCCTCAAGCGCGGCATCCGCGCCGAGACCGCCCATCGCGATGCCGATGTCTGCAAGCGCCAAAACAGGCGCGTCATTCATTCCATCTCCTACAAACGCCAATTTTTCATTTTCCATGCGGTCATTGCAAAACTCTTCCAGAAGCTGCACTTTATCTTCCGGCATCAGCTCCGCATAAACGCTGTCGATTTTCAGCTCTGCCGCCACTTTTTCCGCCGTACGCTCGTTATCTCCGGTCAGCATAACCGTTCCCGTATTTTTCTTTCGCATCCAGCGCATCAGTTTTCCCGTATCTTTACGAATCGTATCCGCAATCAATATGTATCCCGCATACTTTCCGTCAACAGCCACATGAACGGCAGTTCCGTCTTTTTCCGTCTGTGCGTAAAGGATTCCTTCCCGGTTCATCAGCCTTGTGTTCCCGGCATAAACTTCCAGTCCGTCCACAAACGCATGAACGCCGTACCCCGGTTCTTCTTTCACATCTTTGATCCGCGTGCTTTCAGCCGGCTTTCCATAAGCTTCCGCAAGAGACAGCGCCACCGGATGCTTTGAATAACTTTCCGCCAAAGCCGCAAGCTCCAACAGTCTTTCCTTTTCAAACTTATACGGAACAATATCTTTCACATGAAATACGCCTTCCGTCAGTGTTCCCGTTTTATCAAAAACATATGTGTCTACCCGGATCAGATCTTCCAAAACAGCTCCGCTTTTTATCAGAACGCCCTGCTTTGAAGCAGATCCTATCCCGCCCAAAAACGCAAGCGGTATAGAAACCATCAACCCGCACGGACATGCCGCCACAAGAATGATCAATCCTCTGTATATCCACTCAGCCTTCGCCTCCACAAACATCATAGGCGGGAGAATGACAGTTAAAAGCGCGATCAAAATAACGATCGGCGTATAATATTTTGTGAATTTATCTACAAAATGTACGCTCTCCGATTTGTTTTCATTTGCGCTTTCTACAAGCCGCATAATCTTCGCCGCAGTAGAATCATTGTACAGTTTCTCAACTCTGGCTTCCAACACGCTGTTCAGATTGATGCTTCCGCTGAACAGCCTGTCTCCGATCCGCACAGTGACAGGATCCGGTTCTCCTGTCAGCGCTTTCATATCAACTGTTCCCGTTCCGCTTGTCACAACCGCATCAACCGGGATCTTGTCTCCCGGATGCAGTACGATCGTCTGTCTCAAATTCAGCTCCTGCGGCGGAACAATCTTTTCTGTGTTTCCGATTTTCAGGTTCGCATATTCCGGACGAATATCAATAAATTTCGCAATAGATTTTTTCGTCCTGCTCAGAGAGATTTCTTCTACAAGTTTTCCGACCTGATAAAAGAGCATCGCCGCAACGGCTTCTTTGTAACGTCCTACAAAAAATGCTCCTACAGTCGCTATGATCATCAGTAAGTTTTCATCCAGAAACTGCTTTTTCAAAAATTTCTCTGCCTGCTCTTTATAAATACTGATCGCCGATACAATATACGGCAGTAAAAACAAAAGCATCTCCGCCTTTGATTTCATCTTTGCCTGCATGCTTATTAAGAATGCCAGCAAATATAAAACAAGACCGATACCGATCTCCAATTCCCTTTTTCTGGTTTCTCTCGTCATCCCTTTTTCCCTTTTCCGTCAACTTTTCCCTGTTCGTCAGCTTCCCCTTGTTCGTCGGCTTTCTCCTGTTTGCCGGCTTTCCCTGCCCGCCGGCTTTTCTTTTATTACTCTTGTATATGTTCCATTCCCTGATTAATAATCGTTTTAATGTGCCCGTCTGCAAGAGAATAGAATACTGTCTTTCCTTCCCTTCTGTTTTTCACGAGCTTCATCTGTTTCAAAATGCGGAGCTGATGAGAGATCGCCGACTGAGTCATATTCAGCGTCTTTGCCAGATCGCACACGCACATCTCCGAATGAAACAACACGCTTAACAATTTCAGTCTCGTCACATCTCCGAACACTTTAAAAAATTCCGCAAGATCATTCAGCTCTCTTTCTGCCGGAATGTGTTCCTTTACTTTTTTTACTACATCTTCATGAACATGTATAAAATCGCAGCGTTCTATTTCTGTTTTTTCTTCCTGCATTCGTCTTTTCCCTCCAAATATACAGTATAACGAAAAGAGGCAAAAGCATCAATATCTTTTGCCCCCAAAGCTTAAAACTTAAGATTACTTAAGATTTTCTTTACTGTTTTCTTCTTTCGCCGATCACATTGTCAAACACATCTTCCATACTTTCTTTTCTCTGATCGTCTCTGATCATGCAGGCCTGAATCGCCTCATTCAAAGAGAGCATCTTGTCGTCAAGTTCCGACACCATCTTCGCACACTCTTTCAATTCTCTGCTTATATAATCAGGCGCATTCCCTTCAAACTTATAATAAATCTTATGTTCCAAACTCGCCCAAAAATCCATCGCTATCGTTCGGATCTGGATTTCCACTTTTGTATCGACTACGCTGTCGGAAAGAAAGATCGGAACGGATACAAGCATATGATAACTTTTATAACCGCTTTCTTTTGGATTTTTAATATAATCTTTGATCGAAAGAACTTTCAGATCGCTTTGATTGCCGATCATCTCCGCCAAACGGTAAATATCAGATGTAAAGGAACAAATAAGACGTACCCCCGCAATGTCATTGATATAGCGTACCATGTTCTCGATCGACGTCTCATGGCCATACCGCCTTAATTTCTTCACAATGCTTTCCGGCGTCTTTATCCTTGTCTTTATATGCTCGATCGGATTATATTGATGTACATGCTGAAATTCGTCATTCAAAATCTCCAGCTTTGTTCCTACTTCTTTCAGCGCTGCGTTATACAGAAAAATGATCGTCTTCCAGCTATCGACATCCTCATAGCTTTTCAGCGCAGCTTCTACTTGTTGTTCACTCGTCATTTCAGACTGCCTCCGCCAGTTATTTTACTTTTTCATTCTAACATAAATCCTAAGGCATGTCATAGATTTCATTGTTTTTTAAGACTTCTCTTACAACTCTAATTTCATATCTCCCTGACGGATCCACTTCTTTTTCCGCATAAACTCAGAAATGAGAAGCGTCACCGCCGCAGGAAGGATAAACTGGATCAAAATGATCTTTCCGAGCACGATCACTCCCGCTTCACTTTGCGTCATTACCTGCCATGTCATAAGCGGACCGACAAGTCCGGCTGTTCCCATACCCGATCCCGTAGCGTTGTTCGTCATATGAAGAAGCATTGTTCCGATCGGACCTAAAACGGCGCTTGACAAAATAACCGGAAGCCAGATCAAAGGTCTTCTTACGATATTCGGTATCTGAAGCATCGACGTTCCGATTCCCTGCGCCAGAAATCCGCTGAATTTATTTTCTCTCCAACTAGCCACCGCAAATCCGATCATATTACAGCAGCATCCGATCGTCGCCGCCCCTGCCGCCAGTCCCGACAGATTCAGGATTACTCCAAGCGCCGCTGAGCTGATCGGAAGCGTCAGGATCATTCCCATTAAAACGGAAACGACAATTCCCATCAAAAACGGCTGCTGCTCTGTTCCCCAGTTGATCAAGGAGCCAAGCCATAACATAAATTCAGAAATCGGCGGACCGACAAACAGACCGACTGCCGATCCCGTTCCGATGCAGACCAGCGGAGTCAGTATAATATCAAGTTTTGTTTTACCCGAGATCAAGATCCCGATCTCGATCGCCAGATACGCCGCCGCAAAAGCGCCTAACGGCTCTCCCGGCCCTGCCAGAACCAGATTTCCATCCACAAGAACCTGTCCGGATAAGATTTTCCCGGCAAATGCACCGATCATACCGACAACCGCGGCCGAAACGATTACGAGATGTCCTGCTTCTAATTTTCGCGCCACACCGACTCCGATGCCTGCACCTGTCAAACCTGCGGCAATCTTTCCAAGTTCATAAATAAGATCTCCTGTGCCGCCTCCCATAAACAACCCGATCTGCTGAATGATCGTTCCTATGATCAGCGTAGCAAAAAGTCCCTGTGCCATTCCGCCC
>ERZ1673695.2584-NODE-2584-length-13298-cov-11.562561_pt1 | contig 13298 bp, 10 predicted proteins | sample MGYA00580225_ERZ1673695 | MGnify/ENA primary metagenome ERZ1673695 (study PRJEB41218, sample SAMN15661739) | gut metagenome | host: Homo sapiens | place: Canada: London | collected 2015-08-20/2019-03-30 | study: EMG produced TPA metagenomics assembly of...
CCCTTCTTGGGTTTCCCGCGCACACCCTTCCTTTCCGTTGCGGAGAATCTACCTCTTTATCGACAGCCTTCCCTCTTATCGTGTCGAAAACGTCTTTTTGGCCCGCCGTGCCGCATAAAAAACGGCCAGCAGCGCTTTGGCTGCTGGCCGTAATTTATATTCTTTCGCCGTCTTTTTGGCGGGGAGCGGGTTCATTCGGAAAGGCTCCCTCCCCCCTGCTGTTTGCCCTGTGTTACGCGTTGCCGGCCAGATAATCCACGGCAAACTGCGCCATGAGCGCAGTCCCCTTGGGAAGCAGGGACTCGTTGACCGTAAACTTTTCGTGGTGGTTGTTGTAGATCATGCCGTTGGCCTCGTCCCGGCAGCCGATGAAGCCGAACACGGCGGGAATTTCCGCAGCGTAGTTGGCGAAGTCCTCGCTGCCCATCATGGCGGGCATATGGCAGAGCGTCTCCTCGCCGAAGAGCTTGACCACGGCCTTCTGGGCGATCTCTGTGAGGTCATCGTCATCGTTGATCACGGGATGCACCACATGGGCATACTTGAGCACAGCCTTCATGCCCAGACCCTCCGCCGTGTTCTCCACGATCTGCCGCATGGCCTCCTCGTGCTTATCCAGGAAGTAGGCACGGGTGACGCCCTCCATGGTGACATGATTGGCGATCGCGTTGTAGCGATTGCCGCCGGAGATGGTTCCGATGGTGAGCACCACGGGGTCCAGGGGGTTGCTCATGCGGGAGACATACTGCTGGAGGTTATTGATGATCGCCGCAGCGCCGGTGATGGCATCCGCGCCCAGATGGGGCGTGGCCGCATGGGAGGAGGTACCAATCACATCCACCGTGAAGCGGCCGGAGTAGGCCATGCGGGGACCGGCGGTAACGTCGATATAGGGAATATCCAGCGTGCCCCAGACATGCTGGCCGAAGATGGCGTCCACCCCGTCCAGCGCACCCTCTGCGATCATAGCCTTAGAGCCGATGACGTGCTCCTCCGCAGGCTGGAAGATGAGCCGCACATCGCCCCGCAGCTCCTCCCGGTGCTCCTGAAGGAGCTTGGCGGCGCCCAGCAGCATGGCAATGTGGGTATCGTGGCCGCAGGCGTGCATTTTCCCAGGCTCGCAGGAGGCGAAGGGCAGGCCCGTCTCCTCCTGGAAGGACAGCGCGTCCGTGTCTGCCCGCAGGCCCACGGTCTTGCCGGGCTTGCCGCCGTGGATGGTGGCGACTAGACCGTAGCAGTTGACCATATCCCGGATATCGGTGATCCCCAGTGCCTCCAGATCCCGGTGGATGGCGTCCCGGGTGTTCTTCTCCTCCCCGGTCAGCTCCGGATGCTGATGGTAGTAATGCCGACGCTCCACCACATAAGGGGCAGCGTCCTGTGCCAATGCCTTGATGTCCATTGTCCGCTCCTTCCTCAGCTGAATTACTGCTGTGCGGTCTCAGCGAGGTAGTCAGCGGCGAACTGTGCGGCCACTGCGGCGCCGCGGTGGAGGATCGTCTCGTCCACGTCATACTTCTCGTGATGGTTGCCGTACATATAATCCCAGTCCTTATTGTGGCTGGCCACAAAGCCGTAGATATAGGGGATGCCGTCCTTGCCGAACCAGGAGAAGTCCTCGCTGCCCATCAGAGGTGCGGGGGTAATGAGAGATTCCTTACCGTAAAGCTTGGTAACGGCGGTCTGGGCGATGCGGTTGAGCTGCTCATCGCCGTTGATGACAGGCTCCGTCATGTACTGATAGCTCAGGGTCGCCTTAGCGCCGAAGGCGGCAGCGGTGCACTCGGCCACCTTACGCAGCGCGTCCTCCACCTGCGTGCCGGTGAGGAAAGTACGCACGGTGCCCTCCAGCGTGGCGTGGCCGGCCAGCACGTTCCAGCGGTTGCCGGCGGTGACCTTGCCCACGGTGATGACCAGCGGGTTGAGAGGATCGTTCATCCGGGAGACCAGCTGCTGGATGGACTGGAGAATGGAGCTTGCCACCATCACGGCGTCCACGCCCTCATGGGGGGCGGAAGCGTGGGCGGATTTGCCCTCCACCTCAATGGTGAAGCCGTGGCAGCAGGCCATGAGGTTACCGGCGGGGAAAGCGATACCCGGGGCGTCATAGGTACCCCAGACATGCACGCCGTAAATGGCGTCCATACCGTCCAGTGCGTGTTCCTCCATCATCCGCAGAGCGCCCACGGCGGTCTCCTCCGCAGGCTGGAACACCAGGCGCACGTCGCCGGAAAGCTCGTCCTTCACCTCGTTGAGGATCTTAGCGGCGCCCAGCAGCATGGCCATGTGGTTGTCATGGCCGCAGGCATGCATCTTGCCCTCGTTGTGGGAGGCGAAGGGCAGGCCGGTCTCCTCCTTGACGGGCAGAGCATCAATATCGGCGCGCAGCGCCACGGTCTTGCCGGGCTTGCCGCCGTGAATGGTGGCGGTCAGGCCGTAGCAGGTCTCCATCTCGTGAATGTCGGTGATGCCCAGTGCCTCCAGATCTTCCTTCAGATGGGCGCGGGTGTTCTTCTCCTCGCCGGAGAGCTCCGGGCAGGTGTGATAATACCGGCGGCGATCAATGATGTAATCGTTGTACTGTTCCGCAAGAGTTTTGATATCCATAATACACAAGATCCTTTCTTCATATAATCTGTGGTAGCTTTATTGTATCGATTTTTCTGGGATGTGCAAGAGTGATTTTGTGAACAAAGCTGTCCGGCGGAAAGAGCCGGACAGCTTTGCGGATGACTGGATCAGAACATTTCGGCAAAGATGCCGGCGATTACCACGGAGGTGATGGTCACGGTGGTGAAGCCACCCACGATCATGGGCGGGAACATCTTGCTCATCAGGAATTCCTTCTCCTCCGGGGTCTGCGCCAGAGCGGTGCAGGTGGCCTCGGTGATGATGGCATTGGGCGGGAAACCGTAGAGTGCGGTCAACGCCGTGGCGGTGGCCATCAGGAAGGAGACCTTCAGAATCTTGGACGCGATGAAGCACAGAATGACCATGCCGATAACGCCCACCACGATCAGGAGGATCATGGGGCCGATGATGCTGCTGAGCATCTCGGGGGTGCAGTCCTTCAGACCGTCGAACACATACATCATCAGAGCGAACATGATGATGCCATAGGAGTTGGCCTTATTGATGGCGTTTTCATCCAGGAAGCCGATGCTGGTGAAGATGACGCCCAGAATCAGAGCATACACGGCGCCGCTGATCTTCATGTTGATGACAGGGATCACGATAGAGCCCAGCTGGGTTGCGAGCCAAGCCACGATACCCAGCTTCAGCAGGATGACCACAGGGCCGTTCCAGTTGGCGGGCAGAGGAGGAATCAGCTTCTTGTGCTCCTCAGCAGTGCCGTTGTTGAGCTTGCCGTTGACGGCGTCCACATCGCTGACGGCGCCCTCCAGCTTGTACTCACCAGCGCGATAGCCCTTGAGCAGCTTCTTGCCCTCCAGCTGGAGGCAGACAGCGGTAAGGGGATAACCGGCAAAGCCCTGCACGCAGTACATAGCGATGGCGAAGATGGCGGCTTCAGCAAGGCCATTAGCCTCCGCAGCCTTCATCATGGTGGTGGCAGCAATGATGCCGCCAGTCAGCGGGGGCAGACCGGCAACCACCAGGTCACGGCCGATAATGCCGGGCAGAACGACCAGGCACAGCGCGCACATACCAGCAAGGCCGGCCAGGCACACGACGATGGTCTTCCACTGGGATACCAACTGCTTGATGGAGATGACCGTGCCCATGTGGGTGATAAGCAGGTAAATGCCAATGGTGCTGCCAAAGGGGATCAGCATGGAGTCGCTTACAACGGTGGTGGGAATAACAGTCCAGAAGCCTACCAGAAGTACGGCGGCGGTGACGAAAACCGATGGGATCCAGGCCTTCGTCAGGTTTGAGACTGCTTCGCCGATGAAATACACGACGCCGCAGATCACAAACGCGAGTGCAAAATTGTACATAGTGTTTCTCCTCTCGTCTCTCCTTACATGACGTACGCTTTTTTGGATTAAAGAGTTAAATCCAAAAAAGTTGTTTTTATGGTACTCTGATCACGGTTAGATGTCAAGATAAATTTTGACAAAATTTAACACCGCCCATGCTTCGGATTTTTTACCAAAGCACGGGCGGTGCTTTTGCGGAAAGCCTTACGATGCAAGGTCTTCCGCTTCTTTATGAAGCAAGGCGCATTGGGAACGCCAAAGCTTCGAGGATGATCCGTTCATCAGCTTCGCAACGAACACATTATTCTGATTTGTGTATACGCTAATAGCTTGTAAACGGTAAGTAGCCCGGACCTTGTATACCTTATATATTAGCTTTAGCGGTCACAAAGCAGCAGGAACAGAGAACCCCGCGAGGGCGCTCCTGACAGGAGCGCCCTCGCGGCACTTATATCATATCCATTCAAGTCTCGGGAACGCAGCTCCCGGCGGCCAGGTTGTAGATGTCGAAATGGGCCTGCTTGTCCAGGCCGATATAGCCGCCGGTCTTGCCGTCGCCGATGTGGTTCATCTCCACCAGCTCCGGAATGTCCGCCGGATCGGCGCCGATCTCGGCAAAGGTCAGGGGCATCCCGATGGACCGGAGGAATGCCCGGAAGGCCTCGATACCCTCCAGCGCCGTGCGTTTGGGATCGTCGAAGTCCATTTGGCAGCCAAAGACCCGGACAGCCATCTGGGCCAGACGCTTTTCGCCGCCGTGCTCCGCGCAGTAGCGCATCCACGCCGGCATGATGACCGCCAGACCCGCGCCGTGGGCGCAGTCGTACTTGGCGGAGAGCACGTGCTCCAGATGATGGCTGTTCCAGTCCTGCTGACGGCCCACGCCCATAATGTCATTGTGGCACACCATACCGGCCCACATGATATTCGCCCGGGCCTCGTAATTGTGAGGGTCCTCCATGACCCGGCGGCCCTCATGGAGCATGGCCAGCAGAACGCCCTCCAGCATCCGGTCCGTGACCTCCACGTCCGGCGTATTGGTGAAATAGCGCTCAAAGGTGTGGGCCATGATGTCCGTGATGCCGCAGGCCGTCTGATAGGCGGGCAGGCTTTCCGTGAGGGCAGGATCCAGCACGGAGAAGCAGGGCCGGAGGCAGTCGGCTTCCGCGCCGTTCTTCTCCAGCGTCTTCTCGTTGGTGATGATGGAATCCGGGGAGCCTTCGCTGCCGGAGGCGGCAATGGTCAGGACGGTGCCCACGGGCAGAGCCTGCTCCGGCATCTTCCCGGAGAAAAAGTCCCAGAAATCGCCGTCATAGGGTACACCGATGGCGATGGCCTTGGCGGTGTCGATGACGCTGCCGCCGCCCACGGCCAGAACAAAGTCGATCTTCTCCCGGCGGCACAGTTCGATTCCCTCGTACACCAGACCGCTGCGGGGATTGGGCTTGACGCCCCCCAGCTCCACGGCGTACAGGTTTTCTTCCTTCAGGCAGGCCATGATCCGGTCCAGCAGGCCGGAGCGTTTGGCAGACTGCCCGCCGTAGACCACCAGCACCCGGCTGCCGCCGAAGCGCTTGACATACCTGCCGGTCTCCGTCTCCCGGTCCTTTCCGAATATGAAGTAGGTAGGGCTGTAAAAATCAAAGTTCCGCATTGCGATACTCCCTTCTCAATAACCGCTCTTTTTGCTGTCCGGCTGACCGTAGGACTGGAATTTCACCATGACCTCGGCCATCTGCTCCTCCGTCAGAACGTTGGGCTTGCCAATGCTCATGGCCCGGCACTGGATCTCCGCGATGTATTCCAGATTGCAGGCGAGGCCGTAAGCACCCTTGATGTCCTTGCCGCAGCATACGAGGCCGTGGTTGCCCAACAGAACACCATCGCTCTTACCGCAGACCTCCATAGCCGCCTCCGCCAGAGCCTCCGTGCCAAACAGCTGATAGGGGGCACAGGGAACCTCCGCCGCACCTGCGTCACCGATCACATAGTGTACCGCCCGGATGGGCTCACCCAGCACGGCCAGCGTCGTGCAGTAGACGGAGTGGGTGTGGACAACGGCTCTTGCATGGGGCTTATGCTTATAGAACGTTGTGTGCAGAGCCCACTCGCTGGAGGGCTTCCGCTTACCGTCCACCACCTTGCCGTCCAGATCCAGGATCACAACATCCTCCGGGGTGGTGGAAAAATAATCCATGCCGGAGGGGCTCAAAGTCACCAGGCCTTTTTCAGCGTTGTAAATACTGATATTGCCGCTGGTTCCGATGCTCAGCCGGGCGGCGCTCATCTTTTTGCCGTATTCAACGACCAGTTCTCTCTCTTCCTGCATCAGCATAGCAAGTCTCTCCTTCCGGTCTTAATAGAACTTCTTTACATCAGAATCAAAATAGTGATCCAGCAGATAGGGCACATAGACACCTTTATCCGTGACCACGCCGGAAATGAGGTGAGGCGGCACCACGTCGAAGGAGGGATAGATGGCCTTGACCTCCGGCACGGTGTTGGGAATGCCCCGATAGCTGAGGACCTGCTGGGGGTCCCGCATCTCGATGACGATGTCATCCTTACTGTGCTTGTCCTGATCGGGGATGCCGGTGACGTAATACGGAATACCAAAATACTTGGCCAGAATCGCGATCTGGAAGGTGCCGATCTTGTTTGCGATGTGGCCGTCCCGGGCGATGGTGTCCGCCGCGGAGGTGAACAGGTCGATGCCCTCCCGCTCCATGGCGTAGGCCACCATATTGTCGGTGATGACCGTGGTATCAAAGCCCATCTGGGCAAAGCAGCCGGAGGTGAGCCGCGCCCCCTGCAGATAGGGCCGGGTCTCGGCGCAGAACACCTTGAAGTCCTTGTTCTGACGGCGGGCGGCCCGGATCACAGTGCCGATGATGGTCTCCCCGAAGCACTGGGTCAAAATCGTACCCCCCTGCGGGATCAGCTCCGCCAGATGGTCGCCCACGATCTGCATGGTGGAATACCGGCGGTTCAGGGACTCCACCGTGTTCTCCACGATGGCCTCCACGGGGTCCTTCCCTGCCGCCAGCGCATCCTTGGCCACCTCAGCGCAGCGATAGGTGATCTGGCCGTAGCGGTTGGCGGTGGTGGGGCGGGCGTGGGCCAGATCATAGGCCGCCTGCTGCAAGAAGGCATCCTGCTCCGCAGCGCCCTTGTCCCGGACCTGCCACGCAGCCAGGGCCATACCCATGCCAACGGCGGTGTAGGGGCCGGCGCTCTGGGTCACCATGTCCGCGATGGCCTGCACCACCTCCTGATAGGTGACGCACTCCACGAACCGGACCTCCGTGGGGTAGATCCGCCGGTCTAAAATGCGGACCTTGCCGTTTTCGTACCACGCAACATTTTCATATTGCAGCAGAAACGGCATATTTTCATCCATTCTGACCATGTGTTCCCCTCCCCTCTGCCAAGATCTTACGGAATTCCTCCGTCACAGCCGCCCCGTTGAGGCCGCCGGCACGGTTTTTGATGAGATAGATGCCCAAATCAATGAGGGCGCGCTCCATGGGGAGCCGCTGGGCCGGGTCCGTGACAGAGGTGACCTCCATCACCTTGGAATCGCCCACCACCCGGCGGATGATCTCCGTACCGGCGTAGCCGTAGGAGTCCGCCATCACGCCGTCCAGATAGGCCTTGCGGAAGGCGGGGGCGCGGTACAGCGGGAAGGTCACCAGCTTGTCGTATTCCGCCGCCAGCTTGTCCGCCGTTTTGTCGCAGGTCTCCCGGATGGTCTGCGTCAAGGCGGTCTGCGTTTCGGCGCTGCCGCCGGTATAGGCCTTGTTGGCCCACGCGAAAAACAGGTTGCCGATGACATTGCCGATGTCGTAGCCCATAGGGCCGTAGAAGGCGAACTCCGGGTCGATGACCTTGATGCCCTGCTCGTTGGCAAAAATAGAGCCGGAATGGAGGTCGCCGTGGATCAGGGCCTGCGCGTTGTTCATAAAGCCGTTGCGCAGGGCGGCGACTTCCCCGTGGAGGGCCTCGTCCTCATAGAGATGCTCCCGCACGAAGTCCTCGTTGCCGGGGGTGACGATATTCTTGTTCCGGGGGTTCATGGGCTGGGCCAGATACGGCTCCGTGAGCACCAGGTCCTCCGTGATGTCGCACAGCTCCGGATTGGTGAAAAATTTGACCTGCTTCTTCTTTTCCTGCCGGTCCATCACCAGATCCGTGGTGGGCAGCAGGGACTGGGCCAGAAAATCGGAGAGATTTTCGCTGAGATGGCCGTAGACCCGGCCCGCCGCCAGCTCCTTGCGGAGATTTTTGTAGGCGGAAATGTCCTCCATAGAGAGGGCGGCCATGGTCTCATCGTAATGATAGACCTCCGGGATGAATTTGGGGGCCAGCCGGGCCTCCAGCATCAGGGTCTCCGCCTCGATCTTGTTGCGGTAGAGATCCAGCGGACGACCGGAGGACCGCAGCAGCTTGTCCGCCTGCTTCACGATGACGGAGCGGCCGTCCTTCCGGGAGCGCACCTGAAACACATAGTTGATGTTGCCGTCGCCGATCTCAACGCAATCGGTTTCCTCATCCGGCTGGAAAAAATGGAGCACATCCACGGCGTACCGCTTCACATCCTCCGGCTTCATTAAGAAAAAGGCGCTGTAATCTGACATAAGGTCCTCCCCTTCTGCAATAGTCGGTCAGTCCGCCATGATGGCCCGGACGGCGGTTTTCGTGTCGGTTTTGGGGAACAGCTCGTAGCCGATGAGCCCCCGGTAGCCCGCCTGCTCCAAGGCGGCGAACACCGCCGGGTAGTGAATTTCCCCGGTGCCCGGCTCGTGACGGCCCGGCGCGTCCGCCACATGAACGTGGCCGAACTGGTCGGCGTAGGCGCGGATATGGTCGCACAGGCTGCCCTCGTTGAGCTGCATGTGGTACACATCGTACAGCACCTTCAAATACGGGGAGCCGATGAGCCGGGTCAGCTCCGCCGCCGTGCGGGTGTGGCGGAGGAAATTGCCGGGATGGTCGGTGGTGACGTTCAGCGGCTCCAAGTTGATCTGGACGCCGCAGGTTTCCGCCCATTCCGCCGCGATTTTCAGCGTGTCGAACATAGTGCAGAGCTTCACGGCGTCGCTGAGGTCGTCATAGGGGCAAAGAACCTTTCCTCCCTCCCCCAGACCGTTTGAGTGGACCGTGACGGACCTTGCCCCTATCTCCATAGCGGCGTCCAGAGAACGCCGCAGAAAGGCCTTGTAGGCCGTTTTCTGGGCAGGGTCGATGAGGGACAGCTCCGCGTCGCCGTTGAAGCCGGAAATGCCGACCCCCGCAGCATCCGCGGCGGCCTTCACGGCGGCGAGGTCCTTGTCGGTCCAGCTCCAGAATTCTACAAACTCGAAGCCGTCGGCTCTAGCGGCGCGAAACCGCTCTAAAAAGGGCAGCTCCGTGTACAGTGTCTCAATGCAGGCGGATTTCTGAAAAATCATAGGCCCCTCCCGGTGTTGTTCTCAGGGTCATGATAGCAGGTCTCCGGATGGCCGTCAAGGGACGCTCCGGAGACAGTCCGTGCAACATTTCTTTTGGGGAACGGTAGAAGGTTCTGTCGGATTCATTAGAATCGTAAAAATCCATATGCAACATCCAATTCTGAGAAAATATGTTTGATTTCGTATTTTGTTATGCAACAATAACGTTGGAGGAAAGGATAGGTTTAGGCATATGGCAAGTCAACAGACACCCAACTACAAGCTCTCCCGCTGGGCGGGGACGGACCGCATTCTGGTGGAGGAATTCAATGACAACTGGGACAAGATCGACACGGCGCTGAAAAGCAGCGCCGACGCCGTGGCGGCGGAGACGGCCGCCCGGGAGGCGGGGATCTCAGCGCTGCAAACGGCGCTGGGCAAAAAAGCGGGTTTGCAGCTGATCCAGACCGTTCCCTTTCCAGAGGGAGGTTCCTCAGCTGACAAGCCGCTGACCATCCAGTGGGGTGATTGGGCGATCGTGCTGGCGGTTTATCAGGAGCCAAGCGACGGCCGCAGCTATACCCTCTCCTTCACAACCGCCAATGCAAAGGTGCATCCGATCATTTATAACGGCCCTGACGTGCAAACCTGCGCGCTCTATTTCCCTTTGTATGACCAGAGCCGTCCGGTCCGCGGCCTTCTTTGGAGCGCGGAAAAGCTATCCTACACCACCACTTATGAAGCACTAACGGGTATTCAGCTGAAAGCGGACACCGACAGCGGCTCCATCGCCGGGGCAAAGGTAACCTTTTACGGCATCCGGTAATAAAAGCAAAAACAGGCCCCCGCTCGAAAGAGCGGGGGCTTGCTTTATCTCAGCTCAAATGAGCTTTGATGCGTACCGTTGCCGGCATTCAGGTTCAGTTAGCCTCAACAGTGAACTCAACGGTCACGTTGGCGCCGGCCTTGAACTCAACCATCTTGCTCTTCAGGCCCTTGACGGTGTAACCATCAGGATCCTTAGCCTTGATGGTGACATAGCCGTTCACAGCGTCAGCAGCCTTGGCAGAGGTGGTCTCCTGAGCCACAACAGTGCCGTTGGCTTCAACATAGTTGACCAGGACGTTCATGTCGGCCACGGGAGCCTCCTTGACAGTCACAGTAATCTCGTTGGACACGGTGGTGACATAATTCTTGCCGTCGACCTTGTCGTTGAAGAAGGTGACCTTGCAGGTGTACTTAGCATCGGCAGCGGCCTTGGTGGTAGCAACGGTCAGGGTCTTGCCGGTCTCGCCGGTCAGCTTCTCGCCGTCCTTGAACCACTGATAGGCGTAGACGGTATCATACTTGGTGTTACCCTCGCCCACGGCGGTCAGAACCACGGTGTCACCCTTGGTAGCGGTAACGGGGCTGGTCGCGGTCACGCCGTTGACAGCAGCAGTCACGGTAGCAGTGCCGCTGGCGTTGTCCTTCTCGGTGGGAACCTCTTCGATGACCAGGAACTTCACCAGGTTATCCTCAACGATGGCATAGACACGGTCATTGTCATCCTGAGAGATGGACTTGTAGCTGGACTCGGAGATGTTGCCGTCTTCATCCACATAGTAGATAGCGGCCTTGTCATCAACGGTGATGACATCCTTCTTATTGACAGTGTCCAAAGTCACAGTGTACTCCTTGGAGGTCTTGTCGATACCAACGCCGGAGACATACTGCTTGGTGTTGTTATCAGCCTCATCATAGGTGGGATACTTATCGCCCAGCTTGGTGATGATGCCGTCCTTGACGGAGTAGCTCTTGTAAATGGAAGCGGTACGGAAGTCGGGGGTATGGTCCACATCCACCTTGACCGTGGTGATCTTGCCGTCGACAACAGCCTGATAGGTGAAGTAGTTGCCGTCCTTGTCGTGATACAGATCGGACTCGGAATCCTGAGCCAGATAGATCATGTCCTTGCCGTCGTCGGTGACGTCGCACTTATCATTGGGCAGAACGAACATGACGGTGACCATCTTGCCGGACTTGCAGTAGAAGTACACACCAGCCTTGCCGGAAGTAGCATCAATGGAGGGTGCGCTCTTGATGCCGGTGTAAGCGGTGTAATCGTCGAAGGTGCCGTCCTTGGACCGATCGGCAACCACGAACTGAGAAGCGCTGTTGGCGGTGACCTTGGAGGTGTTCAGGCTCTTGTCGTTGGTGTCAGTCTGAACAGTGATGCCGGCCTTGTCGTTGGTCATGACCAGCTTACTGTCAGCATCCACATAGGAAGTCTTAGCGACAGCAACAGCCTTCAGGGTGTAGACGCCGTCATCAGCAACCTTGTAGGTCACGATCACGGGAGCCGTCAGAGCGTCGGTGATGGGGGAAGTACGATTATCCCAGATCTCCTGGTCGTCCCCATCATACTCACCATCGCCGTTCAGATCCAGCTTCAGGTTGGAAACCTTGGAGTAATCCTTCTCGGCAGTGACGACCTTGGTGGTGCCATCGGTGAAGACCAGCTCAGCCTTCTTGCCGACGAAGGAGCCCTTATCGGCCACGTTCACCAGCAGAGCATAGTTGCCGATCTCCTCGATCTCCTCAACATAGATGGCATAGCCATACTGGTCGAGGTAAGCAGTGTGATCTTCCTTGACGGAGATCTCGCCCAGCTCCTCACCGGAGTAAGCAGCGGACATCTTGTAGGAGGTGCCAGCGAGGGTCAGGCCGTTGTTCTCATCCTTGTCATTAGACTTGTTGATGGTCTGAGAGACATAGCCCTCCACCTTCTCGGCCACGGCCAGGGACTTGACCTCGTCAGCGGTCTGAGAATAGGTGTACAGGACATAAGCATCGTCCTCATAGCTCTCGTTGGTCTCGAACTCGAGGGTGCCGGAGACGGTCTTGCCGGTCAGGTCAGAGGGAACAGCCATCACGTTGGCGTTAGGGCCATCCATGGGCAGCTGGTTGATGACCACATAAGCGTCCTTGCTGGAGGTAGCCTTCACGGACTTGTTGATCTGGCCAACATAGGTCACGACCTGGGTGATGATAGCAGAATCATCGTCCTTATCATAGAAGACCTCGGTCAGAACGCCGTTCTTGGCAGTGCTGTAAGTATTACCGTTCTTGGTCAGATAATCCTTACCGATCTTGCTGTCGCTGCCCTTCTTCAGAGCCACGGAAGCATCCTCAGCCTTTTCGCCGTTGATGTAGACGGTGACGTCCTTCTTATCAATGGTGGAGCCGAGAGCCAGATCCTTGTAGATGTCGCCAGCCTTGACAGCCTTGGTGTAGGTCAGGTCGGGAGTGTCGGTGTACTTGCCGACTTCCTCAGCCTTGATCTTCCACTGAGTGGCGGGACGAGAGAAATCGTCAGTAGCGGAGAACATCTTCAGATCGGTGAAGTACTTCTCAGCGAACTGCATCTTGCCGTCCTTGTCGATGTTGCCATCGGTCTTGGCGGTGTTGGTCATCTCCTTAGCGTCGGAGGTGTCCTTGATGGTGATGTTGCCAACGGTGACGGTGGAGTTCTTCTCGTACTCAACCATGGTAGCCTTCAGGGTGTTGAAGGCATACAGGCAAGCCTCTTCACGGTTGACAGCCTTCACGCCGTTGAAGTCGCCCACCAGATCGTCAGACAAACCGACGTTCCGAGCGCGCTTGGCAACCTGGATGGACCAGTTGGCACCGGTGTAGCCCTCGTTCTCGGCCTTGTAGCCCAGAGCGCCCAGCAGCATCTTCATGAAAGCATAGCCGGTCAGGGAGTTGGCGGGCTTGAAGGTACCGTCAGCATAACCGGAGATGATACCGGTCTTCTGGCAGTAAGCAATGTAGCCAGCGAAGGTGTGGTTGGTAGGAACGTCCTTGTAAGGAGCGGCGTCAGCAACCAGAGCGGATGCGGTGGTGGGGCCAAGGATCAGGTTGCAGATGATCTTGGCAGCAGCGC
>ERZ1673695.2590-NODE-2590-length-13257-cov-4.469777_pt1 | contig 13257 bp, 10 predicted proteins | sample MGYA00580225_ERZ1673695 | MGnify/ENA primary metagenome ERZ1673695 (study PRJEB41218, sample SAMN15661739) | gut metagenome | host: Homo sapiens | place: Canada: London | collected 2015-08-20/2019-03-30 | study: EMG produced TPA metagenomics assembly of...
GCCGATCCCCTCCATGTTGCAGCCGGTCGTCCGCTTGCCCACCCGGAAGATGCCGCCGATCTTGAGGATGACGGCCATGACCCGCGTGATCAGGTCCTTGTCGGTATAGAACTCCTTCACCGCCTTGACGAACCCGGTGTAGGGGCAGGCGTCGCCCGTGCCGGCGCAGGGGCACAACCCGATCGTGTGGTTCCCCACCTGCGCCGCGAGGGTGTATGTAACGATCCGGTCGACGAACGGGTCCCCGGCAATCTTCGCGCCGTCCTCCGCCGCGAGGTCCTGCCCCACCGCGCCGAGCAGGAAGCTCCTGCCCGTCGTGGCGCCGATTCCGGCGGCGCAGAGGTTGTGCGCGAACGCCTCCTCCATGCTCGCCGCGACCTGCTCGCCGGTGAGGCCGGTGCTGTCCGCCGCCTCCCGCAAAATCACTTCTCCGACGCTCATCCGGGTCTCCTCCGCCACGCGGATGCACTCCCCCAGCGTCATATGCCCATAGTCGTAGTCCAATTCCCGTGCGGTCTCCGCAACCGGTTTCATGCCGTCTCCCCCTATCTGACCTCGGTGTCCATCAGCTCTTCCCAGATTTTTAAGAGCGAGGTGATGTCCTGCCTGCCGAATCCTTTGGCCCGCGCCGCCTCAAACATCTGCACCGCCGTGCTCCCCATCGGGATCGGCATCGAGAGCTGTTTTGCCGTTTCGACGGCGAGCCCCAGGTCCTTGTATTCCAAATCCACCGCGAAGCCGCCCTCGAAGGACCTCTTTTTGATGAAGTTGGGGATCTTGTTTTCAATGATGAAGCTGCGCCCCGAGCTCTCCCGGATGATCTCGTACATCGTGTCGAGCCCGAGTCCGATTTTCGCGCCGAGCACCAGCGCCTCGGCGGCGGCCGCCATGTTGCAGCCGAGCAGGTAGTTGTTGACCATCTTGACGCCCGAGCCGGCGCCGACCGGCCCGATGTGGCAGATCTTCCTGCCGATCGTCTCGAAGAGCGGGCGCATCCGCAGGAACGCCTGGTCCGGGCCGCCCGCCATGACGGTCAGCGTTCCGGCGGCCGCGCCGCCGACCCCGCCGCTCACCGGGCAGTCCATGTAGGTGATCCCACGCGCCGCGGCCATCTCGGAAAATTTCCGCGCCGATTCGGGCGCGATGCTGCTCAGGTCGGCGATGACCGATGCGCCGATCGACTCCCGCCCGAGGATTTCCTCGAGCACCGACCGGACGATCGCCGCATTTGGCAGCGAGCAGAAAAGCACCTCGGTATCCGCGGCGGCCTCCCCCGCCGTCGGGCAGATGCGCGCGCCCGCCGCTTCCGCCTCGCCCGCGGCGCGCGGGGAGAGGTCAAAGGCGCACAGCTCGTGCCCCGCGCCCAGCAGCCGCTTCGCAATGGGCAGCCCCATGGCACCCAGTCCGATCATTCCGATCCTCATCGAAAAGCCCCCTTGTAAAAAAATATCCCCACCAGGTTCATTCCGGTCCAGTCCCACTCCGCCCCCCGGATACCGGGGAGGGCGCGGGACGCCTTTTGAAACTGATGAGGAAGCAGATCGGCGGCGGCGCGTTTGATTCGGGACGCGCCGCGCGCCGCTATTCGCTTTCCAGCCGCCTGGCCGGGAGGGAGCGGGCCTTTTTGATCGGGAACGGCTCCGAATACTCCTTGATGGTCCGGTCGCGGACCTCGTTGAGATGCTGGAAAAGATACCGTTCGGCGCTTGCTTCATCCCGCTGCTTCAACGCCCGGATAATGTTCAGGTGCTTCTTTTTGGAAGCGTTGAAGTGCTCGGGGTCCCGCGCGGAAATGCGGTTCACAATCGCGAACTGCGCCGTAAGCATGTCGTAGAACTTTTCCAGCCTGCTGTTGCCCCCATACGCAATAATCGACGTGTGCAGCAGATGATTTGCGTCATAATACTGCTGGGGGTCGGAGTTTTCGTTCAGATCCAAAAAGGCCTGTTCCAGTCGGTCCAGCATCTCCTCATCAAAGTACCGGCAGGCGGTGTGCAGGGCGTGCAGCTCGAACATGATCCGCAGCTCGAAGATCTCCTCGAGGTCCCGCTGCGTGATATCGGTGACAAAGGTTCCCCTTCCCGGGAAATGGGACACCAGTCCCTCCGCCTCCATCCGTTTGAGCGCCTCGCGCACCGGAGAACGGCTCAGGCCCAGCGCCTCGCCGATCTCCACCTCCGCAATCGGGGACCCGAGTGGGAATTCCCCCGATAAAATCCCGCTGTAAAGGTAATCGTACGCCCGTCCGGCCGCTCCTGTCGATCTGTCTGCCATGTTTATTCCCTCCAATGTAACTTGCGCTCATAGATGATCCATGCGAAGACAAGCACCTTAAAGTATTATTATACTATAAATCTTCACACTGTACAATCTGATCATACACTGGAACGAAACATTTTCGACAAATCGTATGCAGAAAAGCCCTTATTCTTCCACACAGTGCAGCGAGTCGAACACCCTCTGGTACCCGTAGATGTCAAAGAGCGATTCCCCCGCGCGGAGCCGGTCCATAACGGCCGCCTCCTTGGCCGTCCGTTCCTCGGCGAGCCGCAGGATGTCCGGCGCCTCCTCCAGCGGGACCACCACGACGCCGTCCGCATCCCCGACGATGAGGTCGCCCGGCCGGACGATCTCGCCGCCGATGCAGATGGGGTGGTTGATCGTGCCGAGCGTCGCCTTGGCGGTCCCGCGCACGCAGAGCCCGGCGGAAAAGACGGGGAAGCCCATCCGGATGATCTCACGGCTGTCGCGTACGGTACAGGACACCACCAGGCCGGCAGCGCCGCGCGCCATGCACTCCACCGCCAGCACCTCGCCGAACGGCCCCGAAGCGACCGCCGAGCCCATGTCCGCGACGATGACGTCGCCGGGGCCAGCCATGCTGACCGCCTTGACAAGCATCAGGTTGTCGCCCGTGTGGCAGCGCACGGTGAGCGCGCGGCCGCAGACGGTCATATCCGCCGCGAGCGGTTTGATCGCGGGATAGAGCGCGCCCCTGCGGCCCATCGCCTCATGGACGGTCGCGGCCGCCTGTCCCTCGTATGCGCGCAGCAGCGCGGGATCGCAGCGCGGGACGTCCCTTCTGATGTGCGTCAATTGATACCCCACCCTTCTCGGTATTCTCTTCGTCGTCATAGCGTATAAATTATGTCGACAATCTACTATGAATATAGCACACAAAATATCCCGTGTCAAGGGAATTCATTTTGGCAATATGCACATAAATTCGGTCAGATTCTCTCTGTTGACACGGTTCTATTTTTTCGCGGCAAGACGTAAAAAGGCCCCGCGGGCAATGCCCGCGGGGCCTTTCGGAAGAGATTTTTGATTTAACGGCCGGTGTTCGGGACCGGCTTCTGGTTGTTGGAAACGTCGATCGACGGGACCTCGGTATCGTCATCGTCGTCATAGTAGCTGTCGATATCCAGCTCGGTGTCCGAGACGATGTAGGTGCCGAGCGTCCGGGTCCGGGTGGTCCAGCCCTCGATCTCGCGGTCGTCTTCCGAGTAGGTGAACATCGCGGTCACGTCCTCGAGGTAGCCGTCCTTGTCGAGGCGGTAGATATAGACGTCGTGCGGATTGGGGGTGTAGTCGTCGTCATCGTCCCACGGGATGCCCAGCGTCAGATAGGCGCGGGAGGTCGAGGGGATGCTCGGGTTGCCGACGAAGTCATAGAACCACAGGTCTGCGTCGACGGGATCGCCGTACTCGGAATAGATGTCGCTCATCGACTTGGTGGACAGGCGCGCGTAGAAGTCCTTCGCGTCGTCGTCGGCGGTGAACTCGAGCGCCGCGCGGTCGTCGCCCCAGATGAGGACGTTGTTCTCGTTGGCCTCGGGGCTGAAGTAGATTTTCTCGCCCGTGTCAGCGTCGCCGTCTGAGCCGGAAACCTTCTTGTTGCTGATCCACATGTTGAGGTTCAGGATGGCGGTTTCGCCCTTCTTCCAGCTGCCGTCCTTATCCTTTTTCGCCTTGAATTCGATCTCGGCGTTCGCCTTGCGCTCGTCGGTCGAAGTCATGTCCTTCAGCGTGACCTTCAGGTAGCTGGCGCGGGTCATGCCGCCCAGGCGCTTCTCCTCCACCTGCTCAATCTTGCTGATGAGGGACTTGCCGTCGCCGTCCTTGTCGACCGAGATCTTGAAGAGGTTGTCGTCGACAAGCTGGCTCGCGCGGGCCTTGCCGCCGCCGCTCAACTCGGTGACGTAGTCGTTGCCCGCATCGCCCAGCTTGATATAGAAGGTCTGGTTCGGGAGCACGCCGTCGAGCACGACCTTGCCGTCGCTGGAAGGCCGCGGGAAGCTGCTGCCGGAATTATCCTCCAGCCAGTCGCCGTCGTCGTCGTAGACGCCGATGGGGCGGTAGACATACGACGGAGCGGAAGTGCCTCCATTATACTTGAAGGTCGCAGAAATATCGACATCAGAAGTTCCAACTGTATAGGTGGAAGTATCGCCGTCCTGTGTTGCTCCGGTGACCGTGAGCTTATCGAGCACATAGCCGTTATCCGGCGTTGCCGTAACGGTAAATTTCGCATCTTTCGCGACTTGGTCGCCGCTCTTGATCTCAGTACCGTTTACCGTCACCTTGATGCTGCCGTTACTGTCTGTCTTCCACTTGACGGCATGGGTCACGACGGGCGCAGGGGAATCTGCTTCAAACTCCACGGAAATTGTTACAATACCCGTTACGTTGCTAATAGTCCTGTTGTTTCCGTTGCCGCCCTGTTCCCCGCTCTGACCATCCATCGTGACGGAGAAGGATTTGACCTTATAGTTGGCCTCCGGCACCGCATTAACGGTGAGCTGGGTCCCCTCGTTTGCGGAAACGTTTCCACTTGCGGTCTTTTCAGAGCCGTTGATTACCAGCTTGCCGTCGGCCCCCGTAATCGTATAGTTTACCGCATAGGTGATCAACTCAAACTCGGCGGAAACGGTAACATCTCCGTTTACCGTAAATTCTTTGGCATCCGTAATGTTTTCACCGGAACTTAGGGTGATGGACTTCAATTTATAGTGCTCATCCGGAGCAGCCGTAACAGTGATCTTGGTACTGCTCGCAACCGAGGCATTGTTTCCTTCAGTAATTGTGCCACCACTATAGCTGACTGATAGCGTCCCGTTCTCGGCGGAAGCAACCGTGACAACCGGGTCCGCTGTCGGGGCAGTCCCATCATTCGTACCGGTCAGGCCGTTCGAGCCAGAGGTCGTTGGGGTCGTCGGGGTCGGCGTCGAGGTCGTCGGCTCCGGGGTCGTCGGCTCCGGGGTCGTCGGCTCCGGGGTCGTCGGCTTCTCGAAAGCCGCGTGGATGGACACATTTCCGCTGATCGTGAACGCGATGCCGCTCACAATGGACAGCGCCGGACCGTCGCCCGTCTTTGCGGTCAATTCCTTGAGTTCATAGCCTTCGTCCGCGGTGGCCGTGACGGTGATCGACGTCCCGGTCGCAACGGTTTTGCCTTCCTCATTCGTCGTGACACCGCTGACTGATACGGTGCCGCCCTCCGGCGTCGCATTGTAGGAGACGACATAGGGTTCGTCTCCGCCGTCGTCCGCCAGCGCGTAGACGGGCATCAGGCCCACTACGACCAGCACCGCGAGGCAGATGCTCAGTAGCTTCTTCATGTAGGGTACCTCCTTGAAAAAATCAGTTTCTCTGTCGTGCGGCGGGTCGCCGCCCTTCTCTGTCCGTGTTCCAATGATACCCGATTTTCCTGTGGCAAAAATGTTATTCTTATGACCGAATTGTGAACAATCCCAAAACGGCAGACAACATCTGGCAGCATCGGAACCACCTAATACTACAAACCATTCCGGCCCTCAAAAAGGGACACCGCCCGCAGAAAATTTTTTGCCCGTCCGTTCCCTCGCGGGCCAGCCGTTTTTCCATCTCCGCCACGCCGGCGGGGCGGGTCAGCCGAGGGATTTGAGCGCCGCCTTCATCTCGCGGACGTACCGCTCCACATGGGGCACGCAGTCCGCGCCGTATTTCGCGGCGAGCTTCACGATCGCGCTGCCGACGATCGCGCCGTCGGCGTGCTTCGCCATTTCGGCGGCCTGCTCCGGGGTCGAGATGCCGAAGCCCACCGCGCAGGGGACGTCGGACGCCCGCTTCGCCTCGGCGACCATGCCGCCGATATCGGTGGTAATCCGGCTGCGCACCCCCGTCACCCCCATCGAGGAGACGCAGTAGAGAAAGCCCTCCGCCTCCGCCGCGATCATGCGGATGCGCGCTCTGGAGGTGGGCGCGATGAGCGACACGAGGTCCACGCCGTACCGCCTGCAGAAGGGGGCGAGCTCCCCCTTCTCTTCAAAGGGCATGTCGGGGACGATCAGCGCGTCGACGCCCGTCTCCCCGCAGGCTTTGAGGAACCGTTCGGCCCCGTAGGTGAAGACCGGGTTCAGATAGGTCATGAAGGCGAGCGGGACGTCCGTCTCCCGGCGGATCTGCCGCACAAGCTCGAAGATGCGGTCGGTGGTCGCGCCCGCCGCGAGCGCGCGCTCGTCGGCCTGCTGGATGACCGGGCCCTCCGCCACCGGATCGGAAAAGGGAATCCCCAGTTCGATGAGGTCGGCCCCGGCCGCCGCCATCGCGGGCACCAGCCGCGCGGTGACCTCGAGCGACGGGTCGCCCGCCGTTACGAACGGAATGAACGCCTTGCCGTGGGAGAACGCCTCCCGAATCCGCTTACTCATAGAGCGCTACCCCCCTGTACCGGGCGATGGCGGCGACATCCTTGTCGCCCCTGCCCGAAAGATTGACGACCACGATTTGGTCCTTCCCCATCCGCGGCGCGAGCTTCCTGGCGTAGGCCACCGCGTGGGCGCTCTCGATCGCCGGGATGATCCCCTCGGTGCGGGAGAGGTATTCAAACGCGTCCACCGCCTCGTCGTCGGTGATCGAGACGTATTCCGCCCGCTTTGTATCGTGCAGCCAGGCGTGCTCGGGGCCGATGCCCGGGTAGTCGAGCCCCGCCGAGATCGAGTAGACCGGCGCGATCTGCCCGTACTCGTCCTGGCAGAAATAGCTCTTCATGCCGTGGAAGATCCCCGGCGTGCCCACCGCGATCGTCGCGGCGGTCTCGCCCGTCTCCACCCCGCGCCCGGCCGCCTCGCAGCCGATCAGCCGCACCTGGGGGTCGCCGATAAAGTCGTAAAAGAGCCCCATCGCGTTGCTGCCGCCGCCCACGCAGGCGAGCAGCGCGTCGGGCAGGCGGCCCTCCTTCTCGAGCAGCTGCGCCCGGACCTCCCGGCCGATCACGCTCTGAAAATCCCGCACGATCGTCGGGAAGGGATGCGGCCCCATCACCGAGCCGAGCACGTAATGGGTGTCCGACACCCGCGCCGTCCACTCGCGCAGCGTCTCGTTGACCGCGTCCTTGAGGGTGCGGGTGCCCGTTTTGACGGGGTGCACCTTCGCGCCGAGCAGCTCCATCCGGTAGACGTTGAGCGCCTGGCGGACGGTGTCCTCCTCGCCCATGTAGATTTCACATTCCATCCCCATCAGCGCCGCCGCGGTCGCCGTGGCGACCCCGTGCTGTCCCGCGCCCGTCTCGGCGATCACGCGGGTCTTGCCCATCCGCTTGGCGAGCAGCACCTGTCCGAGGACGTTGTTGAGCTTGTGGGAGCCGGTGTGGTTGAGGTCCTCCCGCTTGAGGTAGACCTTCGCGCCCCCCAGGTCTTTCGTCATCTTTTCCGCGTAATAGAGCAGCGACGGCCGCCCCGCGTAATCCTTGAGCAGGCCCTCCAGCTCGGATACGAAGCCCGGGTCGTCCTTCCAGCGGGCGTAGGCCTCCTCCAGCTCGATCACAGCGTTCATCAGCGTCTCGGGGATATACTGTCCCCCGTGGACGCCGAACCGTCCCTTTGACATCTCTATCGACTCCCTTCGGCAAAATTGCGTCAAAAAAGGCTTCTGTCCCAAAACAGGGACAAAAGCCTTTGCTTCTGCGGTACCACCCAGATTGGCGGCCGAAACCGCCCACTCGTTCTGCGCGCAGGCACGCGCACCCCCTGGTAACGGACGGGATCCCCGTCGGCGCCTACTCCCTCCCGGTTTCGGGCCGCCCTCGCGAGTCCATTCAAAATCGCCTGTGCTGCCGAACTCCCACCCGCGTCGGCTCTCTGGACACACCCGGCGGTCCCTACTACTCTCGCTCATCGGTTTCTGGATTTTTCCATAGTATAGCACCGGCGCTTTTCCGTGTCAACCGCCGAAGGCAAATTTCACCCGGCCCCGCTCCCCGCGCGCAGGCTCGCCGCGACGAACTCCCGGAAGAGCGGGTGCGCCCGGTTGGGGCGGGATTTGAACTCGGGATGGTACTGCACCCCGACAAAAAAGGGGTGGCCGGGCAGTTCGACCGCCTCGACGAGCCGCCCGTCGGGCGAAAGGCCCGACAGCCGGACCCCGGCCGATACAAGCCGCTCCCGGTAGTCGTTGTTGACCTCGTAGCGGTGGCGGTGGCGTTCGCGGATCTCCCGCGCACCGTACGCCTCTTCCAGCAGGCTGCCCGGCGCGACGGCGCAGGGATAGGCGCCCAACCGCATGGTGCCGCCCTTGGGCACGACGCCCCGCTGGTCGGGCATGAGGTCGATCACGCAGTGCTCCGCCCCGGGGGAGAATTCGCGGGAGTCGGCCCCCGCGAGGCCCGCCAGCGAGCGCGCCGCCTCGATCACGGCGACCTGCATCCCGAGGCAGATGCCGAAATAGGGGATCCGGGCCTCCCGCGCACGGCGCACCGCGCGGATCATCCCCTCGACGCCGCGGCCGCCGAAGCCGCCCGGCACGATGATCCCCCCGCAGCCCGCGAGGCGCTCGGCGACGTTGCGGTCGGTGAGCGTCTCGGAGTCGACCCAGCGGATGACGACGCGCGCGCCGCACTCGTACCCGCCGTGGCGCAGCGCCTCGGCGACCGAAAGGTAGGCGTCGTGCAGCTCGACGTATTTGCCGACGAGCGCGATCTCCACCGGCTCGGTCGCGCGCGCGATCCGCCCGCACATGGCGGTCCACTCGCCGAGGCCGTCCCCATGCGCCTCGAGCCCGAGCCTGCGGCAGACAATGTCGTCGAGCCCCGCCCCGCGCAGCATAAGCGGCGCCTCGTAGAGGACGGGAAGGGTGCGGTTTTCGACGACGCAGTCGGGCTCGACGTTGCAGAAGAGGGCGATCTTCTGCCGCAGGCCCTCCTCGAGCGGCTCGTCGCAGCGCGCCACGATGATGTCGGGCATGATGCCCATACCCTGCAGCTCGCGCACCGAATGCTGGGTGGGCTTGGATTTGTGCTCCCCCGAGCTCTTGAGGTAGGGGACGAGCGTCACATGCAGGAAGAGGCACCGCCCCCGCGGGAGCTCGCGGGAGATCTGGCGGATCGCCTCGAGGAAGGGCTGGCTTTCGATGTCGCCGATCGTGCCGCCGATCTCGGTGATGACCACGTCAGCCTCCGTCTCGCGGCCGACCGAATAGATGAACGACTTGATCTCGTTGGTGACGTGGGGGATCACCTGCACCGTCTCGCCGAGGTATTCCCCCGCGCGCTCCTTGTTGAGCACATTCCAGTAGACCCGCCCCGAGGTAAGGTTGGAAAACCGGTTGAGGTCCTCGTCGATGAACCGCTCGTAATGGCCGAGGTCGAGGTCGGTTTCCGCCCCGTCCTCGGTCACGAAGACCTCCCCGTGCTGGTAGGGGCTCATCGTGCCCGGGTCGACGTTGATGTAGGGGTCGAGCTTCTGCGCCGCCACGGTGAGCCCGCGCGCCTTGAGCAGCCGCCCGAGCGCCGCCGCCGTAATGCCCTTGCCGAGCCCCGAAACGACGCCCCCCGTCACAAAGATATAGCTGGTCTCCTGTTTGCCCATCGGTTTTTCCGCCTTCCCTTCCCGTTCGGTCATTCTAGCTTTCCCGCGCGCGGCGGGGATATGTCTATTCGTCGCAGGCGCCGAGGATCCTCCGCGCGACCTCCCGCCGCGTGGCGCGCAGGTCCATCGCCTGTTTCTCGATGTAGTGGTGCGCCTGCGGCTCGGTCATCCCCTGCACCCGCATGAGCGCCCCCTTGGCGCGGCTGACCAGCCGCAGCTCCTCGAGCTTTTCGTTGAGGCGGACGTTCTCCCGCTGGAGGCCGAGCATCCGGCGGCGGGAGGCGAGCACCAGCCGCAGCGACTGGAAGAGCATCGGCCGGGAAAACGGCTTTTCCACGACAAAGACGCCGAAGTCCTCCACCTCGGCGGAAACCGCGTCCGCCTGCGGGGCGTTCACGAGCAGCGCGACGCCCGCGTCGCTCTCGCGCGCGGTTTCGAGCGCCAGGGCACTCCCGAACTCGTCGGGCAGCGGGGTGTTGACGAGCACCAGCTCAAAGCCGCCCTCCGAGAACAGCCTGCGCGCCTCGCCGCCGCTTCCGGCGGCGCGCACGGCCGAAAAACCGCATTCGCGCATGAGTCCCTCGAGCGCGGCGCGGCCCCTCTCCCCTGAAACCAAGAGCATCCGCTCCTCCAAACCCGACACCCCCTTCCGTCAAAACGGCCCGCCCCTTCAGGTGCGCCCGAAATACCGCTCAAGCTCGAAGCCGAATTTGTCCTCGGCCGCTTCCCATTCCTCAAACTCCCGCCGCTTGTGGGCGAGGAAGTTTTCGACGATCCGCCCGGGCAGCGCCCGGCGGATGAAGCCGCTCTCCGACGCGAGCGCGAGCGCCTCGCCGAGCGAGGCGGGCAGGCGCTCGTATCCCGCGAGCGCCGCCGCGTTCGCGCCGTAGAGGTCGAAGTCGGCGGGCGGGCAGAGCTCCAGACCCTCCCGCACCCCCTCGAGCCCCGCCTCCATCAGCAGCGTGAAGGCAAGGTAGGGATTGCAGGCCGGGTCGGGGGAGCGCAGCTCGATGCGGCTCGACTCCCCCTCCGCCGCGGGCACCCGCACGAGCTGGGAGCGGTTCTGCCCCGACCAGCTCACCACGCCCGGCGCCTCGAACGCGCCGAACCGCCGGTAGGAGTTGGCCAGCGGGTTGAGGAAGGCGGTGATCTCCCGCGCGCGGCGCAGAATGCCCGCCGTAAAGCCGAGCGCCTCCGGTTCCGGGCGGACGCCGAAGCGGTCGAAGAGGTTGCGCCCCTCCCGGCAGAGGGAGAGGTTCACATGCAGGCCGCTGCCGCTCGCCCCCTCGAGGGGCTTGGGCAGGAAGGAGGCGTAGAGGCCGTTCTTCGCAGCCACCGCCTTGACGACCATGCGCAGAGCCATCAGGTTGTCGGCCGCCTCCAGCGGGCCCGCGCAGTGGAAGTCCACCTCGTTCTGACCGGGGCCCTGCTCGTGGTGGGACCGCTCGGGCGAAAGCCCCATCTCCTCGAGCGTCAGGCAGATCTCCCGGCGCACGTTCTCCCCCCGGTCGCAGGGCGCGAGGTCGCAGTAGCCCGCGCGGTCGTGCGGGGTGTGGGTGGGGTAGCCCTCCTCGTCGGTCGTGAAGAGATAGAATTCACACTCGGGCCCGAATTTGCAGGTGAAGCCCTCCCGCCCCGCCCGCGCGGTGGCCTCGGCGAGCAGCCCGCGCCCGTCCCCCTCGAACGGCCTGCCGTCCGGGTAGCGGATGCCGCAGAAAAAGCGCACCACCCGTCCCTGCGCCGGCCGCCAGGGCAGCACCGACAGGGTGCCCGGGTCGGGCACCAGGAAGAGGTCGCTCTCCGTCACGTCCAGAAAGCCGCGCACCGCGGACGCGTCGAACGAGACGCCCTGTCCGAAGGCGCGCCTCAGTTGGGAGGGCATGATGGCGATGTTCTTCTGCGCGCCAAAAATATCGCAGAAGACCAGCCGGACAAATTTCACGCCGTTTTCCTCCACGAACCGGAGGACCTCCGATACGGTGGTATCCATTTGACAGTCTCCTTCCGGCCCCCGCGTTCACGGGGGGATTGGTCTATGGGCATGACAGCACGGATCAGACGCTCGTATAAAGCCGCCGGTAGAGATTTTCGCCGTCCGGCGTGAGCACCCAGAACCGTTCGGCGAGCAGCTCCCGCCGGTCCTCGCCGAACGCCGCGCAGAACTCGTCCAGGTACCCGCCGATCTCCGTAAGGTCGGCGGCGGAGGCCTCCGCCGCGCGGATGCGTTCCGGCAGGCCTTCCGGCCTTTCCGGGCAGCGCAGGAACATCTTCCCGCCGTGCATGCCGGTGCCGCAGAAATAGCCGGTGAGCGGCGTCCCGGCGGGCCTGCGCAGGCCGAGCACGACGATCACGCCGCCCGCCTGGTACTCCCCGAGAAAGCTGCCCGCCGTGCCGCCCACGACAAGGACCGGCAGCTTTCCGCGGTAGGCCTTCATGTGGATGCCCGCGCGGTATCCCACGTCCCCGTGGATATAGATTTTCCCGCCGCGCATGGCATAGCCCGCGCCGTCGCCGCAGGAGCCGTGGATGATGATCGCCCCGTCGTTCATCGTGTCGCCCGCCGCGTCCTGCGCGTTGCCCTCCGTCACGATCGTGCCGCCGTCGAGGTAGGCGCCCAGCGCGTTGCCCGGGATTCCGCCCACCAGCAGTGTCTTGTCCGCGAGCCCGCTGCCGATATACCGCTGCCCGAGGCAGCCGTCGATCTCAATCTCCGCGTCGGGGCAGGCGCGGATCTGCTCGTTGAGCTCCCGGAAATGCATGTTTCCCGCCGTGATCCTCATGTGGATCCCTCCTATTCCCCGGCGTGCCGGATACCGAGGATCTCAAGCTCCCTGTCGGTCATGCCGATCCCGCGCAGCATCAGCCGGTTGCCGCGCAGCGCCTCGATCGAGTTGATGCCCATGCCGCCCATCATCTCCTCAATCTCGTGCTTCCAGGCGGTGACAAGGTTTACCAGCCGCCGCGCCCCGGCCTCCGGGTCGAGGCGGCGCACCAGCTCGGGGCGCTGGGTTGCAATGCCCCAGTTGCAGCGGCCCTGGTGACAGGAGCGGCAGAGGCGGCAGCCGAGCGCGAGCAGCGCGGCGGTCGCGATATAGACCGCGTCGGCGCCGAGCGCGACGGCCTTGACGATGTCGGCGGAGGACCGGATCGAGCCGCCCGCGACGACCGACACGTTCCCGCGGATACCCTCCTCGCGCAGCCGCTGGTCGACGGCGGCCAGCGCGAGCTCGATGGGGATGCCCACGTTGTCGCGGATGCGGGCGGGCGCCGCGCCGGTGCCGCCCCGGAACCCGTCGACCGCGATGACGTCCGCGCCCGAGCGCGCGACGCCCGAGGCGATCGCCGCGACGTTGTGGACCGCCGCGATCTTGACGATGACCGGCTTTTGATATCCGGTCGCCTCCTTGAGGGA
>ERZ1673695.2591-NODE-2591-length-13249-cov-3.991966_pt1 | contig 13249 bp, 9 predicted proteins | sample MGYA00580225_ERZ1673695 | MGnify/ENA primary metagenome ERZ1673695 (study PRJEB41218, sample SAMN15661739) | gut metagenome | host: Homo sapiens | place: Canada: London | collected 2015-08-20/2019-03-30 | study: EMG produced TPA metagenomics assembly of...
CGCCTCGCGGGCGGCCGCCTGCTCGGCGCTCTTCTTGCTGCCGCCGCGCCCGCTGCCGATCACGTTGCTGTTGAGGTGCACCTCGACCACAAAGGACTTGTTGTGGTCGGGACCGGACTCCTCGACAAGCACGTAGGAAAGCCGCTCCTCGGGGTTCTTCTGGATGATCTCCTGGAGCATCGTCTTGTAGTCGGTGAAGGCGAACTCGTCCCGGTGTTCGAGCGTGTCCACGACGAAGCCGAGCACGAATCTGCGCGCCGGTTCGATCCCCCCGTCGAGGTAGATCGCCGCGAGCAGCGCCTCAAACGCGTCGGCCAGAATCGATGGGCGGGTGCGCCCCCCCATCATCTCCTCGCCGCGTCCGAGTTTGAGGTAGTCCCCCAGCGAAAACTGCCGCGCGAACTCGCAGAGGGATTTTTCGCACACCATCGCCGCGCGCAGCTTGGTGAGGTCCCCCTCCGCGAGGTGGAAGGTGTGGAAGAGATAGTCGGACACGATGATCGAGAGCACCGCGTCCCCCAAAAACTCCTGCCGCTCGTTGCTCGAGAGGTTCTTCTTCATCTCGTTGGCGTAGGAGGAGTGGGTCAGCGCGATGTCGAGGTATTTGCGGTTCTGGAAGGTGTAGCCGATCCGCTCCTCAAGCGGGGCCGTATCCTTTACATGTGCTTCCATCTCAGCCCTCCGTCCGGTTGTCCGCGGCGTTCGCCCGGAGCTGCGCGAGCGCGCCGCTGATCTCGCCGATCACGCCCCGCTCGGTGTACTCCTTCGCCTGCCGGATCGCGTTTTTGAACGCCTTTGCGTTCGAGCTGCCGTGCGCCTTGATGACCGGCTTGGAGATGCCCATCAGCGGTGCGCCGCCGTACTCGGTGTAGTCCATCTTCTTTTTGAAGGAGAGCACGCCCTTGCTCAGAAAGACCGCGCCGATCTTGGAGGCCGCGTTTTGGAAGAGGATGCCCTTGAGCTCCTTCGAAAACCAGGAGCCCAGCCCCTCGGTCAGCTTCAGCACGACGTTGCCGACGAACCCGTCCGCGACCGCCACGTCGCATTTGGTGAAGGGCAGGTCGCGCGGCTCGACGTTGCCGACGAAGTTGACCGGCGCGTGCTGCATCATCCGGTAGGCGTCGATCTGTAACTCGAGGCCCTTATTCTCCTCCGCGCCGATGTTGATGATGCCGACGCGCGGGCGCTCGATCCCCAGGACATGCTCCATGTAGGCGCTGCCCATGATGCCGAACTGCACGAGCATCTCGGGGCGGCACTCGGCGTTCGCGCCCATGTCGAGCAGCATGTAGCAGCCGTCCTGCGAGGGGATGACGGTCGCGAGCGCGGCGCGCTTGATCCCCTTGATCCGCTTGACGAAGAGGGACGCGCCCACGACGATCGCGCCCGTGCTGCCCGCCGAGACGAAGGCGTCCCCCTCGCCCGAGGCAAGCATCTTCATGCCGACCGCCATCGTGCAGTCGTCGTACGACTTGACCACCTCGGTCGGGTCGACCTCCACCGGGATGACCTTCTCCACGTCGGTGATTGAGATGCGGTCGAGCGGAATCCGGTTCTTTTGGCACACCTCGCGGATGGTTTTTTCGCTTCCGCAGGCGATGATGTCGACGCCGTACTCCTTCACGGCCATGGCGCAGCCCCTGAGGACCTCGAGCGGCGCGTTGTCTCCGCCGAAGGCGTCCACGATGATTCTCATGATTACAAGACCTCCTGTTCTTCCCGCAGGACCTCCCGCAGGTGGCCGAGCCCCCGCTCGGCGATCATCTGGTAACGCTGCTGCTTGTCCCGCACCCGTTCGCCGAGCGGGGGCAGCAGCCCCATATTGCAACCCATCGGCTGGAACCCGGCGACGCTTTCATCGCTGATGTAGGCGCACAGCGCCCCCGACATCGTGTCGCGCGGCAGCTCCAGAGCGGGCAGCCCGCGCAGCCTGCGCGCAAGCTGCTTCCCTGCTAGGATTCCCGACATGGCCGACTCAATATACCCCTCCACGCCGGTAATCTGCCCTGCAAAGCAGATTCTTTCCTCGCTTCGCAGCCGAAAGGCACCGTCCAGCAGGCGGGGCGAATCGAGGAAGGTGTTGCGGTGCATCACGCCGTACCGCGCGAATTCCGCGTGTTCGAGCCCCGGGATCATCGAAAAGACCCGTTTCTGCTCCCCGAATTTGAGGTTGGTCTGGAAGCCCACAAGGTTGTAGAGGCTCCCCTCCCGGTTCTCCCGCCGCAACTGCACGACCGCCCACGGGCGGCGCCCGGTGCGCGGGTCGCGCAGGCCGACCGGCTTGAGCGGCCCGTAGCGGATGGTGTCCGGACCGCGCCGCGCCATGATCTCGATCGGCATGCAGCCCTCGTAGACCTTCTCCTCCGGGCGGTCGAAGCTGTGCAGCGGCGCGCCCTCGGCGCTTAACAGCGCGTCGTAGAACCGTTCGTACTCCTCCTTCGTAAAGGGGCAGTTGATGTAGTCGTCCTCCCCGCGGCCGTAGCGCGCCGCGAAAAAGACCCGCTCCCGGTCGAGCGAATCGAAGGTGACGATCGGCGCGGCCGCGTCGTAGAAGCTCAGCGACCCGCCGCAGCGCGCCTCGATGTCGGCCGCGAGCGCGTCGGAGGTGAGCGGCCCCGTCGCGACGATCACATTCCCCTCATCGGGGATCTTCGCCACCTCGCCGGGGACGACCTCGATCAGCGCGTGCGCGCGCACGCGCGCCGTCACGAGCGCGGAAAACGCGTCCCGGTCCACGGCAAGCGCGCCGCCCGCCGCCACGCTCGTTTCATGAGCGCAGGCGACGACCAGCGAACCCATCATGCGCATCTCTTCCTTGAGCATCCCCGCCGCCGAGCCGATGCGCTGGGCCTTGAGCGAGTTGGAGCAGACAAGCTCCGCGAAATTTTCACTGTGGTGCGCGGGGGAAAACCTTTGCGGCTTCATTTCGTGGAGCCGCACCGGGATTCCCGCGTTTGCCAGCGCCCACGCGGCCTCGCAGCCGGCGAGCCCCGCGCCGATGACCGCGACCGGCGTCATTCCTCGTCCGCGTCCCCGGCAGAGGACTTCCCTTTCACCGGCCGCGCGTAGTCGCAGCCCTCCTTGAGGCAGTGGATGAGCGCGCCGCGCCCCGTCTTCTGGAAGAGGGCCGCGCCGCATTTGGGACAGGGCTCCGAGAGCGGTTTGTCCCACGTCATGAACTTGCATTCGGGGAAGTGCTCGCAGCCGTAGTAGCCCTTGCCGTTCTTCGACTTTTTGGCGAGCACCTTGCCGCCGCACACGGGGCAGAGCCCACCCGTCTCCTTGACGATCTTCTTGGTGTTGCGGCACTCGGGGAAGCCCGGGCAGGCGAGGAATTTGCCGAACCGCCCGGTCTTGATGACCATCTTGCGCCCGCACAGCTCGCAGACCACGTCGGTCTCCTCGTCGGGGACCTTGACGCGGGTGCCCTCCATATTCTTTTCCGCCGTTTCAAGCGTCGTTATGAAATCCCCATAGAAGCCGTCGAGCACCTGGGTATAGCTCTCCTTGCCCTCCTCGACCTCGTCGAGGCTCTTCTCCATGTTGGCGGTGAAGTCGATGTCGACAATCTTGGAGAACTGCTCCTCCATCAGCTTGGTCGTCACCTCGCCCAGCGCGGTCGGCTTGAGGGCCTTGCCCTCCCGCTCGACGTAGCCGCGCGCCAGGATCGTCGTGATCGTCGGCGCGTAGGTGCTCGGGCGGCCGATGCCGTTTTCCTCGAGCGTCTTGATGAGGGATGCCTCGGTGTAGCGCGCGGGCGGCTGGGTGAAGTGCTGGTTGGGGGTGAGCTGCTTGAGGGCGAGGGCGCCGCCCGTCTCAAGCGGCGGGAGCGCCGCGGAATTCTCCTCGTCGGAGTCCTTGGCCTCCTCGTAAAGCACTGTAAAGCCGTCAAACTTTACCGTGAAGCCGGACGCCTTGAACAGGCAGTTCGCGGCGTTGATGTCGACCGCCACGGTGTCGAGCAGGGCGTTGGCCATCTGGCTGGCGATAAACCGCTCCCAGATGAGCTTGTAGAGCTTATACTGCTCGGCGCTGAGGTCCTTCTTGACCTTTTCGGGCGTGAGGGTCGGATCGGACGGGCGGATCGCCTCGTGCGCGTCCTGCGCGTTCTTCTTGGATTTGAAGACGCGGCGGGTCCCCGGCAGGTACTCCTTGCCGTAGGTCTCGGTGATGTAGGCCTTGGCGATGTCGGCGGCCTCGTCGGAGATGCGCAGGCTGTCGGTACGCATGTAGGTGATGAGGCCGGTCGCGCCGATCCCCTCGATCTCGATGCCCTCATAGAGCTCCTGCGCGATCTTCATTGTGCGGCGGGACTGGTAGCCGAGCCGCCGGGAGGCCTCCTGCTGGAGGGTCGAGGTGATGAAGGGCGGCGCGGGGGATTTTTTGCGGACCCCTTTCTTGACGTTGCCGACGGTGTAGTCCGCCCCGTCGAGGGATTCGATGATCTTTTTCGCGCTCTCCTCGTCCGGAATGCCGGCGAGCTCGAGCTTTTTGCCGTCGATCGAATAGAGCTTGGCCGGGAAGGGCTTTTTCGCATAGCCCTTGGCGGCGAGCAGCGCGTCGATGGACCAGTATTCCTGCTGCTTGAAGGCGCGGATCTCCTCCTCGCGGTCGAGGATGATCCGCACCGCGACCGACTGCACCCGCCCGGCCGACAGCCCCTTGCGCACCTTGCGCCAGAGGAAGGGGCTGATCTTGTAGCCGACGATGCGGTCGAGGATGCGGCGCGCCTGCTGCGCGTCCACGAGCTTTTCGTCGATCGTGCGCGGGTGCTCCATGCCGTAATGCACGCCGCTCTTGGTGATCTCGTTGAAGGTGACGCGGTTCTGCTCCTTCATGTCGACGCCGAGCATCTGCGCCAGGTGCCAGGAGATCGCCTCCCCCTCGCGGTCCGGGTCGGTCGCGAGATAGATGGCGTCGCTCTTCTTGGCGGCCTTTTTGAGGTCCTTGATGAGGTCCTCCTTACCCTTGATGTCGACGTATTGCGGCGCGAAGCCATTGTCCACGTCGACCCCCAGCTTGCTCTTGGGCAGATCGCGGACATGTCCCATCGACGCGACCACCTCAAACCCCTTCCCGAGGTATTTTTTTATCGTTTTCGCCTTTGCGGGCGACTCCACGATGACAAGATTGGACAACTTGTAACCATTCCTTTCCCGGGGAAGCTCCCCTCTATCAATAAACGCGCTCACGCGCAGTCAATTCCAGTTTCATTCCGGCGCCCCGGCCAGGTACCTGCCGCCCGGAAGCGCCCGCACCAGCCCGAAGAGCTCCAGCTCGGTCAGGGCCGCCAGCGCCTGCGCGGCGGTGAGCCCCGCGCGCCCGGCGAGCGGTTCCGCGCCCTCCGGCAGATCGCCGAGCGCGGCGTAGAGGCTCCTGGCCTCCTCCGAGACCCCCAGCTCCCCGAGCGCCGCCTCTCCGGGCCGTTCGGCCGGCGGGACGGCCTCCTGCGCCACCATGAGCGGCAAAGCCTCCCCCATGGACGGGCGCGGCACCTTGCGCGGGCCGTTCAGGGGCTGCGGATTTACATCCTGTCCGGCGGCGCGGATCTTCCGCACCACCGTATGCGCGTCGATCCCGGCCGGGAACCGGCCGATATACTCCTCCAGGATGCTGTAGACGTTCAGAACGAGCTTGGCGCCGTCCTTGATGAGCCGGTTGCACCCGGTCATGCTCGGATCGAAAATCTCCCCCGGCACCGCGAAGACGTCCCGGTTCTGATCCAGTGCGTGGCGCGCGGTGTTGAGCGCGCCGCTTTGCTCGGGGGCCTGCACCACCACGACGCCCGCGGAGATGCCCGCGAGCAGCCGGTTGCGGATGTTGAAGTTGTAGCGCTGCGGGCGTTCCCCGAAGGGGAACTCGGTCATCAGCACGCCGCCCTCGTCGAGGATGCGCCGCTTGAGGCCGCGGCTTTCGCTCGGGTAGTCGATGTCGAGCCCGCAGGCGAGCAGGCCGACCGAACGCCCGTTGGCGGCGAGCGCCCCGTCATGGGCGGCGTAGTCGACGCCCACCGCGAGCCCGCTGGCCACGGTGCAGCCCGCCGAGGCGAGGTCATAGGCGAGGCGTCTCGCGCACTGCTCGCCGTAATCGGTCGAGGTCCGCGTCCCCACCAGCGTGAGGACCAGCTCCTCCCGCAGGCCGCGCAGGTCGCCCAGTACATATAATACACACGGCATACCGTCGATATTTGTCAAAGCCTCGGGATAATCGGGAGAATCCGGGGTGATCACGGCGCACCCGCACCGGCGGGAGAGGCGCAGGTTCTCCTCCGCCTTCCGAAGGTCGGCCGAGCGGATACGCTCGATCTCCTTGGGCGCGAAGATCCCCGTGGCGCGCAACTCCTCCTCGCTCATGCGGTAGAGCTTCTCGGGCGCGCCGATCTCCCGGATCACCCGGTCCGCCTTGATGCTGCCCGCGCCGAGCGCCTCCTGCAGCCAGATCCAATAGAGGCCGTCCGCCATGCCGCGCACCCCCGAAATCAGTCTAACGGTACATTTCCCACAAAAAGACCCCCGCCGCCATCGCGGCGTTGAGCGATTCGCTGCCCGGCTCCATCGGGATGACGAGGCTCCCGGTGCAGCGGCCGATCACGCCGTCCGCCAGCCCGCCGCCCTCGTTTCCGATCACGACCGCGCAGCCGCCCTTGCCGAGCGAGACCTCCCGGAGGGTCTTCGCGTCCCGCCGCAGGGCGGCCGCCCACACGGGCACGCCCGCTTCTTTCAGCGCGTCGATCCAGCCCCCGAGGTCGTCCGTCACCACGGCGGGCACCCGAAAGACGCCGCCCATCGACGCGCGCAGCACCTTGGGGCTGTACAGGTCGGGGCAGTCGTCCGAAAGGAGGACGCCGCCGACCCCGAATGCCGCCGCCGTGCGCAGGATGGTGCCGAGATTTCCCGGGTCCTGCAGCGAGGAAAGCAGGAGAAATTTGCCGTTACTGCTTATTTTAACAGGTTGCGTCCCGTTGTCAAGCATACGGAAAACGCCGAAAACGCCCTGCGGGCTGACCGACTGGGCGAGCTTGTCCGCCACGGCCGGGGTAATGCGGCAGAAGGTTTCCGCCGCGAGCGCAATGGGCGAAAGGGTGTCGAAAGCGCTCTCGAACGCCTCCTCGGTGGCGAACAGCTCGACGGGAAAATACCCCGCCGCAAACGCTTCCCCGGTGAGCTTGGCCCCCTCGGTCACGAAGAGGCGCTCCTCATACCGCGCCCTGCGGGAGCCCGCGAGCCGGACATACCGCTTGACGGAAGGACTCTGGCGCGAAGTGATCTCCTTTTCTGCCACGGCGGGTACCTCCTTCCCCTACATACAAAAGATACGCCCGCGCGGATGCGCGCGGGCGTATGCGGTTCCTATTAAAGGGCGGCCTTCGCCTGTTCGACGAGCGCAGTGAACGCCGCGGCGTCGTTGATCGCGATCTCCGAGAGCATCTTGCGGTTGAGCTCCACGCCGGCCTTTTTGAGGCCGTTCATGAAGGTGCTGTAGTTGACGCCGTTCATGCGGCAGGCCGCGGAGATGCGGGTGATCCACAGCTGGCGGAAGTTGCGCTTTTTCTGCTTGCGGCCGATGAAGGCGTAGTTGCCCGACTTCATCACCTGCTGTTTGGCCATTTTAAAGAGCTTGCTCTTGGCGCCAAAGTAGCCTTTGGCAAGCTTCAGTGTCTTTTTCCTTCTCTTACGGGTCATCATTGCGCCCTTAACACGAGCCATATCTATTTACCTCCGTCTTATTCCGATTATTTGTAAGGAACGAGCAGCTTGATCGTCGCCACGTTGGTCTTGTCGGCGTAAGCGCCGCGGCGCAGGCGACGTTTGCTCTTGGCGGTCTTCCCGTGCCCGTTGAGCAGGTGGCTCTTGTAGGCGTGCGCACGTTTCACCTTTCCGTTCTTGGTAAGCTTAAAGCGCTTTTTGGCACCGGTGTGGGTCTTCAGCTTAGGCATTTTTGTTTCCTCCCTTAATATTGGTTGCGGGCTTCGGCGAAATAAACATCACCATGCTGCGGCCCTCGAGCTTCGGCTGTTTCTCGACGTTGCCGACCTCGGCCACCGCTTCGGTGAAACGCTTCATGATGCTCGTCCCCAGCTCGGGATGTGCCATCTCGCGGCCGCGGAATCGCAGGGACGCCTTCACCTTATCCCCGTCCTCAAGGAACTTGATGGCGCGGTTCACCTTGGTGTTGAAATCGTTGGTGTCGATGTTCAGCGAGAGGCGGACCTCCTTGATTTCGATCACCTTCTGATTTTTCCTTGCTTCCTTCTCCCGCTTCGCCTGCTCGAACTTATACTTGCCGTAGTCCATGATCTTGCAGACGGGCGGCGTGGCCTGAGGAGCGATCTTCACGAGGTCAAGGTTCTTTTCGATCGCCATGTTCTGGGCCGTCGCAAGCGGCACAACGCCGAGCTGTTCCCCCTCCGTGCCGACCAGACGCACTTCCTTGTCCCTGATCTCCTCATTGATGAGCAATTCCTTGCTGCTAATACGAAACACCTCCAAAGCCTTTTTTGCATTGAATTGAAAACGAGCGTGGGCAGAAACCGCCCACGCTCGTAAAATCAACCACAGTCTCCCCCGCAGGGGAAATCGCTATTGACCAGCCGCCCACCGGCGGCGAGGTGAGAACAGAAACTGCTCTACTTTGTTTACCGAATTATGATACCACGCGCATGCGCGGATGTCAACCCCTAAATGATGATTTCCCTGGACAGCGCGAAGGAATAGAGTACGCACTCCCTGACCGGCATGCCCAGCGCGCCGCCGAGCACCTTCCGGTAGAGCTCGAGCTGCACCCGGTAGCGTTCGACCAGCTCCGCGGGCGTCCTGACATGGTCGGTCTTGTAGTCGACGATCACCGCGCCGCCGTCTTCCGCGAAGACGCAGTCGGCCACGCCCTGGACCGCCGTTTTTCCGCCCGCGTCGAAGAGGTCGGTGTACGCCCCGAGCGTCTCCCTCCCCACCTCGGCCAGAAAGCGCAGCTCCCGCCACACCCTGTCCGCGCGGAAGATGCGCCCCGCCAGCGGCGAGCGGAAGAACGCCGCGAGCTTTCCCGCGTCGATGGCGTCCGCCTCCTGCCGGGAGAGGAAGCCCTCCCGCGCCATCCGTTCGAGCTCGGCGGCGACGTCCTTTGCCGCCGCGCGGTAGTCGGAAAACTGCATGAACTTGTGGAGCGCGCTGCCACGCTGCGCGGCGGTGAGCCCCCGCTCCTGCAAAAAGGCGGGCCGTCCCGCGAAGCGGTAGCTTTTGGCGAGCTCCCCCTTGGAGATCTGCGAAACCGCCATCTTGGTGGGGATCCGCGTCTCGGGCGCGAAGGGATAGCGCCAGGCAAGCCGCCGCTCCAGCGCCCCGGTGAGCGCCGGGTCGGGCGGGGGCGGCGTCTCCTCCGCCGTCTCCCCCGCCGCGGGCGGGTCGCCCCCAACGGGCAGGACGGCGGCCGAAAACGCGGCCTGCGCCGGAACGGCGCCGGCCTCGACGCCGTACTGCGCCAGCAGTCCTGCCGCGCCGGGGTGGTGGACCGCCGCCATCAGGACCCAGTCGAGATAGCTCGCCGCGCCGCGCACCTGGTAGGGCGGCAGCTTGCCGTTCCCCTCCGGCGCGCAGGCCAGCCCCGCGAGCTTCTCCCCCGGCCTGGTGAGCGTCCCGGTCAGGATGAGCCGCTGCTTGGCGCGGGTGAGCGCCACATAGAGCACCCGCAGCTCCTCCGAGAGCATCGACCGCTCGATCGCCAGCCGCAGCGCCTGCATCGGCACGGTGGAAAACTGCGTCTGCAATTTGGGATCGCGGCGCACGCAGGCAAAGCCCAGCTCGGTGTGCAGCAGGGTCGTGCCGTTCAAATCCTGACGGTTGAACTGCTTGGCGCAGTCACAGAGGAAGACGACGGGGAATTCCAGCCCCTTCGAGCGGTGGATGCTCATGATCCGCACGACGTCCGCCTGCTCCGACAGACTCGCCGCGGGCGCGAAGTCGCCTCCCCGCTCGATCAGCCGGTCGACGAACCCGACGAACCCCGAAAGCCCCCGGTAGCCGCTCGCGTGGTAGTCGCAGGCGTACTGCACGAGCAGCAGCAGGTTCGCGCGGCGGGAAGCGCCCATCCGCATCACCTGCGCCTTGGCAAGGCAGCCGCACTCGTCGTAGACGCGGCGGATGACCGCGTCGGCGGTCGCGCCCGCCGCGAACCGCCGCAGCCGCGCGAGCGTCCCGCAGAATTCCAGGCAGTGCGCGTCCCCCTCCCCGGCGCGCCTCTGCACCGCCGTGTAGAGGGGCGCGCGCCGGTCGGCAAGGCGGATATGCGCCATCTCGTCGGCGGTAAAGTCGAAGAGGGCGGACATCATCGCCGCCGCGAGGTCGACGTCGAGCAGGGGGTTGTCGATCACCCGCAGCAGCGCGATGACCGGCGCGACCTCCTTCGAGGTGAGAAAGCCGCTCTTCGGCTCCGCCCAGACGGGCACGCCCCTCTTTTGCAGCGCCTCCAGATAGGTCTGCGCCCGTCCGGAGGGGGAGCGCAGCAGGATGCAGACGTCCGACGGGCGGATCTTCCGCAGGGCGTCCCCCTCCGCGACGAGCTCCCCGCGTTCGAGCATCCCGGCGATCTCATCGGCGACGTAGTCCGCCTCGACCTGCGCGCGGGTCCGCTCCCCCGCGTAGCCCGTGAGGTCCAGAAGGCGCAGCCCGCATCCGGCGGGCGTCCCCTCGGGGAAGCTCCCGCCGGGGATGAGCGCCTCCTCCTCGTTGTAGTCGATCTCCCCGATCTCCTCGCTCATGAGCAGCGAAAACAAAAAGTTGACCCCGCCCGTCACCTCCGGCGCGCTGCGGAAGTTCTTCCCGAGCGTGATCTTCGCCGGGAACTGTTTGCCGTCGTAGGGGGCGTAGCGTTTTTTCTTCTCCATGAAGAGCTCGGGGCAGGCCTGGCGGAAGCGGTAGATGCTCTGCTTGACGTCCCCGACGAGGAAGAGGTTCCGCTCCTTCTGCGAGACGGCCCGGAAGATGATCTCCTGCGCCGCGTTGGTGTCCTGGAACTCGTCGACGAGCACCTCGTCGTAGCGCTCCGACACCGCCCGGGCGAGCGGGGTCTTGACGTACCCCTCCCCCGCGGGCCGCACGAGCAGCGCGATCGCGTACTGCTCCATATCGGAAAAATCCATCAGGTTTTTCTGCCGCTTCTGTTCGGTGAACGCCCGGTCGAACGCCTCCACCAGCTCGAAGAGGGTCTCCACCATCGGGCGCAGGTCGGCGACGTCCTCGGAGAACTCGGCCGCCGTGGCGCAGAACTGCCGGTCCCGCAGCGTCTCGACGATTCCCCGGACGCTCTTGCGCAGCGCCTGCGCCGCCCCCTTGCGGGGGTCGTCCCCCCGGACGGGGCGCAGCTTCTCAAAGACGAAGCTCCCCAGCCGCTTGCAAGTCCCGTCCCAGTCGCGCGCCGCGACCGATTCCCGCACCCGTTCGAGCTGCCGCAGGTCGGCACGCAGCGCGCCGCCGTAGGCGTTCGAAAGCGTCTCGTCCTCCTCCACGAGGGACAGCGCGCGCCCACAGAGCGCGCAGGCGTGCCCGAGCGCGTCGGCGGCGTAGCCGAGGATGCACTTGCCCCAGATCGAATCGGCGACCGGCACCCCCTCATTATAATAGGAGAGCTTCGCCTCCATCCAGCCGTGGTAGAAGGGATGGGAGCGCACGAAGTCGTAGAGGGAGAAGAGGGTGGTAAAGACGCGGCTGTCATCCCGCCCGGTGCTGAGCAGCTCGACGAGGCGGGCAAACCGTCCGCCGTCCTCCCGCGCAAAGAATTCCTCCACCACGCCGCGCGCGCAGTCCCGCCGCAGGACCTCAAGCTCCTTCTCGTCCCCCGTGCGGATGTTGGAGGCGATGCCGAGCAGCTGGAAATTCTGCCGGATAAGCTCGCTGCAAAAGGCGTGGATCGTACTGATCTGCGCCCGCCCGAGCAGCAGCTGCTGGCGGCGCAGGCGGGCGTTTTCGGGGTGTTCGGCGGCCAGCGCCGTCACCCGCGCCATGATCCGCTGCTTCATTTCGAGCGCCGCCGCGTTGGAAAAGGTCACGACGAGCAGCCGGTCGGCGTCGACCGGCTGCCCGGGGTCGAGGATGCGCCCGACCGCCCGTTCGACGAGCACCGCCGTCTTGCCCGAGCCCGCCGCCGCCGAGACGAGCACCGTCCCGCCGCGCGCTTCGATCGCGTCCCGCTGCCGGGGGGTCCACTGACGCTCAGCCATCCGCCTCATCCCCTTCCATCGCCTTGAGCGCGGCCGCGCGGTCCAGCTCCGCGAGCTTTCTCACCGCGTCGGAATCCTCATGCCCGCAGACCGCGTGGTAGTCGCACCAGTCGCACGGCCGGTAGTCGCTCAGCCCGTCGACCGGCGCCGCGTCGATCTTCCCGCCCGCGAGGCTGTCCGCCAGCTCAATGAGCAGCCGCTCGACCTGCCGCCGGATGGTCCCCATCTGTTCGAGGGTGGCGAGCTGGCTGTGCGCATCGAAGGAGCCATCCTTTTTCGTCCTGACGGGGATATAGAGCCCCGCGAGGCCCGGCTCCATCGCCGAGAGGACCTCCCGGTCCTCCAGCAGGATGCCGTTCATCCGCAGGCGTTTCTGCTGTTCCGCGCGCACCTCGCCCTCCGTGGCGCCCCGCTCCGCCGAAACGACGCTGTCGCGCGCGGGCATGTAGAGCACGCCCGCCGGGACCGCGCCGCCCCCGGGCGCGTTCTCGCAGATCGAAAAGAGGTAGATGAGCATCTGCATGTTGAGCCCGTAGCAGACGTCCGAGAGGTTGAAGCTCTTGTGTCCCGATTTGTAGTCGACGACCCGCACATAGCGGACCCCCTCCCGCTCGAGGACGTCCATCCGGTCGACGATCCCCTCGACGATCACCCGCGTGCCGTCCGGGGCGCGCAGGTCGAGGGGCTTCATCTCCGCTTCGAGATTGATCGGCAGCTCGAAGGCCGCCGGCTCAAACTCGCTCTGGGCGAATTCCATCGCCAGCCGCCGCAGCAGCCGCACAAGGGTGCCCACCAGCCGCCGGAAGAGGTACCGGAAGCGCGCGGGCATCTCGTCGAGGTTTGCGATCTTGGCGGAGAGGTCCGTCTCGATGATCTCGGTGACCTCCCGCTCCAGCCGCGTGTCGTCGAGCGCGGAAAGCCCCCGCCCGCCGTATTTTTTCACCATCTTTTCGAGCACGAGGTGGATGAGGGAGCCCGACTCGATCGGGTTGAACTCCACTCTGCGGCGGGGGCTGATCCGCAGGCCCGCCTTGCAGAAAT
>ERZ1673695.2600-NODE-2600-length-13212-cov-5.075853_pt1 | contig 13212 bp, 10 predicted proteins | sample MGYA00580225_ERZ1673695 | MGnify/ENA primary metagenome ERZ1673695 (study PRJEB41218, sample SAMN15661739) | gut metagenome | host: Homo sapiens | place: Canada: London | collected 2015-08-20/2019-03-30 | study: EMG produced TPA metagenomics assembly of...
GTTAAAAACAGCGTGGATTTTAGGTCCGCGCTGTTTTTCATTTTTGGTTTTTGTGAAATTTTTTCAAAGGAATTGTGAAAAATCATCTTGCGGGTTGGTATGTAATATGTTAAAATAATAACACTGTGTTCTGTAAAAGGATCGCAGCACTCTGGAGAGTCCCTGAAAAGGGCGCCGAAGGTGTACGGGAAACGGGTTAAAAGGTTTTCCAATCTCTCAGGCAAAAGGACAGAGCAGTTGTAATATGCTTGTGTCTTTTCTCTGCCTTTCCGCACATATGCGGATCCCACAGCAACGGCGGAACAAGATTCAGGCTAGGATACCAAACCTGAAACGCCCTCCGTCTTCATGCCGGAGGGTTCCCTTTTTGCTGTAAAGAATATTTGAGAAAAGAAAGAGGAATGAAACATGTGGGACCAGTTTACAGCGGCACTCAAATGGGTGGATGACCAGGTTTGGGGTATCCCCTTGATTGTGCTGATTCTCGCGGTCGGAATTTACCTGACCATCCGCGTACGCTGCCTGCAGATTCGCCACCTGCCCCGCGCGCTCAAATTTATGGTACATAACGAAGAAGGCGGCGCGGGCGAGGTCAGCAGCTTTGGCGCGCTCTGCACAGCCCTTTCCGCTACTATTGGAACGGGGAATATCGTTGGGGTGGCAACCGCCCTGGTCGCCGGCGGCCCCGGCGCGCTTTTCTGGATGTGGATCGCCGCTTTTTTCGGGATGGCGACTAAATATGCCGAAGGCGTTCTGGCAATTAAGTACCGCCACGTCGATGAAAATGGCCATGTCCTTGGCGGCCCTTTTTATTATATTGAAAAAGGGATGGGTCCCAAATGGAGATGGCTGGCGAAAATATTTGCGTTTTTCGGCGTGGGCGTCGGCCTATTCGGCATTGGCACCTTTACCCAAGTCAATGGGATTTCCTCAGCGGTCAACAACTTTTTTGACCCGGACAATGGCTGGGGCATCAATCTTTTCGGCAAAACCTATTCCTGGACGGTTATCATTACAGGGGTTCTTCTGACCTTAGTTGTCGGACTTGTCATCATCGGCGGCCTTAAACGGATTGCAAATGTTTCGCAGGTTGTCGTCCCGTTTATGTCGATTTTATATGTCGTTTTTGCCCTTATTCTTCTTCTCTTCAACGCCGAAAAAATTCCCGGCGCAATTGTAGAGATTATTGAAGGCGCGTTCGGGCTCCGTGCAGCGGCCGGAGGCGCGCTGGGCGCGGTTATCGTTGCCATGCAGAAGGGGATTGCCCGCGGCATCTTTTCGAACGAGGCTGGGCTTGGTTCCGCCCCGATTGCGGCTGCTGCCGCAAAAACAAAGGAACCGGTTCGGCAGGGTCTTGTATCAATGACTGGTACTTTTATTGACACCATCATCATCTGCACCATGACCGGGCTGTGCATTGTTATCACCGGTTCTTGGAACATAGGGCTGGAAGGGGTTGCTGTGACCACCAATGCCTTCCAGACCGGAATGCCTTTCTGCCCCCCCCGAAGTAAGCTCGTTTATTTTAATGCTCTGCCTTGTCTTTTTTGCTTTTACCACCATCTTGGGCTGGGATTATTACAGCGAACGCTGCTTGGAATACCTGGTAAACGGCAGACGGAAAGTGGTATCTGTTTACCGTTGGATCTATATTCTGGCAATTTTTATTGGCCCCTATATGACGGTTGAGGCGGTCTGGGTCATTGCCGATATTTTTAACGGCCTAATGGCGTTGCCCAACCTGGTCGCTCTGATTGCTTTGAGCGGCGTCATTGCAAAGGAGACAAAGCAATATTTTTCCAAGGACAAAGAACTTCGGAAGCTGGAAAAAGCGGCTGTAAAGACGGCAGACGCCTGATGAAACGGGCCTCTCTTTTGAGAGGCCCGTTTTCAGCTTACCTTGTCAAACTTTTTCCGCAGCTTTTCTAGGGCTTTTTTCTCAATCCTACTCACATAAGAGCGGGATATATCCAGTTTGACGGCAACCTCACGCTGAGTCAGCGGCTTCTGCCCGCCAATTCCGTAGCGAAGCAGGATGATCCGCTGTTCCCGCGGAGAAAGTGTATCCCGGATGTATTTGTGCAGCTGCTGGGTTTTGAACTTCAGGTCGAGGTCGTCTATAATGCTGTCATCCTCGGCAAAGATATCCATTAGGGTCAGCGCATTCCCGTCTTTGTCGGTGTCAATGGGGTCGTTGATATAAACATCTCCCGCTGTTTTTTTGAGATTGCGGAAATACATGAGGATTTCATTTTCAATACACCTGGAAGCGTAGGTCGCAAAACGGGTGCCCTTTTCGTATTTAAAGGTATTGACAGCCTTGACTAAGCCGATGCTTCCGATTGAGATCAGGTCGTCCTGATCGTTGGAAGAAGCGTAATATTTTTTGATAATGTGGGCGACCAGCCTTAAGTTGTGCTCGATCAGCTCATTGCGCGCAGCTTCGTCCCCGGCTGCCATCCGCTCAAAGCATTCCTGTTCCCGTTTGGGGGAGAGCGGTTTGGGAAACGAACCATGGCCTTCCACATGGAGCGCAAAATAGAGCAGATTGGAGCAGATTAACGATAACAGCATTGTGAACATAGGTAACACATCCTTCCGTTTCTAAGTGTATGAGGAAAGGGTGTGTTTTTTGTCTGTCCCGCCCGCGGGAAATAAACTCTTCCTGGCTTCGCGTACAAAAACGGCTCCGCCGTGAATGGCGGAGCCGTTTTTGCCCCTTTCGGGAATGGTTTATATCATGGGAGAAGCCTGGCGTTTTTTAAAGACTGTCCGGTACAGCGCCATAAAGAAGGAGAAAATGATAACAGCTATGGCGGTGAGGATGAACAGCGTGAAATATAACCCTTTTTTCATGGTAGTTCCTTTCTTTTACTCTTGCTCTACAATTTTATAATAAACTTTGGCAGTCAAGTTGTAGACAATGAAGTAGACAACTGCGAAAAAGAGGATGGAAACGGCAGTGCAGCCGGCGAAGAGCCAGAGGTTGGTTAAGCCGAAGATCAGCAGAATCCGTTTAATTACATTAAACGCAACGGCTACATGCACAATTGCGACGATTAACGGGAGGAAGAAGACCATAAGAACCTGTTTGTGGATGGTTTTTTTAACCTCTTTTTTGCTTAATCCTACTTTTTGCATGATTTCAAACCGATCGTGGTCGTCATAACCCTCTGAAATCTGCTTGTAATAGATAATCAGGATGGCGGCCATCATAAATAATGTCCCCAGGAAAACCCCTAAGAAAAGGAAACCGCCGTAGGTGCCGTACCAGTCCTCTCGGATTGCCGCCAAGGAACTGCAGCTTGAATAGGGCAGCTGGCTGCGGACCGCCTCATACATTTCTTTTGAAGCATTGATAACCGTTTGATCTTCCCCTTCAATATTGAAGCCCACGTAGGATGAAAGCTCATTGGTCATACCTGAAATGTCTTTGCCGGGATAAAATGCCTGCACCATATTGGCAAGGGCAGCTTCGTCTTTGACAATCAGATAATATTGGTCATAATAAGGATAATCGGTTTTTTCAATGAACGGGAGGCTTTCCAATTCTTTGGTGATGTGATAACTGAGACTACCGACTTGAAGGGCGGTTTCCCCATAGGTGCCGGAGTTTTTGAAAATCATCACTTCGTTGTCCGCCAGGGTCAGGCTGGTTCCCTTCATTTTGTTGTAATCGCTCAGGGGGATGAACGTGACCTCTGTGTAGGTGTCGTTCCCATAAGCGTTGTCGTCCCCGGTAAAAAACTCGGTACCGCGTCGGCCAGCCCGGATGGTAAGCGACCTGTATTCCAGCCGGTCGTCAATGGTGATGTCATACTTTGACTGAATCTGGCTGACGACCCGGTTTAATTTTTCCTGTCCTTCCTCAACAGTGTAGCCGGTCCCCTTATCGTTCGTCGAATCGCTGAGGTAAACAATAAAATTCCGCGGATAGTTTGTTTCCAGCATATCCTCCTGGCCAATATAGAGGGAAACGGTAGTTGAGACAGTGACCAGCACCATAGTGCTGAGGATACAGATGTTGGCAAGGCCGACTGCGTTTTGTTTCATCCGGTAGATCATGCCGGAGACTGAAATAAAATTATTAGGCCGGTAATAAAAGGCCTTGTTCCGTTTTAAAAGCTTTAAAACGGCTATGCTTCCAGCCGTGAAAAGGCAGTAGGTGCCGATGATCACGGCGAGGACCGCCACAAAAAAGAGTGCGAGCGCATCCATAGGGGATTCCACCCGTATGGCGATTCCATAGCCCAGTCCGAGCGCAATAAAGCCGATAATGGCAAGAACCCATTTGGTTTTGGGCTCCCGTTCGCCGTGTTCACCACCCCGCAGAAGGGTAATGGGGTTTGCCAGCTTGATCTGCCACAGGTTTGACAGCAGGGTGAGAAAAAAGATTATAATAAATAAAACAATTGTAATGACAATAACGTCCGGTGATATGGTAAACGCAATGGGCGTTTCAATTTTAAGGAGGGCCAGCAAGGACAGGAACAGGAGCTTTTCAATCAGCATCCCGCCGAGTACACCGATGGTCAGGCTGATAACTGCTGTAAAAATCACTTCAAAAAACAATACTTTTGCAATGTGCTTTTTCTCCATCCCGAGGATGCTGTATAGCCCCAGTTCCTTTTTGCGCCGTTTGATGAGGAAGCTGTTGGTGTAGAATAAAAGCGCCGCGGCAAAAATACCGATGACGATGACCCCCAGCCTGAACAGTATCTGAACGCTGGCGCCGCCGGGCAGTTCACCCAATCCGGGGTTTTGCGCCAGAGAGAACATGGAGTAAAAGGTCACGATTGTAAAAATGCTCGACAGGATGTAGGGAAGGTAGGTTCTTGCGTTTTTCCGCAGGTTTGAGGCCGCGAGTTTTGGGTAAAACATACTATTCAACGCTGGCACCCCCCGTGGTCAGCACAGTGAGCGTGTCTGAAATTTTCTGGTAAAGCTCGTCGTTTGTCATTCTGCCGCGGTAAATCTGGTGGAACACCTCGCCGTCCTTGATAAATAAAACCCGTCCGGCGTGGCTGGCGGCCATGGTGGAATGGGTAACCATAAAAATGGTCTGACCCTCCGCGTTGATGTCTGCAAACATCTGGAGCAGGTGGGTGGACGCTTTGGAGTCGAGCGCGCCGGTCGGCTCATCTGCCAGGACGATCCGCGGGTAGGTGATCAGGGCGCGGGCCACGGCAACACGCTGCTTCTGGCCGCCGGAAATTTCATAAGGGTATTTTTGCAGGATATCGCTGATGCCCAGCTTTTTTGCAAGGGGAATGAGGCGGCTGTTCATCTCCTGAAACTGGGTGCGGGAGAGAACCAAGGGGAGAAAGATATTGTCCTGGACCGAGAAATTGTCCAAAAGGTTAAAATCCTGGAAAACAAACCCCAGGTGATTCCGGCGGAAAGCAGAAAGTTCGCTGTCTTTGATGGTGACAATATTTTTCCCTTCAAGCAGTACCTCGCCGCTGGTCGGCTTGTCCAGAGAGGCCAGTATATTCAGCAGGGTGGTTTTGCCGGAACCGGATTCCCCCATAATGGCGACGTATTCGCCTTCCTCAACCGAGAAAGAGACGTCCGACAGGGCCTGCACCTTATTTCCCCCAAACCGGGTTGTATAAATTTTTTTAAGATTTCGCACTTCTAAAAGCGGCATCATTATTTCCTCCAATATTTCATTTGCTGTATTCAGTATAAACGAGAAACCCTGCCGCTTCCATAGCTTTTGCTTACATTTTTAGGGCTCAACCTTACATTTTGGTAAGGTTTGCGGGCTTAAAAAACGGACGGCGATGCTCCGCCGTCCGTCATAGTATTCCTTCGCCCGCAGACGGAGGATTATTCAATTTCTATTTTGTCCCGTGACAAGTCTATAAATACCTTGGTGCCACCGCCCGGGTTGGACGCAATCCGGATTGTGTGGCCGAGCTTACCTAAAATTTCGCGGCAAAGATATAGGCCGATCCCAGTCGACTTTTTATCCATCCGCCCGTTATAGCCGGTAAAACCCCGCTCAAAAATGCGCGGGATGTCTTCAGGGTGGATACCGATCCCAGTATCTTCAATGATCAGTGTTTTCCGCCCGCCGGGCGCCATCCGGATTGAGACGCTTCCCTTCGGTGTGTATTTTAAGGCGTTTGACAAAAGCTGTTCCAGCACAAAGACCAGCCACTTTTCATCGGTCAGGACACGGCAGGAGAACTTCTCCAGCTTCAGGGCTATTTTTTTATGGATAAAGACAACCGAATATTTTTTGACCGCCTGCCGGACTAAATCCTCAAGCGGATACTCAGCCAGCGTCAGGTCACTTGACATGCTTTCAAGCCGCAGGTATTGCAGAACCATTTCAACATATTGCTCAATCTTGAAAAGCTCTTGTTCCAATTCTGGAACGAAAGGCGCCCCCACCCCGCTCTGCAAAAGAAGCCGCATAGCGGAGATCGGCGTTTTGATTTGATGCGCCCAGAGAGTGTAATAGTCCACCATTTCAGAATGCCGGCTGTCCGCTTGGGAAACCAGTTCTTTTCTGTCGCTGTAAAGGGTATCCAGCAGGTCTTGGTAATCCCGTTCAATTAAATGCCCGGGTTCCGGCAGCCGTTCCAGTGTAACCGAAATGTTGTTGAGAGCGTCCCGCAGGAGAGCGTGTTTTTTATAGTACTTTAAAAAGTCATAAACAACAACCGCGGCAAGGGCGACGAGGGAGAGCAGGGCGGCGTATAAATAGGCTTCCAGGTTGAGCCGGTAAAGCGCGTAGACTACAAAGAAAATCAGGAGGAAAACGGTATAGGCTATAATGCTTTTCAGTCGGTAGCGCAGGTAGGAAAAAAGAATGTGGTAAAGCAGCTCATTTTGTTTCATCTTCATCCCCCAGTAAATAGCCGAGGCCCTTTTTGGTCCGGATAAAGTTGTTCAGCCCCAGCTCGCTGAGTTTACGGCGCAGCCGAGTGACGTTGACCGTTAGGGTATTGTCGTCAATAAAACTGTCGTTATCCCAAAGGTGCCGCATAATCGCGTCCCGTGAAACCGCTTTTCCCCGGTTTTCAAACAGGAGCTGCAAAATTTTAAATTCGTTTTTGGTTAGGTCCATTTTTTCGTCCCGGTAAGAAATGCTGGCGTCACCCAGGTTCAGAATGACGTCTTGGTATTCCAGGGTGTTTACCTGATTTTGGAACGAGTATGTCCGCCGGAGGAGCGCCTGAATTTTTGCGACTACAACATTCAAATCAAAGGGCTTTGCAATAAAATCGTCCCCACCCATGTTGACCGCCATGACGATATTCATGTTGTCCCCCGCGGAGGAGATGAAAATAATCGGCACCTCAGAGCGCTTGCGAATTTCGGCGCACCAGTGGTAACCGTTAAAAAAGGGGAGGGTGACGTCCATCAGGACCAGGTGCGGCGCATATTCGGCCACCTGAACAGCCACGGTCTGGAAATCAGTGACATATTCAGTGTCGAAGCCCCAGCTGGACAGCCCTTTTTTCAAAAGTTCCGCTATGGTGTAGTCGTCTTCAACAATCAAAATTTTATACATACCGTTCTCCGTTTTGTAAAAGCATTTTTCTGTCCTTAGTATAAGACGTTTCAGCCGGAAAATCAATGCAGGATATTCGGAGGGCCGGCGTGTCTGCGTTTTGGCGCTATATAGGATTTGACGTTCTGTTTTGAGAACCTCCCGCCGCATATACAGGCGAAGCCTGCTGTTTTGCAATAAAAAAACGCCGCCACTGTTGCGGCGACGCTTTTATTGAAAGAATTAACTGTTAGAGAAGCGCCAGGATAACGAAGTTCAAAATGAACAGGCCTGTCGCAACCCAGAGAACCGGATGAATGTCTTTAACTTGACGTTTGCAGATTTTGACAATGCAGTAGAAAATAAATCCTGCCGCAATACCGTAGGAAATACTGTAGCACAACGCCATGAAAATGCCGGCAAAGAAAGCGGGAATCGCTTCATCCAGCTGATCCCACTTAATGTCGCGGAAAGCGGACAACATCATAATACCTACCGCAATCAGCGCCGAAGCGGTTGCAACGGAAGGAACCGCGCTGATAAGCGGGGCAAAAAAGGCACTGAGGATAAACATAGCCGCGACGACAACGCTGGTGAGACCGGTACGGCCACCCGCGCCGATACCGGCTGCGCTCTCAACGTAGGTAGTGGTGTTAGAAGTACCGAAAATAGCACCGATAGAAGTCGCGGTAGCATCTGCGAACAGAGCTTTATCCATTTTGGATTTAAATCCGGCGCTGCCTTCAAGAGCTACTTCATCTTCTTTGCTGAAAATACCAGTTTTACGTCCAGTGCCAATGAAGGTGCCGATGGTATCAAATACATCGGACAGGCTGAACGCAAAGATTGTCATCAATACTAAGGGGAGTTTTGTAATATCACTAAATAGCGAGCCCATTCCCTCGGGGCCGAAAGCCGCGCCGAAAGTCTGAGGCAACTGGGAGCAAGCTTCTGTAAAGCTCATGCTTTCAGACATGGTGGTAAGCCCTAGCGGAATACCTAGCAGAGCGGTTACAATGATGCTGATTAAGATTGCGCCCCTCACCTTAAAGACGAGAAGAATAATGGTCAGTACAATTCCGAACAGAGCCAGAAGAACGGCCGGTGTATTGAGGGTGACAATTGCAGGAACAGCGGAGGAACTCGCAACAACTGTTCCGCTTTCGAGCTGCACGTAGGTGCCCGGGTCAGAAGTAAACTGGAGTAACCCGGCGTTTTTAATACCGATATAGGCAATGAAAATACCAATACCACCGCCGATTGCGTTCTGAAGGCTTTCAGGAATAGATTTGATAATCAGCTTCCGGATTTTGGTCACGGTAATCAGAATATTAAAGATACCACAGATGAAGACCATTGCCAGAGCTTCCTGCCAAGAGAAACCAAGGCCGAACACGACGGTGAAAACAAAGAAGGCGTTCAGGCCCATACCGGGCGCCTGCGCATATGGAACGTTGGCGAACAGTCCCATAATCAGGGTGCCGATGACGGATGCAATGATGGTTGCAAGGAACACTGCACCCCAAGGCATACCAGCTTGTGACAGCATGTTCGGGTTTACCATGATGATGTACGCCATAGCAAAGAACGTGGTCAAGCCAGCCATTACTTCGGTACGGATGTTCGTACCATTTTCTTTGAGCTTAAACATGTAAATGCGAATCCTCCCTTAATATTGATTATTCTTCATATGAAGGGTTACCCCTTACACAACAAAAACAGGCGGCCGGTTTGTGCCCGGCCGCCTGAAAACAACAAAACCCCTCTTTCCATCACATAAAAGCAGGGTTTTTTGTTTGGCGATTCGAACACTCATAGAAAAACAGTTACGGCCGTTTGGTAGAAACGCCCGCTCCAGATCAGCGGGCTTATATGAGCGAGAACGCGACGCTATGAAATAATTACTTTATAAGTATGCCATGCGTTTTTATTAAAGTCAAGATTTGTTTACAAAAAATCTTTATTTTTTCGGCAAAAAATCCAGAAATCAATCGAAGTTTCCTGTTATGTGCCGCTTTTTGTTTTTTCGGGCGGAAAAAGAGGCGCGCAGGCAGCAATCCGGCACGCAAAATTAATTGCGCAGCAGGTTTTTATCCGGCGTATTCATGGTGCGTATTTTTAAAGCCGTGGAAATCCGGCTGAATCCTTGACAAAGAAATTCCATTCTTCTATAGTGTTATTAGATGCTTGACACAGGGGGTTCCTTAAAATAAAACTGGGGGGATTTTCGTGATTTACTATGTATCGGCTAAGGCGGAAAGAGATGGAGACGGAAGCAAAAACAGGCCCTTTAAACGGATTGGGGACGCGGCGGAAATCGCCCGTGCGGGTGACGAGGTTCTCGTCCTGCCGGGTGTCTACCGGGAGTATGTGAATCCCAGATACGCCGGCATGGAGGGCGCGCCTATTGTTTACCGCTCCGTAGAGCCGCTCAAAGCGGTTATCACCGGCGCGGAGGAAGTCAAGTGCTGGGAAAACTACAAGGGAAATGTTTGGCTTGCACGGATTCCCAACGGGATCTTTGGCGGATATAATCCCTACACAACAGAAGTTTTTGGTGATTGGTACTACGCGGAAGTCCCGCTCCACACCGGCGAGGTTTACTTAAACGGCCGCTCTATGTACGAGTGCCACACGCTGGAAGGCGTCCTGAATCCGGAGCCTTATCGTGTTTCCTGGGAACCGGAATTTTCTGTTTACAAGTGGTATACCTGCCAGGACAGCGGGGACACTCTAATTTACGCCAACTTCCAGGGCGCTGACCCCAACGCGGAAAATGTGGAGATCAACGTCCGCAGAAACTGCTTTTACCCGGATAAAACCGGAGTTGATTATATCACTCTGTCCGGTTTCACCGTAAAACAGGCTGCCACCAACTGGGCGCCTCCTACCGCCTACCAGGAAGGGATGATCGGCCCTCACTGGAGCAAGGGATGGGTCATTGAGGACTGCGAGGTTTCAGACTCCAAGTGCTGTGGTATTTCGCTGGGCAAGTACTTACAGCCTGAAAATGAGAATAAATGGTCCCTGAAACGGCTGAAGCACGGCACCCAGACTGAGCGGGACGCAATCTGCCAGGCTCAGCTTGAGGGTTGGACTAAGGAAAAAATCGGTTCCCATGTGATACGCCGGTGCAACATTCACCACTGTGAACAGACCGGGATTGTCGGCCATCTGGGAGGCGTATTCTCCCTGATTGAAGACAATCACATCCACCACATCAACAACAAGCAGCAGCTCGCCGGTGCGGAAATTGGCGGGATCAAGATGCACGCGGCTATCGATGTAATCTTTCGCCGCAACCACATCCACCACTGCACCAGGGGAATCTGGCTCGACTGGCAGGCGCAGGGTACCCGTGTAACCCAGAACCTGTTCCACGACAATATGCCCCCTGTAGGGACTGAGCTCAAGGGCGGCCTGACGCTGGGAGAGGATATCTTCGTTGAAGTCAGCCACGGTCCGACCCTGATCGATAACAACGTTTTCTTGTCCGCCTATTGCGGTAAACTTGCCACCCAGGGTGTGGCGTATGTGCACAACATTATCTGCGGGCCTTTTACCAGTGTCGGCACCGGGACGGACAATGCCGGGACAACGCATCCCCGGTATACGCCGTACCATGTTCCGCACCGGACTGAGGTAGCAGGTTTCATGACCTTCCTCCACGGGGACGACCGTTTTTATAACAACGTCTTCATTCAGAACCAGATTCCGCAGGAGTTCATTGACTTCAGTGCGAACAGCCCGTGGGGCGGCGTCAACCATGTTGTCGGCACAAAGCCTTTTGACGGATACCCGACCGGCGAGGAGTACTTTGCGCAGTTTTTTGCCGAGGGGGATACCGGGCTGAGAGAAGACCGGAACAAATACTACACCAAACTGCCCGTTTATACGGGGGGGAACGTCTATTTCAACGGCGCGAAGCCCTGTGACAAAGAGGTAAACTACCGGGAGGACACGGAACACGAGATCTACATCAAACTGGTGGAGCGAAACGGCGAAGTTTTATTGGATACGAACCTTTACGAATTCCTGCCGGAGTTTGAAACCGGTATGGTCTCCACCGAACTGCTCGGTGAAGCGTTTGAGCCGGAGGAACGGTTTGAAAATCCGGACGGCAGTGAAATTGTCTTCGACCGGGACTACTTTGGCGATCCCAGAGGGGTCAATCCGCTGGCAGGCCCCTTTGCCAAAAAAGACAGCGTGGAAAAATCCCTGACGTAAACGGAATCTTTCAATTAGATGTGTTCGCAAAACAAAAATACGGATGGCGGAATTCCGCCATCCGTATTTTTTAATCTTCTTTTGAAAAGCAGGTCTGCTCGTAAAAAGTCATGTAGTCAATAATACGGGTTAAATCATCCCGTGCCAGGCTGAGATGGTAGAGCCCGTCAGCGTCCTCCATTTCTAAAACAGATGAAAGAACGGCGTCTTCGGTAACGACGGTTACACCGTCAGCATCGGCGTCAACAACGCGCAGACGGTACCCTTTGTAGACCGCAACCGATTCGATTAGGTAGAGCGAATCCAGCTCGTCCGGAAAGGCGTTTTTATAGTAGGTGCGTAAACGCCTCCCGGCAGGAACAAAGCCCTCCGGGCATTCCGCCCCTCTGGCGGTCAGTTGGTATTTGCGGCTGCTGATCTTGGTTGCCTCATACCGGATCCCCCGGTAAACGGCGTATAAATGTTTTTTCATCTGTGGACGCTTTCTGTTCTTTATTTTAAAACTGTAATTTTCAGGCAGGAGAGGTTCTTTGCCTTTTCCGCCGGAAGCTCGGCCAGAAGGCCGGCTGCCGTCTGGCGGAAAGGAAGTTCTTTGTCCCCGAGCAATTCCACCTTCGTTACAGACTCCTGCCCAAGCGGCAGGGAGCGGATGATTGCCAGCTCACCGGGCCAGCGCATCAGGAAGGCATAAATATGATTTCCTTTGCAGGTGAAACGGATATCGCCCGGCTGCCACTGAATTTCGCTTTCGTCAACATGGGCGGGCTCCCATCTGGTAGCTTCCGGCTCGTCGTCTGCATCGGCGGCATAATTTGGGCCTTCCCCGCAGGCTTTCCAGGCGCGGGTAGCAAAAATTCCTTCGCCGTTGACCGCAATCCATTCAGCCATTTTTTCAAGAATCCATTCGCACTCTTCGTCAAGGGTACCGTCCGGCCGCTGCGGGATGTTGAGCATGACGTTTCCGTTTTTACTGACGTTGTCGATGATCGTTTCAATCAGGTATTCCCAGGTTTTATAAATGTCACGCACATTGTAGAACCAGTCGCCGATACTGGTGTCCGTCTGCCAGTGGTACGGGGTGATTTTGTTTTCCCTGTTCCGTTCAATGTCCAGAATACCCAGTGGGAAAACAGTTTTCGTTTTGTCTTTCTGAAAGAAAACAGCCTCGTTTTCCCCGTGACGGGCCGCGCTGGAGTTATAAAGATGGGCGACGAGTTCAAACCCGTAATGCCCGCAGGGGACCGGGCCGTCGGTATAGTAGAAATCGGGGGCGTATTTGTCAATCGCGTCTTTCATCCGCAGGAACCAGTGCTTATAAAAATCCTCGTTCTGAAGGAACCAGGTACCCTGAAAAACAGTGTCGGTAATGGTCTGGTCATAATAGAGTTCGGTATAGGCTGGGTCCGAGCCGTCATAGGGAACGCCCTTGTACCTGCCCTTGGTATCGCAGCCCTTATTTGGGTAATAAAAGCCCGGAC
>ERZ1673695.2605-NODE-2605-length-13179-cov-4.864828_pt1 | contig 13179 bp, 7 predicted proteins | sample MGYA00580225_ERZ1673695 | MGnify/ENA primary metagenome ERZ1673695 (study PRJEB41218, sample SAMN15661739) | gut metagenome | host: Homo sapiens | place: Canada: London | collected 2015-08-20/2019-03-30 | study: EMG produced TPA metagenomics assembly of...
AAAAATCATATTTTTTCATCAGGGTATAGACAGCTGTGACCGAACCTGCGTTTGAGTTGTCAATTGGAAGCAGGCCGCAGTCGACGCTGCCGTCTTCCACAGCTTTGAAAACATCTTCAAATTCCTGCGTAAACGTAATCTCGCCATCCGGGAAAAGCGTTTCTGCCGCAATGTGGGAATAAGCGCCCTGCGTTCCTTGGCAGGCAATTTTAGGCCGTGAAAAACGGCTCGGCTGTTTTTGCAAAGCTTCTTTAATCCGCAGGGCAACCGGCCCCGGTTCAGATATCTGTATTTTCTGGTGGAACTTTGAAAGTTCCATTAAGGTGGTGAAAAGGACACGGGCATCGGTTTTATAAGGCTTCTTTGCCCGGCCGGCCGCCCGGTCCAGTACCTGCTGCTCCCGCTCCGGATGAAAAATTGGCAGGCCCTGTTCTTTTTTATACTGTGCAACCTCCCGGACAATGTCCATCCGTTCCTCAAACAGGGCAAGGAGCTCTTGGTCAATCCGGTCGATTTCACCTCTGAGTGAAGTTAAATCCATTGTTCCCCCTCAATTAATCGTTTTCGTGCAGGCCGCAGCACTTTTTGTATTTTTTGCCGCTGCCGCAGGGGCAGGGGTCGTTCCGGCCTATTTTCTGCTTCTTGACCGGCTGTTTTTTTATTGTTTTATCACCGCCGCCTAAAGAGACAGCGGTCGGTTTCGCAACCTGCTCCCGCTTTGGTTCCTCGCTCGACTTGATCTGGACAGTCAGCAGGAGGCGGACGGTGTCTGCGCGGATGGATTCTACCATCGCGTCGAACATATCAAAGCCTTCAAGCCGATATTCGACAACCGGATCGCGCTGGCCGTAAGCCCGCAGGGAAATCCCGCGGCGGAGCTCATCCATTGCGTCAATGTGATCAATCCACTTGGTATCGACTGTCTTGAGCAGGATGACCCGCTCAAGCTCCCGAAGAAGCTCGGACCCAAACAGTTTTTCACGGCTTTCGTAGAGCTCCATTGCCTTGTCGGTAAGCTGGGCGGTAATATCGGCTTTTTCCATATCCGCAAGCTCGTGGACTGTATAGTTCAAATCATTCGGCCCAGTCAAATATCCCATGTAATGATCGCGCAGTCCGGTAATGTTCCAGTTGTCGTGGACTTCGCTGTCCGGCAGATATTGATTGACTGTTTCAGCGATTGTATCTTTAATCATTGAAAGAATAAATTCGTGGATATCTTCGCCGTTGAGAACTTTGGCACGCTGCCCGTAAATGATTTCACGCTGGCGGTTCATGACGTCGTCGTACTGGAGAACGTTTTTACGGATAGAGAAGTTCCGGCCCTCAACCCGGCGCTGGGCGCTTTCAATCGAGTTGCTGAGCATCCGGTTTTCAATCGGCTGGTCTTCGTCGATATTCAGGGCGTTCATCAGGTTTTGAATCCGTTCGCCGCCGAACAACCGCATCAGATCATCCTCAGCGGAGAGGAAAAACCGGCTTTCGCCCGGATCGCCCTGACGGCCTGAACGGCCGCGCAGCTGGTTGTCAATCCGGCGGGATTCATGACGCTCGGTGCCGAGGATAAAAAGGCCGCCTGCCTCTTTAACTGCTTCCGCTTCCGGTTTAATCTCTTCTTTATATTTGGCATTGAGGTCCTGGTAGACTTTACGGGCATTGAGAATTTCATCGTCGTCAGTTTCGGAGAAGCTGGTGGCCTGTGCAATCATCTCGTCGGTATAACCCTGCTTGCGCATATCGTGTTTGGCAAGGTATTCCGGATTGCCTCCTAATGCGATATCGGTACCGCGCCCCGCCATATTGGTGGCAATGGTGACAGCGCCTTTTTTACCCGCCTGCGCGATGATCTCCGCCTCTTTTTCATGATACTTCGCGTTGAGAACCTCGTGCTTAATTCCTTTGCGTTTAAGCATGCTGCTCAGGTGTTCGGATTTGTCGATTGAAACGGTGCCGACCAGAACCGGCTGCCCTTTTTCATGGCATTCCGTAATCTGCTTGATGACCGCGTTGAATTTTGCATTTTCCGTTTTATAAATGACATCCGGATTATCTTTTCTGATAACGGGCTTATTAGTTGGAATCTCGATGACGTCGAGCTTGTAAATCTCACGGAATTCATTTTCCTCCGTCATGGCGGTACCAGTCATACCGGAAAGCTTTTCATACAACCGGAAAAAGTTCTGAAAGGTAATGGTGGCCAGCGTTTTGGATTCCCGCATGACGTTGACGCCTTCCTTGGCCTCAATTGCCTGATGTAAGCCTTCGTTGTAGCGGCGCCCCATCATCAAACGTCCGGTGAACTCGTCAACAATAATAACTTCGCCGTCTTTTACGACATAATCAACGTCCCGGTGCATGATGCCGTAGGCGCGGATCGCCTGATTGATGTGGTGGAGGACCGTCATATTATCCGCGTCCATCAGATTTTCAACGTGGAAAAATTCCTCCGCTTTTTTAACACCGCGAGGGGTGAGGGTAGCGGTTTTGGCCTTTTCGTCAACAATATAATCTGCGTCAATATTCTCGTCGATCTCTTCTTTGTCGTCGAGCTCCGTAACCTTGAAAACTTTCAGGCGTTTTGCAAAGCTGTCCGCTACGTTGTAAAGCTCGGTGGACTTGTCCCCCTGGCCGGAAATAATTAATGGGGTACGGGCCTCGTCAATCAAAATGGAGTCGACTTCGTCGACAATTGCGTAGTGGAAGCCCCGCTGAACCTTGTTTTCTTTATAGATGACCATGTTATCCCGCAGGTAGTCGAACCCAAGTTCGTTGTTAGTACCGTAGGTAATGTCACAGTTGTAGGCGGCACGGCGCTTGTCGTTGTCCATATCGTGGACAATCAGGCCGACGGTAAGCCCCAGGAAATTGTAAACCTTGCCCATCCATTCCGAGTCACGGGTGGCAAGGTAGTCGTTAACGGTAACAATATGCACGCCTTTTCCGGTAAGGGCGTTCAGGTAGGCGGGGAGGGTGGAGACCAGCGTTTTGCCTTCACCGGTTTTCATTTCGGAAATCCGACCCTGATGGAGAACAATACCGCCGATGATCTGCACCGGGAAATGCTTCATTCCAAGCACGCGCCAAGCCGCTTCCCGGCAGGTGGCGAAGGCTTCCGGCAAAAGCAGGTCGAGGCTAGCGCCCTCTTCATAGCGGTGACGCAGAATGTTGGTCTGCGATTTCAGTTCGGCGTCGCTCATTTCCGAGTAAATATGTTCCAGGTCGAGCACCTGCTCCATAATCGGTTTGATCCGCTTCATTTCCCGGGTTGAGTATGTGCCGATAATTTTATCAAGAATCCCCATCTGGTTCACCTCATGTTTTTACTAAGCCGTCCGGCTCCAATAATATATCACTCTATATTTTAAAGGTTTCCCTGTCAAAAGTCAAACAATCACAGGGTGGATTCTGTAATATATTTGTGAACAACAAATAAAGAGTGCCGGATGCCTGGAGGGATTGTCTATATTTTCACAAAAAGGAAAGATTACACGTCAAAACTCTTGCGTTTCCCCAAAAATTCGAGTATAATAACAACTGTATGTACTGTTGGCAGACAATAGCAAAACCGAAAGGAGCATTTATATGAACTATTCTCATGAAGTTGAGAAAATGTGCGTTCTGACAAAAGGCCCGCATCACGGCCCCGCGCCGATTCCGGAAGAGGGCAAATGGGTAAAAGCGTATGAAATAAAGGATATTTCCGGCCTGTCCCACGGTGTGGGCTGGTGTGCGCCGCAGCAGGGCACCTGTAAGCTTACCCTGAACGTAAAAGACGGTATCATTGAAGAGGCTATGGTTGAGACCCTTGGCTGTTCCGGTATGACCCACTCTGCAGCGATGGCTGCTGAGATTCTGCCGGGCAAAACCATGCTGGAAGCCCTCAATACCGACCTTGTCTGTGATGCGATCAACGTTGCGATGCGTGAAATCTTCAAACAGCTGGCTTACGGCCGTTCCCAGACCGCGTTCTCCGAAGGCGGACTTCCGATCGGCGCCGGCTTGGAAGACCTTGGCAAGGGCCTGCGTTCCCAGGTTGGAACCATGTTCAGCACCAAAGATAAGGGCGTGCGTTACCTTGAGCTTGCCGAGGGCTATGTCCTTTCTATGGGTGTGGACGAAAACGGCGAAGCGATCGGCTACAAGTTCGTAAAACTCGGCAAAATGCTGGAGGATATCCGCCACGGCGTTGACCCGACTACCGCGTACGAGAACAATATCGGTACATATGGCCGCTATGACGAAGCTGCCAAATATGTCGATCCTCGTGAAGAATAATTGAAGGAGGATAAGTTGATGGCACAGTTTGAAGGAAAAGAGAGAAGAATGCCTAAAATTGAGAAATGTCTTGCCGAGTATGGCTTCGCCACCCTCGAAGATGCAAGGGATTTGTGCTTGTCAAAGGGCATTAACGTAGATGAAATTATAAAAGGCGTACAGCCGATTGCGTTTGAAAACGCGGTTTGGGCCTATACCCTCGGCACTGCTGTTGCGCTCAAAAAAGGTATTAAAGTTGCCGCTGACGCTGCTGAGGCGATTGGTATCGGCCTTCAGGCGTTCTGCGTTCCGGGTTCTGTTGCAGAGCAGCGCGACGTTGGACAGGGCCACGGCAACCTCGGCGCTATGCTCCTCCGCGAAGAGACTGATTGTTTCTGCTTCCTCGCAGGCCATGAATCCTTTGCGGCTGCGGAAGGCGCTATCGGTATTGCCCGTACTGCCAACAAAGCCAGAAAAAGCCCGCTTCGTGTTATTCTGAACGGCCTTGGCAAAGACGCCGCTTACATCATTTCCAGAATTAACGGCTTTACTTATGTTGAAACTGATTATGATTTCTACACCGGCGAGCTGAAGATTGTCCGTGAAGTATCTTTCTCCAGCGGTGAGAAGTCCAAAGTTCGCTGCTATGGCGCGAACGATGTTCTGGAAGGCGTTGCGGTTATGAAGCTTGAGAAAGTAGATGTTTCTATCACCGGTAACTCCACAAATCCGGTTCGTTTCCAGCATCTTGTCGCTGGTACTTATAAAAAATGGGCGATGGAGAACGGCGTAAAATACTTCTCTGTTGCTTCCGGCGGCGGCACCGGCCGTACCCTGCATCCGGACAACATGGGCGCTGGTCCGGCTTCTTACGGCCTGACCGACTCTATGGGCCGTATGCATGGTGACGCTCAGTTTGCCGGTTCCTCTTCTGTTCCAGCCCACGTAGAAATGATGGGCTTGATTGGCATGGGCAACAACCCGATGGTTGGCGCCACCGTTGCCTGCGCGGTCGCGGTTGAAGAAGCGAACAGATAAGCTGCAAAGTTTCGTATGAAACAAACAAAAAGCTCTTGATGTCTTTGCATCAAGAGCTTTTTGTTTTACTGGTTTTTTAGCCGCCGCAAATGGATACATGTAATCTACGACACCTAAGGTTTAAGCAGGAAGTATCCGTCTGTGATGTGAGTAAGTATTGACGTCTTGTTTTGACGTCACGGAATATAAACGTATGATGTAACAGCGTTACTATACAGAGAAAATATTGCAAAGAAAAATATTCTTAAAATTGCATAAGTTGTACCAAAAGAGAGTTCTGCCCAGGCAACTTAAAAAATGAGGTGAACTTTTTAAACTGAGTCTTGATTTTGCGGGCACTATCATGTATAATATATAAGTCAACTTCAGGATGTCTGGAAACAGGCGGCTCGTCGGGCTCATAACCCGAAGGTCATGATCGTTGATTTTTATAAGCTACTGTGGCTCAGGGGTAGAGCAGCTCACTCGTAATGAGCAGGTCGTCGGTTCAAATCCGACCAGTAGCTCCACACCTGCGGTGAGCAATTCGCGACCGCAGGTTTTTTCTTTATTTTGAAGTTTTGTGCCCGCGCTTGTAGCGGGTATCTTTTTTGTCAGCGCTTCCTACCAGGCTGAGCCTGGACGCAATTCGCGTTCCGGGCTCAGTTTTTTATTTTACCTTTTCACTCGCGTTTTCCGTGGGTATCTTTTTTGTCAGCGCTTCCCACCAGGCTGAGCCTGGACGCAATTCGCGTTCCGGGCTCAGTTTTTTATTTTACCTTTTCACTCGCGTTTTCCGTGGGTATCTTTTTTGTCAGCGCTTCTCACCAGGTTGAGCCTGGACGCAATTTGCGTTTCGGGCTTTTTTCTTTTATGGCTTTCTGTTCGCATTTACACTGGGTATCTATTTTGTAACGCAAATCCAGTCCTTTTGCTCTGTTGCCATTATAAACGTAAAAATATTTTTGTGGCTGCATACACCAAAAATATAAATTTCAGGGTGAAATACGTTTTGTTTTACATGCGTATTTATATTAATATTTTTGTTAGATTGGGTTTAAAAAAAGATGGCTTCCCGTAAAAGAAAAATACATCTTTTTTGTATCTTCTAAATGTGGTACAATAGAAAAAAGCCGAAAATACAGCATGAAAAAGCAATTGATTTTGAGATTTTAAACAAACTCCAAAATGCATAAGCCAATTATACAAACAACCGGAAAGGGAAAGCAGGCAAAGAGGAATCGAATGAAGATGGATTTATTGTAAAGCAATGGGCACATGCTCTGATACCTAACATCAATTATCATTTAGTACGGGAGGCGGCAGTAAATGAAAAGTGCAGTTTTTTGTGGAGCCCACACGCTGAAAGTTCAGAAAAGCCCTGTTCCCAAACTGGAGCCGGACGGTGTTCTGGTTCGCGTTATGGCTTGCGGTATCTGTGGACCGGACGTCCATATTTATGAGGGGGATAAAGGTGCTGCTGATACAACTCCGCCGGTAATTCTGGGGCACGAGTTTTCAGGGATTGTGGAAGCGGTTGGTGAGAAGGTGAGCCGGGTAAAAGCAGGGGATCGTGTCTGTATAGACCCAAACAAGCTGTGCGGCGCCTGTCCGTACTGCCGCACGGGAATTGGGCATTTTTGTGAGAATATGGTGGGGATCGGCACAACGGTTGACGGAGGGTTTGCCGAATACTGTGCAGTGCCTGAATCACAGGTTTACCGGCTGGCTGCCGGCACCTCTTTTGAAGAGGGGGCAATGGCGGAGCCGCTTGCGTGCTGCCTGCATGGGATTGACCTATGCGAGATCCGTCCGGGCAGCGCTGTGATGGTAATTGGCGCCGGGATGATCGGCTTGCTGATGGTTCAGCTTGCAAAGCTTTCAGGAGCGCGGCTAGTGGCCGTACTGGAACCGGTGGAGGAAAAACGGATAATGGCCTTAAAATTAGGCGCCGACCTTTGCGCTGACCCATTTCATGAAGATGTGCCGGGGCTCCTCAAGAAAAACGGTGTGGAGCGGCTCGACACCGTAATCGAATGCGCAGGGCTCCCTTCGACAATTGAACAGGCTATTTCTTATGCCGGAAAGAAATCTGTTGTCATGATGTTTGGCCTGACCAAGCCGGATGATACCATTGCGGTGAGGCCGTTTGAGCTGTTTCAGAAGGAAATTGTTCTCAAAGCGTCTTTCATCAATCCCTATACTCAGCAGCGGGCGGTGGATTTAATCAATGCGCGGCGGATTGACGTCTCATCCATGGTGGCGAGCGTTTATGGCTTGGAAGAATTGGAGCGCGTTCTCGCTGATCCAAAGCTCCGGGCAAAGGGAAAATATATCATCAAGCCGTAAAAAATGTTGCTGTGTCTTATTTCTGCTCTGTGAGAAATGAGTTTTTGAAAAAGCGCTATCTGCGATAAATCACAGATAGCGCTTTTTACTTCGATTCGTGTTAAATAGTATACCAACTTAATAGTTGGTTTATATTATTCGGTACTTCTGTTATTAAGTGAATTTGCACTCTTCGGAAGATTATCGCAAATGTTTACTTATCTTATTGTTACCTCCGGTTGCTTCGTCATATATGCCCGTGTCAACTTAATAAAGGGAAGATTTAGAAAAAGACTTTAAATTCTTGAAAAGCAGAGCTAAGACTTTCTTCTCCGCTCTGTTTTTATTTCGTTTTTCCGGCTGTGCCCGTCTAAAGGTTAAGCAGCTGCCGCAGAATTCCGCAAACAGAAAAAGAACGCGTTATTAAACGCGTTCTTTTTAGCTTTTTGTCCGTCAGGAGAAAAACATTCCAATGTAACCCTGTACAAGGATATAAATAATAATAACAGGGATGATGTATTTTGCGTAGAAATAAATCTTCCGGGGGAAGTTCATCCCAGCGCCTGTATTGGCCTCTTTGATGAAATTGTCCCAGGTCCAGCCATGTTTGGTGCAGCAGAAGAGAACATATACAAGGGAACCGAGCGGCAGGATGTTCTGGCTGACCAAAAAGTCTTCAAAGTCCAGAATGGTGCTGGTGCCGCCCAGGGGATGAAATCCGCTTAAAACGTTGAAGCCGAGCAGGCAGGGAATGGAAAGCAAAAAGACCGCGATGATGTTGACCAGACAGGCTTTTTTGCGGCTCCAGCCCCAAAGATCCATAGCGAAGGACAGGATATTTTCAAATACTGCGATAACGGTGGAAATCGCCGCAAAAACCATGAACAGAAAAAACAGGGAACCCCAGAGCCGCCCCATCGGCATTTCGTTGAATACGTGGGGAAGGGTAACAAAGATCAGCGGGGGACCGGACTGGGGATCTACATTGTAGGCAAAACAGGCGGGTATGATAATCAGTCCCGCTACAAAGGCGACAAAGGTATCCAGTACGGTGATGCCGACTGTTTCGCCCAAAAGCTTCCGATCTTTTTTTAGATAGCTCCCGAAAATTGCCATACTCCCCATTCCAATGCTCAGGGTGAAGAAGGCCTGGCTGAGCGCCGCGAACAAAACGTTTGGAATCCCCTTTTCCAACATCTTCTCAAAATCGGGGACCAAATAATAGGAAAGACCTTCTCCGGCATTTGGCAGGGTGATGGAACGCACCGCAAGAACAATCATGATGACGATTAGAAGGGTCATCATAACCTTGGTAATCCGCTCCACACCGTTTTTCAGCCCAAGCGAACAAATACCGAACCCAACTAAGACAATAATTCCCATGAAAAGGAGCATCATCCAGGAATCGGCAGTCAGGCTGTCAAATTCCTGCTTAATCGCATCCCCGCTCAGGTTTACGAAGTCACCTTTCGCCATTTTCACGAGGTAAGCGAGCATCCAGCCTGAAACAGTGGTGTAGAACATCATCAGCAGGTAGTTTCCGGCCATGCCGAAGTAACCGAAAATATGCCATTTTGTCCCTTTAGGTTCCAAGTCGCGGAATGAGCTGGCAACGCTTTTACGGCTTGCCCGGCCCACTGAGAATTCCATTGTCATAATGGGGATCCCGAGCAAAACCAGAAAAAGCAGGTAAATTAAAATAAAAGCGGCGCCCCCATATTCCCCAACAATGTAAGGGAAGCGCCAGACATTGCCCAGGCCAATTGCACAGCCGGCCGAAATCAGTATAAATCCCAAACGGGAGCCAAAAGTTTCCCTCTCCATATATTCACATCCTTGTGATTTTATATATGGGTCTACTTTAGCATATTTATTCAATCTTTGCAATGGAAACGGGGTAAAAACAGGCCTCAAATTAGAGGCCTGAGATAAAGTGTTATTTTAGTAGCTCAGAAATATCACTTAACGCGCTTAAATTTTGCGTGTTAATGCTAAGTGTATTTTATTAGCAAATAAAATAAAACAGACAGGGAAATTTCCCTGTCTGTTTTTATAAATACCATTCGGTTTTCAAAGAGCTTACTGTTCTTTTTTCTTTAGAACCAATGCTCCAGCTGCAGCCGGCAGGCAGAGGATGAGAAGTGCCAACGGAAGAACTCCGCTGTCTCCTGTTTTCGGATTGTCGGTATCAACAGGTTCAGATTCAGCCGGGATCTGAGCAGAAACTTCCTCCCAGTCTGCGTAGAGCGTGGTGTCTGCGGTAATTTTGGTATCAAAGTCCCATGCTTTGGTCAAAGCTTTATCCGCGTACCAGCCTTTAAAGACATATCCGTTCTTTGTGGGATCGGTGGGTTTTACAATGGCGTCGCCATCTTTAACAAGCTGGCTGCCAACCAAACTGCCTCCGTTTGTCTCAAAGGTGACAGTAAAAAGAGCCTTTACGCTTTCTCCAAAAGCATTGCCAAGGTCTTCACTGTTTCCAACACTGTCGGGAACATAGGCAACGTCTAAAATTCCAGAATCCGGCGCAATTACAGTACCGCCGGTGGTACCGGGTTCAAGTTTTGTAACAGTACCGCCTGTAATATCCACGCTGACGCCTGAAATTGTCCCGGTAACGGAGGTGTCGCCTGTTTCACCGCCGGCGTACATTGCCTCAACCGTACCTCCGGTCACTTTCATTTCCGCACTGTCCATGGAACCGCGGTTGACGCTCTGCAGGACCTTAATAGTACCGCTCTGTACGTCTACACTGGCCGTGCCGGTATAACCGTTGGAACCGCCTGCGGTGACCCAAGCAGAGGACATGTCACCGCCTGTGATTGTAAGGGAAGAGGTACCGGTGTAGCTAATTCCTTCGCCGCCGCCGAAGAGGAGCGATTTCACGGTGCCGCCGCTTACTTTAACCACCGCGTTATCCACCTTGCAGGGAGACTGTTTGGGGTCGCCTGCGTACCACGGCTTGTGGCAGGTTGTCCCGCTCATAGAAGACGCGCCGCCCCCGTTTACACCGGTAACTGTGCCGCCCTCCAGCACAATGCTTGTGTTTTTCACGTAACTTTTATGTAGGCCGCCGCCAATTAGATTTCTGACTGTGCCGCCTTTCATGACGATGCTGGAAGACGCATAGGCGCCGTCATGTTCATGACCGCCGCCGAATACGCTGGTATTTGCGGTTACGTCCATTTCGCCGCCATCCCACGCAATATGAGCTCCTTCAGTACCGTCAGTTCTTGCAGTAATGACAATTGGAGTGCCGTTTGCAAAGAACATGGGAGCAGCACTGTCTGTTGTGTTGAGTGTAGGAGTTTGCGGCTGAAGTTCTGCTTCTGTCGCAAAGACGCCCGTAGTGCTGAAGCAAAGCAAAAGTGTCAGAGTTACGAACAATGAAGCAACTTTTTTCATGTGTTTTCCTCCTCCTATTATATTTTCGCTTTTCGATATCCAAAAAGTTTATTGGTCACTAAAGCAGACGTAAATATCCATCCCAAAACACTTCCCCAAATAACGAAAAGGCAAAAATATAGTTTATTATACTGTTATTATATTGTACGTAAAAGAAAATGTCTATATATTTGGTCACAAAAAAACAGAATCAATATTTGCTAAATTTGTTTTTTGTGACCAAATATCAATTTGTAATATGATTTTCTTTACATTATGTAAATTGTTTTAGCCAAATTTTTCATAGAGAAATTTGATTTGTATTACGATACCAAAATATTATTTATTCCGGGTTATAAAAAGAATTCTTCTTGGCCCAGCCATATGTGAAACCTACAATTGTCTTGCGGCTTCACAGCCGTTGATTTCACTGTTTTTCCATTTATCATAGATAAAGGAGAATTCTTCGGGAGCTTTTAAGACGGCTTGCTGAACTGAAAGCCTAGCTTTTTTGCCGCGGCAATTCCTTCAGCCTGCCGCTGGCGGATGAATTCGCGTTCAGTTTTGTCTGTATAATTACCTCGCAATTATGCATAAAATTGATTTTACAGCGGATTCATGTTATATAGGCGGTCAATGAAACAAATAAAAAGGCAGGCAAAACCTTTGCTTTGCCTGCCTTTTTATTTGAATTTGATTAACTAACCGGCCTGTGCGGGTTCGTTTTTTGAGGAAAGGTCAGTGGGAACCCGCTTCCGCAGGTAGAACATAAGCCCGACAATAATGGGTAGGTAAAAAGTGAAAAGCCGCCACAGCAGAATTGCCATGTTGAGCTGGTTCGAGGGGAAAAACACTTGGAAAAACATGAAAAAGCTCACTTCCGCGCCGCCGATTGCGCCGGGAAGCGGAACAAATGCAGTAATCATTGCCACAAAAATTTGGGCGGATACCACGGTCAAAATCGACTCATTTGAATTCCCGAACGCACAGTAAATAAAGTAGGGGATAGCGCTGTAGACCACAATCTGAACGACCGACGCCAAAACATTGATAGCAAACATTTTCTTGTTCTGCTTAATTTTCTGAAACCCCTCGTAGAATTCATTCACTTCTACCAAAGCGTGCTCCAGCTTTTGGTCGGCGTTTTTAAAAATATGAAGCTTTCCGCAGAATTTGATGAATCCGGAGACCATTTTAACGGTAAAGCCTTTGAAGAAGCCAATTGCGAATAAAAATGCGAGAACACCAAAATTAATGATAAAACCAATAAAGACAAGATAGACAAATCCGCTGATCTGAACAAATTCATTGAATTTTACAACCAGAACAACAATGGATGAAAGGGTAAGCGCCGTTTGAAAGACAATAAACTTTAGCAGCAGGGAACAGGTTGCCACCCCTACCGGCACGCCGCTTTTGGCCATCTCATATGCCTGAATTGGCTGTCCGCCGCTTGCAAAAGGGGTAATACAGTTAAAAAGCTGGCCGATCATAGAAACCCGGAGAGTTTGCTTAAACTTTTGCGGGGGGTGGTAAGATTTTGTAATTCCGTGCAAGATACCGGCTTCGATTAACCAGTAGATAATCATGGCTAAAAGGCCGCAGAACAACCACCACTTGTTGGAGGAACTCCAAATATTCAAAATATTGTCGATCCCGTCAACCAAAATGACATAAGCGAGCAACGCTACTATCGACACTGCCACAATGACAATGTTTATTTTTTTCTTCACGCAGGCAACTCCCTTTTTCTTCAGGAATATTTGTGGTTAAAAAACGATATCTATAATATTATAGCATATTCCTTAAAAAATACATCAGTTTTTTGTCATTTTCATGATTATCTACGAAAAGGATTTGAAAAGTAAAGAAGAAATTTCTATTCTGTATAATTTTTAAAAGGACAGTTTGCATTTATATGCCGACCTGATTAAGTAATCCTGCTGAAATCAGGCGGGTTAAAAAGAAATCTGTTGAAAAATAAATTTTTGCCTTGACAATTAAAGAAAAATCTTGTAAAATATATTTCGTCGCTGATGTGAATCAGACCATTGGGGAGCATAGCTCAGCTGGGAGAGCATCTGCCTTACAAGCAGAGGGTCACAGGTTCGAGCCCTGTTGTTCCCACCATGTTGTTTGCCTCTGTAGCTCAGTCGGTAGAGCAGAGGACTGAAAATCCTCGTGTCGATGGTTCGA
>ERZ1673695.2610-NODE-2610-length-13163-cov-4.230088_pt1 | contig 13163 bp, 10 predicted proteins | sample MGYA00580225_ERZ1673695 | MGnify/ENA primary metagenome ERZ1673695 (study PRJEB41218, sample SAMN15661739) | gut metagenome | host: Homo sapiens | place: Canada: London | collected 2015-08-20/2019-03-30 | study: EMG produced TPA metagenomics assembly of...
CGGCACGACTACTTCCGCCGCATCCTGTGCAACCTCATCGGCCGCTGGGTGGAGAATGGGGAGTACCCCAACGATGAAAAGGCCCTGAAGAAAATCGTGGAAGGCGTATGCTATACCAATGCCGCCCGGTATTTTGATCTGTAAGGAGTGGTCCGTTTCGTGACTCAGACATCGGAGACTCAGCGGGAGGGCCGGTTGCTTCGCAATGTGCTCTTTACCTTTTTTGTCAGCGGTGCGGCCTCTCAGCCCCTGGGCTCCTTCATCCCCTTCCTGAGGGACACTTATGGCTTCAGCTACGACCTGTCCGGCGTACTGCTGTCCTGCCAGTCCATTGGGAACCTGCTGGCTGTGCTGGCCGCAGGCTTTCTGCCCGTCTACCTGGGCCGCAGGCGGAGCATTCTGACCACTGCGGTATGGATGGCGGCCGGCTATCTGATTTTTGCCAGCGGCATGGGGACCCCCGTCCTGCTGATCCTGGCCTGCCTCATGACCGGCATCGCCCGCGGCGGCAACTCCAACTTCGCCAACACCATGATCTCCACCCTGCCCGGAGATAAGGCCACCCGCGGCTATAATCTGCTGCACGGCTGCTTTGCCGTGGGGGCCCTGCTCTCTCCTCTGTTGCTTATCTTCTGCGCCGGGCGGTGGCCGGGTCTGGGCTGGCGGATCATGGCCGGCCTGTTGTGTCTGCTGTGCATCAGTCAGCTTGTCGTCTACGCCAAAATGCCCCTTCCGCCGGAGTATGCCAAAAAGAGCATCACGTCGGTGGATCTCCGTTTTTTTAAAGTCAAGCAGTTCTGGCTAGGCGCCGCCATGCTTTTTTTCTACATCTCCACCGAATACGCCATCGTGGGCTGGCTCGTCACCTACTTTCAGGACATCGGCGTTCTGGACCCCAACCAATCCCAGATGATGAACAGTCTTCTGTGGCTGGTCATCTTTCTCGGGCGAATGGTGGGGGCCGTCATTACGGGAAAACTCTCCCGGAGCAAGCTGCTGCTGCTGGACGGGGTGGGCCTTTTTTCCTTCTTTCTTGTTATGTTCTTCAGCCGGACCCCAGCCCCGATCATCCTGGGACTGGTGGGCGTCGGCTTCTTCATGGCCACCATTTACCCCACTGCGTTTGCCTTTGGCAGCGACTGCATCCGGGGCAACGACCTGGGCTGCAGTGTCATGATCTTTACCGGCAGCGCCGGCGGCATCCTCACCCCGGCCATGGTGGGTTTTGTAGCCGAGCGGGCGGGCATCCGGGCGGGGATGGGCCTGATTGTGGTATTTGCGGCCCTGCTGCTGTTTTCCATCCTCCTCAGCGTGTTCAGCGTACGCACAGCCCAGGCTCTACCCGAAAAAGGAGAATGATGCGAATGGAAACACTCTCTTACAAGACTCTGGAAGCACAGGGCTATAGCGGATATCTGCTCAGAGACGCCCCGGAAAAGGTCCTCCAGTTCGGCGAGGGCAACTTCCTGCGGGCTTTCGTGGACTACTGGTTTGACGTCTCCAATGAAAAGGCGGGCTGGAACGGCAAATGCGTGCTGGTCCAGCCCATCCCCCAGGGCCTGGCCAGCCCCATCAACCGCCAGAAAGGGCTCTACACGCTCTATCTCAGGGGCCGCCAAAATGGAAACAAGGTGGATCGGAAGCGGGTCATCTCCTCCGTCAGCCGCTGCCTTAACCCCTATGAGGCGGAGGACTACGCCGCCATGATGGCCCTGGCCGTCTCCGACGACCTGGAATACGTGGTTTCCAACACGACCGAGGCGGGCATCGTCTACGACCCCGCCTGCAAACCGGATGACGCGCCTCCCGCCTCCTTCCCCGCCAAGCTGACCCAGGTCCTCTACGCCCGCTGGAAGGCCGGCAGGCCGGGCCTGGTCATTCTCTCCTGCGAGCTGATCGACAACAACGGCAGGGAATTACTCCGATGCGTGAACCGGTATATCGACCAGTGGGCCCTGGAGCCCGAATTCCGCACCTGGGTTATGGGGGAGTGCACCTTCTGCTCCACCCTGGTGGACCGCATCGTCCCCGGTCGGGTGAAGGACCCGATAGAGGCCGCCGCCATGGAAGCCGCCAACGGCTATCGGGATGATCTCATCGACGTGGGGGAAATCTTCGGCGTGTGGAACATCGAAGGTCCGGCATGGCTGGAGGAGAAGCTGCCCTTTAAGCGGGCGGGCCTCAACTGCCCGGTAGTCCCCGACGTGACCCCCTATAAAAAGCGCAAGGTACGTATTCTCAACGGCGCCCACACCGGCTTCGTGCTGGGGGCCTATCTGGCGGGCTTCGACATCGTGCGGGACTGCATGGGGGACGATACCGTCCGGGGCTTCATGAACCGGATGCTCCATGAGGAGGTTATCCCCACCCTTCCCCTGGATAGACAGGATCTGGAGGCGTTTGCCTCCGCTGTCCAGGACCGGTTCAACAACCCCTTCGTGGACCACGAGCTCATGAGCATCGCCCTCAACTCCACCTCCAAGTGGCGGGCCCGGAACCTGCCCAGCCTGCTGGAATATGTGGAGCAGACGGGAGCGCTGCCCGCCTGCCTCGCTATGAGCTTTGCCGCCTATGTGGCCTTTTACTCCAACGATGTCCAGAGGCTCACCGATGCCGGGCTGGTGTGCCGGCGGCCCAAGGGCGACGAGTATACCTGTTCCGACGACCGCTGGGTCCTGGAGTTCTACTGGGCTCACAGGGGCGACCGCCCGGAGGATCTGATCCATGCCGTTATGACCAATGAACGGATGTGGGGCCAGGATCTGACCGCCGTCCCTGGCTTTGAAGCTGCGGCCGTGGCCGATCTGAAGCTGATCCGGGAACAGGGCGCCCTGGCAGCCTATGCCGCCTGTCTGTAAGGAGGCGCACCATGAACCTTATCCGCATCCATCCTCTGGATAACGTGGCGGTGGCCTTGGAGGACATTCCCACAGGGGAGACCGTCACCGCCGGAGGTAGTACCGTCACCGCCCGCCAGGCCATTCCGCGGGGCCACAAGCTCGCCCTGGCAGCCGTTCCCGCGGGGGCCCGGATCATCAAATACGGCTGCACCATCGGTCTGGCCAAGGCGGACATCGCCCCCGGGGACTGGGTCCACGTCCACAACGTGCGCACCGGCCTCAGCGAGGACGGCGTGTACGCCTACCATCCCCGGGTCGGCGCCCTGCCCCCCGTCCCTCCCCGGACCTTCCAGGGCTACCGCCGCCCCGACGGCAGGGCCGCCATCCGCAATGAGCTGTGGGTCCTCCCCACTGTGGGCTGCGTCAACGCCATCGCCCAGGCCCTGGTACGGGAAAACCAGCATCTGACAGGCGGCACGGTGGAAGGTCTTTATGCCTTTCCGCACCCCTTCGGGTGCAGCCAGATGGGGGAGGACCATGCCCTGACCCGGAAGCTGCTGGCCGCCCTGGCCCGCCACCCCAATGCGGGGGGCGTGCTGGTGCTGGGGCTGGGGTGCGAAAATCTGACGATGGAGCAATTTCAGGCCGAGCTGGGGCCCCATGACAAAAACCGCGTCCGTTTTCTGGTCTGTCAGGACGTGGAGGATGAGCTGGCCGCCGGTGCCGCCCTGCTCAAGGAACTGGCCGATTATGCCGGGACCTTCCGCCGGGAGCCGATTTCTGCCTCCGAGCTGGTGGTTGGTCTGAAATGCGGCGGCTCCGACGGTCTCAGCGGCATCACCGCCAACCCCGCAGTGGGTCGGTTTTCCGACCGGCTCATCGCCTTGGGCGGCTCTACTGTCCTCACCGAGGTACCTGAGATGTTCGGTGCGGAATCCATCCTCTTCGACCGCTGCAAGGATGAGGCCGTTTTTGACAAGGCCGTCCAAATGGTGGAGGCGTTTAAGCGCTACTTTATCCGCCACGGCCAGGTAGTCTATGAAAATCCCAGCCCCGGCAACAAGGCTGGGGGCATCACCACGCTGGAGGACAAGTCCTGCGGCTGTGTGCAAAAGGGTGGAAGCGCCCGGATCGTGGATGTGCTGGGTTACGGCGAGGCCGTGACCCGGCGGGGCCTAAACCTTCTCAGCGGACCGGGCAACGATCTGGTGTCCACCACCGCCCTCACCGCTGCCGGTGCCCACCTCATTCTCTTTACCACCGGCCGCGGCACCCCCTTTGGGGCTCCGGCTCCAACGGTAAAAATCTCCAGTAATACCGCCCTTTTTCAGAAAAAAGGGAGCTGGATCGACTTTAACGCCGGTACGGTGGCGGAAGGCGAGACCCTGGATGCCGTGGGAGACCGCCTGTTGGATCTGGTGCTTGAGGCGGCCAGCGGCAGTCCTACGAAAACCGAACTCCACGGGGCCCGCGAGATTGCCATCTTTAAGGACGGCGTGGTGCTGTAAGAAAGGAAGTAGGTTTTATGAAAGACCCTCATTGCGGCTACTGCGCAGGCGGAGAGACCCTGGCCGCCTTCGGCATTCCCATCTGTGAGCTGAGCGTCAGCACGCTCATCCTCTTTCAGGAACAGAGCCACCCCGGCCGCTGTATCCTGGCCTATAAGGATCATATCAGTGAGTTGGTGGACCTGACCGACGCGGAGCGGAACGCCTTCTTCACGGACGTAGCCAGAGCAGCCAGGGCGATCCACGCCGTCTTTCACCCGGACAAGGTGAACTACGGCGCTTACGGAGATACCGGAAGGCACCTTCACTTTCACTTGGTCCCCAAGTATCAGGGCGGCTACGAGTGGGGAGACGTCTTTGGGATGAATCCCGGCCGAACGTTTCTCTCCCAGGAGGAGTATACGCGCATAATCGAGCAGATCAAGCTCCATCTGTAAAAGGAGAATATCTATATGGATATCCGTTATTCCGCCAATCCGCGGGACTTCAAGCGCTATACCACGGAGGAGCTCCGAAAGGAGTTCCTTATCGAAGATCTTTACCGGCCTGACCAGGTGACGGCGGTCTACTCCCATGTCGACCGAATGGTCATCCTGGGCTGTATGCCGGTAACCAAGAGCATACCCATCGATCAGGGCATTGATGTGTGGGCCAATTTTGGCACTCATTTCTTTCTGGAGCGCCGAGAGGTCGGCCTGTTCAATATCGGCGGGCCAGGTCAGGTAACCGTAGACGGCACAGTCTATCCCATGGGCTATAAGGACTGCCTGTATATTACCCGCGGGAGTCGTGAGGTGCTGTTTTCCAGCGGCAGCCCCACCGCCCCCGCCAAATTCTACATGGTCTCCGCCCCGGCCCACTGCTCCTATGAGACCCGGCTCATCCGGCTTTCCGACGCCGCCAGAAAGCCCCTGGGCGCTTTGGAAACCTCCAATAAGCGGGTCATCCACCAGTTTATCCACCCCGACGTACTCCCGACCTGCCAGCTATCCATGGGCATGACCGTACTGGAGCCGGGCAGCGTGTGGAATACTATGCCTGCCCACACACACGAACGGCGCATGGAGGTATATACCTACTTCGAGATCCCTGCGGGCAATGTGGTTTTCCATATGATGGGCGAGGGGCAGGAGACCCGCCACATTGTCCTGCAGAACGAGCAGGCCGTGATCTCCCCCTCCTGGTCCATCCATGCCGGAGCCGGCACCGGAAGCTATTCCTTTATCTGGGCGATGGGCGGTGAAAATCAGGCCTTCGACGACATGGATGTGATTCCTGTCACCGCGCTGAGGTGACGGTCATGGATATGTTGGGTCAATTTTCCCTGAAGGGAAAGGTTGCTCTGGTCACCGGGGCCAGCCATGGGATCGGCTTTTCCATGGCCGTCGCTCTGGCCGGCGCGGGCGCCGAAATTGCCTTTAACGGCCACAGTCCGGACCGGCTGAAGGCCGCTGAGGCCGAGTACGCCGCGCGGGGAATCCATGCGCGGGGCTATCTTTGCGACGTCACTGACGAGACCGCCGTCCAGAACATGGTAGCCCGGATCTCTGCCGACTTGGGGCCGGTGGACATTCTGGTCAACAATGCGGGGATGATCCAGCGTACTCCCCTGTTGGATATGTCCGCCCAGGATTTTCGCCGCGTAGTAGACGTCGATCTGACCGCTCCGTTTATTGTGGCCAAAGCCTGTATCCCGGGCATGATCGCAAAGGGACATGGCAAAATCATCAACATCTGCTCCATGATGAGCGAGCTTGGCCGGGAGACGGTCTCTGCCTACGCCGCCGCCAAGGGCGGGCTAAAAATGCTCACCCGAAACATCTGCGCCGAGTTTGGTGGAGCCAACATCCAGTGCAACGGTATCGGCCCCGGCTATATTGCCACTTCCCAAACAGCCCCCCTGCGTGAGCCACAGCCAGACGGCAGCCGTCACCCCTTCGACCAGTTTATCTGCTCCAAAACCCCGGCGGGGCGGTGGGGCAGGCCGGAAGATCTGGCTGGTCCCGCCGTCTTTCTTGCCTCTGATGCCTCCAATTTTGTCAACGGCCACATCCTGTATGTGGACGGCGGCATCCTAGCCTATATTGGCAAGCAGCCCTGATCCGATGGCTGCTTCCATTGACGTATACGCCTTCAAATACCGAAAAGGGAGTCCCCCGGTCTTGTAGCCGGGGGACTCCCTCTCGTTTTCGGGGCAAAGAGCACGTTTTTCTCCCCATGGAGTCACAGCGCTCTTCAGGGTATGCGCCGCTTACTGGCGCAGGATCAGGGCGGCGTTAAACTCCGCGCCATCGTAGGCTCCGTTCACCTGAAGGTAATCCCCCACCTCCAGCTTCCGCAGGGTCAGGGTTCCGCCGTCCCACTCCAGGAACTTGGTGTCGTCGTCCACATGGACGGTGATGAGCTCCTCGTTGCCGGCGCTGTCCAGGCTGCGCAGATAGATGTACTGATTGCCACGCTCCGTGCTGACATAGACCACGGTGCCGTTGAGCTGGCTGCCGGAGGTGACGGCCTGCTGGACCTCGATGGCGGCGACCTGGTCGCCGTTGACCACCAGGCCGATCTTGTAGCCCGGCTTCAGGGCGGACAGTGCGATGGTCTTGCCGCCCTGGGTAATGGAGGTGGCCGAGGTAACCGTATAGGACGCTTCCTCCCCATCGGAGAGGGTCACCTCCAGGGTGCTGCCGCCCACCTCCTGAATGATGCGGTTGATGGTACCGGTCATATTGGCGCTCTGGGGGGTGGCCTCGATGCGGGTAACCACGTGGTAACGGACGGTGACCTCCACCTCGTCACCCAGCCGCAGCTTGTCAATGGCGCTCTTCTCCTCGTTGCGGTAGATGGCGGGGGGATCGGACAGGTCGATGGCAAAGCTCACTACGGTGTCGTCACTCTCGGTGACCTCCAGGGTGACGGTGGAGCCGCTGGAGGTGAACACCCGGTTGGTAAGGATGCCCTCGGTCACCGCCGAGCCGGGGTAGCAGTCCAGCCGCACCAGCTTCTCTCCAGAGAAGCGGGCGGTGGCGAACCACTCCTTCTCCAGCTCTTTGAGCTTGATGGCCGAGCCGTTATAGGTGAATACGCAGCTATCGGCCACGTCATAGCTGGTGGATTTACCGGTGGCCGGGTCGGTGAGGGTAACGGTGTTGGTGCTGCTGGCCCAGGTAAAGGCCTTGATACCGCCCTGCACATATTTCGTGACGGAATCCACCGAGACGGACAGGGCGGAGCCATCCTCGTTGGATACCCGCAGAGAGACGTAGCACCCCTCGTAACCGGAGGACAGGGTCCCCTCCAGGCCGTTGACGGTGACGGCGGAGCCGCCGGGCACGGCATACTGGTGGGTGACGCCGTCAAACCCGCTGACCCGCAGGGTACAGCCGCTGCCGGACTTCTCCACGCTGGAGAGAATGCCCGTCTCCTCCCGGGTGCCGCCGGTGAGGCGGACAGCCACCAGACGGCCCTGGTCATCGGTCATGCAGACGGCGGTGGCGTAGCCCGCGTCGGGGTCCACCACCGAGCGGTCCCCGATGGTCTTGGAGCCCACCTGCACCTGGGTGAAGCGGTTCATGGTGACCACCCGACCGGCACCGCCCACCGTCAGGGCAATACTGTTGTCCTCGATGCCGTTGACCGAGCCGGTGAACTCCTTCAGGGCGGCGCTGAGGTAGACGTCCTCCGCCACGCCCTTGCTGGTCAGGGAGATGCGGACGTGCTTGCCCGCCTTGAGGCTGCTGCTGGTGGTCTCCATATTGTTCTCATAGATGACGGCGTCGGCGGGCAGGGAGATGCTGCTGGTGGCGCCGGTCAGATCGCCGGTGAGGGTCAGGACCACCACGCCGCTGTCCCCCTTGGTGACGGCGGCAATGGTGCCCTGGATAAAGTCATAGTCGTCGTACTCGCTCAGGTCGGTGATGGTGCCCCGCTCCTCCATGAACGTCAGGGCGCGGGAGAGCATGGTGGCCATGATGGCCCGAGTGACCTCGCCCTTGGGGCCATAGGCGTTGTTGGTGTCGCCCTGGACGATGCCATAGACATTGAGCAGATAGACATAGGGCTTGGCCGACTCGCGGATGGAGGCGGTATCGCGGAAGGTCATGGAATAGGAGTCCAGTCCCTCGGCCATGGGACCGAGCTGCATGGCCCGCACCAGGTAGACCGACAGGTCCTCCTTCTCGATGGGCTTGGAGAGACTCCCGTTCTGCACCAGACCCTTGAGCTCGGCGTACGAGAGGATGCCGGTCTCCAAACAGATGGCAAACTCCCGGTAGAACCAGGACTGGGCCCCGTTCAGCAGGCCGTCCACATCCTCCTTGCGGTCGGAGGCAATCCGGTCGGCGATCCCCTGTTTGACGGGTACGGCCCGGGCGCAGAGGGCCAGGGCCTCCGCCGTAGTCAGCTTGTTTTCCGGCTTGAAGGTGCCGTCCTCATAGCCCTTGAACATGCCCGCGTCGGTCATTTCCTCGATGTAGCTCTTGGCCCAATGGCTGGCAATGTCCGGGAAAGTGGCCGCCGAAGCCGGAAGCGCCGTCATGGTCAGCGTCAGGGCGAAGGCCAGCAGGCAAGTGAGCAGTCGTTTGGATTTCATATCGCACCTCCATGCAGTTGTCGCGCGCAGGGTAACATAACCATACTACTTTTAAAATTATAACGTTCTCCCGGCAAAAAAGCAACCGGCAGTTGTCGGAATCGTCAAAAACCTGGACAAGCGAGGCCACGGACCCTCCGGCGCGGTTGGCGGGCAGTCTCCAAACGGAGACTGCCCGTTTTAAAGGCCCGGCTACGGAAAATCAGCCGTGTAAAACGCAAATAAATAATGTTTTATTTTTACTTAAAAGTAAAATAATGTTTTATAAAATTTTTATTTTTTTGCAATTTCGCCTTCTCTCTGGCCGTTTATCGTGTCTCCATTTGGATACATTCGGTGCCATGCGGAGACGATTTTGCCCAACCGCTTCTACTTTTTTGAGGCCCCCCTACAAAAAGTCCAGCGTTTTTTTGCGCTAGGCGTCCAAGGGATTCCGGATCTGGTCGCACCAATTGGCACAGACTTTGCTAGAATTTTGGGACAAGAGACAACGCTCACGCGGCCGGCCGGCGCGGGGAGCTGCGGATCTGGCAAATTGGTTTGGATTGGAATTTTTGCAAGGAGGCTGTCAACCATGAGCGAAGCAATCAAGAAGCTGGCGGAAAGCCTGGAAAATACAAAGGTGGAGCAGGACGGGGCCATCGTCGTGATCACCATGAACCGTCCCAAAGCGCTCAACGCGCTCAACGACCAGACTCTAGGCGAGCTGGACCGGATCTTTAGCTGCATCGAGACCGAGGCGGAGGTGCTGGGTGTCATCATCACCGGCGAGGGCAAGGGCTTTGTGGCCGGCGCCGACATCAGCCAGATGAATGGCTACGGCGCCGAAGAAGGCCGCAACTACGCCAACCGCGCCCAGACCCTGTTCAATAAGATCGAGGGGCTGGAAAAGCCCGTGATCGCGGCGGTCAACGGCTATGCGCTGGGCGGCGGCTGCGAGCTGAGCATGAGCTGCGATATCCGTATCGCCTCCGAGAAGGCTGTGTTCGGCCAGCCCGAGGTCAACCTGGGTCTGGTCCCCTGCTTCGGCGGCACCCAGCGTCTCAGCCGCCTGGTGGGCACTGGCATCGCCAAGGAGATGATCTTCACCGCCCGCCAGATCAAGGCCGACGAGGCCAAAGCCATCGGCCTGGTCAACAAGGTCGTGGCGCCCGAGGCCCTGCTGGACGAGGCCAAGGCCATGATGGGCGTCATCATCAGCAAGGCCCCCATGGCCGTACGCTATGCCAAGGTAGCCATCAACAAGGGCGTCAATATGGATCTGATGAACGGTCTGGAGCTGGAGAAGGACGTCGCCGCCCTAGCCTTTGCCTCCGAGGACGCCAAGGAAGGCACCGCCGCGTTCCTGGCCAAGCGTCCCGCCGTGTTTCAAAACAAGTGATTCTCCCCCGCAAGAGAAAGAAAGAGAATTGAATTGATTAAGGAGGAGCTTCTATGACCGTTCTTGGTATCATCGGCATCATTGCGGCTTTCTGTTTACTGATGTATATGATCATGAAGGGCTTCAACATCTATCTGACTGTGTTTGTCTGCACCCTGGTGGTGGCGCTGACCAGCCAGATGAATGTGTACGAGGCGTACAAAGTCCACTTCATGACCGGCTTTACCAACTTCTTTAAGAACTACTACCTGGTCTTCCTGACCGGCACCCTGATGGCCAAAGCCATGGATATCACCGGCGGCGCCAAGGCCATCGCCAAGGCCATCATCAAAATCCTGGGCACGGAGTGGGCCTTTATTTCCGTGCCTCTGGCCTGCGGCGTGCTGTGCTACGGCGGCGTGTCCGCCTTCGTGTGCTCCTTCTGCGTGTTCCCCATCGCCCTGCAGGTCTTCCGGGCCGCCGACCTGCCCCGCCGCGGCATCCCCGGCGCGCTGTGCTTCGGCTGCTCCACCTTCGCCATGATTGCCCCCGGTGCCGTGCAGATCCACAATGCCGTGCCCTCCACCAACCTGGGCACCACCTATATGGCCGGTGCGGTCAACGGCTTCCTGGCCTGCGGCTTCATGCTGGTGGTCGGCATCATCTACCTGCACTTCTGGCTGAAAAAGGCCAAGAACAACGGCGAGCACTTTGTGGCCAAGGCCAGCGACGACTTCGGCGACGACGCCAACGAGAGCCTGCCCAACCCCATCGTGGCCCTGCTGCCCCTGGTCATCACCATCTGCCTGGTCAACATCAAGGTAGGCGGCGTGGTCATCGCCCCCGTTGAGGTTGGCGTGCTGGCCGGTGCTGTGTCCGCCGTCGTCCTGATGATCAAGTACATCGACGTCAAGCAGTTGCCCAAGCACTTTGCCGACGGCGCCGCCATGGCTCTGATCTCCATCACCAACACCTGCGCCGTCAACGGCTTCGGCGGCGTAGCCTCCAACAGCCCTGTGTTCTCCACCATCACCGACGCCATGGTGAACATCCCCGGCCCCAAGCTGCTGGGCCTGGTCATCGGCACCACCGTCATCGCCGGCATCTGCGGCTCTGCCTCCGGCGGTCTGGGCATCGCAGTGCCCATCCTGGGGCCGGTTTACACTCAGTTGGGTATCGCCCCCTCCATCGTCCACCGCGTCATGGCCCTGTCCTCCTCCGCGCTGGACTCCCTGCCCCACAACGGCTACATCGTCACCGTCACCAACGGCCTGTGCAACGAGACCCACAAGGACTCCTACGGTCTGACCTTCGCTCTGACTGTTGTCATCCCCTTCCTGGGCTCGCTGGTGGGCGTACTGCTCTTTACCATCTTCCCCAACCTGCCCTGACCGGGCGGTCCATTCCTCTGCTTTCTCCCTTGCCATACGATGCTTCTCTCCCATCCTGTCCGGAGGCCGGCGCGGCGTTCCCTCCATCCGCCGCGCCGCCTCTCTCCGGACCCTGCGGGGGGAACGATTGAAAGGAGTTTTTTGTTATGTTTAAGCCTTTGGAAGGCGTAAAAGTCATTGACCTGACCTACTTCGTCGCCGGCCCCGGCGCGGCCCGCATCCTGGCCGACTGGGGTGCCGACGTCATCAAGGTGGAGCCCAGCTTCGGCGACCCCGGACGCGGCACCGGCGCCACCATGTCCTGCCCCACCAACAAGGACTGCAACCCCTTCTACACCGCCTACAACGCCAACAAGCGGGGCCTGTCCCTCAACCTGAAGAGCGAGGACGGCAAGGCCATTCTGGACAAGATGCTGGAAACCGCCGACGTGTTTGTGTCCAGCTACCGTACCGGCGCCCTGAAGCGCCTGGGCCTGGACTACGATTCTCTGAGCAAGAAGTTCCCCCACCTCATCTGGGCCCAGATCAACGGCTTCGGCGACTTCGGCCCCGCCAAGGACAACGCCGGCTTTGACACCGTGGCCTTCTGGGCCCGCTCCGGCGCCATGATCGACATCACCGAGAAGGACACCTCCCCCGTCAACCCCCTCATCGGCTTCGGCGACGCCACCACCTCCTGCTCCCTGTCCGGCGGAATCTGCGCGGCCCTCTATCAGAAGGCCAAGACCGGCAAGGGCTGCAAGGTCATGGTCTCCCTGTTCGCCCAGGCCATCTGGAGCGAAAGCGCCGGCATGGTCTCCACCCAGTATGGCGACGAGTACCCCAAAACCCGCCTGAATCCCGGGTCTCCCGTCATGGACACCTTCAAGAGCTCCGACGGCAAGTGGTTCTACATGAGCATCCTGGAGCCCGACCGCTACAACGACGCCCTCTTCAAGGAGCTGGGCCTGAACGAGCTCATTGGCAATCCCGACTACTCCACCGCCGTGGGCAGCAAGGCTCACACCGCGGAGCTGGTCGCCATCCTGAGCAAGGCCTTCGCCCAGCACACCATGGATGACATCTCCGGCATGTTTGCCCGGGCCGATATCGCCTATGACCGGGTCCAGCACATTAAGGAAGTCCTGGACGATCCCCAGGCCCTGGAGAACATGTACATCGTCCCCATGGCGAACAAGGACGGCACTGTCACCAAGCAGCCCGCCACGCCCATTCGCTTTGCCCTGACCGAGCCCACCTGCATCGAGGACATCGCCCCCACCATGGACCGTCAGGCCCCCATGGTCGGCGAGCACTCCGCCGAGATCCTCCGGGAGTACGGCTATTCCGACGCCGACATCGAAAGATTCCTGGCCGACAAGGTCATCACCATCGAAAAGCTGTAAATTCCCCCTGTTGTGCAGCGCGGGGTTCCATGGTACGATAACTTAACCTGTGCTCCGCGCCCCATCCGCCTTATGTGAAAGGAAGGGTTTC
>ERZ1673695.2613-NODE-2613-length-13147-cov-84.254354_pt1 | contig 13147 bp, 12 predicted proteins | sample MGYA00580225_ERZ1673695 | MGnify/ENA primary metagenome ERZ1673695 (study PRJEB41218, sample SAMN15661739) | gut metagenome | host: Homo sapiens | place: Canada: London | collected 2015-08-20/2019-03-30 | study: EMG produced TPA metagenomics assembly of...
AGCTATGTCTTCTTTTATGCATTTTCCAATTTGCGCAACTTATTGTACATTATCCGTTTTTCATGTCCAGAAAACAATTATTTCTCATACCAGCATGCTATGTAACAGGGTGCAGCCCCTTGGCTCTCCCTTTGGGAGAGCTGTCACCGCAGGTGACTGAGAGGGTCTTGCAGCCTTTTTCGAATGATAAGATCGATTTGTGTGCACACACCACGAAAATCTCTGTCGATATCCCGGTTGGAGAATCGCAAAATATTCAACCCAAGAGACATCAGGAATTGAGAACGTTCGGCATCATAAGCAAGCCTTGAGGTTCATAATGTTGAGAGCCATCCAGTTCAATGACCAGTCTGGCCGAAGCACAGTAAAAGTCCACGATGAATCTGCCGATGATTCGCTGTTTGTAAATTTTTACTGGATATTTGCGGAGATAGAGGTACCAAAGCTTACGCTCGTGGGGTGTCATCTGCCTGCGAAGCCGCCGGGCATTTTCCAATTGGGTATTGTCTTTTGGTATTGTCATTGTTTGCCCTCTCCGTCCTCGCTGCACTCGGCCACCTCTCCCATAGGGAGAGGCAAGGGATGCCTACACGGAAGCTGTTTTACGACCACCAGGCTTTGCGTGTCCTTCTTTTTTGCCAAAAGCGGCGTAATTCTCAAAAAATATTTTCAAAACCCTATGCAGCCAGTTAATTGTTTTTGGAGTTTCAGCCGCTATAATAAAAATATAGAGGTCCTCTACAGACAACGGTTTTCAGATATGCAGCCTACAGTTCTACTTATGTAATTGGATATATTGTTTCTGCTATTGGAGCAATAATGATGGCTGTATCAATGTTTCTTGGAATACGTCAAGTATTTATGGTGGGCGCAGGCGTTCAAGCGGTTTCTTATTTGATAAAACTTCTGGATTTACCCAAAAACATCGTGAACATCTTTTCATTTGTCCTTTTGCTTTTGGGCTATGTTCTCATTGTATTTGCACTTCAAGATAAGAAAAATGCAAGCAAATATGTAATTGCGAGTGTAGTTTTATTTTTAGTTGGGAATATTGCAAATCAAATTGCGTTTCTTACGGATAGATTTAGTATAATTTGGGCGCTAAAAAATTTTGTTTCTGTAGCCAGCCCCATTCTTTTAGCGTGTATTGTTTTGGAGAACACACCGCAGGCGCAGACAGCAAAAATGGTAAAGCAGCCGACTAAAACGGCAAAAAGCGATAACCGTATTGAAGAGCTTACAAAATTAAAAGACCTTTTGGATATCGGGGCAATTACGCAGGATGAATTTGATGCAAAGAAAAAACAGCTATTGAATTTGTAATTCTGGTGGAATTATTAAAATGGGAGTGGAGAATCATACCCGCTCCCGTTTTATCCATTCTCCAAAGGCTCAAGCCCCTGCTTCCGGAAGCAGGGGCTTGACATGTTTTATGGGTTTGGCGGAAGGCGGTTTCCGGCATCAATGCTCGGCGCCGCCGACCTTGCTGCAAATGTCCTTGTCGTTTTCTGCGATCGCCGCGATGGCCGCCTCCAGACCCTTCACGATATCCGCCTTGGACAGGGAGGGCACGTCGCGCTTTTCGATCACCTGATCATGCAGGAAGGGCACGTGGACGAAGCCGCCGCGCATATTGGGAAATTCCTTTGCGATGTGATAGAGCACGCCGTACATCAGGTGGTTGCAGACGTAGGTTCCCGCCGTGTTGGACACGGCTGCCGGGATGCCGGCCTCGCGCATTTTCTGCACCATGGCCTTGATGGGCAGAGAGGAAAAATAGGCCGTGTCTCCGTCCGCAAAGATCGGCGTGCCGACGGGCTGATTGCCCTCGTTGTCAGGGATGCGGGCGTCGTCCACGTTGATCGCGACGCGCTCCGGCGTGATGCCGAACCGGCCGCCCGCCTGACCGATGCACAATGTGACATCCGGCTTTTCCGCCTGCATGGCCTCGTAGACGGTGGCGATCGATTTCCCGAACACTACGGGGACGTTCAGCTTGATGATCTCTGCCCCCGCGATGGTGTCCTTGACCATGCGCACGGCCTCCTGAGAGGGATTGATCGCTTCGCCGCCAAAGGGATCAAACGCGGTGATAAGGATCCGCATAAATGGTTACCTCCTTGTGCAAGATTTTGTACTGCCGGGTCAGAATGCAAAGAAGTACATCAGCAATACATGTACGATCAGCATGAAAATGGCAACCGGCACCTGTGATTTGATGATTGCGTATTTGTTGCGCACCTCCAGAAGGGCGGCAGGCATGATGTTAAAGTTTGCAGCCATGGGCGTGCAGAGCGTACCGCAGTAGCCTGCCGTCAGACCCAGCGCACCCACGACCACCGGGTTTGCGCCCTGCATGATCAGGAAGGGGATGCCAATGCCCACGGTGATGACCGAGAACGCCGCAAAGCCGTTGCCCATGATGATCGTGAACAGAGCCATGGCGACGCAATAGATCAGCGAGGCCATGAAATGGTTTCCCTCCGGAATGATGGCGCTGACGCCGGAGGCGATGACGGTTCCGACACCGGCCGCGGTAAACAGCGCGCCGAGGGCAGAGAGCAGCTGCGGCAGAATGCCGATCGTACCGACGTTGTCCATCAGACGCGTGCCGTCGATCACGGCATACTTGGGGCTGCATTTTACAAGCAGCAGCACGGTGATCAGCGCGCAGATACCGGAAAGACCGATGGCGTTGTTGGAGGTCATCCACTTGAGCGCAGCGACCTTATCTCCCAACGTGGCAAACGCCACCGCAAAGAGCGCAAGGCAAAGCGCGGGAATAAAGATCTTGTAGCCAAGCTTGTTGGCATGGGCGCGGACTTCCTTCGGGTCCGGCACGTTGCTCTTGGACTGCACAACGCCTTTGCTGCCCGTGAGCACGGCAAGGATCACGACGCAGACGCCGGTGATCCACTTGGGGAGCCAGTTGCCACCGATGAAGGTAAACGCAAGCACGAACCAGAAGATGGCGGTCGTTGCTTTTTTGCGGCAATCCGCATCGCGCAGCGCTTTTACGCCAACGGCCACAAAGACAAGACCGATCAGCGTATAGAAAACTTCACCAAGAATCTGGGTAAATGTCATCGTTTGGCACCTCCTCCAGCATTCATCATTTTCTCGATCTTCTTATCCAGCATCAGGTTGCGGACAATGCCGACAAGGACCGAAGTCACGGCGATCGGGATGGACCATGTCGCAATCTGCACGGCGCTCACGTCAAAGCCCTGCTCGACCAGCGTGGCAACGATCAGCAGCGTGCCGGACGCGCCCATGAAGCAGTTCTGTGCATAGAAGTTGCCGTAGTTCTCCGCTGCGGCACTCGCGCCGCGAATGACATCGGATACCTCGGGGGTGACTTCGCCGTATTTGGAGGCAGCGCCTTCCGCCATCGGCACGACAACGGGGCGAACAAACTGCGGGTGGCCGCCCAGACGAACGGAGAATGCAGCGGCGAGCGTACGAATCGCCTGATAGATCAGAATGACGCGGCCTGTGGTGGCGTTTTTGATGCTGCGGATGAAGTCGATTGCCTTCTCCTTCAGGCCGTAGCGCTCACAAACACCGATGACGGGCAGGGTTAGGACGAACAGCGTGGCAGTTCTGTTGGAGATGAAGGACTTGCCGAGCGTATCGAAGATTTCCATAGGCGTCATTCCGGCAACCAGGCCGGTGGCAAGCCCCGCGATGACAACTGTAGCGATCGTGTCGAATTTGATGGCAAATCCGATGATGACGATCACTACGCCAATGAGCTTCAGAATTTCCATGTTTTTCCTCCTCTTTGATTAAAATTGCCATATTGAAACAGTTTCCTGTTATGGCCCTAACAAGGGGGAACGCTGGCGCCGGCGGCGCGTCCGCCAATCAAGGTCAGCTTTTGAGGCAGCTCTTTTCCACAACAAAGGAGCTTTCCAGCACGCGCGTAATAATGCGCTCGGTCTCCTGCTTGTCCTTCTGTGTCAGTTCCATCAGCTCATCCAGTGTCCATGTGCTCTTTTTCAGAAGCGCCTTTGTGTAAAACCGCAGCTCTTTCAGAAGCGACTGCATCAGCAGTGCCAAAAGGACAAAGGGAAACGAGAGCAGTGTGCGGAAGAACGTAAAATAGAACTGGATCTTGCCGTCGTGAAAACAGAGCAGGAAGAAAACAGCCGTGATGCTCAGCCCCAGCAGCGCGGAATAAAACATGATATCCAGCCCCGCCGGGCGGCACCGCACGATGCGGATCGGCTGATCAAATCGGTATGCGGCATTGCGCGGCAGCGGTTCATTTTGCGTTTTTTTTCACGGCGGAGCGCCTCCTTTTTGCAGAATGTCGGAGAAAGAGCCGAATGGGGGATGCAGTATCGCGTCCGTTTCCGTGTCAGCAGGCAGTATTGCGGCTTGACACGTTCATTTTCGTCGTGTATACTGTTTATAGAAGCATCGGATCGTGTGGCGTCGTATTCTCGACGCCTTCTGGCCTCATTGTTGAGGTCAAGCGCGATTCCGGTGCTTTCTTTTATAGAAACGATTCAGAGACATTTCAAATCACGAACCCTTCACATAGGGAAAGGAAACGCTGTAGTATATTGTATACTTTGACAGAAAAACGCTTTCTTGTCAATCCTAATTTGCGCTTTTTTAGGACACTGTCTCATTTTCTGGTTTTGCGTTTTGCAAAGCGGTTGAGAAATTGATGCAGTTTTCCGCTGAATGCAGCAGCCCCCGCCATCCGAATGGATGGCGGGGGCTGTTTAAGTTTGGTGCTTGTCTGTCAGCCGGTGACTTACTTGGTCAGGTAGCGGTGCAGCATGACGGCGACCTCAGCGCGGGTGCCCTTGCCGGTCGGGTCAAGGGTCGTGGCGCTCTTGCCGGTGATGATGCCGTTCTTGACGGCCCATTCCATTGCGGTGGTCGCGTAGGTGCTGACCTTGTTCTGATCGGAGTAACCCTTCAGAGAAGCGTTGACTCTGGGGCTGCCTGCGTAGCGGTACAGGATGGCTGCGATCTGCTCGCGGGTGACAGCGCCGTTGGGGTTGAAGGTCGTGTTGGACGTGCCGGTGACGATGTTGTTCTTGTAGGCCCACAGAACTGCGTCGTAGTAGTAGGTGCCTGCCTTGACATCCGTGAAGGGGTTGGAGACGTTCTTCACAGAGGGCTTGTCAGCAACACGGTAGAGGATGGTGACCAGCATGGCGCGGGTCATGGTCTGGTTCGGGCTGAAGGTCTTGGCTGCGGTGCCGGTGACCAGCTCATTTGCAGACATGAAATCGATGGAGTTTGCAGACCACTTGCCGGTGTTGGACTCGGTGACGTCGCTGAAGTAGTTGGACTTCGTCTGCTGGATCACGGTGAAGGTGAGCGAGCCGGTGTCGATCTTGGTCTTGTTGTTGTAGATGGTGTAGGTGACCTTCGCGGTCGTTGCGCCTGCCTCGGGAACGAAGTAGACATCCGTAAGATCCAGCTCATTTCTGCCGGCGTCGAAGAAGAAGACCGTCTTGGAGGAGACTTCCTTGGCGCTTGCGATGGTCTTGTAGTCGTAGTACAGCTTGCCGCCGGTGACGGTGCCGAATTCGACGTAGAAGCCCTTGACCTCACGCTCGGTGTAGTTGTCGGGAATCATGGCCTTGTAGATGTCGCCCTTGAAGCTGGTACCGACGGAGTAGATCGTGGTGGCCTTGCCGTCGTTGACGGAGATGGTGACGTAGCCGTTGACATAGACAGCCTTGGTGCTGTTATACTCGGTGCCGTAGGCCGTGAACGGAATGGTGACGGTGTACTTGCTGGTGCGGGTGCCTGCCGTAAAGACGATGGTGTCGAGGTCATACTGACGGCTGGTGGCGTCGTAGACATAGTCGCGGTTCTCTCTGACGTAGTCAGCGTTGCGGTCGCTGCTCTCGTAGAGGTAGCCGTGGGTTCTGGTGTTCAGGTTATTGTCGTACTTGACGTCAAAGTTGACGTAGCTCAGAGTGCCTCTCTTGAACACGGTGGCAAAGAACTTCTGGAAGTCGGCCTCGTCAAACTTGACGGACTGGTTGCTGCTGGTCTCGTAGACGATATCGCCAGCGCTGCTCTTGATCAAGACTTTGCCGGTCGCAATGATAGCTTCCTCACTGTTATACGCAACGTAGGTGACAGAGGGATTCTTGGCGTCTTTGCTGGGAACAAAGTAGATGCCGTCCAGAGCGACCTGACTGTTGCCGGGAATGAAGTAGCACTTGTCGCTGGTAGCGATGGTGGTGTTGCTGGTGCTGCTTCTGTACATCTTGCCGTCAACCGGGGCGGCGAACTTGATGTAATCAAAAACGAGCGTATCTGTGGCTGCCTTAACAGCGGCCATAAAGTAGGTCTTGTCAAAAGTTGCGCCACTGCCGACTGCGGCAAACGTCAGATCCTGCGCAGTGCCGGGCTTTACATAAACCTCGATGGTTTGTGAATAGTTGCCATAAACGGTCGCGGTGACAGTGAACTTGGAAACGTTGTACGCATCATCAACGCCCCTGAGATTCAGGTTGGTAGAGGCGGTACCCTTGTTGCTCAGAACACCTTCCTTCGGAGAGAGAATGGCAAAACGAGTGTCCTTATCGACAGACCAACGGATGGTGCTTCCAGCGTTTACGAGCACATAGTCACCATTTTTGTATTCCTTGACGGTTGCCGTAACAACCGGTGCGCTGCCAACTGTGGCGGCGTCCGCTCTCGTTGCGCCCTTGGAAACGGTAAGCGTGATCTGATACTGGTCGCAGACCTCAACAGTTGCGATTCTGGAACGGGACCAGTCGCTCTCGATGTCATTCTTCGAGACCTTCACCTGGCAGTAGTAATAGGTCTTGCCGACCTTGGAAACATCACTGATCGTCAGCGTCTCACCTGTTTCACCGGCGATCTTAGTATAGACGCCGTCCCGGCTGCTGCTCTTGTACCACTCAATGGTTTTCACAGCGTCTCCGGGCGTCGCGGTAACGGAAGCGGTCAAAGTCCGCTTAGTGGACTCCGACTCGCCCTTGAGGATGGTGAGATCCTGCGGACCCTCAATGATGGCGGTGGGCTTGTCAGCAACGGTGATCTCCGCAGTGACTTCCGTGGTGGTCAGATTATAGTTCCCCGCGTCCTCAGCCTTGAGAGACGGAGTACCTTTGAGGGTGTACGTACCGGCCTTGTTCTTGTTATAGCCATCTGGACTCCAGAGAATATTGTAGATCACCTTTGTGCTGCCGGAAACGGTGATCTCACCGGTTGCGGGTAGGCCGATCGCAGAGATGTCGGTGCCGACGGCAACGGTCTTCGTGAAGACAAGCGTGGGGTCGATGGAGACATTTGCCTTACTGACTGTTACGTTGCAGGTTGTGGTCTTACTGCCGTCCTCGGTGGTGACGGTGATGGTTGCGTTACCAACGCCAACAGCGGTGACGGTGCCATTGGAAACCGTCGCCACAGTATCCTTGTCAGAAGACCATGTGACATTTTTGTTCGTTGCATTACACGGATCGACGGTAGCCGTCAGGGTTTCTGTTCCGCCGACCGTCAGCGTCAGGCTCGACGGAACGAGCGTCACGCCAGTGACAGGGACAGTGGACTTAACCTTGATTTCACAGGTAGCGGATTTGGTGGGGTCAGCCGTGCTGGTCGCTGTGATCGTTGCGGTGCCTGCGGCCAATGCCTTGATCTCGCCATTGCTGACACTGACGGTCGTAGGGGCACCCGAAGACCATGTTACAGTCTGGTCGGTTCCTTCATCGCCGGTGACAGTTGCAGTGAGGGTGGTAGTGTAGCCAATCTCGACTTCGCCCGAAGGCGCGCCGCTGATGCTAACGCCTGTCACGGCCGCAAACACAGCCGGAACCATCGCGCAGACCATCGCGACCACGAGGAGCGCGGAAATGAATCTGCTCATTTTCTTGTTCATAAATAAGTACCTCTCTTCCTGATTATGTCTCAAAAGTTGTGCTGAGGATCTAATTTGCTCATGCTAAGTGTATCATAATTTGAAAAAAATACAATCACCTTAAGCAAAGTTTAAGGAATCCGCTGCGAATTTCGTCACGGCGGCTATATGTTGTAGGCTGCTGCGAAATGGTGACGAAATGTAGTGCCTGAACTGTATAAATTACAAAACAGAAACAAGAGAAACGACGCAGCGACAGAAATGCGCGATCTGTTACGAATCTGCAAACCCTTATTTTTCCTTATAATACAGGAAGCAGTGGCAGTAGCCCTCAAAATCCGGGTCCTTGATCTGGTCGCGGAACTCCTTGCACATGCATTTATATTCCTCGCTCCGCTGTAACCGGCAGGGGCAGTAGCCGCCCGTCCGCGCAAGGCCCTCCTTGACGCGGGAGACGACCTCCTGATCCTCGTTCAGACGTATTTTCATAGCAGTGCCTCCAGCTCCGCGCGCAGCGCCTGCTGATCGCGGTATCCGACCAGCGTCGAGACAAGCGCGCCGCCCTTGAAAACCAGCAGCGTCGGGATGCTCTGCACGCCGAAGCGGATAGCAAGCTCACGCTCGTCGTCCACATTGACCTTGCAGAATTTCATCTGGGGCATTTCGCCGCTCAGCGCCTCAAAAACGGGCTTGAGCATCATGCACGGGCCGCACCACGACGCCCAGAAGTCGACCACAACGGGCTTCTCCGATGCAAGCACTTCGCGTTCAAAGTTGTCTTGTGTAAGGATGGTCATGATCTGTACCTCCAAATTCTATATTCAGATATAGTATAACACAAAGCTGCGAGAATAGTTTGAAAATTTGTAAATTTGCAGCCTGCACGCCTCAGCAGCCGCTTCCGGCGCGAAGGACATGACAGAACGCCTTCGCCGCAAGACTGAGCGGCTCGTTTTTTCGCTGCATGAGCAGCAGCGCGCGCTTTGGAAGCGGCGGCGTCAGCGGCAGCACGCGGATGTTCTGCGCGCCCGTTTCGGGCAGGAGAAAATCCTCCGGAACGAAGCCGACGCCAAGACCGCTGCGCACCAGCGGAAGGATCTGATCGGCAGTCGCAACCTCGATGTCCGGCTGGAAGGCGGCGCCCTCATGCAGAAAATAGGATGACAGCAGAGAGTAGCTTTGCGTCTGGCGCTCCAGAGAGATGATCGGATAGCGGCTCAGCTCTCCGAGGCGAAGCTGCGAAGCCCGCAGCCCCTCCAGATCGGCGGCGCAGACGGCGACCTCCTGAAATTCTCCGAGGCGGAGGATGACCAGCTCGTCCGGAGCCTGCACAGGCGCTGCCACAACGGCAAGGTCAGCGAGCCCGTCTTTCACGACCTGCACGGCATTTTGCGCGGTGAGATTCTGCACGCGCAGATGAATGCCGGGATATTCGACACGGAAGCGGCGCAGTGCCGGCAGCAGCAGGCAGTGCAGCGCGATCTCGGACGAGGCAATCGTCACAAGACCGGTCTGAAGCGACTTGTCCCGCGCCAGCTCCTCCTCGCCAGCCTGCAAATGCGCGACAGCCGCTGCAACGTGCTCATACAGCCGCGCACCCTCGGGCGTGAGCGACACGCCGTGGTTTGAGCGCAGAAACAGCGTGCAGCCGAGCGCGGATTCGAGATTGCGGATCGTGCGGGTGATATTCGGCTGGCTGGTGAGGAGCTGACGTGCGGCCTGCGTGAAGCTGCGGCATTTGCTGACATAGTAGAAGACGCGGTAAGAGTCATAGCTGATCATAAAAAGCTCTCCATATCAAATCCGTATTCATATTATATCAAACATCTATTTTACTTATTGCCACTTTAGAATTATAATCGCCTTTGGTTTGTGCGTCAAGGGGCGCAGAAACCGGAAAACAGTAGAAAAGAGGAAACAATATGAACAGGGATCTGACGGTCGGCAAGCCGTCATCCGTGCTGGCACGGTTCTGCCTGCCGCTGTTTGCAAGCGTCATTTTTCAGCAGCTTTACAACATCGCCGACAGCTTTGTCGCGGGCAAGTTCATCGGGGAGGACGCGCTGGCCGCGGTCGGCAACAGCTATGAGGTGACGCTCATTTTCATCGCGTTCGCGTTCGGCTGCAACATCGGCTGCTCGGTGATCGTCTCGCGCTTTTTCGGCGCGAAGGAGTATAACCGCATGAAGACAGCGATCTATACGGCGATGATCACCAGCTCCGCAGTCTGCGCAGTGCTGATGCTGATCGGTCTGTTCGGCTGCGATCTGCTCCTGCATGCGATCCGGACGCCGGAAAACGTGTTCGCTGACTCCAAGCTGTATCTGGATATCTATGTCTGGAGCCTGCCGTTCGTATTCTTCTATAACATTGCGACGGGCATTTTCTCTGCCCTCGGCGATTCCAAGACGCCGTTCTGGTTCCTTGCCGCATCGTCCACGTCCAACATCGGTCTGGACATCCTGTTTGTCGCGTCGTTCAAAATGGGCGTCGCAGGCGTCGCGTGGGCGACATTCCTCTGTCAGGGCGTGAGCTGCCTGCTCGCCGTCAGCGTGGTGCTGGCGCGACTGCGGCGGATCCGGACGGAGGGGCATGTCCGCCCGTTTGACGGAGCGATCCTCCGGCAGTTTCTCGGCGTTGCCGTCCCGAGTACCTTGCAGCAGAGCTTCATTTCGGTCGGCAACATCATCATTCAGGGCACGATCAACGGCTTCGGCTCCAGCGTGATGGCGGGATATTCCGCAGCGGTGAAGCTCAACAACCTGGTCATCACCTCCTTTACGACGCTCGGAAACGGCATTTCCAACTACACGGCGCAGAATCTCGGCGCGCAGAAGCTCGACCGCATCCGCGCGGGCTTCCGGGCAGGGCTCCGGCTGGTGTGGATCATCAGTCTGCCGCTGTTTGTGCTGTATTTCTTTGCAGGCAGCAGCGCACTCGGGCTTTTCCTCGAAAACCCGACGCCGCTTGCGCTTTCCACCGGCGCGATGTATCTGCGCATCCTCTCGCCGTTCTACTTTGTGATCTCCGCGAAGCTGGTCGCTGACGGCGTCCTGCGCGGCTGCGAGCAGATGGGGCAGTTTATGATCGCAACGTTCACAGACCTCGTTCTGCGCGTGGTTCTGGCCATCACGCTGTCGAAAACGGCGCTTGGCGCAACGGGCATCTGGTGTGCGTGGCCGATCGGCTGGAGCATCGCCACGGTGCTGTCACTGAACTTCTACCGCAAGGAGCGCTGGAATGCGCGGATCCTTTTCAAAGAGGGACAGAAGGACGAGCTTGGCGAGTCCTGATCCCGCAAAAAAATCCGACCGCTGCTTTCAGCGGTCGGATGGAGCTTGTCAAAAAGTCTTTTTGACAAGCTCTCAAACGCGAACCGCGGTGCTGGGTTCGCGTTTGAAAAGGCTGCGCGATGCGACGCGCATAATTTGTGCGCGCTTCGCGCACAAATTCCACACTTGCATCCCGTAGTGTATTTTGTCCGAGGTACACGCCCCCGGACAAAACAAATTGACATTTTATTCGCGCCTGCGGGCGCGAACTCTACGAGGTTTTTTGACAGTCTGAATCCGACCGCTGCTCAAAACAGCGGTCGGATACTCTATATTCGCGCCGTGTGGCGTTGATTTTGGTCCGCCTCTTTCGATCACTCGCGGTGGGGCGGCTACCGGATGCGAAAATGCTTTATTGGTGTGTGAGAATAAAAGCGCAGAGATCAGTTGCCGAAGCCGAAGTTCCACGGGAACATGCTGCCGCCCTGCTGGCTCGGTCCCTGCGACTGCTGGGACTGCTGGGCGTCGTCCTGCGTGGTGGGCATGGCAGACTGTGTCTTTTCACCGATGGTAACGGTGATGTCGAGCGTCTTGCCCTGACGGTAGACCTTGAGCTTCAGCTCGTCGCCGGGCGCCTGCTCGCCGACGTAGCTGACAAGGTCGCTGCTGGAGGTAATGGTTGTGCCGTTGACCTCAGTGATGATGTCGTTCGCTTCCAGACCGCCCTTTGCGGCAGGGGAATCCTCCTCGACCGAACGGACTGCCGCGCCGGTGGGAAGGCCGTAGGCCTGCGCCTCGGAGCTGACCGCCGTGACCGTCACGCCGATGTAGGGCTTGGTGATGCTGCCCGTCTCGATGATGCTCTTGACGATGTTCTTGACGTGGTTCATGGGGATGGCGAAGCCGATGTTGTCGATCGAGGCCTCGCTGCCCGAGGAGGAGCTGGAATACTTGGCATTCGTGATGCCGATGACCTCACCGTAGAGGTTAAAGAGCGCGCCGCCGGAGTTGCCGGAGTTGATGGCGCAGTCGGTCTGGATCAGATCCATCGTGACGTTGCTGGAAAGCGTGACCTCGCGGTTCAGGGCGCTGACTGCGCCGGTCGTGAGCGAGAAGGTCAGCTCGCCGAGCGGGTTGCCGATGGCGACGACCTGATCGCCGACGTTCAGGTTATCCGAATCGCCGAGGACGACCGGGGTAAGGCCCTCCGCGTCGATCTTCAAAACGGCGATGTCGTTCGACTGGTCACAGCCGACGAGCGCTGCGTCATACTCCTCGCCGTTGTAGAGTGAGACGGTGATGGAATCGGAGTTTTCGACGACGTGGTAGTTCGTCAGAACGTAGCCGTCGGCGCTCAGGATGAAGCCGGAGCCGGCTGCGGCGGACTGGGTCTGATAGCCCCAGTAGTTCGTGGTGATCGAGGTGCGGATGCCGACGGTCGAGTTGACGTTCTGGGCGTAGACCTCGGCGGGGGTCATCTGCTTGCTGGTGTCGATCTGGGCGATGTTGATGATGCTGCTTTCGCGGCTGCCCTCATATACGACGGAGGTCTGCGCGGTGTCCTCATCCATGTCCTCGTCCTTCGCGGCGAGGTGATTCTGAAGAGCGCTGCCGCCGAAGCCCATCGCGCCGCCGACGAGCGCGCAGCTCAGAACCAGTGCGGTGATCCTTACGCCGGTGTTGCCCTTCTTCGGAGGCTGCGGCTCCAGGGGCGTCTGCGTGTAGTACTGGCCTTCGCCGGTCACATTGCCTTCATTATGCTGCATGTTGTCCATGTTTTCATTTTCAAAACGATAATCCATCGTGAATGCCTCCGTTCGCTTGGTTTCTTTTGATGTTACTGATTATAGAGGCTAATTCTGAACGAACATCGACATTCGCCTGAACAAACTGTGAACACCGCGCGGAAAAGTGTGAACTTTTTTCGGCACAAGGCGACAAAAAGCCTCCGGAAATGGGGCGGTGACTTAGGAAAACATTGAAGCAAAGAACGGTGTAGCTTAACGGC
>ERZ1673695.2616-NODE-2616-length-13134-cov-30.558070_pt1 | contig 13134 bp, 10 predicted proteins | sample MGYA00580225_ERZ1673695 | MGnify/ENA primary metagenome ERZ1673695 (study PRJEB41218, sample SAMN15661739) | gut metagenome | host: Homo sapiens | place: Canada: London | collected 2015-08-20/2019-03-30 | study: EMG produced TPA metagenomics assembly of...
TTGCAGCCGAAGACTGTCTTTTGCGGGTTAAGCTCGCGATGCGCTGATCAAGCGCATTGCGAATCGCCTATGGCGATAATAGGTTCTAAGAACTCCAAAAAATGCACAGGGGATAGTATAGGATTGGGAGCCTTACCCCAATGTTACAATCCATCAAAAATCAGCGAAGATAACTTGGATACATACTCAAAAAATATAATCCATCAAAAGCCGGCGACATGTGCGCCGGTCTTTTGATACCTTGGGAGCAAAATATGGCCTGATAGCTGCTTGCAGCCGAAGGCCATGTTTTGCGGGTTAAACTCACTAAGCGCTATACAGCGCTTAGTGAAAGGCCTCATGGCCTTTTTTGCGGGTTAACCTCACTAAGCGCTGTACAGCGCTTAGTGAAAGGCCTCATGGCCTTTTTTGCGGGTTAACCTCACTAAGCGCTGTACAGCGCTTAGCGAAAGGCCTAATGGGCACACCCTGAAAATACAGCATACCGCACGGGGGCAGCTCAACGGCCTCGTAGCCCTCGGGAAGGGGCTTTGAATAATCTTCGGGCACCTCCACGCCAGCGGCGCAGGAGGACGCGCCGTCCCTTATAAGCCGCGCCGGAAGCGTAAGCAGGGCTGCGTTTTCAAACCTCTCGGGTATGCTGTTTAGCAGACCCTCCCAGCCGCAGCCCATTTCATTGCAGTAGGAGAGGTAATCTACGGCGTTCCTTGAACGCAGCAGAATCAGTTTTCGCGCCGGACGATTCACCGGCGTGACGGTTACGGCAGCTGATATTCGCTTCATAGGTGTGTTGCTCCTTTCGTCCTCGAGGGATTTTGCTATCATGCGGTAGTAGCTTCGGACGGGATAATGAACGAAGTAGCTTACGGGCGGCTTTTCATTGCGGTATTTTATGGGCGTAATATCGAATTGCCGGTAAAATGCCCGCGTAAAGCCGTCATGGGATTCAAATCCTCCCTCAAGCGCTACGTCCACTACCTTTTCATCCGATTTTACAAGCTTTTGGGCGGCGTTTGTAAGCCTGAGCGCCCGTATGTACTCAAACGGGGGTTTGCCCGTAAGCGACTTGAATAGCCTAACGCTGTGGTACGGGCTGTACCCTGACGCATGTCCCAAACCCCGCAGCGTAATTTCCCCGCCAATATGTGACAGTATGTATTCCTGCATGCGCTGTACGGCGTTGATCCTGTCCCAGTCGTTCATCTAGTCCTCCTTATAGATTATACGGCCCTGCCAGAGGCGCCGCTCGACCCTGGTTGCTAAGTTTAAGAGGGCGGCGCCCCTTGGGGGATGGCAGGCCGTTGCACCTCAAACCCGGGGGCGCGCTTTAAGCGGTCATGACGCCTTTTCAAACTGCGCGGCGTACAGGCTGGCATAGAAACCGCCCTTTTCAAGCAGTTCATCATGGGTTCCCTGTTCTATGATATCGCCGTCGCTCAGCACAAGAATCAGGTCCGCGTTTCTGATTGTCGACAGGCGATGCGCGATAACAAAGCTTGTACGCTTTTCAGTAAGCTTATCCATGGCCTGCTGGGCAATGAGCTCGGTTCGCGTATCAACCGATGAGGTCGCCTCGTCCAATATAAGCATGGGGCTGTCCTGTATCATGGCGCGGGCTATGGTCAAAAGCTGTTTTTGACCCGCCGATATGGCGGTGTTTTCATTGAGCACCGTATCAAAGCCGTGCGGAAGCGCGCATATGAAGCTGTAAATGCCGCAGGCGCGGCAGGCTCGCTCCAATTCCATGTCCGAAACATTTTCCTTGTTATACACGAGGTTTTCACGTACGGAGCCTTCAAAGGTCCACGTATCCTGGAGCACCATGCTGAACATGCTGTGAACGGCTTCGCGCTTCATTTCTGATATGGGCGTGCCGTCGATCAGTATATCGCCGCTGTTGATCTCAAAAAAGCGCATCAAAAGGTTTACCATTGTGGTCTTGCCAGCCCCCGTTGGGCCGACTATCGCAACCTTTTGCCCTGGGCTTATGTGCGCGGAGAAGTCCTTAATGATTATTTTGACCGGATTATCCGGATAGCTGAAGCGCACATGCCTGAACTCCACTTCGCCCCTGATATCGGCCGGAGCGACGCCTTTTTCGCTTTCGTCCTCCATATCTTCCTCGTCAAGGAAGCCGAACACGCGGCTGCCCGCGGCGGCGGCGGACTGCATGTTCGTCATACCCTGAGCGAGCGTGCTCAGAGGCGATGTAAACAGACGCACGTACATGATAAACGCTATGATAACGCCAAAGGAGATCTCACCGCCGATTGCAAGCGCCGCCCCCACAACGCATACCGCCACATAGCCCATATTGCCTATAACGTTCATCAACGGCTGCATTACGCCCGACAGGAACTGTGACTTCCAGTTTGCCTCGTATACGGCCTGATTCATACCGGAAAACCGTTCTTTAATCTTTCGGTTAGCGCGTGAGATCCTTACCACGTCATGCCCTGTATACATCTCTTCAATATAGCCGTTTAGCCTGCCCAGGTTTTGCTGGCGGTCTACGAAATATCTCTGGGACCTGGATATAATGGCTATAATGATGATAATCCCCAAAAGCGTAGTGGCGAGAGCGGCAAGCGCCATCTGCCATTCAGTAACAAACATCATAATAAGGCAGCCTGTAAACTGCGCCGCGGCGCTGATGATGGACGGAAGGCTGTTGGAAAGCGCCTGCTGTAGGGTGCTTACGTCGTTTGTCATCCGGCTGAGGATGTCGCCGTGGGATACCGTGTTGAAAAATTTCATCGGAACCCTGTTGATCTTGTAAGAGAGGCCGTCCCTTAGCTGCTTCGACAGCTTAAGCGTTACGGTGGCCGTTATATAGTGCTGCACGTACGTAAACAGGGAGCTTAATAGATAGATAGCCACGAGAAAGACGCCCGTGCTGGCGATAGCGTCCATGTCAATGGGGCCGTAGAGCGCCTCGGATATAAGGTCTGTTATCCTTCTGAGCTGGCCAGGGCCAATGATTGTAAGCACCGCTCCCAGCGCCGCCAGGATAAGGGCTATAACCATGGGCGTTCTCGATTTTTCGGAAAAAGCGGACAGCTTTTTAATTATAGCGCCTATGCCGGCCTTTCCAGTATTGTTTTTCTTTGTCATGTCCGCCCTCCTTAAGCGTTCAGTTCTTTTGCGGAAAGCTGGGACATGGCAATCTCGCGATAGACCCCGCAGTTTTCCATAAGCTCGTCATGGGTTCCAACTCCGGCCACATGGCCGTCGTCAAGCACTACGATCCTGTCCGCGTGGCGGATGGTGCCTATGCGCTGGGCGACGATCATGCACGTTGTATCCCTGAGGTTCAACGCAAGTCCCGCGCGCAGCTTTGAATCGGTCTTATAGTCAAGCGCCGAGAAGGAATCGTCAAAGATCAGGATCTCCGGCTTGCGCGCCAGCGCACGGGCGATTGAAAGGCGCTGTTTCTGTCCTCCGGATACGTTCACGCCGTCCTGAGCGATTTCATATTGTATTCCATCGGGCAGCTTTTCAACGAATTCGGCGGCCTGGGCAAGCTCCAGGGCTTTAATTACGTCCTCTTCGGCCGTCGGTTCCCGGCTTTCGCCAAATTCTACATTTTCGCGTATCGTTCCTGCAAACAGCACCGCCCTTTGCGTTACATAGCCCAGCCTGTCGTACAGCGCGTCGAAGGCGTAATCCTTTACGTTAACGCCATCCACCAGTACCGTACCCTCGGTTGCGTCGTAAAAACGCGCAACAAGGCTTATAAGCGTAGTCTTGCCGCTGCCCGTAGCTCCGATGAAGGCTATCGTCTCTCCCTTGTCAACCCTGAAGCTGACGTTATTGAGCTCATTTCTGTTTGAATCCGGATAGCGGAAGGATACGTTTTTAAACTCAACGGTTCCGGTTTCACCGGCCTGTGTGACCGGCCCCTCATGAAGCTGGGTTTTCGCTCTGAGCACCTCGTTTATTCGTCCGGCGGACACCTGTGCGGCAGGCAGAAACATGAAGATCATCACCATCATCATAAGGGACATTATGACATATGTGGCGTAGGTGCTGAACACCACCACATTGCTGAACATGTCAAGTCTTCCCGCCATATCCGCCGCCGCTATGCCGTTGATCAGGGAAGCGCCCACCCAGTATATGACCAGGGCCAGGGCGTTCATCGCAAGCATCATTGCCGGGGTGAGTATGGCAAACGTCCTCTGGTTGAACAGCTGGGTGTTCATCAATATATCGTTTGCCCTGCCGAATTTTTTATTCTGGTATTCTTCTGCGTTGAACGCGTGGACGACGTTGATACCGTTGAGGTTTTCGCGCGCGATCCGGTTGATATCGTCGGTCTGTTTCTGCACCTTTTTCACACGGGGTATAACCACTACCATAATGATGATTATCATTGCGAGCAAAGCCGCCACAAAGCCCGCCGTAATAACCGAAAGCTCCCAGCTCTTGCCGATTATCTTGATTATGGCCCATACGGCCATAATGGGGGACTTGATTATTATCTGAAGGCCCATAGCGATCAACACCTGAATCTGCGTGATATCGTTTGTCGTACGGTTGATAAGGCTTGGAACCGAAAACTCGAGCATCTCCTTTTGCCCAAAGTCAGCTACCTTGTTGAATACGTCCTCGCGTACGGTATAGCTGAACCCCGCCGCGATTTTGGCCGCGAGAAAGCCGCATACTACGCTGAGCGCCGCGCTGGCCAGCACGCAGCAAAGCATTGAGACGCCTGTATCCCATATCTGCGGCATCCCGCTGCCAGGCGTCTTGATAAGAACGGTAAGCTCGCTCATGTAATCGGGCAGGGCAAGATCGAAATAGATTTGCCCCAAAACAAGAATCGCGCATACCAGCGCCATAAGCCACTCTCTGGGCTTCATCTTTTTGAGCAATCCAATCATTTTTCACCGCCTCCGTCATTCAGCTCATCTATTGTATCGATCAGCTTTTGTGAAATTTGCGCGAATCTCTCAATTTCATCGCTGGAAAGCCTGCTCAGCAGCGCCTCCTTGAACTCCCTTTGGGCCGCCCGTCCGGCTTGGACAAGTCCAGCCGCTTTTTTTGTGACCTCAAGCCGTTGAATGCGGCGATCCGCCACGTCGACGCGGCGGGTAAGATACCCTGCTTCAATCAGGTTTTCAACCGCCACTGACACAATCCCGCTCTTGATTCCGCGCAGCCTGCATAAATCGCGCGCCGTGTTATACTCGGGATTGTTGGCAAAAAACATTAGGGTATTGAATCCCATTTGATTTATCCCGTACCTTTTGCATACAGGCTGGCAAAAGCGCCCGTATACGTTCGCTCCCTTCAAGCCTATTGTCAGAATACGGCTTAATTCCATAACGGTCAGCCTCCTCGTTAATTCAATATTAGAATTTCAAAAATTGTAACACCAGCAGCTATAATTATCTATCCAGTAAAGTGGTTATTTCTGTTAACCATTTGCAAACAAATAAGGAATGTGTGTTTAGGCTATAGTTGGCGCCTGACATATGAAGTGATTAATAAACCCTTGAATTTACGCCCGCGCACGCAAGCGCTTAATAATCCGGCCATAATGTGCCCGCAGACCAAAAGGGTTAATTTCGCGAACTTTAAATAGAATAATTGATATGAGCAATTTCAAAGGAATGGTAGAGTACATTCACCTCCGCCAGCGGAATTCAGCATTGCTTTTCCATTTCATAGTTGATCATAGAGACCCCTCTGCGCTCAACCTGCCGCTCGCTTATTACGCTGTATCCCCTGTTTATAAAAAATGGCTTTGCGGTGATTGAAGCGTGGGTAGTAACCCGCCTCCCGTAAAAGCGGCTTTCCAAGCGGTCGCAGAGCATCGTCGCCACGCCCATGCCCTGATAATCCTTATGGACATAGAGCCGGTCGAGGTATCCCGCGGCGTCGATATCCCCAAAGCCGGCTACAATGCCGGAATCAACGGCCACAAGCGTGTAATGTTCTAAAAAGGAGGTGTTCCACCCGTCTATATCGACGCGGCCGTCAGCCCATGCATCCACCTGTTCCTTTGTATAATCCCTGGTGTTGATAGAGTGAACCGTATCATAGAACAATCTGGCCAGTTGAGGACAATCTTCAGTTCGGTATTCCCTTATTTCCATAGCTGTAATATTCCGTTTCAGGTTAATATGAGCACATATTCATTATACCATAAAATAATCCATCCTCCGGCAGCGGTGGTAAATGTTTTCCCATCGTTGTCAAGCTAAGCATTATCATCTTGACTGGGTATGTGCCTATCGTTCCTTGGACACATGAATTATTGCCCAGAGAATTGCCGTTTGCCACTTAGCATCGCTATGACGCCTGCGAGCCTCAAAACGTTGGACAATGCGCATGGAACATATTTATTTTCCCGACCTGTTCTTATTCAATCAGCTAAAGCCGGCGTTATGTCCTGTGAGGGCATAATATCCGTGGGGGTGGGGGCCGCAACGTCAGCGCAGCCCACCACAAATAGCGTAAACACACAGAGTAAAAGTGATATTGTTTTAATCGTTAGTTTCATGCTCTTTTCCTTAACTAGCGTATCTCATAGAAGCACACCCTGTCTTCATGGCATGCCATAAGATATATCCTGCCGTCTGGCAGTACGCGGACTTCCTGCCATGGGAATCTGTCTATATCTTCACAATCATACGCCTTGACAGAACCCAGTTCATTTCCATATTTGTCATACTTATATATGTCTAATGTTAACATTGTGTATGCATCGGCTTCTAGGTCAATAGTTGTCATCCCCAGAACCAGGTTAAGCTCTCTATCGGTTCCCACCGTCAACAGGCTTATATCATCATCAAACGATACCTCCCATTCATGGCCGTCCAAACTAATTTTATATTCATTTTTATATGACCATTGGGATGATGTTTCTTCAGATGTTAATAAGCCTTTAATACCATCATGTGGCATGAATTTCCCATCCTTGAACCTGTAGTTTAATTGTTCATCAACATAAGTCCCATTTTCATCAGCCACGGACCGGCTGCCGCCAATATATACTCCGTCAGCGTCGGCAAGCGGTTCCATATATGCTAATAAGCCTGTCAGTCCATCCGGAAAATAGTGCTTTTCTACGGCTTTGGTGTTATTACCTCCGTAAACATAGTCAACGGTAAACATATAGTCAACAGTGTAATTTAGTACATAAAACGTCCCGTTTATATACTCCATTAAAAACATCATTCCATCGTCTTCAAAGCGTATCTCGTCGCTGTACTTGTATTCGCCGTCACTTTTTTCAAAAATTGCAATTCTTGAGTTATATGTATCCAGCACCGCCAGCCAGCCGCTTTCGTCGACGTAAAACGAGGATGGGCCTGACACGGTCATTGGAGCGGGGGTTGGGTCATATGCCAGCCGATCCTTTTGTGCGCCAATTTTAAAGCTTGCTATCTCAATAACCTCGCCTTTTAAACGGTATGCTTCATTTGCTGTTGGCGCGGGCGTAGGTTCGGGAGAGCGTGTAGGTTTCGGGGTGGGCGTAGGCTTCTCGGATGGGGTGGGCAAAGCCGGCGTTATGTCCTGTGAGGGCATAGTGCCCGTGGGAGTGGGGGCCGCAACGTCAGCGCAGCCCACCACAAATAGCGTAAACACGCAGAGTAAAAGTGATATTGTTTTAATCGTTAGTTTCATACTCTTTTCCTTAACTAGCATATCTCGTAGAAACATACCCTGTCCTCATAACACGCCATGTAATAGATCTTGCCGCTGGGAAGAACTCTGTACCCCTGCCACGGAAATCTGTCTATTTTATTGTAATTTTCGAATTCAACTGATCCAAGTTCATTGCAATACCTGTCATATTTACGTATCTCCAAAATCTTGTGATCATAGTCGTCCTCATAATGATAATCAACTCCAAGGACAATGTTAAGTTCATTATCTATGCCGTAGTATACTGGGTCTTCATCTACAAACTCAAATTTCCATTCTTGTTCGTCTAATCTGATGTTATAATATGTCTTTGAATCCCAGAGCACAGTTGTTCCATAGGTTTTTGAGTCCTCTATCACCAGTTCTTCCATGCCTTCCGGTCGTTTGAACTTTCCATCAACAAACCAGTAGTCACCTTCATCCAAATCACTCAGGTATACGCCGTCTGCCAGCGGCCACATAAGCGGGGTCATAGTCATATCCTCAGGAAAGTTATATTTCTTTATCTCATTGGTGCTGTTATCTTCGCCATAAACATAGTCAACGGTATACATAGAGCCCCCGTAATAATTGGTTACATAGAAAATCTCATTTATATATTCCATCTGAAATATCAACTCTGCGTCTTCAAAGTATATCTCTTCCCTGTATTTATACTTGCCATCGTTGCCCTTATCAAATATTGCTATTCGCCAGTTGCATGTGTCCAACACAGCCAGCCAGCCGCTTTCGTCGACGTAAAAGGATGATGGGCCTGACACGGTCATTGGTGCGGGCTTTGGATCGTAGGCCAACCTGTCCTTATCCCATCCAATCTTAAAGCTGGCTATCTCAATAATCTCGCCCTTGAGACGGTATGCTTCGTTAGCTGTTGGCGCGGGCGTAGGTTCGGGAGAGCGTGTGGGTCTCGGGGTGGGCGTAGGCTTCTCGGATGGGGTGGGCAAAGCCGGCGTTATGTCCTGCAAGGACATAATATCCGTGGGGGTGGGGGCCGCAACGTCAGCGCAGCCCACCACAAATAGCGTAAACACACAGAGTAAAAGTGATATTGTTTTAATCGTTAGTTTCATGCTCTTTTCCTTAACTAGCGTATCTCATAGAAGCACACCCTGTCTTCATGGCATGCCATAAGATATATCCTGCCGTCTGGCAGTACGCGGACTTCCTGCCATGGGAATCTGTCTATATCTTCACAATCATACGCCTTGACAGAACCCAGTTCATTTCCATATTTGTCATACTTATATATGTCTAATGTTAACATTGTGTATGCATCGGCTTCTAGGTCAATAGTTGTCATCCCCAGAACCAGGTTAAGCTCTCTATCGGTTCCCACCGTCAACAGGCTTATATCATCATCAAACGATACCTCCCATTCATGGCCGTCCAAACTAATTTTATACTCATTTTTATATGACCATTGGGAGGATGTTTCTTCAGATGTTAACAAGCCTTTAATATTATCTGGAGGCATAAATTCTCCATCAACGAACCAATAATCTTCCTCTCCATTTGTCAGGTATACTCCATCTGATAATGGTTCCATAATTGGAGTTATAAACATATCCTCAGGGAAACTATGCTTCTTTATTTCCTTGGTGCTGTTGTCTTCGCCGTAAACATAGTCAACGGTAAACATATAGTCAACAGTGTAATTTAGTACATAAAACGTCCCGTTTATATACTCCATTAAAAACATCATTCCATCGTCTTCAAAGCGTATCTCGTCGCTGTACTTGTATTCGCCGTCACTTTTTTCAAAAATTGCAATTCTTGAGTTATATGTATCCAGCACCGCCAGCCACCCGCTTTCGTCGACATAAAAGGATGATGGGCCTGATACGGTCATCGGGGTTGGATAGTAATCGTACGCTAAATTGTCTTTTCCGCTGCCAATTTTAAAGCTGGCTATCTCAATAACCTCGCCCTTGAGACGGTATGCTTCGTTAGCCGTTGGCGCGGGTGTAGGCTCGGGAGAGCGGGTGGGTTTCGGAGTGGGCGTAGGCTTCGCCGTTGGAGTGAACAAAGCAGGTGTTATGTCCTGTGAGGGCATAGTGCCCGTGGGGGTGGGGGCTTCGACTTTAGCGCAGCCCACCACAAATAGTGTAAACACACAGAGTAAAAGTGATACGGTCTTAAAAAAATACTTCATTATATTATTCTCCTTTCATTCAGTGCCTGCCGGTTTAAACCGGCAGGCACAATAGCGGTTAATAAACCTTATGATTATGAGACTGAGTTGATAAGCCCAGCGCCATTTGCTGAGGATCTTGCCGCAAGCCTTCCGCATGTCTGGCACTTCTTTATGCTGCTCCCCACGTTGATCCAAACATGTGAACCAACAGATAATTTATGCCCGCATTGCGAATAAAATTTGCATTGCCTCCAATGGCTTGTACTGTTATGCATGTATTTTAAAGGCACCTCATGCCAAGCTGATTTGCGTATATAGCCATTGAAAAAACTATGGTAAACAGGTCTGCCTGAAACTTTATCTATATCCTTACCTTCGTTTCCCCTGCCGTCGGAGCTTGTGGTTGAATCTATTATGTTGTATTTGCCACCATTTGCTTTACTAATAAATATAACCGTATGAGATCCAGGCTTAACGTAAATATCCATCCATTTTGCTTTGTCAACGTCGTATTCACTTGAACTATATTTATGTCCAAGGTACTTGGATATATTTGTGGTGTTGTAATACTCTCTCAACCCACATGCGCTGGACACGAACCCCGAGCAGTCCAGGCCAACCGTAGGGGAAATCCAGCCGCCTCCATTGGCGTTCCCCGCAATGCCCGGCCTGGCCTTTATCGCGGTGTCAAAGTCTCTGAACCTGCCGCTGCCCAGGTTGTCCAGTCCGTTAAATCCGCCGCGGCAGTATGGTATTCCCTTTAGAATGTTGCCTGGCTTTGCGTTTCTTACCTCTATAGGCAGCTTGATTTTATATCTGTCCGACCCTGCCTGTGCAAGATCCTTATGATACGATTTCAATTCCCATCTCTTATTTGCCATGCTCTTTGCTCTGGATTCCACATATGAACGTGACACCGGGAGATTATATATCATTGCCGGCTTCTTCTCCGGATTATCCTCGTCGGCCTGCTCCATGGCCTCAAGCTCGGCGTCCATCTGCAGCGCCCGCTGGGTCAGCTCGGTCATTCTGGACGCATAGGTCGTGCCGAAGATAAGCCTTTGAATGGATACCTTATCCTCGTAGCAGGCCATGTAATAGACCGTGCCGTCCGCCATCACCTGATACTGCTTGTCAGCGTACGTATGCAGTCCGTCGTCGTCGATTCTCGCGTATCCCACGACATTGCCGTTTGCGTCATACTTGCGCACGGTCCGCTCCGACATTATGGTATATACGTCCGTGACATAGTCGAAGTACTCGGCGTAAAGGTTGTTGGCGGCGTCCTTATCTATCGCGGCAAGGTCGTTTATATTCTTGTCGAGAGCTATATCCCATTCAAGGGTTCCCAGGCCGATGCTGACCGAGGGGTCTATCGGAGCTTCATGCTCATGCCCCTCCTCCTCACAGTTTCCGCAGGCTGTTTTTTCATACGTGCTGTAGGTAGCTCCAAGAACAAAGCCGTTATCCTGGGTAAGATAATAGTAGTTCTCATCCATATCCACCACGGCCAGCCCGTTGGGCGTAATCAGCATGTCCACTACCGTTAAACCCGTCAGTCCCTCGGGGAGATCATGCTTGACATAGGCCTCCTTGTCGGGATCGTCAAGGGTCATGATAAACGGCACCTCGCAAACCCTGCTTGACGGCACGTCGAGCACATAAAATATGTTGTTTGCAAAGCACAGCTTTGTCGCGTAGTAACCGCTTGGCAGGGCCAGCATATTTGTGCACTGCCCGTTTACATACAGCAAAATCCTGTTGTTTTCGGAATCGAGTATTGCAATCCAGCCGCTTTCATCAACATAGAAGCTGCCAGGCCCCCTGATCTGAAGCGGAACGTCGCCAAAGTCATAGCCCGCCTGTCCGCCGCCCGTGCCGATGGGTATGCTTAGGATCTCTTCATGTATTATGGCATAGGGGGACGCTTCGCCGTCATCTCCCTCGCCGGCCGCTGTTGTCGCCGAGGCCGCGAAGCCCACTATAAAAATCAGACATAGCAGCAAGCTGAATACCCGTTTAATTATGCTTGTAAAATTCATTACCTTTCTCCTGAAATACAAACTTAGCATGCTTTATAAGACGTCCTAATTAACATTTGTGACAGGTCTAGACTACTATATTATACCATTTAAATTAAAATACGCAATATTCACTTCTTTTTGTAGTAAACAATTAACAGGTTGCGCTAAAAAGCGGACGTTAGAGGGCCTTTATAACCTGTTTTGGAATAAAACCGCATGCGTATAACAAGAAATACGCCTGCGGCTGAAGGTCAGGCGTTGGCCCTTAAATCTATAAAGCGTTTTTATGTGAACGCAAAGCGCCGCAAATCAACGGGAACCGCTGCAATATTGGTAAAACTCTTCGCGCCCCCCGTTAAACACATTGAGGTCAATGAAGCGTTCGCCGCCGTCATATCCGTTGAGCTCAGCCCTGTCCGTATACTGCCAGAATGTCCAGTCCCTGTTTTCGCTGAGGCTGGGCTTGAAATAAACGTTGCGTATCCATATATCGTAAGTCTCAAATCCGCCTTCAATATACGCCTTGTAAGCTCTCTGGGTAACGTAAATGATGGGTTTCATCTCATAATGCGACTCAAGCGCCTGAAGCATTGCGGCCAATTCGCGCTCGACATAAACCCTTTCGGGAGGCGAGCTGAAGAATTCGCCGTAAAACTCAAGGTCAACAACGGGAGGAAGCATGCTTTCATGAGCTTTAACGACGCTGATGAAGTGCTCGGCCTGCGAAAGCCCTGGGCTTTCAAAGCTGAAGAAGTGATATGACCCTACGCGCAGATCCGTTTGCAGCGCCTGATCTATGTTTTCACAATAGCGCCTGTCCTCAAAGCCGCTTCCTTCCGTCGCCTTTATAAACGCAAAATCTATGTCCTCACCGGCCAGTATCTGCCAGTCTATCCTGCCCTGGTGCGCGGAAACGTCCACACCCTTCACCGGATAGTCCTTCCTGGAGGGCGTATTTAGCCGGATAAGCCGGCCTGCGAAGAGCAGCGCTAATATAAACGCCGATAACGCAAATATTATGAAGGTTATCTTTATCTTACAGCCGTTCATCATTGCCGCTCCCGAATCCGAGGTTTCATAGGCGCTTATACCCTGTGGCGCTTGAATCTCCTAATGGTAATAGATGTAAAAAACAACAGTCTGGTTGATTAAAGCAACTCATTTTACATTATAAACCATAAATCAAAAACCGGCAAATTCTAATGTGGGTTAAACTCGCTTCGTATTGTACAGCACGAAGCGAAAGGCCTCATGGCCGCATTTGCCTCCGGCGGCTTAGAACCTTTTTTGCAAAAAAGGTTCTAAGAACTCCAAAAA
>ERZ1673695.2617-NODE-2617-length-13134-cov-9.383974_pt1 | contig 13134 bp, 10 predicted proteins | sample MGYA00580225_ERZ1673695 | MGnify/ENA primary metagenome ERZ1673695 (study PRJEB41218, sample SAMN15661739) | gut metagenome | host: Homo sapiens | place: Canada: London | collected 2015-08-20/2019-03-30 | study: EMG produced TPA metagenomics assembly of...
GCGGTCATTCCCTCCCTACAGCGATGCATTCGATTTCCACCAGCCCGCCCTTGGGAAGAGCGGCCACCTGCACACAGCTGCGCGCGGGCGGGTCGGAGTCAAAAAAGCGCTGGTATACCGCGTTGACGGCGGCAAAGTCGCCCAGGTCAGCCACAAAGACCGTGGTTTTCACGATGTCGGCATAGCCGAGCCCGGCCTCTTGCAAAATGGCGCCCAGGTTGCGCATGGCCCTGTCGGTCTGCGCTTCGACGCCGCAGGCCAGCTCGCCCGTGACGGGGTCGAGGCCCAGCTGACCGGAGGTAAACAGAAGCCGCCCGCATCCGATGGCCTGGGAATAGGGGCCGATGGCGGCCGGAGCGGAGGAGATATGGACAACGGTTTTGCTCATGAATCAGAATACTCCTTTCCCTGTGCTTACAATAAATCGATTGTATCATTCCCAGGGCCGGATGTAAAGCGAGGACGGATGAAAAACCTTGCCGCAGAAACCACCGGAGACGGCAGAACGAAAAAATGTCTGCGCAAAGTAAGAGGACCGCCGGGTTTTTCCGGCGGTCCTGCCTTTGTATCATGCGGACGGGCGCCGTTCAGGCGTCCGAGCCGCGCCGTCAGCGGACGATAGCCTCCTGGGCATAGCGGACGGCCTGCTTGAGGGCGTTGGAGGTCATGGTGGCGCCGCTTACGCCATCCACGCCGTCCAGATCGTCCTGCCCCGCGATCAGGGCGTTGATGTAATCCGAGCCATCCGCCGTCAGGACGCCGCCCACGCCGTCGGTCTCCTGGGCGTCGCGCACGGCGATGGCGGTGATCCTGCCGTCCGCGTCAAAGGTGACATTGGTCTCGATTTCGCCGCCAAAACCCTGAGTGACCACTTCGGCGACCATGGTTCCGTCCTCGTTTTCCGTGGTGGTGACAACGCCTTCGAACAGCTCGCCGTGGATGGCCAGATACACCATGCGCTGGAAATCGTCGCCGAAGGTGATGGTGGCGCCGGCGATGGCGTCGCGGTCCTGAATCTGGGTGCTGGCCTGGTTGACGGTGCGGAACATTTCGTAGACGTCCTCCAGGGTCATTTGATTGGCCAGAATGTAGTCCGTGATGGCCTCCAGCTGCTCGCCGTAGCTGCGGCCGCCGTTGTAACCCGCAAAGGAGACACGGTTGGAACCCTCCACAAACGCGCCGTCCGCATACAGGCCATGCAGCGTCAGCAGGTCCTTCACCAGGGTCTCGGCGGTCAGCTCCAAACCAGCTTCACGCGCCAGATAGCCATAGGCGATGCAGGCCTTTTCCACCGTGACCACGTTGCCGTGCTGGGCCAGATCGGAAAAGGACAGGTCTGCGAAAACGGTATCCTCCGTCAGATTCTCGCAGGAGGCGGTCAGCATGTACTGGGCATAGTAGGTGTCGCCGTCGGAATAGGCGGGGTCGTAGCCGTAGGCGCTCAGGGTGGCGAGGCGGTAGCCGTCCTCCGTTTTTTCCACTGTGGCGTCGGAAATGTTCATCAGATAGCCCATGATGTCCTTCTTGGAATACTCGTCCTCGCTTCCCTTGTTGCGGATGATGTCGAAGTTCAGCTTGGTGATGATACCATCCGTGGTTTCGCCTTCAAAAATAAAGGTGTCGTTTTTGGGCTGGCCGGAGGACGTCGTCCCCACCATTTCATACTCTGCGGAGAACGTTTCCAACTTTCCTTCCTCCGCGAGGGCGGCGGAGCATCACAGCAGGACCATGACCAACAGGACCGAGATAACCTTTTTCATTGCGATAATCTCCATGCATTTCTTTCTTTTGTGTGGAATCCTCTGATTGGGTACAGGATTGTTTTATGCCGGCCTGCAGCTGGCCGCCAGGGCGGCCTTGAAGCGGGCGAGGTCCTCCTCGTCCGGGTGGGGCAGCGCCCGGTCGAAGTTTTCCAGCATCTTTCGCGGATCGGGCATCCGGGGTGAGGGGGGAGCGTAGAGCATCTTTTCATACCGCTCCCGCACTGCCATGGGCATGCGGCCCTGGCACATGAACGTTCCGATCACCGTGTTTCCCGGTCCCAGACACTGCGCCACGCGGCCGAGGATGCTTTCGAAGTACGCCGGCTCGCCGCCAAAGCCTGCGGTGCCGAACAGGAAGACTTCCTTGCCGCTGACCTTGGAGAGAAAGTCCGCGACACCGGCATCGCAGGTGCCCTTGTCCGTCCAAAAGCCGATGTAGAGGCGATCTGCCGCGAGGGCTGCGTCGTCCGGCGGCCCCATGTACAGGCATGCCTGCGGCAGGGATGCCTGTACCGTCTCGGCCAGCCGCCTGGTGTTTCCGGTCCGGCTGCTATAGACAATCGCGCAGGTCATTGCCCGTTCCTCCCCTCATAGATGCAGTGAACGCCCTCGTGGCGCATCATGCCGCCCAGGCATTTTTTGTTGCACCGCACGCAGCGCTTGACCTGTTCAGGATGATTTCCGATCACCTTGTTGGGCCAGAACGGGTCGGCGATCAGCTGGCGGCTCATCGCCGCGCAGTCGATCCGGCCCTGGGCCAGCTGCTCCTCCACAAAATCCGGCCGGGTCAGGCCGCCCACGCCGCAGATGGGCAGGCGGGTATACTTGCGGACCAGGTCGCAATACGGCAGGAAGCAGCCTTCCCCGCCGAAATAGGGGTGCTTGGCCGGAGGAATGGTATCCTCCAGCGAGGAGTGGTTGGCAAGCGCTACATGGAAGCTGGTCACACCGGCCCGCTCCAGCGCCGGCACCACCACCGGCAGCTCTTGGGCAAGCACGCCGGCATTGCCGTAATGCGGGTTTTCCTGCCGGACGGCGAGCTTGAAGTCGATGGGCATATCCGGCAGCAGCCTCCGGACCGCCGTTACCGCCTCCACCGCAAAGCGGATGCGGTTTTCGATGGAACCGCCATATTCGTCGGTGCGGTGATTGAACACCGGGGAAGCAAAGCTGCCGCACATCCTGTCGCCGTGAATCTGCACCATATCGAAACCCGCCTTGCGGGCCTGGACGGCTGCGGGACCGAAGCTGGCGGCCATCTGCCTGACCTTTTGCGTGGAAAGCCCGCAGATGTAGGGGCTGACCTCCTGATTCAGCAGGGGACGAAGATCTTCCATGCTGATTTTCTTGGTCAACACGCCCGGCACATATTTGAGCATCGCTTTCACGTTGGAGTCGCTTTGATGGAGCTGGGCACAGGCCAGGCAGTTTTCCCTGTGAATGGCGTCCGTAAGCTCGCGATATGCGGCAAAGCCTTTGCGGGTAAACAGGCTCTGCCCGAAACCAAACCGGCCGACCGGAACGTCGCCCAGAATCACCATGGCGCATCCGCCGGCGGCGATCTGACGGATTTTTTCGCGGTAGGCATCCTTCTTCAACCCCAGCGTGGTGGGTGCAAAAATGATCCGGTTCTTTAACGTCAGCCCGCCATAGTTCACAGGGCTGGCAATGGTCTCATACATGGGATGATTCATCTTCTTTCCGTACAATTTTGTGCAGCAGGGAAAGCAGCGTGCTGCGCTCCTCTTCCGTCAGGGCGCACAGCTTTTGCCCATCCCAGTCATGAAACAGTTGGTGGCTTACCCGGAAGGCCTCTTCGCCCTTTTCCGTCAGTTTCAGCTGGTAGGAGCGGCCGGCTTTCTCCTTGGTAATCAGCCCGTCGTCAACCAGCTTGGTGATGCACCGCTGGGAATAGCCCCAGTCCACGTGCAGCGTCTTGGTCAATTCCGACGGGGTGCAGCCGGGGTGCTTGCCAACATAGATGACGAAGAACACCAGCCCATTATTTACGCCGAGGGGATGCAGCCGCGCGCCCGCATATGCGTAAAAGTCCTTATACAGCACCGAAAGATAGTAAGCGAAGGTTTGGAACATCTCAACCCTCCTTTCTCTTGACAAAGTCAAGTATAGCATCGATACTTGACTTTATCAAGCATGTTTTTTGATTTTTTTTCGGATGGCCGGCATGCAGCTGACAGGACTTTTTCATAATGACCCGTTGTATTCGGGCAATAGGTGTTATATAATCAGAGCAGAATACGGAGAACGCATGAAAACAAGGGGGTGGTGCCGCCGAAAACGCCATGAATCCAACGCTTTTCCGCAGCCTGGTCGACTGCTGGCAGCGCAATGCCCGTGAAGCAGCCGGCTTTGCACAACGATATTGTCCAACGCGGATCTTCGACCTGCGATTTAAAAGCGCTATTTTCTTTTTTGCCATGGACGGACAACAGGCATCCGGGCCGTTTGTTGGCATTGGTTTTTAAGGTCTGTTCAGGGGAATACAACCTTCATGCCGTCATTCGTATTCTGTGATTTCGGCGCTCTGCTTCATGCAGACAGCGCCTGTTGTTTCATGTAAGGGGAATCTGTGAGGAGGATCACGCAAATGAAAAAATGGATCTCTCTGTTGGCAGCGGCTTTGCTGCTGGTATCCGTCATCGCTCCCGGCCTGGCCGAAACCGCCGATGAGACGGCGGACCTGCTGGTGGTGGGCGCGGGCCCCGCTGGCCTGTCCGCGGCTGTCAGCGCCGTTGAGAACGGGGCGGAAAAGGTTATCGTCATTGAAAAAACCGGAAAGACCGGCGGCAACCTGAACGTGACGAGCGGTACTTTGGTGGGCGCCGATACCATCATCCAGCGCGAGGATGGCCTGCTGGAGGACAGCGTGGACATGCTGTATCAGGACATGATCGACACCGGGTCGGAGCATGGCGGCCGCCCCAATTCCAACCTGCTCTACAAATACAGCGAGCTGGTGGGACCTGCGGTGGACTGGCTGTGGGAAAACGGCCTGAAGGATTGCGAGTTCACCACGGACGAGGAAGGACATAAGGCGGTGTTCGCGCCTGAACACAAGCTCTATTCCTATCCCAGAAGCTACAAGCCCAAGCCCATCGACAGCGAGCGCTACAAGAGCGCGACGCATGAGGTGCTGGACAAGCTGGTGGCAGAGCACGCGGACAAGATCGAAATCGTTTTCAACACCGAGGCCAAGCACCTGCATGCCAACGACCAGGGCCAGATCGTGACGGTGGAAGCCGTTGACGCGGACGGCAACACGGTATTCTTCACGTCCAGGCATGGCGTGGTGATGGCGACGGGCGGATATGCGGCCAACCAGAAGATGATGAGCTACTTCAAGCCCACGGCGTCCGGCATCATTTCCTCCTCCCTGCCGGGAGCGGACGGATACGGCATGCGCATGGTGCAGGAAGTCGGCGGCGACATTGCCGAGTATGCAATGGACATTTTCCCGACCATCACGATGGGCCTGCCCAGCCCTGACAATCCTACGACCGGCCGCATCATGAGCACCAAGACCGCCTTTGCCGGTGGTATCTGGGTCAATCTCAACGGCGAGCGGTTTGTCAACGAAACCAACGCGGATATCTATGTCCGTGAGAAGGCGCTGGAGAACCAGCCGGAAGCCTCCATGTATGAGGTTTATACCGACAAAATTCATGATGACCTGCTGGAGATCCCTGCGCATAACAACATGATGGCCGGCTTCTTTGATCTGGACGCCGGAAAGCCCTACATCGTCGAGGCGGACAGCCTGGAGGAGCTGGCGGAGAAGCTGAACCTGCCGGCGGAAAACCTGATTGCGACCGTCGAGGCGTATAACGAGCATGTCGCCTCCGGCGAACCCGACGAGTTTGGCCGCGTGTTTGTCGAGGATGACAACCTCTACAACGCCGCCAGGAACGCCATCGAGGGCGACAAGTACTATGCCGTGAAGCAGACCTCCATGACCAGCCGCACCATCGGCGGCGTGCAGTCCAATACCAAGGGACAGGCCGTGGATGAAAACGGCACGCCGATTCCCGGCCTGTATGTGGCGGGCGAAATGGTGTTCATCTTTGGCAATTCCGGCATGGGCGGCTCCGGCGTAACGGGCGCCGTCGCGTTCGGCCGTTATTGCGGCGAGATGGCCATGACGCTGCCGATGGCGGAAAACTATCAGCTGATCGAGGCGACCAAGCTGATGCCGATGGAACTGTTTGAGAAGGAAGCGGTCGAGGCCGAGGTGCGCTTCGACATGTCCGCGGCGCTTGCCGACGGCACGTACACGGCGACGGTGGATGGCCAGGAAGGAGCCATGACCGTTGAAACCATCATTGCGGACGGCAAGATCAGCGCGGTGACGATCATCGAGCAGCACGAGACCGAGAGCATCGCGGCTGCCGCGCTGGAGTCCCTGCCGCAGGCGATTGTGGCGGAGGATTCCGTCAACATCGATACGGTCAGCGGCGCGACGTTGACCAGCAACCGCATTTTGGACGCCGTAACCCAGTGCCTGACCGAGGCGGCCCAATAACCCGGAACCAGCGACCGCCCGCCCGGCTCCACGGGCGAGCGGCCTTCCACAACAAACAGCCTTGCTTCGGGCGCTGCCTGAAGCAAGGCTGTTTTGTAGATTAGAACCGGAGCATGCGCGGCGGGAGCTGTCTCACACGATCCCCCGGAAGCAAAAGGAGAAGGTGAGGCGGCGCGATACGTCGATCAGATATTCCTCATGCGTGCGCGCGCCCCAACTGTCGTCGCCGCCCACGCCCATCTGCTGCATGGCGCAGCGTATCACCGTGTAGTGAACCGGCGGCAGCTCGTAGCTGTGCGCGGCGCTTTCCAGCTCGTGCGGGGTGTAGGGGAGCGCGGAGAAGGTCATGTCGCCGTCCGCCATGAAGCGAAGGCCGCGGCCGCGCGCGTCCGTCACCTCGGACCAGCGTACGCCGGTGCGCGCGCCGCATTCCTGCGGCATGAGGTAGCGGGCTAGATTGTCCTGGACCGTGGTTTGAAAAATGCCCAGCCGCGCGCCCCGGCAGCGGTCGATGTAGTTTTCCTCCGGCCCCAGGCCATAGTAGCGCACGCGGTGAACATCCGCGTCCAGCTTCATCAGCACACCGAATTCCGGCATGTCGCAAAGGCCGGGCACAGGGTCGTAGGTCAGGGTGACGCGCACCGTCCCGCAGGGATACACCGTGTAGCGCAGGGCGCATTGCGCGGCGGGCGAGGTTGCCAGCGCATAGGTGTAGGCGATGGCAACGGAACCGTCCGCGTTTTCCGTAGCTATAGGGTGCGCATTTTTCCGCGCCAGCCCTGGCGTGCCCTTGACAGACGCATACAGCGAGGCGATTTTCCACTGCGCATAGCGCTGGGGCATGCCGTTGCCGCGGTCATTGTCGGTAGGCGCGCGCCAGAAGTTGGGACACGGAATGGATTTGAGCATTTCCCTGCCGCCGTAGACATAGGAAATCAGCCCGCCGGAAAGGTCGCTGAACAGAACGCGGAATCCGTCGCCCGCCACCCCGGTGTTGAAATCGCCGCGGATGACGCGCAGCGGCCGGCAAGCAGGCTGTGCCGTGCCGCCCTTCACCCTGTATACGCCCTGCGCGAAGGCGACCTCATGGCCGCTGCGCGCCCAGGGGGTGTTCTCCTTGAGCCGGAAGGACAGGGTGACGGCATATTCTCCGGGCTCCGTCTGCTTTTTGAAGGGCAGACGGCAGGTTTGGCTCTTCATCGGGGGCACGTTGACGCGCATGTGCGCCGTCTCCATCACCACACCGTCCCGCGCCAGCGTCGCCACGCAGGCAAAGGCCGAGGTCGGGGTGAACAGGCTGCGGTTGGTGATGACCGCGCGCGTCGCGCTCACGCGGGCCACAATGTTCTGATAGTTGTATTTGACCTCCTGCATCTTTGGGCTTTCGGTTCCGTCCCCGTAAACGATGCCGTTGCCGGAAAAGTTGTAGTCGCACGGGCGGTCGTCAAAGTCGCCGCCGTAGCCGTAGGCGGCTTGACCGTAGCGGTCCTTATGCAGCAGGCTTTGGTCGATGAAATCCCAGATAAAGCCTCCCTGATAGAGCGGTTCCTCATAGGCGTATTCGGTGTATTTGTGCATGGCGCCGCAGGAATTGCCCATCGCGTGCGAATACTCACACATGATGAACGGCTTTTCGCGGCGCTCTGCCAGATAGGCGCGGATCTCTGAAACCGGCGTATACATCCGGCTGACCATGTCGCTGGTTTCGGGATAGCGCGGGTCGTTGGCGATGCCCTCGTAATGCACCAGCCGGGTGGGGTCGAGCGCGCGCAGATGGCGGCTCAGCTCATAGATCACTCTGCCGCCGAAGGATTCGTTTCCGCAGCTCCAGATCAGCACGCAGGGGTGATTCTTGTCCCGCTCAAACAGCGAGTCCACGCGGTCTGTCAGCCGGGGCAGGTATTCCATGCGATCCCCCGGAAGGGCGTAGGACACGGGATGCCGCCCCTGCATGATCGGTTCCCATACGCCGTGGGTTTCCAGGTTGACCTCGTCGATTACATACAGGCCCAGCTCGTCGCACAGGGCGTAAAAGGCGCGCTGGTTGGGATAGTGGCTGGTGCGCACGGCATTGATGTTGTTGCGCTTCATGGTGACAAGATCCCGGCGGATGGTCTCCTCACGTACGGCACGGCCCGTCTCGGCGCAGAAATCATGCCGGTTTACGCCCTTAAAGACGATGCGCTGCCCGTTGAGGCACATCACGCCGCCTTTCATTTCAAAGCGGCGGAAGCCCACACGCTCATGCACAACCTCCACCACGCCGCCCTGTGCGTCTAGCACGGTCAATAGAAGGTCGTACAGCCGCGGCGATTCGCTGCTCCAAAGCTGCGGCCTGCGGACAGCCAGCTCGAAGCGCTGCCGCTCGCCGCCGCCATGCGCCTCGGCGAGCACGGCTTTGCCGTCCATGAGCGCCGCGTGCAGGATTGCTCCCTGTCCGCCCTCGCCGAGCATCAGCGACACGTCCAGCGCAAGGGTGGCGTCGGTATAGGCGTCATCCAGCAGCGTTTGAACGCGGATGTCCCACAGATGCGCCTTGGGGATGCAAATCAAGGAAACGCTGCGGAACAGGCCGGAGAAACGGAAGAAGTCCTGATCCTCCAGCCAGCTGCCGACGTTCCAGCGATACACGCGGCAGGCCAGCTTGTTTTCGCCGCCGGTCAGATAGGGCGTCAGCTCAAATTCGGCAGGGGAGAAGGAATCCGCGGCAAAGCCCACATAATGGCCGTTCAGCCACACGGCCACACAGCTTTCCGCGCCCTCAAAGCGCACCAGCACACGCTGGCCGCACATGGCTTCAGGCAGGAAAAAATACCTGACATAGCAGGCCACGGGGTTGTGCTCGCGCGGCACGTCTCCGAGGGGCACATCCTCCACGCCGTCCCAGGGATACTGCACATTGACGTACTGGGGCGCGCCATAGCCCTCCAGCTGGATGTGCGCGGGCACGGGGATATCCGCCCAGGGATGGCAGTCATAGCCGCTGCTCTCAAAGCCGGGGATGACCTGGTCTTCGTTGCGGGCGTAAAAGAACTTCCACAGGCCGTCCAGCGGCCAGCGCAGGCTGCTTTCCCCGCGCGCCAGCTCCTCCATGCCGGCGTAGGCGATATGGTCGGAGTGCGCGGCCAGCCTGTTTTCCTGAAAACGGGCCGGGTCCTTCAAATGGCGTTCATCAAAGCTCATGGCATTTTTCCGCGCATTAGGCGCGGCGCTCCTTTCTGAAAATCTGGACTGCCTTCAAACGCGAAACAAGCCGTCTGGAAATCAGGCGGCTTGTTGGAGAAAAGAAATTACGGCTGCTTGCCGATGTAGGCCAGGATGCCGCCGTCCACATAGAGCACATGGCCGTTGACGAAGTTGGAAGCGTCGGAGGCCAGGAACACGGCGGGTCCCTGCAGATCATCGGTTGTACCCCAGCGGGCGGCGGGGGTTTTGGAAACGATGAACTGATCGAAGGGATGCCGGCTTCCGTCGGGCTGCCGCTCGCGCAGGGGCGCGGTCTGCGGCGTTTCGATATAGCCCGGCCCGATGCCGTTGCACTGGATGTTGTACGCGCCGTATTCGGAGCAGATGTTGCGCGTGAGCATCTTCAGGCCGCCCTTGGCCGCGGCATAGGCGGAAACGGTTTCGCGGCCCAGCTCGGACATCATCGAGCAGATGTTGATGATTTTTCCGTGACCTTTCTTGATCATCGCGGGGATGACGGCCTTGGCGCAGATGAAGGGGGCGTTGAGGTCCACGTCGATGACCTTGCGGAAATCGTCGGCGCTCATCTCCGTCATGGGGATGCGCTTGATGATGCCCGCGTTGTTGACCAGAATGTCGATGATGCCGACCTCGTCTTGCACGTTTGCCACCAGGGCCTGCACCGCGCTTTCATCAGTCACGTCGCAGACGTAGCCGTGGGCCTTGATGCCCTTTTCTGCATAGGCGGCCAGCCCCTTGTCCACCAGCTCCTGACGGATGTCGTTAAAGACGATGGTCGCACCCGCGGCGGCAAATGCCTCCGCAATGGCGAAACCGATGCCGTAGGAGCCGCCCGTTACCCAGGCGATTTTGTTTTGCAGGGAAAATGCGTTCATATCCATGAAAATCGTCCTCCTTGGTCATCGTTGGCAAAATCAGGAACAGTAGGATCCGTTCTGGAGAATGCCGCGCTCCTTCGTGCGCTTCACGGGTGAGGAACGTGAGGACACAGCTTTCGATGATAGATAGGAAGAAAAAAGACGTTGTGGATATTTCCACGCCCCACAAGGCCGGACCTTGCAATCCGAACCAAAAGTCCATGCTGCGCCTGCTCTTGCCGTGCTTCCGGGCTGCGCTGTACCAAGAATGCTGTATATCAGATATTGTGCCAGATGCGCAGAGGGTTGTCAAGGGCGGTGGTATGTAGGAATGCGACGCTGCCTTAAAACAGACCTGGCAACGTGCAGGCTCTGAGCGGCCCCTGCCGCTGAAATTTCTTTATTTCTGGATTCCTCGTTTCACCCGTCCGAAAACATGGTATACTTATCTCACCGCGGAGATTGTAACCACAGACGCTTTGCAAAGCCCCTGCCGGAAGGGATGCGACGCAAAGGTCTTCCTGTCGTGCGCTTGGAAATGAAGGAGGCTGGAATCATGGAACAAAGGTTTTTCATCTGTGAGCACTGCGGAAACATCATCGCCATGGTCAGGGACAGCGGCGTACCGGTGGTATGCTGCGGAGAAAAGATGAAGGAAATCATCCCCGGCACGACGGACGCCGCCGTTGAAAAGCATGTGCCCGTCTATACGGTGGAGGGCAATACCGTCCATGTCACGGTCGGCGCGGTGGAGCATCCCATGCAGCCGGAGCACTACATCGAGTGGATCTCCCTGCAGACCCGTCAAGGCAATCAGCGCAAGGCCCTCAAGCCCGGCGACGCGCCCAAGGCATGCTTTGCCATCTGCGAGGGAGACGAGGTGGAAGCCGTTTACGCCTATTGCAATCTGCACAGCCTCTGGAAGGCGTGAGGAAGGGAACCGCCATGAAATACGTATGCTCCATCTGCGGCTATGTGTATGACGAAGCAAGGGAAGCCGTTCCCTTCGCACAGCTGCCGGATAGCTGGGTCTGTCCCCTGTGCGGCGCGCCAAAGAGCGCGTTCGTTCCCGAAGCCGCGCAGCCGGCTGCTCCGGCTTCCCGCAAGCCCGTCTCGATAGATCCAGACGCGCAGAAGCTCTCTCCGGGAGCGATGGCCGCGCTGTTTTCCAACCTTGCCCGCGGCTGTGAAAAGCAGTACAAGTCCAGGGAACAGGCTCTGTTCATGGAAATCGCCGACTACTTTGCCGCCGCCGCGCCACAGGTGAGCGACGCCGACGAAAAGCTCGTCGCCCGGCTGATCGAAGCCGATCTGTCGGAGCGCTATCCCGGCCTGACCGCCGCCGCCATTGAGGCGCAGGACCGCGGAACCCGGCGCATCTGCGTGTGGGGCGAGAAGGTCACGCGCATGGTCCAGTCCCTGCTGAACCGCTACGAGCAGGAGGGCGAGGCGTTTCTGGAGGAAAACGACGTATGGGTGTGCACCGTATGCGGCTTTATCTACGTGGGCAAGAGCGCCCCGACGCTTTGTCCGGTCTGCAAGGTGCCGGACTGGAAATTTGAAAAGATCGAAGGGAGGGCATAAGGCATGAAAAAGATTGCTGTGAGAAATCTGCGCCTGTGCACCAAGGATTGCCTGTGCCTGTATGTCTGTCCCGTGGGCGCGACAGATACGGAGAACAGCATCATCGATACCGATAAATGCACCGGCTGCAGCGTGTGCGCTGAGGCGTGCCCCAGCAAGGCCATCAGCATGGTGCCGGTGGATTATCCGCCTCAGCAGAAGAAGGCGCAGGAAGTTGTGGCGGCGGCCAATGCCCTCGCGCAGGCCAAGGCCCAGGAGGAACAGGCCGCGATTCAGGTTGCAAAGACCACGGAAAAGGACGGTCTGCGCCGTCTTTCGAAGGCCATTGCCAAATCCAGCCGCCTGGTGGCGGAAGATATCCTCAGGGAGGCGGGCTACATGCTGCCGCAAAGCGGGAATGCCCACGAGCTGCTGCAAGAATTGATCGCCAATCCTCCCGGCGAGGGGTTCCCGGCGGATGCGGCCGCGGAGCTGCTCCGGCTGATTCCCAACAACGATACCACAGAGAAAAAGGAGACGGTAAAGATGGAAAAATGGAAATGCAAGGTCTGCGGCTATATTCATGAGGGCCCCATGACGCCGGATTTCAAGTGCCCCGTGTGCAAACAGCCCGCGAGTTCCTTTGAGAAAATCGAGGAGGCAGCCCCGGCCAATCTCTATGCCGGAACGCAGACGGAGAAGAACCTGGAGGCGGCCTTCGCCGGCGAATCCCAGGCCCGCAACAAGTATACCTACTTCGCTTCCGTAGCCAAAAAGGAAGGATACGAGCAGATTTCAGCCCTGTTCCTCAAGACTGCTGAAAACGAAAAAGAGCATGCCAAGATGTGGTTCAAGGAGCTCCAGGGCATCGGCGATACCGCCCAGAACCTGCTGCACGCCGCCGAGGGCGAAAATTACGAGTGGACCGACATGTACGACGGCTTTGCCAAGACCGCCGAGGAAGAGGGCTTCCCGCAGCTGGCCGCCAAATTCCGCCTGGTTGCCGCCATTGAAAAGCATCACGAGGAACGCTACCGCAAGCTGTTGGCCAATGTGGAAACCATGAAGGTTTTCGAAAAGAGCGAGGTAAAAATCTGGGAATGCCGCAACTGCGGTCACATCGTCGTGGGCACCAAGGCTCCGGACGTATGCCCGACGTGCAATCATCCGCAGAGCTATTTCGAGATCAACGCGGAAAACTACT
>ERZ1673695.2619-NODE-2619-length-13120-cov-5.446919_pt1 | contig 13120 bp, 10 predicted proteins | sample MGYA00580225_ERZ1673695 | MGnify/ENA primary metagenome ERZ1673695 (study PRJEB41218, sample SAMN15661739) | gut metagenome | host: Homo sapiens | place: Canada: London | collected 2015-08-20/2019-03-30 | study: EMG produced TPA metagenomics assembly of...
GGGCAAGGATGTGCGGGACGTGCGTCTTGCCGACCTGATGGACCATATCTCCATGGTGTTCCAGCGGGTGTATCTCTTCCAGGATACCATCTACAACAACATCGCCATGGGACGGCCGGACGCCACCCGGGAGGAAGTGATGGAGGCGGCGAAAAAAGCCCGGTGCTATGATTTCATCATGGCGCTGCCAAACGGGTTTGACACGGTGATCGGCGAAGGCGGCGAGAGCCTTTCCGGGGGCGAGCGGCAGCGCATTTCCATCGCCCGGTGCATCTTAAAAGACGCCCCCATCGTCATTCTGGACGAGGCCACCGCCAGCGTGGACGCCGACAACGAGAGCTACATCCAGCAGGCCATCAGCGAGCTGTGCAAGGGCAAGACTTTGCTTGTCATTGCCCACCGGCTGAACACCATCCGGAATGCCAATCAGATCCTGGTGATCGCGGACGGCCGGATTGCCCAGTCCGGCACCCACAAGGAACTGATGAAAGCCGGCGGTCTGTACCGGGATTTCGTCACGGTGCGTCAGCAGAGCCAGGGCTGGAACCGCCGGGCCAATACATAATATCCTGAGAGCGGCGACACAGAATCTTCTTGTGCCGCCGCCTTTTTATTTTCCTTTCTTTCCGGATACACAGAACATAAATTTATTCTTTGTGACCCTGACATCCATGAAGCCAACGGCCTCCATGGCCTGTTTTATTTCATCCGGTGTATATGATTTCATCCCCGGTATCATCTTTTCCCAATGTTTTTCAGGATCACCAGGGTCATTGACCACCACGAATTTTCCACCCGGTTCAATCGTTCTCTTAACTTCCGCAAAGCATTTCTCCAAAGCTTCCCAGAAATACACGGTTTCAAAAGCTATGGCAAGTTTTATGGAGTTATCCTCTAACGGAAGGTTGTCCGCGCTCCCAAGAAGCACCTCACATCTTTTGCCGATATTCTTTTTATTCGTCTTTTTTGACTTCTCAACGCTAGTGCTGGAAATATCGATCCCGTAAACAAAACCGTCCTTGGAGCGCTCTAATAATCTTCGGATATTAAATCCGCCGCCGCAGCCGATATCAACCAGCTTTCCGTCATCCGGGACATCGAATTGTGTAAATGCCCATTTGGCCATTGGACTGTGCCCCATATTCATGCCGGAAAGCATGAGTCTTCCTATAAAGCCCTGTGGATTGCCGAAATTGTCTCTGAACGCCATTTTATTGCTCCTTCTTCATCAGATTTGTAATACCGGTTTCATATACTCTGCCAATCATCTCCATGCAGTTGATGATGGTCTCTTTATCCCTGTCCGATGTAACGAGTCGGAATAATGTTGCGATGTACTCTTCCATCAGGATGGCGAGAGTTTCTTCTTTGATTCCCTCAATATCATCTTCTTTGGATTTCTTTGCCGCATTTTCGATATTTGCGGTATTTCTTGAAGCGATGGTTTCAACAAACGCTTCATACTTAGTTCCCCTGGAACCGGTTACAATGAGCTTCACTGCATCACGGTCTGATAACAGGATTTCAACGATTTCAGGGATATGATGATAGTAAGCGCTGCCCATTCGTTTCAGTCTGTCTTTGTCAGGGATCGCATTCATTTCTTCCCTTATCTCATTCAGCTTCTTCATCAGGCTCTCTGCGATAGGATCGGTTATTGCATAAAAAAGAGCTTCTTTCGAATTAAAATAGCCGTAAAGGGCTCCGGAAGTAAATCCCGCATCCATGGCTATTTTCCTTAATGGCGCTGCCTGAAAGCCATATTCCAAGAAATATTTCCTTGCGCTGTTAAGGATCCTATCTCTTGTTGCGATATCACCAAGCTCCGATTGTTTTCTTCTTGCCATATTCACCTCAAGTAATGCCGTCGTCGTCAATATAACTAAGTTATATTATAGTGGTGACAACGATCCATGTCAATAGATTTTCAAACAGCCCTCAGAGGCTCTGTCAATAGTCTAGAAAGTTTTCACGGAACAATTTTTTCTATTTTCAATTTTTTGTTTGACAAAGAAGCAAAAGGGCATTATAATTAAAACAGTGTTATGAAACACTGTTACGAATATTTTGAAAGAAGGTGATCGCTTTGGCGAAACAGATTGAGGGCGTTTATGAAGCGGTACTGGAATGCGCGAAAAAAGAATTCCTGGAGAAAGGCTACAAGGACGCCTCCCTGCGGACCATCGCCCAGGAGGCCGGTACCAGCACCAGCTCGATTTATACCCGGTTTGGGGACAAGGAGGGACTGTTCCGCGCCATTGTGGAACCTGTTGCCGAAGAAATGAGACGGATGTTCCTGGAAATCCAGGAGAACTTCCACCAGTTGGATGATAACGTCCAGCAGAGCGAAATGGGCCGGTACACTTCCCTGCATCAGATGGAGCTTTTGGATTACATCTACGACCATTTTGACGAGTTCCTCCTTCTATTGGACGGCGCCGAAGGCACGCAGTTTGCCTGTTTCTTAGATGAACTGGTGGACATTGAGGTGGACTACACCTACAAATACATGGAGGTCATCGGCTGTGAGAGCGTGAAATCCGGCCTGGTGACGGAGGATTTCATCCACATCATCGTTACCGCCTATTTTAACGGGATGTTCGAGGTGGTGCGTCACAACATGAGCAAAGCCGACGCCGTGAAATATGTGAAGCTGCTCAACCGCTACCATATGCAGGGCTTTTCCACGGTATTCAATCCGGCAGAGCCATAAATCCGATAATCAGGCTGGTTCCTGTTTGGATCCGCAGGCGGCGGCCTTTTTATAGCAATACAAGTTAGTAAAAGCTAACCCGCAAGGAGGAATCGATATGGAAAAACAAAGTCCTCTGCTCCGCTTGTGGGAGCTGGGGAAAGACGATCACGGCGGCCTGGTCGGGGCCATCTGCTCCGCTTCCATCGGCGTGCTGTGCGGTATGCTGCCCTATTTCGCGGCAGCGCAGATCATCATCGGCTTTTTAAATAGGAACAAGGAGATATCCTTTTATGTGCTATGGTGCGTGTTGGCGCTGGCGGGATTTCTTGTCCGCTCCGCCCTTTACTCGCTGGCTCTGTCCCTGTCCCACAAATCCACGTTCTCCATTCTCAAAAGTATCCGGGAACGGATCTTGGAAAAGCTCCCCAGGATGCCGCTGGGCACCGTGATGGACACCCCCAGCGGGCAGATGAAACAGATCATTGTGGATCAGGTGGAAAGCATGGAACGCCCATTAGCCCATCTGCTGCCGGAAATGACCGCCAACATTTTGGGGCCGGTGTGCATCCTCATCTACCTATTTATCCTGGACTGGCGGATGGCGCTGCTCTCCCTGGTGTCGATTCCCGTCGGCATGATCTTCATGATGGCGGTGATGAAAAACTACGGGACGCAGTATGAAGGCTCGGTCAAGGTCACCCAGGCGATGAACTCCACCATTGTGGAATACATCGGCGGCATTGAGGTCATCAAAGCCTTCAACCAGGGCAAAAATTCCTATGCTAAATTTACCGACCGGGTGAAGGCCAACGCCTCCTACTTCTACCACTGGATGAAGAGTTGCCAGATGCCCATATCCCTGGCACGGGCCATCTCTCCCACCACTATGATCACCATTTTGCCGGCGGGCTGGCTGCTCTATGTCAATGGAAGCTTGTCTATTGGGACCTTCATCACCACCATTGTCCTGTCCTTAGGGATCGCCGGCCCACTGCTGGCGGCCATGGATTTTGTGGACAGCCTGGCAAAGGTGGGCACCATTGTAGGCGAAGTGGACTCCATTCTGAACGGTGAAGAACAGAACCACGGCGATAACAGGGTAAAGCTTGGTTCCATGGATGTTCAGGTGGAGCACGTTTCCTTCGGCTATCACGACGACAAGGAGATCCTGCACGACATATCCCTCTCCATCCCGGCAGGCAGTATGACCGCCTTTGTGGGCCCCTCCGGTTCCGGTAAGAGCACGATCGCCAAGCTCATCGGCGGGTTCTGGGATGTAAAGAAAGGCAGGATCACCCTGGGAGGACAGGATCTGAAAGAAATCCCCCTTCCCCAGCTTTACGGCCAAGTGGCCTTTGTCTCCCAGGACAACTACCTGTTTGACGAGACCGTGCGGGAAAATATCCGTATGGGCAAACCCGGCGCCAGCGACGCTGAGGTGGAGGCGGTTGCCAAAGCGGCCGGCTGCGACGACTTCATCCGTAGCCTGGAAAATGGCTATGATACCGTAGTCGGCGGCGGAGGCGCCCATCTCTCCGGCGGGGAGCGCCAGCGCGTCTCCATCGCCCGGGCCATGCTGAAAAACGCCCCTATCGTCATTTTAGACGAGGCTACCGCCTACATCGACCCGGAGAATGAAGCCGTCATCCAGCAGGCCGTCGCCAGGCTGGTCAAGGGCAAGACGGTAATCGTCATTGCCCACCGCCTGTCTACCATCACCGATGCCGACCAGATTTTCGTCATCCAGGACGGCCGGGTAGCCGGCAGCGGGACACACAAAGAGCTTTTGGAACAGAACAGACTGTATCAGGAGATGTGGAACGCCCACATCGGCGCAAAGGACGGTGACGCGGCATGATTGAAATACTTAGAAAGATCTGGCGGTTTGCCGGGGAAGAACAGAAGAACATACGCACATCCATCATCGGCTGCTTTTTCTTCGCCGTCTTCCATATGTTCCAGATGGCCGCCATCTATGTGGTCATACTGGCTTTGGTGGATGGCTCCGCCTCCTCCGCCCCCGCATGGCAGGCCTTGGGGCTGCTGCTGGTCAGCATCATCGGCCGGGCGGTTGTAAACCGGTTCACCCAGCTCCAGCAGACCCACGCCGGTTATTTCATGGTGGCAAACAAGCGCATTGCCATCGGAGACAAGCTCAAGCGGGTCCCCATGGGATATTTTAACGACAAGAGCCTGGGCGAGCTGACCGGCATTACTACCACGGTGCTGGACGATGTGGAGAACACCGGTCCTATGGTGCTGGTGAATATCCTGAGCGGGCTTATCAATTCCCTGGTGATGCTTCTTTTTGTCCTGGTATGGGATTGGCGCTTGGGCCTGCTGGCCCTTGCGGGCATGGCGCTTTATTTTCTGCTGCTCTCGGCCATGGAACGGAAATCCGCCGTCCTTGCTCCCAAGCGGCAGGCGGCAGAGGCTAAAATGGTGGAGACGGTGCTGGAGCAGTTGCAAGGCATGAGCATCATCAAATCCTTCAACCTCACCGGAAAGGGCGACCAGAAGGTGCGGCAGGCCCTGGAGGACAGCCGCAGCAGCAATCTGGGAATTGAAAAGCTGTTTACCCCCTATATCATGGCCCAGGAGATGATCCTTCAGCTGTCCAGTGTATTGATCTTGATCGCCACCGTGGCATTTTTCTTAAACGGGACCATCTCCCTCGCCAATGCCCTGATGGCGGTCATTGTGGCCTTCCTGATCTTTTCGCAGATCAAATCCGCGGGCAGCGGCGTATCCGCCCTACGGCTGGTGGGGAGCTCCATCGACCACGCCAACCAGGTAGATGAGATCCCGGAGATGGACGAAAAGGGCAAGGCGCAGCATCCCAAAGCCCACGATATTTCCTTTGAGCACGTTGATTTTTCCTACGACCGGAAGCCGATTTTGAAGGACGTGTCCATCACCATCCCGGACAAAACCACCACGGCCATTGTGGGCCCCAGCGGCTCAGGCAAAACGACCCTGTGCAACCTGATCGCCCGGTTCTGGGACGTGGACGGCGGTGCCGTCCGTATCGGCGGGATCGATGTGAAGGACTATACCCTGGAATCCCTGATGGACCAGGTGAGCATGGTGTTCCAGAAGGTGTATCTCTTTGCCGATACCATTGAGAACAACATTAAATTTGGACGGCCGGACGCCACCCACGAACAGGTGGTGGAGGCGGCGAAAAAAGCCTGCTGCCATGAGTTTATCCAATCATTACCCGATGGATACGATACCGTCATCGGCGAAGGCGGCGCTACCCTCTCCGGCGGTGAAAAACAACGCATCTCCATCGCCCGGGCCATGCTGAAGGATGCGCCCATCATCATCTTTGACGAGGCCACGGCAAATGTGGACCCGGAGAACGAGGATAAGCTGCAAAAGGCCATGGAGGCGCTGATGAAGGATAAGACGATCCTGATGATCGCCCACCGGCTGAAAACCGTGCAGAAGGCCGACCAGATCCTGGTGCTGGACGGCGGCCATATCGCACAGAAGGGAACCCACGACGAGCTGGCCGGGCAGGACGGCCTGTACCGGGATTTCCTCGACGCCCGCAAAGAGGCTGCCGGCTGGAAGCTGGCATAAAACAATTTACATCATTACGAAAAATTAAAAGACGACGTTGCTCCTAAAAAGAGCGCGTCGTCTTTTGTATTCCTTTCTATCAGTGCCGGCGCAGGGATATGAGCGTAATCCCCTTACTCAGCTTTCTGCTGCTTCCTTCAGTTTTTGAAAGGATTCCTCGCTGACCCCGTGTTCCATATGGCAGGCCTCTTTTGCCGCCGTTTCAGGGTTCACACCTGCGGCAATTAACCGTTGCGTGAAAAAGCGATGGCGCTCATAAATTTCCGCAGCAATTCTTTCTCCAGATGGCGTCAGTGTGACGGAACCGTCTTCGTCACGGGTCAGATGTCCCATTTTCTCCAATTCTTTGACAGCCCGGCTCACAGAAGGAAGGGTGACATTCATCCGCTCCGCAATGTCGATACAGCGAACCCTTTTGCGGGCTTGCCGCAAGGTAAATACTGCCTTTAAATAGTTCTCCAGTGAAGATGTCAGTGGCATAGATCACTCCCTCCTTTTAGGTATCCCGCAGCACATTGCGGTGATAGCGTACTTTGCCCTGCTCCATATAAAGCACACAGTCGGCAGACTCTGCGATCAAATCCATGTCATGGGTAATCAGCAGCAGGCACTTCCCCTCTGCGGCAAGCTGCCGGAGCAGCTTTACCGTCAGGCGCATATTGTACCCATCCAGGCCGCTTGTGGGCTCATCGAATACCAGGAGATTCCGGCCGCTCTCCGCCGCAAGGGCCAACAACAGGCGCTGCTTCTGCCCGCCCGAGAGGGAGGCCGGGTGGCGGCTAGCAAAGGCCTCCAGCCCCATTTCATGCAGCCTTGCCAGAGCGGCTTGTCTGAGCTCCGGTGATGCTTTCCTGCCAATCAAAAATTCATCCTCTACTGTTGGGGCATAGAGCTGGTAGTCGGCGTCCTGCTGCACGAAAAAGGACTGTTTGGTGCGGCGTTTTCGTTTTAGATATTCTCCATCAATTTGAACCGTTCCCATGGCACGGTATAAGCCGGTGATCGTCCGGCACAGGGTGGATTTCCCGGCGCCATTGGGCCCGGCGATGGCGAGGATCTTGCCGCTTTGCGCCGAAAAGGTAACATCCTCTAAAATCTGCCGCCCGTCCAGCATACAGGAAATTTTCGAAACCTGCAGGGTATCCGCCGGCTTTGAGAGAAACGCACCACCCACTTGGAAAGATGGCGTCTGGAAGGGGCGCAGCCCCATGCCCGCAAGCTGTGCTTCTGTCAGGCTGAGAGCCTCGCTACGACTGTAAATGGAGGAAATCTCCCCATTCTCCATAAATACCAGCCGGTCAAAGGAATCGCGGACATAGTGAAAGCGGTGCTCCGAGAGTATAATTGTGTGCCCTGCCTCTTTCAGACGGTACAGCAGAGCGCCCAAACGAACCATGGCGTCGCTGTCCAGGTTGGCGGATGGCTCGTCCATGACAATGACCTTGGGTTCCATGGCGCAGACCGAAGCAATGGCAATCAGTTGCTTTTCCCCACTGGAAAGTGGGAAGATACACCGATCCAGCAGGCGCTCGATGTTCATCTGGCTGAACACAGCCCCCACCCGCTGCTGCATCGCAGAGCGTTCCAGCGGAATATTCTCCATGCCAAGGACAATCTCATCCGTGGTATTTGTGGTAAAGAACTGGCTGCGGGGGTCCTGGAACACGCTGCCCACCATCGTACCAAGCTGGTGAACCGGCATTTTTAGGGCGTCCTGTCCATCCAGCAGATAGCTGCCGGTAAGTTCACCAGGATAAAACTGCGGGCACAACCCGTTGAGCACACGGGTCAGGGTGGTTTTTCCACACCCGCTCCGGCCGGCGAGAATCACCAGTTCACCCCTCTCCACCTGCAAATCCACATGGCGCAGCTGGCTCTCTCCTTCACGACTGTTTTCATAGGTAAACGAGATGTCTTTCAGTTCAATCACAGCACACCTCCCCTCTCCAAAAACAAAACCGTACAGGAGACAATGAACATCAAAGCGAGAATCGCGGCGTCCTTCCAGCAAAATCGGATGGGGCGGTAGCTGACCGTCTCACCGGAAAACCGCACGCCCCGCACCGTCATAGAGGCGGAGAGTTCCTCCGCTACTTTCGTCGTACGAAGGATAAGCGGAATCAGAATATACTCCGCCGTGGTGGGAAGATGAGTAAGGGTGTGCAGCACCCCTACCCCGATCCCACGGAACCGCTGGGAAGAACGGATAGCCCGGTATTCCCCGGCGATTGTCGGAAAGAATCGCAGCACAACCGCTGTCCCGATCCCTGCGGCTTTTGGCAGATGCAGCTTTCGCAGCGCCGCCATCAGGGAGCCGGTGGGCTCCCCGGCCAGGCAGATGGCAAAGGAAAGTGGCACCAGTACCTTCCGGCTGACGATACCGATGCTGGACAACATGGAACTGACCGAAAAGGCGACCCCGCCGTCCATCAGACGCACGCCCAACCAGCCAATGCCGTAAAAAATGAGGTAATACAGCCCATAGGGAAGGATTTTAGCGCCCTTGCCCGCCAGCAGGTGGATGAACAAGCACGCCAGGAACAGACACAGACACCCGATCTCGGAGCGAATCACGAGGATCGCGGCGATGCCCAGCAGACAGAGCAGCAGCCATGTGCGGGGATCCGGCTGAAAACGCCTGCGTTTTTCTGCTCCCATTACGCAACTCCGGCCGGTTTAAAGTGTTTGCCCAGCATTTTCATACCCAGCGCATAGCCGGCGATGGACAGCGCCGCTGCGGCAATCAGGGCGATGGCGATGTTCTGCGGTGCCAGCCAGAAGCCCTCCAGGGATGCGATGGCGGCATCTGCACTGGTTGCGTCCATACCCATGGACACATAGCTCTCCACCAGGCTGTCCCGGAACAGCAGCATCGTCAGGGTGCTGCCCATGGCGTTGAGCATCCAGGTGAGCGTATGAGGAACGGCAGAGCGAATTTTGCTTTTATATCCGCCGCCCAGCATGATGAGCTCATTTACAACCGCCAAAATCATAAAGAAGATAAAGACATATACGCTTCCGGAAAACAGGAAGTACAGCCCATAGATGGCCGGGATAATAAACTGTGTGCCTATCTTTGGGCACTTCTTGATGATTAGGACATAGATAATTCCGTTGATCAGCCCGGCAAGCCCGGGGGCGAGAAAATAGACAAGCTGGAGATTGGCCGCAAAGGGCATGGTAACCACGAGCCCAATGGCCGTCTCCACGCAGGCGAGGAGCAGCACGATGACGAATTCCTTCAGGCTTAAAAATTTAGACTGTTTCACTTTGTTTCCTCCTTAGTTGACTGAAATGTATAGGCTCCAGCTTGATTCTGCAATCCCCACAGCCGGGCATAGAGTCCGTTCTCCCCGACAAGCTGGTCGTGAGTCCCTTGTTCCATAATTTTTCCGTCCTCCAGAACGAGAATCTGCTCTGCGCCCCGGACGGTTTTCAGGCGGTGGGCGATCATCACAACTGTGCGCTCTCTGGCGATCTCATCCAGTGCCCGCTGCACCATGGCCTCGTTATCGGCGTCCAGAGAAGCTGTGGGTTCGTCCAGCAGCAGGATGGGCACATCCTTCAAAAATGCCCGGGCCAGAGAAATGCGCTGGCGCTCCCCGCCCGATAAGGTGGCGCCGCCTTCGCCGACCATGGTGTCGTAGCCCTCCGGCAGGGCGGAGATAAATTCGTGGCAGCAGGCTTTCCGGCACGCCTCTATCATCCGTTCCTCACTGATACTCTCATTCCCGAAGCAGAGGTTTTCCCGAATCGACCCGCGGAACAGATAGGCATTCTGCATGACCATGGAGATCTGGGCAAGCAGGCTGTCCGGCCGGATTTCCCGGAGGTCCATTTTCTCCATACAGATATGCCCCTTCTGATAGTCCCAAAAGCGGGCCATGAGCCGGAGCAGCGTGGATTTCCCGCTTCCGGAAGGCCCCACCAGGGCGGTGAGAGAACCGGCGGGCGTTTCAAAGGAGACGTCCCGGATGACATCCGCTCCCTCCCCATAGCGGAAGGACATGTTTTCAAATGCATACGCATCCCCATGCCGGATTTCCGCCTCGCCCGTGGGCTCCAGGGTGGTCATGACCGCATCCAGCCGCCGACCGGAGGGCGCCATCCCACGAAGAGCCGAGATACTTGCCACCATCATCAGCTCGGCCTCCACCAGTTTGGTGGCTAAAACAAGAAAGCCGGCGAAATCCAATATGCTCAGGCTTCCACCCAGGAGCAGGTACATCCCCACCGCCACCGTCACCGGCACAATGAATCGCACAAAGGAGGCGCAGAGGTTGCTGAGACTGCCCGCCACGGCCTCGTCTTTGAGGGATTCATCCCGCAGGTTTCCCATTGCCTTTTTCAGGGCGTCAAACCCCTCGCCGGTACGATGATAGGCTTTCAGGTCCTTCATGCCCCGCAGGTATTCGTTGATTTGCGTGGCGGCGTGGGCCTTTGCCGCCATGACCCGACCGCTGTGCTTCTCCTTCACCCTGGCGATAAGCAGCATGAGCAGTGCGCAGACGGGCAGCATGCCGAACATGGCTAGCCCCATGCGCCAGTCATAGACGCAGATCCAAACAATGGAAATCGCAAGCAGCGCCCCAACGCCCAGCGGGTATGGCAGCCAGTAACAGAGCGTGTACTCCACATTGGCAAAGTCGTTTGAAAAGGAGCTGATCAGCTCGCCGGACTCCTTGCTTGAGAAAAAGCCCAATGGCTGCCGGCGCAGTTTTTGTATGTAGGCAATGCGCTTGTCCGCCGTATCCCGGTACGCCTTGCCGTAGGTGAAGTAATAGGAAATCAGCTCAACTATATACTGCAGCACAAAGCACCCAACGCCAAGGGCTGCCAGGGTGATAAGCCGTGTGAAATTCAGCGTATACGGCGGCACAAACGCTTCGCCAAGAGTGTAGATAGCCATGTAGGCCAGAATGGCCGGGAGCATGCTGCACGCCTGGGAAAGGAACAGCCACAGCGTGGGCTGGAGGATTTCCTTTGGCTTATGAAAAGTAAACTGCCGTATCATATTAAGCAGGGGAAACACCTCCTTTCATCTGCCAGACTTCCGTCTCATTCTGAATAGCCCAAAGATGGGCATACAAGCCATTTTTATTCAGAAGCTCCTGGTGGGTCCCGCTTTCGGCCAATCTCCCGCTGTCCAGGACATAAATACAGTCTGCGTCCCGGATGGAGTAGAGCCGGTGGGCGATCATCAGAACCGTCTTGCCCCGGAGCAGCTCCGCCATGCCCTCCCGCAGCGCCAGTTCGTTTTCGGCGTCGGCAAAGGCCATGGCCTCGTCCAGCACCACAATGGGGGCGTCCTTCAAAACCGCCCTGGCGATGGCGATGCGCTGGGCCTCGCCGCCGGACAGCTTGTGCCCGCCGTCTCCCAGCCGGGTATTGTAGCCGTCCGGGAGGGACAGGATAAACTCGTGGCAGCGGGCCGCTTTGGCCGCCTGTTCCACCGCCTCCCGGCTGACCTCACGGTGCATGGCGATATTGTCATAGACGCTCTCCGCAAAGATATAGGTGTCCTGAAATACAAAGGCCACGGTGTCCATCAGCGCCCGGGCGGTATAGTCCCGGATATCCGTTCCGCCTATGGCGATGCTTCCGCTCTCCACATCCCAAAACCGGGCCAGCAGCTGCCCCGCCGTGGACTTACCCCCGCCGGAGGGACCCACCAGCGCAACAAAGCTGCCCGCTGGGATCTCCATGCTCACATGGTCCAGCGCCATACGGCGCAAAGGATCCGCCGCTTTTTGATAGGAAAAGCTCACGTCCCGGAAAGACAGTGCAGGGCAGGCCGGCGCTTCCTCTATCTGCCCCTCGCTTATCGGCTCCAGCTTCAACACATCGTCAATCTGATCCATCCGCACGGACAGGTTCCGAAGCTCCGCACCGAACTCCACCAGCTCCATCAGCGGGCTGATAACAGCTGGCCCCACGATGAGAAACATCAAAAGTTCCATCATTAGCTGGTGATCTCCTGAATTCAGGTACAGCAGCACACAGCCGGTAATCAATATGAAAGCCAACACAGACAGAGTGATGGTCTTATACGCCCCGTAGATTGGGGTGACCCGTTTGAGATAGGCCATCAGGTGACTTCTGTTTTTCTCAATCAATCCGGTGAGGCGTCGGGCCGCCGCTTCCGGCCTGCCGAAGATTTTTTCCTCCTCCATGCCGGCCACATATTCGGAAAAGGCCGCATCCAGTTCTGTTGCGGACTGGTTCAATTCCGTCCAGATTTTCTGCCCTCGTTTTCCGCCGAAAGCCGAAAACTGAATGACAAAAGCAACCGCCAGTGCGGCAAAAATGGTGAGCGCCAATGGCACATTGATGGAAAAGAGCATCACGGCCAGCGAAACCAGGAGCAGCGCGGCGCCAACAAGATTAGATACGTCGTGGGCGATAATGCCCTCCATCTTCTCGATGTTGTCGCTCATGGTCTTCTGCACTGCGCCGGACTGCCCGCCGGTGAAAAAGCCCAGGTTCAGTTTGCCCATGTGTCCCAGGATGCGCATACGCAGGTCGTAGAGCGCCCGGAAAGCGCAGTCATGACAAATCACGCTGCCCGCAACGGACAGCAAAATGCCTGCCGCAATGCTCGCCAGCGTCATTCCCACCCAGAACCACGCCTGAGAGGGATCTACCGATGTCTGATGGAGCGACGCCTCCAGGAAAATACGTACAATGCGATAGACCGTGTAAAAGGGAACTGCCGTGCATAGAATGCTTACGGCAGAGCAGAGCACCCCAAGCACATATTTTGCCGAACCGCACTGTGCGGCTTGGAATACTCGGAAAACTGTAATTTTCTTTTTCTCTCCCATACTTCTCCTTTCC
>ERZ1673695.2633-NODE-2633-length-13000-cov-10.842024_pt1 | contig 13000 bp, 9 predicted proteins | sample MGYA00580225_ERZ1673695 | MGnify/ENA primary metagenome ERZ1673695 (study PRJEB41218, sample SAMN15661739) | gut metagenome | host: Homo sapiens | place: Canada: London | collected 2015-08-20/2019-03-30 | study: EMG produced TPA metagenomics assembly of...
GGATTGACAACTCCGGCTGGGTGGATGACGGCGGCTGGTATGATGATGGTTCCGGCTGGGTCGATGACGGTTCCGGATGGTCCGATGACGGCTCCGGCTGGGTGGATGACAGCTCCGGATGGTCCGACGGCGGCTCCGGCTGGGTCGATGATAGCTCCGGATGGTCCGACGGCGGCTCCGGCTGGGTGAATAACGGCGGCTGGACCGACGAGGCAGCGGCCAACTTCTGAAAAAGCAAACAGGGCCCGTCCGGGAAGCATTTCCCGGACGGGCCCTGTCCGTTATTCTCCAAATCCGCCGCCCACCCCGATGACCTGCCCGGTCACAAAGGCCGCCTCCTCCTGGCACAGCCACAGGATGGCCGCGGCCACCTCCTGCGGCGTACCCAGCCGTCCCAGGGGCGTTTCCTCGGCCAGCGCCTTGAGGTCGCCGGGGGTGAAGCCCCCCAGCATATCCGTCTGAATCACACCGGGGCACACGCAGTTGACGGTCACACCGCTGGGACCGACCTCCTTGGCCAGCGCGCGCGTAAGCCCGATCAGCCCCGCCTTGGCGGCGGAATAATGCGCCTCGCAGCTCGCCCCTACCTGTCCCCAAATGCTGGAGACGTTGACGATGCTGCCGCGCTTGCGGCTGATCATGCCGGGCAACACCGTGCGGGTCACATAAAACGCGCCCGACAGGTTCACATCCAGCATGCGCCGCCAGTCGTCGTCGGTGATGTCGGTCAGGAGCTTTTGCTGAGCGATCCCGGCGTTGTTCACCAGCGCGTCGATGTGGCCCAGCGTGCTTTCGGCCTCCCGGCACGCCTCGCGCACGCAGGCGGGGTCGCTCACGTCGCAGCGGATGGCCGCCGCGCCCGTTTCACGCGCCACGGCCCCGGCCGCCGCCTCATCCGCCCGGTAGAAAAACGCGGCGCGGAAGCCCGCGCGCGCAAACGCGCGCACCGCCGCCGCGCCGATGCCCCGGCTGCCGCCTGTGATCAGTGCCGTGCGCACAAAAAAGCCCCCTTAAAACATCTTCTTGCGCCACAAAAGCACGAAGGCCGCCACGCTCGCCACCACCGAGATGCCCAGCACCATCCAGAAGCCGAAGGGCGCGTTTTCAAAGGGCACGCCCACGTTCATGCCCCACAAAGAAGCAAACAGGGTGGGGATGGACAAAACCACCGTCAGGCTGGTCAATACCTTCATGACCACGTTGAGGTTATTGGAGATGATGGAGGCGAAGGCGTCCATGGTGCCGGACATGATGTCGCGGTAGATGGCGCACATCTCCATGGCCTGTTTGTTTTCGATGATGACGTCCTCCAGAAGGTCGCTGTCGTCGGGATACTTGCGCAGCATGTCCATGCGCAGCATCTTTTCCAGCACCATCTCGTTGCCCTTGAGGCTGGTGGAGAAATACACGAGGCTCTTTTCCAGCTTCATCATCTGCAGCAGCTCCTGGTTGCGCATGCTGGCCTCCAGGCGGGTCTGCACGAACATGCTGGCCTTGTCGATCTGCTTGAGGTAGGCCAAAAAGCGCGAGGCGTTGCGGTGCAGGAGCTGGAGGATAAAGCGGGTGCGCTTGAACGTCCAGAAGCCGCGGATGCGCTCCTCGGTGAAGTCGGTGATGATGGTGGATTCGCGGGTGGAGACGGTGATGATCACGTCATCCACCATGATGATGCCAAGCGGCACGGTGGTGTAGCTGTAGCCGTTGCCCTCGGCCTCCACATAGGGGATGTCCACGATGATGAGGGTCTGGTCGCCGTCGCGCTCGATGCGGGCGCTCTCCTCCTCGTCCAGCGCGGACTGGATATAGGTCGGGTCCAGCGCGAAACGCGCGTTGATGCCGTCGATCTCCTCGCGGGTGGGGTTTTGCAGGTGGACCCAGCAGCCCTTTTCAAAGGTGTTGATTTCGTTGAGGTGGTCCTCCACCGTCAGGTAAATCCGTTTCATCAAAAAAACCTGCCTTTCTGCGGCCGCCGAGGCGGCTTCGCTTCCGGGCAGGCACACGCCTGTGCAGGCGCGCCCCAACCTATGCGTCGAAGCGTGCCGCGCCCATTGCCCGGAGCCTGTGAACTTGTGCCCATGGAAACGTCAAAACTTCGTTTCGACTATACGGGTCGGCATCCACCACATGCTCCTCCTTCCGGCGTATGCGCGCTTTTCTTTCCGCCTCTCATGATAGCGGTTTTGCAGGGCCGTGTCAATCAGGTTTTTCGCAAGTTTTTTGGTTTTTTCCTCCGCCGGGACGCCCCGCGCTTCCCCTGGCGCACACGGGCATGGTATAATGAAGGCGTACCTACACAGCCCAGGTTTTGAGGAGGCATATCCCCATGCGCAACACCCGCTCGTTTTCCATCGGCCCGCTCCCCATCGGCGGCGGCGCGCCCGTCACGGTGCAGAGCATGACCAACACCGACACCCGCGACGCCGCGGCCACGCTGGCCCAGGTGCGCGCCCTGGCCCAGGCCGGCTGCGATATCGTGCGCCTGAGCGTGTACGATGAGCAGTGTCTGGAGGCGTTGCCCGCCATCATCGAGGGTTCCCCTGTGCCGCTGGTGGCGGATATCCACTACCGCGCCGACCTGGCGGTGGGCGCCATGGAGCGGGGCATCGCCAAGGTGCGCATCAACCCCGGCAACATCGGCAGCGTGCGCGAGGTGCGGCGCGTGGCCGACTGCGCCAAGATGCACCATGTGCCCATCCGCATCGGGGTCAACTCCGGCAGTGTGGAAAAGGACATCCTGGCGCGGGAGGGCGGCGTGACGGCGCGCGGCATGCTCCAGAGCGCGCTGGGCCACGCCCGGCTTCTGGAGGAGGCGGGCTTTCACGATATCGTGCTCAGCCTCAAGGCCTCCAGCGTGCCCCTGACCGTGGAGGCCTACCGGCTGGCCGCGAAGGAAACCGACTATCCCCTGCACGTGGGCGTGACCGAAGCCGGCCTGCCCGGCTCGGGCAACATCAAGAGCGCCATCGGCATCGGCGCGCTGCTTCTGGACGGCATCGGGGATACCATCCGCGTCTCCCTCACCGGCAGCCCCATTCCCGAAGCCGCCGCCGCCATCGACATCCTGCGCGCGGTGGGCCTGCGCACGGGCTATGTCAACGTGGTCAGCTGCCCCACCTGCGGCCGCACCGGCATCGACGTGGCCGCCATAGCCCGCCGGGTGGAAACCGAGCTCGCGGACATCCGTGTGCCGCTGACCGTGGCCGTCATGGGCTGCGTGGTCAACGGCCCCGGCGAGGCGCGCGAGGCGGATATCGGCCTGGCGGGCGGGGGGCTGAGCCGCGCGGGTGACTCGGCCGGCGGCGAGGGCAGCGCCTATGCCGTGGGCGCCATCTTTGAAAAAGGCAAGGCTCCGGAAAAGGTCGAGGGAGATCTGGCCGCCATCCTGATCGAGCGGGCGCGCAGGCTGGCCCGCGAGCGGGCCGCGCAGGCGTAGCACAGCGGAAACGGCCCGGAGAAGGCGAACATGCTTTCTCCGGGCCGCTGTTTTTTGTCAATCAGCCGTGCCTGCGGCGGACGGCGTATTTGCGGATATAATCGCTCATCTGCGCCATGTCCATGGGCTTGCCGATGAGGAAGCCCTGGCCCTTGAAGCAGCCCAGCTCCTCGAAGAACTCAAACTGGTCCTGGTTTTCGATGCCCTTGGCGCACACGTGCAGATCGAGCGTATGCGCCATGTGCAGAATCGCCACCACCAGGCGGCAGGTCTGCTCGTGTCCGGGCACCAGCGCGCCATAGGATTTGTCCAGTTCCAGGCCGTCGAAGTGCACCTCGCGCAGCAGATCGACGTTGGAATGGCCCGTGCCGAAATTGGCCAGCCACAGGCCGATGCCATGCCCGTCATGCAGGGCGTTGAGGTTGGCGATGCCGCGCTCGGTCAGATCCTGCGCCTCGCTGACCTCAAACTGCATCTTCTGGGGCTTGAGGCCCGTCTTTTTGAGCATGGCCACCACGTCGTCCACAAAGCTTTCACGGTCGGCGTAGAGGGGCAGCAGGTTCATCGAAAGCGTCACGTTGGAATCCGTCTGCTCGGTCAGGTCGCAGGCCGAGCGCATGGCGTTTTCCAAAAACCAGCGGGAAAACAGGAGCGTGAGCGCCTCATCCCGCTCGATGAGCTCCACCATCGGCCAGGCGGGCATGACATCCCCGTCGGGCATATGCACCTTTTCGACGAATACCTCATAGGTGTTGCAGGTATTCTTGCCAAACGTCCATTTCGGCTGCCCGTAAAGTTCCAGAGCATCGTTGAGAATCAGGTCTCCGATCATGTTGTGGTTCATGCCAGAAGCTCCCTTCCTATGCAGTTTTCAGCCATCGCGGGCTCATGTTTCGTCCGTGGCACAAAAATGCCGATATATTGAATTGTATTCGCCGCCGGGCAGGGGTTTTCCTGCTGGTTGAGCGCGTCTTCCGGCCGCTTTGCGCTTTTTCGCCGCGCGTGCTATAATACCGTAGCATCCCGCCGCGCGCGCGGCTTCCCCCTTTTTGACCTGCCGAGGCGTACCAATGAATAAAACCGAGCTGCTTCATATCCTTGAGGAAACGGTTCCTCCCCTGCGCGGCAAGCTGCACATCGAGCGCGTGCTCTATCAGAAGGCCGCCAACAAGGCCTATATGAGCTTTTTGAGCGACGAGCTGGTGACCGAGCACGACTATCTGCTGCTGGAGCGCCGGCTGCGTGAGCTGTTCCCCAGGCTGTCGGTGGCGCTGCGCATTGCCAGCCCTGCGCTGGGAGAAAAATTTCTTTCCGATTTAGACCGCTACAAGCCGGTCCTAACCGACTTTCTGCGCCGCCAAAGCCCTGCGCTGGCCGCCTGGATTGCCGATACCGGCTGGAGCCTGGAGGATGGGCGCATTCTGCTCACCTGCCCGGATCAGATCGCCATGGGGTTTTTCCGCTCGCATCATCTGGATGAAAAGCTGTCCCAGGCCATTTATGACATTTTCCGCGTGCGCATGCCCGTGGCGTTGACCGTGTGCGGTCAGCGCGAGGCGTGGGTGGAGAAGATGCGGGCCGAGCGCGGCTTTTCCTTCGCGGCCGAGCCTGCTCCCGCGCCGGGCGACGAGCCGCCGCCGTGGGACGATGCCGAGCTGGAGGCGCAGGCCGCCGCCATGTTCGGCAGCGCCCCAGCTGCAAGCGCTGCTCCCGCCGCGCCGCAGGCGCGCGCCGCAAGCGCCCCCGTCCGCCCGTCCGCGCCCAAAAAGCCAGCCGCGCCCAAGGGCGGCCCCGTCCTCAAGGGCCGGGCCATAGGCGATGCCCCCGTGCCCATCGGAGAGCTGGCCGAGGACAGCGGCATCGTGGTCATCGAGGGGACCGTGACCGGCGTGGCCGAGCCCAAGGAGCTCAAGGGCGGAGAGACGGTGCTGGCTACCTTCGCCGTCTATGACGAGTCCTCGACCATCTACTGCAAGGCCTTCTACAACTACCGCATGCGCCGGGCCGCGCGGGGCGAGACGCCCGAGCCGCCCACCAAGGAGGAGCGCGCGCGGGTGACGGAGCAGATCGGACAGATCAAAAACGGCATGCGCGTGCGTCTGCGGGGCGACTGCCGCATGGACCCGTTCCTGAACGAATTGTCCGTGAGCGTGCGCGACATGCAGCAGATGCCCAAAGTCGAGCGCATGGACACCGCCGAGGAAAAGCGCATCGAGCTGCACATGCATACCAACATGTCCACCATGGACGCCACCGCCGACGCGGGCGCGCTAATCGCGCAGGCGGCCAAGTGGGGGCATCCCGCCGTCGCCATCACCGACCACGGCAGCGCGCAGGCGTTCCCCGCGGCCTTTGGCGCGGCCAAGAAGCAGGGTATCAAGCTCATTCCCGGCGTGGAGGGCTATCTGTGCGACCTGGTGCCCATCGTGACCGACGCGGACGACCGACCCATCGACGGTCCCATCGTGGTCCTGGACTTTGAAACCACCGGCCTTTCGCATGCCATGGACCGCATCATCGAGGTGGGCGCAGTCAAGCTGGAAAACGGGCAGGTCGTGGATGAGCTAAGCCTTCTGTGCGACCCCGGCGTTCCGCTCAAGCCCAAAATCAGCGAAATCACAGGTATCACCGACCTCATGCTCCGCGGCAAGGAAAGCCCCGCCGAGGGCGTGCGCAAGCTCCTTGACTTCATCGGGGACTGCCCCGTGGCCGCGCACAACGCGCCCTTTGACATGGGCATGCTTCAGGCCGAGTGCAAGCGCATGGGCGTGAGCTTCCACGCGCCGGTGCTGGACACGCTCACCTTCTCGCGCAAGCTCTACCCCCAGCAAAAGAGCCACAAGCTCGGCGCGGTATGCCGGCTGCTGGGCGTATCGCTCAAAAACGCGCACCGGGCCGTGCACGACGCGGCCGCCACGGCCAAGTGCCTTGCGCGCATGTATGACGCAGCCAGGGAAAAGGGCGCCGCGACCCTCAAGGATATCGACGCCGTCATCAGCGGCGACACCATCGGGCAAAGCTACCACATCATTCTGCTGTGCACCAGCCAGAAGGGCATGCAGAACCTCAACCACCTCATCTCCGACAGCAACCTGCGCTACTTCTACCGCCATCCCTGCATGCCCCGCCACCTCATCAACCAGTACCGCGAGGGCCTGATTCTGGGCAGCGCCTGCGAGGCGGGCGAGCTGTTTCAGGCCATCGTCAACGACCGGCCGCAGGAGGAGATCGAGCGCATCGCCAGCTGGTACGACTATCTGGAGATCCAGCCCATCGGCAACAACGGCTTCATGCTCCGCACCGGCACGGCGCGCGACGAGGAGCACCTGCGAGACTTCAACCGCAAAATCGTCGCCCTGGGGGAGAAGCTGCACAAGCCCGTGGTCGCCACCGGCGACGTGCACTTCCTCAACCCCGAGGACGCCATCTACCGCACCATTTTGCAGGCGGGCCTGGGCTACGACGACTGCGACAACCAGCCGCCCCTGTACTTCAAAACCACGGACGAGATGCTGGAGGAATTCAGCTACCTGGGCAAGGAAAAGGCGCATGAGGTCGTGATCGACGCCCCGCGCAAAATTGCGGAGCAGGTGGGCGAGCTTCGCCTGTTCCCCAAGCACCCGGAGGGCAAGGACACCTTCCAGCCCTATTGGGAGGAGGCCGCCGGCGACATCGAAAGCCGCTCCTGGGGCCGCGCCAGGGAGCTCTACGGCGACCCCCTGCCCGAAATCATCCAAAAGCGCCTGGAAAAGGAGCTCGGCTCCATCATCGGCTACGGCTTTTCCACGTTGTATTCCATCGCGCAGAAGCTGGTCAGCAAATCCCTCTCCGACGGATACCTCGTGGGCAGCCGCGGCAGCGTGGGTTCCAGCTTCGTGGCCACCATGTGCGGCATCACCGAGGTCAACCCCCTGCCGCCTCACTACCGCTGCGACCACTGCCACAAGATGTTCCTCACCCCGCCGGAGCTGGCCAGCGTGGGCGTGGACCTGCCGGACAAAAACTGCGAGATCTGCGGCCACAAGCTGGCCAAGGACGGCTTTGACATCCCCTTCGAGGTGTTCCTCGGCTTCAAGGGCGACAAGGTGCCCGACATCGACCTCAACTTCTCCGGCGAATACCAGCCGCGCGCCCACGCCTACATCGAGGAGCTTTTCGGCAAGGGCTATGTCTACCGCGCCGGCACCATTTCCGGCCTTGCGGAAAAGACGGCCTACGGCTTTGCCGCCAAGTACCTCGAGGAGCGCGGCATCCACGCGGGCCGCGCGCACAAGGAACGGCTGGCGGCGGGCTGCGTGGGCGTCAAGCGCACCACGGGCCAGCACCCCGGCGGCATCGTGGTGCTGCCCAAGGAGTACGACATCTGCCAGTTTACCGCCATCCAGCACCCCGCCGACGACGTGGAGGGCACCACCATCACCACCCACTACGACTTCAACTCCATGCACGACATTCTGGTCAAGCTCGACTGCCTGGGCCACGACGACCCGACCATGATGCACCGGCTGGAGGAGCTCACCGGCGTCAACTTCCGCGATATCCCCCTGGACGACCGAAAGGTTATGAGCCTGTTTTCCAGCCCCGAGGCCCTGGGCGTCACCCAGGAGCAGATCATGTGGGAAACCGGCACGCTGGGCATCCCGGAATTCGGCACGAGCTTCGTGCGCGGCATGCTCATGGAAACGCGGCCCACCACCATGGAGGAGCTTATCCGCATCTCCGGCCTCTCCCACGGCACGGACGTGTGGCTGGGCAACGCGCAGGACATCATCAACTCCGGCACGGCCAAGCTGGCCCAGTGCTTCTGCACCCGCGACGACATCATGAACTTCCTGATTCCCAAGGGCATGCAGGAGAAAATGAGCTTCGACATCATGGAGAGCGTGCGCAAGGGCCGCGGTCTCAAGCCCGAATGGGAGGAGGCCATGCGCGAGCATGACGTGCCCCAGTGGGCCATCGACAGCTGCCACAAGATCAAGTACATGTTCCCGCGCGGTCACGCCGTGGCCTACGTGACCATGGGCCTGCGCGTAGCCTGGTACAAGGTGTACCGCCCGCAGGCGTACTACGCGGCGTACTTCTCCATCCGCGGCGACGGCTTTGACGCGGGGCGTATGCTGCTCAGCCCAGAAACCCTGCGCGACCGTCTCACCGATTTCCAGAACCGCGAGGAAAAGATGAGTGTGCGCGAAAAGCAGGAGGAAAACGCCTACCATATGCTGCTGGAGATGCAGATGCGCGGCATCCGGATGCTGCCGGTGGACCTGTACAAGAGCGACGCGACGCGCTTTCTGATCGAGGACGGCAACCTTCGCTGCCCCTTTACAGCCATCAACGGCTTCGGCGAGTCGGCCGTAGAGGGCATCATCGCCTCGCGCGACCCAAGCCGTCCCTACATCAGCATCGAGGATCTGCAAAACCGCGCGCACATCGGCCAGAGCATCGTGGAGATGCTGCGCGGCCAGGGCGCGCTGGAGGGGCTGCCCGAAACCAGTCAGGTGGATCTGTTTTCGCTGCTGGGATAACGGCCCGGCCCATGGGGAGGGAAAAACGTGATCGTATCCAAGTTCGAACAAAACCTGTCCGGCGTCATCGTGGAAATGGCCCTGAAGCTGGGACTGAACCATGCGCCGCTGTCGCTGAACTATCCGTGCGCGTCCCTGGGGCGCATGCTGGGCGTAGAAGCCGACCCGCAGGCGCTCAAGCCGGCGCTGGAGGCGTTTTTCGCCGCGCGCGCCGGTCTGTACGGCGCGGTCCATGTTGAACCCCACGAGGACGGGTTCTGCCTCGCCATCCCCGCCGAGGGCGTGGCACGCGTGGTGGCGCAGGCTCCCGCCGCCGCCTTTCTGCGCGACCTGATTCATACCGCCCAGACCCCCGGCGCAACGACGGATGATCTGCTTGCCGCCTTCCGCCGGCATTCGGACAGGGTACACGTCGAACCCGCCGGCAATGACGAATTCGATCTGCTGGTGTATTTTGAGGACGGCGTGCCCGATGATTTCCGCTACTGCATCGACCAGCACGACGGCTTTGCCAGCTATCACCGCTTTTCCAGAGAGGATTACGAGGCCTTCGGCTTTTGACCGAGCCGCCAGTTCCGCCGGTTTTCTGCAAACAAACAAAATCTTTTTTTCAAATGGAACCTTTGCGCCGTTCCATTCGTCTCTTCCTCTGAAGGCCCCGGCAGACGGCCGGGCGCCGCCCAAAGGAGGATGCATGAAGATGAAGAAGAACCGCTTTTTTGCCCTGGCGCTCTCGCTGCTGATGGCGTTGGCCCTGCCCCTTGGCGCTTTTGCCGAGGAGAATGAGCCCGACACCCTGCTGGAAGGCCTGGTGACGGAGGTGCTTGAGCAGGGCTTTGTGATGGAGGATATCGAGCTGGGCAGCGTATTGCTCAACGTGGACGAAACCACCGTGATGGACGGCATTCTGGCCGAGGGTGATATCGAGGTGGGCCAGTATGTGTTCGTGGAATACGACGGCCGCCTCACGCGCAGCCTTCCCCCGCAGGCGCACGCCGACCGCGTGGGCTGCTACCGGCTGACCGGCACGGTGGACCTGTCCCTGTCCATGGGCGTGCTGCTCACCGGCGATCCGATTTTTGGCGACGTGATCATCCGTGTGGACGGGTCCATGCCGCATCTGTATCAGGGCATGCCCATCACCGTCTACTATAACGGCGTGATGGCCATGAGCTACCCCGGCCAGGTCACGGCCCGCCACATCGTGGTGCCCGAGCTCACCGGCACCGTCAGCGACCGGGACAGCGCCGGCTTCACCCTGACGGACGCGGACGGCAATGAATACCGCGTGCTGCTCTCCGAGCAGACCTTCACCGGCGTGCTGTCCGCCTCGGTGGAAGATGCGCCCGCCGTGGAGGAGGAGTCGCAGGAGGACGCCACGGAGGAGGAATCCACGGAGGCTGCCGAACCGGCCGCCGACGCCGATGAGCCCACGAAGGAGGACGAGTCCGCCGCCGACGCCGACGAGCCCGCGGAGACGGACGAGCCCGCCGCGGAGGAATCCGCCGAGGAGGAGGCCGTCACGGAGGAACCCGCCGAGGAGGACCCTGCCACGGACGAACCTGCCGGTGGTGATGAGGCGGACGCTTCCCAGCCCGCGCCCCTGCCCACCGTGGAGTGGGGCGACGGCGATACCGTTACCGTCTACTACAACGGCGTCATGACCCGCAGCCTTCCGCCCCAGGTAACCGCCCTGGAGGTGCTGGTGCTTCGGGACTGAATACGGCTTTTGGGCGCGGCGCGCATTGCGCCGCGCCGCTTTTTTGTGCTACAATATTCCCAGTCCTGCCGCGCCTTGCGCGGCCACACAAGGAGGCTTCCCCGCCATGAACCTGCCCCGCCGCACCGGCCCGTTTTTGCTCAAAGGCTTTACCCTGCGCCAGCTCCACGAAGGCGACAAGGAACAGATGATGCGCATGCAGGAGGAAGTGCTCTCCACGCTGGCAGACCCCGCGTGGTTTTTCCCTTCGGAGGAATGGGAATTTGACGAATGGCTGCAAAACCGGGAGGCGTTCGGCTATTTTGACAGGGATACGCTGGCGGGCTACGCGGCCATGGCTTCGTGGCGCACGCGCGGCGACCGCGGCTACGCCCGCAAGCTGGGCGAACCGGAGGAAAACACCTACGATTTTCACGACGTGCTGGTGCTGCCGCGCTACCAGGGGCGCGGGATGCACACGCGCTTTCTGAACCTGTTTGAGGAAATGGCGCGCGCCATGGGCGGGCGCGCCATCTACGCCACGGTGGACCCCGGCAACAGCGCGTCCTGGCACAATTTTGAAAAGGCGGGCTACACGCTGGTCTGCACCCGCCCCGCCTATGACGGGCGCATGCGCCGGTATTACAAACGCACGCTGGACTAGCATTGCAGGAGGCGCGGAGCATGGATGCCGCTTGTCTTGAAAAACTGGCTGCTGATTTTACGCTTGAATCGCCGCTCAACCAGGTGGTGATTGAACAGAGCGGGGAGGCGCTGACGCTGTTCGACCCTCCCCTGCTGGGCTACGCCCGCGCCATGGACCCGCTGTTTGAGGTGTTTCTGGCCCCCGGCGTCATTGGGCCGCACTATCGCACGCCGCGCCGGTGGCTGGCGGTTGCCGAAACGGTGGTGAGCTTTTTCCTGCCTTTCAGCCAGGCCGTGCGAGTCCGGAACCGTGCCGCCCGGTCGCTGCCCAGCCAGGCCTGGCTCTACGGTCGGGTGGAGGGCCAGCGATTTGTGGAAGCGCTAACCCTGCATCTGCTATCGGCGCTCCGGGACGCGGGCTTTGAAGCCGTCGCGCCCTCGCTTTCGCCGGATTTCTGGACGGTGTCCGAGCCGGAGTCGCCGGGCGGCCCCGCCTTTACCAGCAACTGGTCCGAGCGGCATGCCGCCTATGCGTGCGGCCTGGGCACCTTCGGCCTGTCCAAGGGGCTTATCACCCGGCGCGGCATGGCCGGGCGCTTCGGCAGCCTCGTCACCGGCTGGGAAGCCTCGTCCACCCCGCGCGAATACGACGGCCCCTACGACTGGTGCATCCGGTGCGGCGCATGCGTGAGGCGCTGTCCCGGCAAGGCCATTTCGCTGGAGCGGGGCAAGGATCACCACCTCTGCCTCGCCTATCAGACCGCCATTTTGCCTCAGTGCCAGCCCCGCTTCGGCTGCGGGCTGTGTCAGACGGGCGTGCCGTGCGAGGCCGCCCGCCCGCTTTCCCGGTGAACATGGCAAAAGCCCCGAACCATCGAAGCGCGTGTGCTCCGACAGTTCGGGGCTTTGTTTTTTCTTTGGGGAATGCGCGGCCATCCGGCCGGGGACATTTTGCTTCTCCGCACTCCCGCAGCGCCGTTCACTTCCGCCACAGAATCACGCGCTGCGGCTGGTCCCCGCCGTTTTCCTCCAAATCGGGATTCATGCGCTTGAGGCTGTCGCAGCTGACGCGGTAGCGCTTGGCGATATCCCACAGGCTTTCGCCCGGCTGGCTGAAATACATCAGGATGCCCGGTTCGGCCTCCTCGGCGGGCTCCTGGGCCACCTGCGTCACCAGCGATTCGCTTGCCAGCTGCACGTCATGGCAGTCCAGATGCAGGATGTATTTCACCTCGACCCGGTCGCTGGTGATGCCGTTGACGTCAATGTTGCTGGTGGTCAGCACCAGGCTTTCGGGCAGGCTCACATCGCACGCGAAGCACATGCGGAAGGGCTCCTCGGCCTGATAGGTCTGGGGCGTTTCCGTGTCGTCGGTCATGTACAGAAGGGTTACTTCCATCATGCCCTCCACGTTCAGCTTGCCTCCCGCGCGGGTCATGTCCGTCACCACGGGCCTAAGCGCCGCGCGCAGGGGCGTGCGCACCGGCGGCTGCCCGTCCAGCAGAAGGGTGAGCTTTCCGCTTTCAGCGGTGTGCACCTGCCTGTGCGCCAGCGCCCGCCGGACCTCCTGCTTCTCCAGCGACAGGCAGTCGCCCTGCGTGGTGTAGGCGTCCAGCAGCAGGCACAGGTCCCTCTGCCGGGCGGCCTGCGCGTTCAGGCCCAGCAGCACCTCCGCGCGCAGCGTGCGGCTGCCCTCCT
>ERZ1673695.2639-NODE-2639-length-12974-cov-5.805248_pt1 | contig 12974 bp, 17 predicted proteins | sample MGYA00580225_ERZ1673695 | MGnify/ENA primary metagenome ERZ1673695 (study PRJEB41218, sample SAMN15661739) | gut metagenome | host: Homo sapiens | place: Canada: London | collected 2015-08-20/2019-03-30 | study: EMG produced TPA metagenomics assembly of...
CATGGCGGGAATGTCAAGCAAGGGCTCAAGCCCGGAGATTTTAATGTCATCATGCCTGGTGCCGGTCACGCCAAAGAGGTGGGCCAGAGGTACAAGCGGACACCCACGGTGGATGTGATTTACTACCCCAAGGCCGGGGATGCGGAGTGCTATGGCATGGCACACCGGCTGTCCTTTGTCCTGGGGAGCATCACAACCCCGGAGGGGGACATCATCCACGCCACCGGCTGTGAGTGGACACTGGCGGAGGATGTCCTGCATGTGCTTTTGAGCTATGACCACTTCGTCCGTGTCCCGCTGGAGCAGGAGAACATGGAAACTCTCAAAATCAATGAGGAGGGATAAGCCAATGGCAAAAACCCAGACCACGGAGGCCAATGCCGCCGCCTTTACCAAGGCGCAGTTGGTGGCCTCTCAGAGATATGTCCACCGGCGGGACTTGATCGGCGCACTGCTGGAGGATGGCAAGACCTACACCTTGAATGAGGTGGATGCGCTGATTGAAAAGTTTATGAAAGGCAAGGTGAGATAAATGGCTCTTGGCGGAGGTAACTGGCTGACCCAGAACAAGGTTCTGCCCGGCAGCTACATCAATTTCTCCAGCGTGGCAAAGGCATCCGCCACTCTGTCTGACAGAGGCTATGCGGCAGCGCCCTTTGTTCTGAGCTGGGGCCCGGAGGGTGAGGTTTTCCCCGTCACCTCTGGTGAGTTTCAGAAAAACAGCAAGGCCATCTTCGGTTATGGGTATGACCACCCCAAGCTGCTGGCCCTGCGTGAGATTTTCCAGCACGCCACCACCGTCTACTGCTGGCGGCTGGGCAACGGCGAAAAGGCAAGCTGCACTTATGCGGATGCCAAGTACCCCGGTGTGCGTGGCAATGACCTCTCTATTGTCATCGCCTCCAATGTCGATGACACCAGCGCATGGGATGTGAGCACCTACCTGGACGGCCAGTGTGTTGACACCCAGACGGTCAAGGCGGCCACTGATCTGGTGGCCAATGACTATGTGGTTTTCAAGACCAGCGTCACGCTGGCGGCCACTGCGGGCACCAAGCTGACCGGCGGCGCTGATGATGCAGCAGTCACCGGCGAGGACCACCAGGCTTTCCTGGATAAGCTGGAGGCCTATGCTTTTAACACCCTGTGCTGCCCGGCCACGGAGAGCACCGTGGTCAACCTGTATGTCAAGTACACCCAGCGCATGAGGGATGAGGTGGGTGCCAAATTCCAGCTTGTGGCCTGGAAACCCAGTGCTGACTATGAGGGCGTGATTGGCGTATGGAACACTGCCACCCATGCCACCATTGCCAATGTGGACACCCAGGCGGTGGTCTACTGGGCTACCGGCGCACATGCTGGCGTGGCCGTCAACAAGTCCCTCACCAATGCCAAGTATGACGGTGAGCTCATTCTGGACACCGAATACACCCAGGCAGCGCTTGAGGCGGCCCTCAAGGCAGGCAAGTTTATGTTCCACAATGTCAACGGGGTCACCCGTGTGCTGGAGGACATCAACACCCTGCTGACCCTCTCCGACACCAAGGGAGAGGTTTTCCAGTCCAACCAGACCATCCGCGTGTGTGACCAGATCGCCAATGACACGGCGGTGCTGTTCAACACCCGCTATGTGGGCACCGTGCCCAATGATGCCTCTGGCCGTGCCTCCCTGTGGGGCGATGTGGTCAAGCTCATCCAGGAGCTTGAGAAAATCCGTGCTGTTGAGAACTTTGACCCCGACACGGTGACCTGTGAGCAGGGTGACAAGAAAAAGGCAGTGCTGCTGACCATCAACGGCCTCAACATCATCAACGCCATGGCCCAGCTCTACATGAGCGTTATTATTCAGTAAAGGAGGATTGTGACACATGGCTGACAAAATCTCTATGAACACCCAGGATGCCGTGAGTGCCAACTTTGCTGAGTGCTTTGTGACGCTGAACGGCACCCGCTACTCCATGCTGATGGCCAAGGAGTTTGAGGGCAAGGCCTCCATCAACACCAAGGAAGTCTACCGCCTGGGCAATCCCGTGATTGGCCACAAGGCCCAAACCATTGCCCTGGCTTTTTCCATGACGGTCTACAAGTGCACGGAAATCTTTGACCAGGTGGTTGAGGACTTCATCAAGACGGGTGTGATGCCTACCTTTGACATCCAGACCTCCAACGATGACCCCGCCACCTCCGTGGGCCGGAGCACCAAGATTTACAACAACTGCGTGCTGGATGGTGATGTGCTGCTGTCCATGTTCAACGCAGAGGGTGACTTTGTGGAGCAGGCCCTTGAGGGCTACTGTGACAGCTTTACCCGTCCCGAAAAGCACACCAACCCGTCCTATATGTAAGGGCGGCCAACTAAAGGAGGAAATCATCCATGAGTAACCTGTCCGCATTTATGCACGCCAATGTTGAGCAGATCGAAAACTACAAGTTTGCCGCCTCCCCCCGTTTCAAGGGGGAGGATGGCAAGCCCATGTTGTGGGAAATCTGCTGCATCTCCGCTGATGAATACGCCCGCATCCGCAACTCCTGCATCCGGCAGGTGCCGGTGCCCGGCAAAAAGGGCCAGTACACCCAGCAGCTTGATAGCTACGCTTTCCAGGCTAAGGTGTGCGCCCGCTGCACGGTGTTCCCGGACCTGAGCAACGCAGAGCTCCAGAATGACTGGGGTGTTGCCAAGCCGGAGGAGCTGCTGGGCAAGCTGCTCATCGGCGGTGAGTTTGATGACTATGTGACGGAAGTTTTCCAGCTCAACGGTTTCAAGACTGAGAATGAGCTGGTTGATGAGGCAAAAAACTGATAGAGGACGGTGACCCAGAGGCCAGCTATGCACACTTCTGTCTGCAAAAGTTTGGCTGGGAGCCGTCCAAGTTTTTGAGCCTGCCCGTCAAGGAGCGTGCTTTTGTCATCGCCTCTATTGATGCCCGCTGTGCGGCGGAACGAAAAAAAGAGGCGGAACTCAAGAACAAAGCAAAACGCAAATAAAGCTCCCGCCCTGAGCGATACAGGGCGGGAGCTTTTCCCAAGGTGGTGAAACTATGGCAACTATCAGATCGCAAATGGTCCTCAATGACGGGATGAGCGCCGTGCTCAAGAGGATAACCTCCGCACTTGACACTACGCTCAACGCCTTTGAGCAGGTCCAGCGTGCCTCTGGCAGAGCTGTTGATGCCGCCCAGATCGCACAAGCACGCTCCCAGCTTGTGGGAGCAAATGTTGAAATCCAGGAGATGGCGGACGGCTACCGCAGAGCCGCAGAGCAAGAGGAAAACCTCAACCGAGGCCTCCGTACCGGCGGCTCCCTGGCGGATGGTATGCTGGGCAAGGTCAAGACCCTGGTGGCCACGCTGGCCGCCGGTGCCGGGCTCAATAAGCTCATCGGCCTCTCTGACCAGATGACCAGCACCACCGCCCGCCTGTCTTTCCTTGTGGATGACGGCGGCAGCGTGGATGAGCTGGAGGCCAAAATCATGGCCTCTGCCCAGCGCTCCAGAGCTGCCTATCTTGACACGGCATCTGCTATTGCCAGCATGGGCGCAAACGCTGGAGCCGCTTTCAGCTCCAATGATGAGCTCATTGCTTTTATGGAGCAGGTCAACCGCCAGTTTACCATTGGCGGTGCATCCGCCCAAGGGCAGGCGGCGGCCATGCTCCAGCTCACCCAGGCAATGGCGGCAGGCGCTCTGAGAGGTGAGGAGCTAAACTCCATCCTTGAAAATGCGCCCGGCATCGCCAGAGCCATTGAGCAGTACATGGGCATTGCAGAGGGCTCCATCAAGCAATATGCCCAGGAGGGCCAAGTCACCGCCGAGGTGGTCAAAAACGCCCTTTTCTCTGTGGCAGATGAAACCAACGCCAAGTTTGAGAGCATGCCCATGACCTGGGCGCAAATCTGGACCAACATGCAAAACCGGGCGCTCCAGACATTGGACCCCGTTCTCAACAAGCTCAACAAGCTGGCCAACAGTGAGCAATTCAGCACGGTGGTGGATGGGGCCTTGAACGCCTTGGCCACCATCACGGCCCTTGCCTCCGGCATCCTTGATGTGTTCGTCAACATCGGCTCTGCCGTGGTTGATAACTGGTCTGTGATTGAGCCTATTGCCTGGGGCCTTGTGGCCGCACTTGTGGCCTACAACGCTATGGCGCTCATCACTCAGGCCATCAATGGCGCTGTGGCGCTCTCTGCGGCAGTAAAAGGAGCCGCAGACATGTTTGCTGCGGGCAAGACCTTTGCCGCCACTGTGGCCCAGCAAGGCCTCAATGCGGCCCTGCTGGCCTGCCCCATCACCTGGATAGTGGTGAGGGTCATCGCCCTTGTGGCGGGCATCATCGCCCTGTGCAACTGGATTGCTAAGACCACCGGCGTGGCGGCCACGGGCTTTGGAGTTATCACCGGCGGCATCAATGTGGCCATTCAAGCCGTGTGGAACGCCATGCTTGTGGTGGCCAATGTGGCCATTGGTATCTGGAACGCTCTGGGTGCCTGCTGCTCCAACATCGGCACCGCTTTCCACAATGTCATCTCCAATGTGCAAGGCTGGTTTTACGGCCTGCTGTCTACCGCCCTCACCGTTGTAGAGGGCATCTGTGCGGCTTTGAACAAGCTGCCCTTTGTCGAGTTTGACTACTCCGGCATTTCCGCAAAGGCGGATGAATACGCCGCAAAATCGGCGGAGGCCTATGGCAGTGTTGAGGAGTACCAGAACATTGGGGACGCTTTCACCAAAGGCTACAACACCTTTGACACATTCACGGATGGCTGGGCCTCTGATGCTTTCAAGGCCGGTGCATCGTGGGGTGACGGTGTGGCTGATAAGGTGAGCAGTTTCTTTGACTTTGGCGGAGGCGGCACCAGCGGCACGGACCTTGGCAGCGGTTTTGATCTGAGCAGCATTGCTGACAACACCGGGCTGACTGCCGACAATACCGGCAAGACCGCTGATGCTCTGGCCGTGACAGAGGAACAGCTTGAATACCTGCGGGACATCGCAGAAAGGGATGCAATTAACCGTTTCACCACCGCAGAGGTCAAGATTGACATGACCGGCATGACCAACAGAATTGACGGCAGTGCTGATCTGGACGGCGTTATCAGCCAGCTCACCGAGGGCTTTACTGAGGCGCTGGTCACCGCTGCTGAGGGGGTGCACGCATGAGTTATTCCTGTTATCTGGGCGGCGTGGAGTGGCCCACTCCTGCCAAGCTGACCGTAAAAATCAAGGGCAAAAATAAGACGCTCACGCTGCTCAATGAGGGTGAGATCAATTTCCTCCGCACCCCTGGGCTGAGTGAGATCGTGCTGCCGGTGACGCTCTCAATGCTCACCGGCAGCCGGTCCCCGTCCTACTACATGGGCGTGTTGGAACGGCTCAAGACCTCTAAGGGCACCACCCAGTTTATTTTGGTGCGGCGCTCCCCGGATGGACGGCGGCTGTTCGACACCAACATGACCGTGAGCGTGGAGGACTACAACATCACGGAGGATGCCAAGGAGGGCCTGGATGTCAGCGTGGACATCAACCTCAAGCAATGGCGCTCCTACGGCACGAAAACGGCCAAGGTCGAACAGCCCAGCACCGACACGGGCAAGCAGACCGTGACCGTGGAAAAGGAGAGGGATGCCAGCACGGCCCCCTCCGCTAAGACCTACACCGTGAAAAAGGGTGACACCCTCTGGGCCATCTCCGCCAAGTATTATGGCGCTGGGGCCCAGTACACCAAAATCTACGGGGCCAACACGGACAAAATCAGCAACCCCAACCTCATCTATCCTGGGCAGGTGCTCACCATCCCATGAGCTATGAGCTGCTGATACAACATGGTAGCAATATCATGTACCCACCCACGGTGGAGGGTGTCACCATTGAGTGGGAACGCAAAGGCCAGCCGGGCAAGCTCACCTTTGAGGTGGTAAAGACCCCTGGCCTGAGCTTTCAAGAGGGGGACCCCTGCCGTTTTTCCGTGGACGGCACCCCCGTCTTTTATGGCTTTGTCTTTGAGAAATCCCGCAAGGGCAACAACCCCAATGTCATCAAGTGCGTGGTGTATGACCAGCTTTATTACCTCAAGAATAAAGATACCTATGTCTACACCAACAAGACGGCCTCTGAGGTCATCAAAATGGTGGCGGAGGACTTCCAGCTCAATGTGGGAGAGCTTGAGGACACGGGCTACAAGATCGCCAGCCGTGTGGAGGACAATCAAACCCTGTTTGACATCATCCAAAACGCCCTGGACGAAACCCTAAAGGCCACCGGGCAGATGTATGTGCTCTATGACAATGTTGGAAAGTTGACCCTCAAGAGCCTGGGCAACATGAAACTCAACATGCTTGTGGATGAGGACACCGCCGGTGACTACGACTATAAGAGCTCCATTGCCACCCAGACCTATGACAAAATCAAGCTCTCCTATGAGAACAAGGAAACCGGCAAGCGGGAAATCTATATTGCCCAGGACGGCTCCCACATCAATCAATGGGGTGTCCTGCAATATTATGAGAAACTGGACAGCAAGGCCAACGCCAAGGCGATGGCGGACGCTCTCCTGGACCTCTACAACACCAAGACCCGCACCCTCAAGCTCCAGGATGTCCTTGGTGACATCCGTGTGAGGGCGGGCACGCTGCTGGTGGTCATGCTGGGCCTGGGTGACATCAATGTGTCCAACTACCTCATGGCCGAACAGGTCAAGCACACATTCAACGATGGGCAGCACCTCATGGAGCTCAAAATGCGAGGTGGTACATTTGTCGCTTGACATCAATGAGCTGGTCCGTGCTGTGAAACAGGCGGCGGTGGAGGCGGTCAAGGCGGACGGCCCCATGGCCGTGAGCTTTGGCACTGTGACATCCGCCTCCCCGCTGAAAATCCAGGTGGACCAGAAAAAGACCTTGACGGAGGCCCAGCTCATCCTCACCAACAATGTCCGGGACTTCAATGTGGACATGACGGTGGACCACCAGACGGAAAGCCAAAGCGGCGGCAGCGGAGAGGCTGCTTTTGCCGCCCACCAGCACGCCTACAAGGGCAGGAAAACCTTTAAGGTACACCTGGCCCTCAAGGCAGGGGAAAAGGTCATCCTCATCTCCTGTGATGGCGGGCAAAAATACATTGTCCTGGACAGATGGGAGGCACCTTGATGGGAACGCTACCGACAACTGGAGAAAACCTTGACCTCATCGGCTTTGAGCTGGAGGAGCAGCCCAGCTATACTCACAAGCTGGACATTGAGGGGCAGCGGGTGGCGGGCATGACCGACAAGCGGGAGGCCCTGCGCCAAGCGGTCTATCTCATCCTCAATGTGGAGCGCTACGCCTACCCCATCTATTCCCGCAATTATGGCTCCGAGCTGGTTGACCTGATCGGCCAACCTATGGACTACGCCATGAGTGAGATGAAAAGGCGCATCACGGATGCCCTGATGCAGGATGACCGCATCACCGGCGTGGATGACTGGACCTTTGAAGCCGGCAGAAAGTCCGTGCTGGTCCGCTTTACCGTCTACACCATTTATGGAGAGCTGGAGGCCACAAAGGAGGTTGAGATTTAACCATGTTTGAAACCAAGACCTATGAGGCGCTGCTGGCCAGCGCCTTGGCCAGGGTGTCCTCCGGCATCGACAAGCGGGAGGGCTCCATGGTGATGAACGGTGTGGCTCCGTCCATGGCGGAGCTGGCCCAGCTCTACATTGGGCTGGACTTCGTTTTCACCGCCACATACCTGGCAACAGCGCCCCGTGAATATCTAATCAAGCGGGCCGCTGACCGTAACATGAGCCCCTACCCGCCCAGCGCCGCAGTGTTCCGGGCGGAGTTTAACATTGAGGTGACGGTGGGCACCCGTTTCTCCTGTGAGGACCTAAACTTTGTGGTGACGGCCCGCATGGACACCTCCGAGGACACCGCCACCGGCCTGAGCCACCGGGTCACCTGCGAAACAGCAGGGGCCCAAGCCAACGGCTACACCGGCCAGCTCATCCCCATTGAGTATGTGGACGGGCTGACACATGCAGAGCTGGTGGAGCTGCTAATCCCCGGAGATGATGAGGAGGACACGGAGGTTTTCCGCCAGCGTGTCCTTGACAGCTTCAAGTCCCAGGCCTTTGGCGGCAACCAGGCCGAGTACATCGAAAAGGTGAAAGCCATGCCCGGCATCTCCGCCGTCAAGGTGCACCCGGTCTGGAACGGGGACATTGCGCCGTCCACGCTCATCCCGGATGCTGCTGTCACAGCCTGGTACACCAGCGCCATTGCGGGGCTCAGTGAGCCCGTGGCGGCCTGGCTCACCGCCGTCTACACGGCGGCGCTCAACAAAAAGCTGACGGTGGGCGGCACCGTCAAGCTGGTGCTGCTGGCATCCAATAACACCGCCCCCTCTGAAACCCTCATTGATGAGGTGCAGACGGCGGTGGACCCCACCGAGAACGCCGGGGAGGGTCTGGGACTTGCCCCCATCGGCCATGTAGTCCATGTGACTGGCGTGGAGCCGGTGCCGGTGAGCATCACGCTCAATCTGACCTATGCCTCCGGCTGGAACTGGGGGGCCATCAAAAGCTATGTGGAGGCCGTCATTGACGACTATTTTGCAGAGCTGGCAGGCACCTGGGCCACTTCGGACCACTTGACCGTCCGCATCTCTCAGATTGAAAGCCGCATCCTCTCCGAGTGCTCCGACATGATAACGGACATTGCTGACACGCAGATCAACGGCAAGGAGGAAAACCTTGTGCTGGGTGCAGACAGCATCCCGGTGAGGGGGGACATCAATGGATAGAAAGCTCCTTGACTACCTCCCCCCGGTGCTCCGTGAGGTGCTTGAGTTTCAAGCCATCAATGCCGCAAACGAGCCGGAAATCTCCATTGCGTGGGACGCTCTGGCCCTGGTCCTTGCCAACCAATTCCTGGACACGGCAACGGCCAGCGGCGTGGCCGTGTGGGAGCGTGAGCTGAATATCCGCCCCAAAGACACGGACACGCTGGAGGTCCGCAAGGCACGCATCAAGGCCCTGTGGAACTTGGAGCTGCCCTACACTCTGCCCTGGCTCAAGAACTGGCTCACCGGCCTCTGCGGTGAGCTGGGGCATGAGGAGAGCATTGTGGACTACACCATCAACATCCAGCTTGACTACACCGTCCTGCCGGATGCGGATGCCCTGGCGGCGGAAATCCTGGACATGCTCCTCATGGTGCGCCCGGCCAACATGCGGGTGCTGATGACATCTTTTTTGCAGTCATACGGCACCATCACCTGCGGCGTTTACACCGAGTATGAGGATGAGGTCAACATCTGGCCCATGATGGTCCATGAGATGGAAAGCACCGGCAAGTCCATTGCTGTGGGTGCTCTGGAGTATCACAACACTGTGGAGATTTACCCACAAGAATAGGAGGAAAAAGCACTATGCCCAATGAAACCAAAAACTATGGCACCGTTATCACCACGGCGGGCGCTGCGCTAATCGCCAAGTGCATCTTGAACGGCGGCAAGGTCAACATCAAGACTGCTGCTGCCGGTGACGGCGGCGGTGAGTATTATGAGCCCACCGTGGCCCAGACCGCCCTCCGGGGCAAAAAGTGGGAGGGCGATGTGGCCAGCGCCGCAGTCAGCACCACCAACGCCAACATGATTGATGTGAAAATCACCATTGATGACAGCGTGGGTGGTTTCACTATCCGTGAGATGGGCCTCTTTGACGATGACGGCACGCTCATTGCCATCTGCAACACCCCCGACACAGAAAAGGTGTCCACGGATGGCGGCGTGTCCGGCAAGCTCACCATGATTATGCACATCGTGGTAGCGGATGCCTCCGTTGTCAGTTTCACCATCACCCCGGCCCTGGACACGGTGAGCCGGGCGGAGATGGAGAGCGCCCTGGCAGAGCACAACACTAACGGCACCAGCCACTCCGACATCCGGGCGCTGGCGCTCAATGCTGTGCAGCAGGGCGATGTCTACACCAAGCCGGAGGTCAACGCTTTGGTGGGGGGCGCTGTGAATGAGCATAACAACTCCGACACAGCTCACGCCAGCATCCGTGTGGACCTCACGGGGCTGGATAGCCGCCTCAAGACGCTGGAGCTGAAATATGGCACCAATGTCACCGGCAGCAGCTTTGAGGTCACCTTTGTTACGCTGACAGATGTAGTGGTCACCGGCGTATGGAATGAGGAACTTGGCCGAATTGAGTTTTAAGATGCGGAGGTGAACAAGATGCGGAGAGGCACAAACCCTGTGCTGACCTTTGAGCTGCCGGAGGCAATCACTATATCTGCCCTGTATATCACTTTTCAGCAGAACAGGCAAACTGTGCTGGAAAAGGACCTCACTGCTGTCACCTATGACAAAGAAAACGGCATCATCACGCTGCCGCTTTCCCAGGAGGACACGCTCCTCTTTTCGGAGCTTGAGCCTGTCTGGGTGCAACTCCGCCTGCGGGACAATCTGGACAACGCCATTGCCAGTGAGCCCATGCGGGTCAATGTGGGGGAGATATTCAAGGACGGGGTGATCTAATGTGACCTATGCAGTAAACTTTGAAACCACGCCCAGGGTCATTGCGGTCAAGCTCTCCACCGGCGGCATGATGCACGCCAGCTTTGGCTCTGTGCAGTATGTCAACACCGGCAAGCAAGGAATTGACGGCACCACTTTTTACCCCTCTGTGGAGGGCGATGAGTGCACCCTGAGCTGGACCAATGACGGCAACAAAGAAAACCCCAAGCCTGTCAATTTGAGGGGCCGCCAAGGCCCCCAGGGCGCTCCTGGCAGTGACGCAGACATCCTGCCCATCACAAACCTGGAGCTTGAAAAACTACTCATATAAGGAGGACAGCCAAAATGGCAAACAGCAAGAAAGCGCTTGATGAAAATGGTGTACTTTACCTGTGGGGTAAGGTCAAGACCTATGTGGCCACGGCCATTGCCAACATCAAGCTACCCAGCAAGACCTCTGATCTGACCAATGACAGTGGTTTCATCACTGCCAAGGATGTGCCGGAGGGCGCTGCCGCATCCAGCACCGAGCCCAAGATGGACGGCACCGCTACCGCTGGTACGGAAACCGCTTTTGCCCGTGGTGACCATGTGCACCCCTCTGACACCACTAAGGTGGACAAGGTGGAGGGCAAGGGCCTGAGTGCAAATGACTACACCAACGAGGAAAAGGCCAAGCTGGGCGGCGTGGAGGCCAACGCCAACAACTACACCCTGCCGGATGCCAGCGCCTCCGTCAAGGGAGGCGTGACTGTTGGCACCAATGTGGATGTCAGCGGCGGCAAAATCTCCGTCAAGAACGGCACCACCAACCAGAAAGGCGTGGTGCAGCTCTCCAGCGCCACCGATGACACCAGCACCACCAAGGCCGCCACGCCCAGCGCCGTCAAAGCTGCCTATGACCTGGCGGCAGGCAAGCAGAGCCCGGCCACCTCTTTGGCAGGCTACGGCATTGCAGATGCCTACACCAAGGATGAGGTGGATGCCAAGATGTCCAGCGCCCTTGAATATAAGGGCTCCAAGGACACCTATGCAGACCTGCCCACCACCGGCAACAAGAAAGGCGATGTGTGGAACATTGTCAATGCCGATGTGGCCCACGGGGTCAACGCCGGTGACAATGTGGCCTGGAACGGCACCACATGGGATGTGCTGGCCGGTACGATGGACTTGTCCGCCTACATGCTTGTGGAGGACCTTGTGGCCATTTCCAACACAGAGCTGGATAATATCTGCAAGTAAAGGAGGCCAATGACATGGCAAAAAGGCCCTACCTTGATGACCTCCAGACAGCACGCCTCTGGGCAAAGGTCAAGGCCCTGGTTTCTCCTTTGAGCTCCAGAGTGACCACACTGGAGGGGCAGGTCCAGACCAACACCACGGACCTCTCCGGCCTGGCCACCCGTGTCCGCACGCTGGAGCTGAAATATGACACCAATGTCACCGGCAACTCCTGGAGCGTGGCTTTCACCAGCCTCTCCGGCGTGGTGGTCACTGGTGTGTGGAATGAAAGCCAAGGGAGGATTGAGTTTTAAGTGCCCAACTATGACATCATACCGCTTGCCACTGATCTGCTGGACTACACCATCCAGCGGGTCAAGGCCAAAGAGCCCCAATACACCAAGGTCAAGGCCTATGTGATGGAAAACGGCCAGATGGTGGAAAAGGAGCTCTTTGAGAAAATCAAGGATGACGGCAAGCCTCACTTTCCCAAGAGCCAGACTTTCCACATGTGCGCTGACATGCAGCGCATGGCCAGCGCCATTCTCCAGAAATGCAACTCCGCTGATGGCCGTTATTTTGAAACTGAGTATGAGGAACGCCTCAAGGACCTTGATGAGGTCATCGTCCTCTGCGACACTCTCAACCAGTACATCAACCTGAGCTATAAGCGCAAGTACATCTCTGGTGACCAGTGCCACTACTGGGCAGAGCTGGTGCGCCCGGTCCGTCAAAAGGCTTTCAACTGGAAACGCAATGACAGCAACCGTGCCGCCGCTCTGCGTGAGGCAAAGGCCAACCAGGAGCTTGCCAAAATGGGCCAGATGGCCCAGCAAATTGCTGAGGCCCTGGCCCGCAACCCCTGAAAGGATATACCAGCCGAGAGCTGTTATATTTGGGTATGACCTATTTTTCCACTGTGCTCCCCGAACACGAACAACACCAACAACGCCGTTTACTTGAACACCAATGGCAATGTCAACAACAACAACTGCACCAACACCAACGGGTCCCGCCCCGCTCTGATGGTAAGGCCTGACTGAGTAGGCCCAAAGCCCAAAACCGTGCCGTCCATCACATCAAAGGAGGTCATACCCAGCCTTGGTGAGGCCAAGGCAAACACATTGCGCTGATGCCCCGCTGCTTTCCAGAAAAGTGGCGGGGCTACTGGTCCTATCATGCGGCACCTACACAGCGCATGAGGAGAGGCTGGCCAGCCGAACACTGATAGGGGGCCATCCGTGTGTATGAAAT